>ERZ780218.55-NODE-55-length-112156-cov-28.617925_pt1 | contig 112156 bp, 78 predicted proteins | sample MGYA00510975_ERZ780218 | MGnify/ENA primary metagenome ERZ780218 (study PRJEB29588, sample SAMEA2152063) | human gut metagenome | biome: human gut; feature: human-associated habitat; material: faeces | place: Denmark | collected 2008/2010 ... | reverse complement strand
CACACGCATTCCGTGCCTGCAACATATAAAACGGAAATTTATAGATTGCGGTGAGGATGACCCGGATGCAAAAAGAATCGTGGAGATGATAAACACACTTTATCAAAATGAACATAAGCATAAGATCGGGGTTGACGGATGGACGGTAGAACAGAATCTTGTCCATCGGAAAAAGTATGCGCCGGACATACTCGGAGAAATAAAAGATGTGCTTGATGATATAGAAGAACGGGGAGATTTGTTGCCTAAGAGCGAACTGAAGGAAGCTATCACCTATCTTCGCAATGAGTGGAATGCCGTGGTGGACATCTTTAATTATGGTGACACTTACCTGGACAACAATATAGTTGAACGGATGAACCGCTACATATCCTTATCAAGAAAAAACTCATTGTTCTTCGGCAGCCATAAGGGAGCCGAACGGGGCGCCATACTCTACACGATAGCACTTACTTGTAGGATGAATAAAGTGAATCTGTTTGAGTATCTCACGGATGTCATAAACAGAACTGCCGAATGGCAACCGAATACACCACTGGAAAAATACAGGCAACTGCTTCCCGACAGATGGGAAAAGGCTAATGACTAAAAAGGGATCATTAGACTTTTTACTTTTAATATACTATATAGAATCGCGGAGACGCTTACCATGACAGTCTACTTTCAATACTTCAAGGAAACGTTCCCAGGTTTTTCTAAATCTATTTTCTGCCAAATCCATAATGATTCGTTTTTATACCCAAGATATAAGAACAAAAAAAAGAGAGACAATATAGAAGCGCGGAGATGCTTACATATTCCTTCAGCCCCGTTCCATCTCCAAAAACGCATCCCAAGGTGATGACTGTCCGGCAAAATACTCACATTTCATCAAATGACAACAACCGGACGAATAAGGTGTATCATCCGGTCGAAGTCGTTGTATCTTCCCTTCAAGTAAATTGTTTCACTTAAGTGATGATATTATATCACCTTAGTGATGAACTTTCATCACTATAGTGCTCAAACTTCATCACTTAAGTGAAACAACTGAATCAAAAGGAAGATATCGTGTAATCAACCGGACGAAACAGCTTGTTATTCAGGATGTTTACGCTTAGTCACTTTTCTCTAAAACCCCACGAAAAACACTTGCAAAACGCTATTTTACACAGTATCTTTGTTCCAACGGAAACCTAAAACAACAAATAATGAATAAAAAGTTATTGAACAAAGTAATGAAGAAGCTTGCTTCCTCGAATGTAGTGATAAGTCCGACAGTGAAGAGTTCATCTACCTCATTATCAATGCAGAAGAAACCGGAAACGGAACAAGTACAGCAAAAACTGGAACAATATTTGCTGAGCCGATACCACTTCCGCTTCAACCTACTGACGGAACAAACGGAATGTTGCAAAAAAGACGCTGACACACCTATATATAAGGTAATAAGCCAGCGCACCCTGAACAGCCTGTGCCTGGAAGCACGTGCACGTCACATCAACTGCTGGGACAAGGATGTAAGCCGGTTCGTGAACTCGGAGCAGATGCCGGACTATCATCCGTTACTTTCCTATATGAACACCCTTCCCGAATGGGACGGCAAGGACCGAGTGACTCCGCTGGCACAACGCATATCTACGAAAGATTTCTGGGTGAACAGTTTCCACCGCTGGATGCTGGGCGTAACTGCCCAGTGGAGCGGACGCATGGACCGGTGCGCCAACGCTGTGGCCCCCATGCTGGTGAGCAGCGAGCAAGGGAGATGCAAATCCACTTTCTGCGAATTGCTGATGCCCGATTCGTTGAAAGACTACTATACGGACAGCTTCGAACTGACCGGACAGGCAGGATGCGAGCAGAAGCTGGCTTTCTTCGGACTGATTAATCTGGATGAGTACGACCGTCTTTCACCACAGAAACTGCCATTGCTGAAAAATCTGATGCAAATGAAAAAACTGGATTTCCGCAAGTCGCACCGCTCGTCCTACAGCCATCTGCCCCGGATGGCCTCGTTCATCGGCACCAGTAACCGGAAAGCGCTGCTCACCGCCCCCAGCGGAAGCCGCCGTTATTTCTTTGCCGAGGTAAAGGAGAAGATAGACTGCTCGCCACTGGAGCACAAACAGCTTTTCGCCCAGCTGAAAGCAGAACTGGACGAGGGAAAGCGTTACTGGTTCTCGGCGGCGGAGGAATCCGAGCTGAAACTGCGCAACCAGGCCTATTATGCCTTGCCTACCGAAGCGGAAATGATTCTCCATTGTTTCAGACTGCCGGAGAAAGGGGAAGACTTCAAACTTTACTCGGCAGTATGCTTGTTCAATATCCTGCTGAAACGATATCCGGCAGCCATGCGCGGCATCACGATAAACAAAATGGGAAGAATCATGAATTCCCTGGGAGCGGAACGGATGCATACCACAACAGGAAATATGTATAAACTGGTAGCACTGGCCGGGTAAAAACATCCCTGAAGCTATTATGAAGGAATTTATAATGATTCCTTCATAATAGCCTTCTGTATATCAACACATTACCCTTCCATGAAGGATTTGAACAATTTTATCGCTTATTTTAATTCCGATGTACCACCATCTTCTTATTCCGGCCGGTAAACCTGCAAAGGCAGCTCACCTTTCAAGGCTCCCAACGCATTATAAGCCAGCGAGCCCATCTCGTCTTCACCGGGCATCAGCACAACCGGCGCCAGATAATCAATCTGTTCCTTGAGAATCCCTACACAGTAATCACTATGGGCAATGCCTCCCGTCAGAATAATGGCATCCACCTGCCCACGGAGCGTGACATACATGGCCCCTGCCTGTTTCGCCACCGTATAGAGCATCGCATCCAATACCCCTTTATAAGGCTCCTCGCCTTCGGAAGCTTTCCGGGCAATAGTCACCACATCATTCATACCCAGATGGGCAGTCAGCCCCCCTTTGCCATTCAGCATCTTCTTGATCTGCTTTAACGTATACTTACCGCTGAAGCACAATTCCGCCAACTGGTCGGCAGGAATGGTTCCCGCACGTTCGGGAGAAAACGGCCCCTCACCGTTCAAGGCATTGTTAACATCAATCACCCGTCCTTTGCAATGGGCACCCACCGATATGCCACCCCCCAGATGCACCACAATCAGATTCAACTCTTCATAATGTTTCCCGATGGAAGCGGCATATTTACGCGATACCGCCTTACTGTTCAAGGCATGGAAGATGGAAATGCGCTCTATCTCCGGTATTCCCGTCAGGCGGGCGGCCGGTTGCAGCTCGTCTACCACTTCGGGATCGGCAATGTAGGCGGGACAATGGCATTCCCGGGCTATTTCATCGGCAATCAGCGCGCCCAAATTACAGGCATGCTCCATCCGGGCGTTGAGCAAATCGTGTTTCATCTGTTCGTTAATGGCATACACCCCGCCGGGCGTAGGCTTCAGCAGACCGCCACGGGCAATGACGGCATCAAAATCCAACGGAATATCCGCCTCGGCAAGCAATCGCAATACAAAGTCCTTACGGTACGCATACTGTTCGTTGACGTGGTGAAACTCCGACAAGTCATCCGCAGTATGATGGGCCCCTGCCGCCCACACCGGCTTTTCATCGATGAAAAGGGCTATTTTGGTAGAAGTAGAGCCCGGATTAATCACAAATATTTTCATAGTTTCAATAATTTATCAATTTGCGAATGAGCCAAAACCATGCGGCAACCCAGCACAGCCAATTGACACACCGGCAAATTGGCACATTGCCACATTATTTATCCGGCCACGCAGGCCAATGCCAGACTGTAATATTTCGAATTACCGGAATCGGCACGCGACGGAACCACTACGGGAGAGGCCGTACCTCGCAACATACCTGCCATGTTGGCGTCACCAAACAATGACACCGTTTTATAGAATGTATTTCCCGACTCGATATTGGGAAAGATCAACAAATCCGCATGTCCCACCACCGGCGAGCTGATTCCTTTCACCTCACCGCTATGCGCATCACATGCCGTCTTCACATCCATGGGCCCGTCCAAGTACATGTTTCCGTAAGCACCGGCGGCGGCACGTTCCTTTAAAGTCACATAATCCAGTGTATGAGGGAATTTCTCGTTTACTTTTTCCGTACAATGAATCAAGGCCACACGGGGAGCTTCTATTCCCATGCGGCGGCATACCTCCAGATCATACCGCAGCATCGCCTCGAATTGTTCCAAGGTAGGACGGGGAATGACCGCCGCATCCGAGAAGAACAGCAATTTCTTGTACATCGGGATCTGTGCCACCGTGATATGGCTCAGCACATTCCCTTTCGGCAGGATACCATGTTCCTTATTAAGCACGGCCCGCAATAAATTATCCGTATTGATAATCCCTTTCATCAACACGTCCGCATGTCCCTCACGTATCAGCGAAACAGCTTCCTGGGCTGCTTTATCGGGACTTGTCGCCTCGTATACTTTCACATGATCCGGATATTGAAGGCGGATATATTCCGAGTTCAGCAAATGGGGCGTATCCGCCACCAATAAGAAATCGGCAAAGCCTTCGTGCAAACTGCGGGTTATAACGTATTCGGTATGAGGGTCATTGGGGCAAACAACCACCACACGTTTCCGCTCCTTCAACGAACGCAAACGGCATATCAGGCCGGCGAAGTCTTGTATAGGTTCCATGGTCATTAGATTTTTAGCAAATATGAAAAATAAATCTGAATTTATCCCTATCTTTGCTTAGTTTCTACGAATAATTTAACTTATGAAAACGTCTCAAACATTTGACATTTCAGCCGAGTACGATGCCATACACCGCACCTTTCCCTGCCACAAAGATGCTCCAGTCATAGGGCTTACCGGAAACTTCCAGGAAGGCGCATGTACTTTGCTGGAAGGATATTTCACTTCCATTCTGAAAGCAGGAGGTATTCCTTTCATTATTCCTCCTGTTGACGAAACTAACAGTTTGATAAACTCACTGAATGCATTGGATGGCTTGCTACTGACCGGCGGTGCGGATATCAATCCCTTGTTCCTTGGAGAAGAACCGATAAAGGAATTACACAGTATAAATCCCCGGAGGGATCGTCAGGAGTTATTGCTTGCCAAACTGGCCGCCGACCGGCAGATACCGATTCTGGGAATATGCCGCGGCATACAGGTGATGAACGCCGCTTTTGGAGGCAGCCTGTATCAGGATATCCACGTACAGATGGAAGGGGAACGGATCAAACACGATCAGGATTTGGGACGGGGATATGCCTCGCATACGGTCCGGATAGAGAAAGATTCCTTACTCTATAAATTGTTTGAAACAGAAATATTGCCGGTCAATTCGTTTCACCATCAGGCGGTAAAGGAGGTTGCGCCGGGTTTCAGGGTAACTGCCCGCTCATCCGACGGAGTCATTGAAGCGATGGAATCTACCGAATGCAAGTCCATGATGGGAGTGCAATGGCATCCGGAATGTTTCATTCTGGAAAACAATACCTGTATGATGCCGGTATTCCACTGGCTTATACAGGAATCCACTTCTTTCAGAGAAGCCAAAAAACTTCACAGCCGCATGATAACGCTGGATTCACATTGCGACACTCCCATGTTCTTCGATCAAGGAATAAACTTCGCCACCCGTGACAAGAAAATCCTGGTAGACCTGCATAAGATAACGGAAGGACATCTGGACGCAACCATCATGGTGGCTTACCTGAAGCAATTGGAACGTACTGATGAAGCCTTATCGGCCGCTACTGCCAAAGCAGACCGCATCCTGAACGAAATAGAGGAGATGGTTGCCAAGAACTGTACAGCCGTAGATATAGCATATACTCCCGCTGATCTGTGCCGTTTGAAAAAAGCAGGGAAAAAGGCTGTCATGCTGGGCATTGAAAACGGATATGCCATTGGCAAGGATATCACGAATGTAGAACGTTTCCGCCATCGTGGCGTGGTGTACATGACACTTTGCCACAACGGAAATAATGATATCTGCGGCTCTGCCCGTTATAATGAGGAAGGACTGGGCGTAAGCACATTCGGTGAACAGGTGATAAAAGAAATGAACCGTGTGGGAATGATGGTAGATGTTTCTCATGCCGGAGAGAAAAGTTTCTATGATGCACTGGCAATCAGCGGCAAACCGATCGTAGCCTCTCATTCTTCGGCCCGTGCCCTTTGCGACCATCCGCGCAATCTGACGGATGACCAATTGAAAGCATTGGCAGCCAAGGGGGGGGTGGCACAGGTATGTATGTATGGCGGATTCCTGCGCAAGAACGGAGAAGCTACCATCAAGGATGCCATCGAGCATCTGAACCACATGGTAAATGTCATGGGCATAGAACATGTAGGGATAGGAACCGATTTTGACGGTGACGGCGGCATCACAGGCTGCGCTTCGGCATCAGAATTGATAAACTTTACACGCCGGCTGCTGTTGGAAAGATACAGTGAAGAAAATATCCGCCTCATTTGGGGTGGAAACTTCCTGCGCGTTATGGAAGAAGTACAAAGAAAATAACGTAACTTTGCGGCGCAGCCCCTTTCTATATAAAGGATAATGCACAAATAAATAACAGAAGAATAAGTATGAAGATAAGAAATGTTTTAGTAATCCCGTTCTTGCTGCTTGTATTGACAGCCGTTTCGTGCGGAAACAGTAAAAGCAGAAACGACCGGACAGAAACCGTAGACAAAGAAGTGATCAAGGCTCCCGAGTTCGATGCAGACAGCGCCTACCAGTACATTCAGGTACAAGCAGACTTCGGTCCCCGTGTTCCCAACACACAGGCGCACAAAGAATGTGGGGAATATCTGGCAGGACAATTGGAAAAATTCGGCGCCAAGGTATACAATCAATATGCCGATCTGATAGCATACGACGGTACGATACTGAAATCACGCAACATTATCGGTGCTTACAAGCCCGAAAGTAAAAAACGTATCCTGCTTTGCGCCCATTGGGACAGCCGCCCGTATGCCGACAATGATCCCGACCCGAAGAATCACCATACTCCTATACTGGGAGTGAATGATGGTGCCAGCGGTGTGGGGGTGCTGCTGGAAATCGCCCGTCAGATACAGAAGGAACAACCTGCCCTAGGTATAGATATCGTATTTTTCGATTCGGAGGATTATGGAATTCCCGAATTTTATGACGGCAAGTACAAACAGGACACTTGGTGTCTTGGATCACAATACTGGGCACGTACCCCACATGTTCAGAACTATAATGCACGCTATGGAATCTTGCTGGATATGGTAGGAGGAAAAGATGCCACGTTCTATTATGAAGGTTACTCGGCCCGCACCGCCCGTTCCGAAATGAAGAAAATCTGGAAAAAGGCACATGAGCTGGGATATGGCAAATATTTTGTAAAAGAAGACGGCGGTGAGACGGTGGACGACCATATCTATGTCAACAAGTTGGCGCGTATCCCGTGTGTGGACATCATTAACTATGATGCCGACAATCCGCAAAGTTCTTTCGGCTCTTTCTGGCATACGGTAAACGATACGATGGAAAACATTGACCGTAACACGCTGAAAGCGGTAGGACAAACAGTGATGGATGTGATTTATAATGAGAAATAAATGATAAAATAATGAAAACAATAAACGAACTTCAGAACGAAGTGATAGAAGAGTTCAGTGATTTTGATGACTGGATGGACAAGTATCAATTGCTCATAGATTTGGGTAACGAGCAGGAACCACTCGCCCCCGAATATAAAACAGAACAAAACCTGATAGACGGTTGCCAGAGCCGCGTATGGCTGCAAGCCGATATGGAAGACGGCAAAGTGGTGTTCCAGGCGGAAAGTGACGCCTTGATTGTAAAAGGTATCATTGCCCTGCTTATCAAAGTAGTCAGCGGACATACTCCGGATGAAATATTAAGCAGTGATTTATACTTTATAGAGAAGATAGGTTTGAAGGAACATCTGTCGCCCACCCGCAGCAATGGCTTGCTGGCAATGGTAAAACAGATGCGTATGTATGCGCTGGCTTTCAAGGCAAAAATGGCGAACTAGTGATTAGTGGTTAGTGATTACTAACCACTAAAAAATCATCGTCCCAGCCGCTTGGTATCGACATCGGTACGTTTCTTCTCTTTGTATCCGCCGAATTTATAGAGGAATGAAAATGTAAAGCTACGATTGTCCCAATTCATTTCTGTCCGGTTCCGTTGCTGCCCCCACGCCAGCCGGGTGGTCATATTCGATGTATTAAGAATATCATTTCCTTTCAATATCACCTTCGTCTTTCCATCCGGAGAAGCCCACTGAAGTGAAGTCGAAACATTACAAATAGGACTTAAGTTATACACCCCTTGTATGGCACGTGATTGGTAAAAACCAGCCAACGTACCTATGATATTCGGTTTCTTCGATAAGATGAATGTGTTTGTGGTATTCAGAATGATGCTGAATTTATGCCGGTTGAATGCAATATCATGGAAATGGCTGTTCTTGTCATGAGAGAACAGGCCGAAAGCAAAAATGCGCCCGTTCCACCATGTACTCACTTTATAAGAAGCCATAGTCTGTATGGTCCATCTTTTCTGAAAATCATAATTCACAAACTGATTCACCTCCGCCAGACGGTCGGGCAATTGATAAGGGAGCTGCACAAAGTAATCGGGTGTGTAATTGTAATTCACCCCTATCATATATCTATTCTTATACAGATAATTCAAGTCGAGCGAATAATTGGAACTTGGCTTCAGGTCGGGATTTCCATGAGCCTCGGTATAGCTGTCCACATACTGTATAATAGGTTGCAACTGCCAGTAAGCGGGATATTTACGATTACTGGTGAAAGACATTTGCAAGGTATGTCCATCTGCCGGAGTATAAGTTGTGTTTACAATGGGATACAGCATCCAGCTATGGCGTTCCCCGGCATGATAAAGCTCTGCGGCCAAGGAAACTTCGGCAGAGAACTTCTTCCCAAAACTATGTGAAGCGCCGGTGTACATATTCAGAGTATATTCTTTTCGAAGCAGTTTCTCGGAATTATCGGGAATCAAGGCTCCTGTTTCACCATCCCGATAGAACTGGTAGCTGTTATCGTGTGTGGCAGTGTACTTTACACCATAATTTATCTCGGTTCCACCTTGCAAGGAATGAAGCTGGTTGGCATAGAATAACCAGCGGTTGATACGTTGGTTGCTGTCATAATTCAATGTCCGGCTGACATCCTGCATATCTTTCTCCAGAAAGGTCTGTGACGGATTGGAGAAAAAAAGGAAATCCATTCCTGCCGAAAGGCCGAAAGAAGATTGATAATCGGCCGCCACATTATGTAACTGGCGGTCACCGTCATCCGTTTTATCACTGTGGGCTGTTCCACGCATTTTTGTACAGTCCTGCCCATAGCGGTATTGTGTATTGTAAACCACACTCAACAAGTTCTTCTTCCCGAAATCATAATCCGCCCCCAAGCGGAGGTTATGCCGGCCGCCATACCCTTTAGCCTCTGTTTTCAAATCCAACTCGTGTACGTCCCCCGCCATAGTGTGCCATGACTGTTTGTCCAATCCGAAAGTGGTATGTTTGAACCCGTATGAATACATCACATCCGCCGAAAAGCGCCGGGAAGTGTAGAGCAAATTTCCACGGCCTGCAATGTCTTCCCTGCGGGACTGTTCATACATAGCCGCCACTTCACCGGACCAAGAAGGCTTCTGCCCGATATTCGATTTTAGAATAACATTCACCATGGCTCCACGAATGCGGTAACGTGCCGGAGCAGCATACATGATTTCCGCTTTCTCCAGACGACTGACAGGGGTATTCTGAAGCACGGACTTCAAATCGTCCTTGTCCAGTGTACTTACTTTTCCATTTACTACCAAAGTAATACTGCGCCCCCCCAAAGTGAGATTGCCATCTTGTTCCACGATGCCGGGCAGTTCCTTTACCGCCTCGTAGGCGTTATTCACCGGAAGCCGCTCTACCATACGGGGTAAGTCATAGACCAGCTTTCCCCGCTCGGCCTTTACCACCGGACGCTCCCCTTTGACCAACACCTCCGGCAATTGTTGGAAAAGGCTGTCCATATAGGTATAATTCACATCATTCTGCGCTTGTGCCGCAAATGCCGACAAGCATAAACAAAAGATAATCACTGTCCTCATCATCGTTTTATTTTTAATGTCCATGCAAAGTAAAGGTGAAAAATGTGCCGTATGTGTTACCGCCGGCTTATGAAGTCTTATTTAGTGTTATCAAAAGAAAGAGAATACTTATTTTGTACCTATTTTTGCCAAACCATGAAGATACCGTTTAAAGCCATAGCCGCATTGATTATCCTTTCGCTGATAGGCGTCTTTGCCTATCAGGCATATTGGTTGACAGGATTATACACCTCGATGAAGAAGGATATGGACAATTGCCTGATAGAAACATTACAGGTGAGTGACTACAATGAAATGATGGAACGGTGCGACTCCGTGAAACGAAGCAACGAAACCATAAATGGCTATATCGAATCCAGTATCAATCTGGACAGCAGTGCTTTGATTACCAAAGTTATAGAAACCGAGCCTTTCAAACAGCAAAAAAGATTTGGTCTGGAAATCAATGAACCGGTATCTACTACCATCGACAAAAACGGTACACTGGAACTGCTCACCAAATACTTCCAACGGGGTATCCACAGCCAGCTGGACCTTTTCACGGAAATCAACCTGCACACTTTCGACAGCCTTTTTACAAGGACACTTGCCATGCGCGGAATCATCTACCTGCCTCACCGCATCGAAATAGTGAATTTACGTCAAGACAGCACGGTCGTACAAGGACTCAGCTCACCTCAAAAATACAGGCCGGGCAAAGAAGCAGTGAGCTACTATTACAATTATGACTTGTACAACAAAATGGCATACCGGTTATGGGTGGAACCGACAAATACCATCGTCTTGCAACAAATGAAGGGGATACTTTATACCTCTTTCTTTATCATTATTATATTGGGGGTATCATTCTGGTTTCTTATCCGTATCATCTTAAGGCAGAAAAGTGTAGAAGAAATGAAAGAGGACTTCACGCATAACATTACTCACGAACTGAAAACTCCGATAGCCGTAGCCTACGCCGCCAACGATGCATTACTGAACTTCAACGGAGCAGAAAACCTGACGAAACGACAGAACTATCTTCAGATTATCCAAACCCAGCTGAAACAGCTCAGCGGACTGGTGGAACAGATCCTTTCCATGAGTATGGAGCAACGGAAGAACTTCCGTCTGAACTATGAACCTGTCGAACTGAGGCCTATGTTGGAAAATCTGATCAGCCAACATAGATTGAAAGCTGATAAGCCGACTGAGTTCAAACTCATTATGGAAGAAAACATAACCCTACGTGCAGACCGCTTGCACCTGTATAACATGATCAGCAATCTGATAGACAATGCTATAAAATATTCCGATGAAAAGGCATATATTTACATTTCTGCAATACGCTGCAACAATCCATACAACGGTGACCGTAACGCTTATGTAATGCTAAAGATACAAGACAAAGGAATAGGTATTCCTGCCGACAGACAAAAACATCTGTTTGATAAGTTTTATCGGGTTCCGACCGGTAATCTGCATAATGTAAAAGGATATGGATTAGGACTTTATTATGTAAAAACAATGATAGAACAGCATAAAGGAACTGTTTCCGTGGAAAGCAGCACAGGAAAAGGCAGTACCTTTACACTTAAAATTCCCGAATAAGCAAATGGAAAAGATACACGTTTTATTAGTAGAAGATGAACAGACTCTTGCCATGATTATCAAGGACACACTGGAAGAACAGGATTTTATCATTACTACCGCCGGAGATGGTGAAGAAGGCTTAAGAAAGTTTTTCGAACAGAAACCGGACGTATTGGTAGCCGATGTCATGATGCCCCGTATGGATGGCTTTGAAATGGTACGCCGCATCCGCCAATCGGATAAAGCAACCCCGGTATTATTCCTCACCGCCCGGTCTGCCATCAATGATGTAGTAAAAGGATTTGAACTGGGAGCTAATGACTATCTGAAAAAACCATTCGGTATGCAGGAGCTTATTGTACGCCTCAAAGCCTTGATGCACAAAGCTTTTGTGGAAAAAGAAATAACCAATACCTACACCATCGGAGGATATCAGTTCAACTCCGTCACCCAACAACTGGATTTTGCAGGGAACATACAAGAACTCTCCCACCGGGAATCGGAAATCCTAAAACGCCTGTGTGAGAACCGGAATGAAGTGGTGAACAGCCAAAGCATCTTGTTGGAGCTATGGGGAGATGACAGCTTCTTCAATTCACGCAGCCTGCATGTATTTATTACGAAATTACGCCATAAACTGTCCAAAGACCAAAGCATACGGATTGTGAATGTAAGGGGAATAGGTTACAAACTGATTATAAACTAACACTTCTTCCCTCTAATCAAGACTTTCTGCCCGCCGGACAAGGTAGTGGCAAAGATATAATCATCTCCTCCCTCTTTCAGTTTCAAACGTTTGCGAAGTTCCGCAACCGATAATGGAAAGTTGCGGATCGTAATATTCGCCTTGTCCATATCCATCAAGAACGCTTTCAATTCCTTTTTTCCAAAACCCGATACGGCCTCAACCCGGAAACGACGTCCCGGAAAATCCGGAACCAAAGAAACAGAGGTATATAAATGGCTGTTGAGGTGAAGTTTCGCCACAGGATAGGTTTGTGTGAGAGAACGAAAAGCACCGGCTTTCAATATAGCGGCATTCGGTTCATACAAATAAGTTCCGACTTCATCGGCCAAAAGACAGGGCGATGTTTTTTCCCGCTTCAAGGTAAAGGTGTAATGCCGGCTCTCCCCGTTGCCTGCAATATGTTCGCAATGGATGCTTACCTCCGATGAAACGGACTCTTTTTGCAGTATCAGCAATAACTCCTTGCACTCGTTATTCACAGCGACAATGTGTACCGCACGAACTGTTTTCAACTCGTTCAATGCCAATGACAGATCCAGCATAGGCGATAATTTCACCATCACTTTCTTTGCCTTATCAACCAGCAAAGGCTCCAAAACAGTAACATCCGGCTCGCAATCAGAGATGGCAACCGTCTTTCCACCGTGTCCGTCTCTTCTGGCAGGGTCTAAAAACAAGCAATCTACCGGAAGCATTTCCTGCAAATAGGATACCCCGTCCCGGTTGTGTATCCGAATGTGCCCCAACCCCAACAAAGGGAAATTATGCAAAGCCAGCTCACAAAGTCCTGACTGCCTTTCCACATAATCAGCCTGCTTGAAATTCCGGGAGATAAAGCTGCAATCAATACCGAAACCTCCGGTTAAATCGGCAAAAGTATCGCCTTCCAACAAAGAGGCCTTATACAAAGCAGTTGCTTCGGAAGAACATTGCTCCATAGACAAATGAGGGGGATACCATAATGCAGAAACCGGATACCATGAAGGTATCTTGCGGGCCGCCACCTGCCGTCCGGCAATTTGTGTGACAGCTGCCGCCATGTCTACATCGGGATATTTCTTACTTTGCAAAGCAAGTGTACGCGTATCGTCCTCTCTGTGTTCTTCGATGAAATGGAGTGTTTTTGTTGATATTTCCATCCTTTATCTAATTACTTTATAGTTCCGTTTTGCCTCTTCACGACTGCGGAAGTTGAAATGCCACCACTCACTGCGCAAAGGTTTATAACCCGCATCCGTCATGACCCGGCGCAGCAGCAAACGGTTTTTCCGTTCCTGCGCTGTAATGATTCCCTGCTGTACCATTGCCGCCTCGGTATCTATGTGTGCTTCCTTGCCCAAATGATCCACCTTGGTCCCCATAGGCAAAGGATTTCCTTTTTCATCTGCAATACTCACATCCACCGCCAAACCATAATTATGCAACCCTCCTCCCCGGGCCGGATTGGATACATATATATTTTGGGAAGTACCTTTTACCACATTCCACATTTTCTGCTGCACGGACATGGGACGGGCGGCATCATAAATAATCAGAGAATAACCGGGATACAACTCTTTCAACCGCTTTTGCGCTTGCAACAAGGCTTTGGCAGCCTCGGGATGAAGATAGGCCTCCTGCAAATCCTCATAAAGGACTTTCCCGGTAAAATTGTCGGCACGGGTATACATCAAATCTATTTTCAATGTCGGGTCCATCCGGCCTACATTCACCAATCCCAAAGAATCAAGATAATGCTCCATCCTGCTTTGCGAGAAAGCGGGACAGAGCATTATCAGCAATGATATAAAAATAAAAACAGACTTCATCTACAGCGGTATCTTTCTTACTATTATAATACAGACCTCAGTAACTCAGGAATCTCAATATTACAGCATTCCATCTCCTTCAGTATTTTCTTTCCTTCCGCCGTAAGCGAGAAATACATCTGGCGTTTGTCACAATCTCCCAAATTACGCTCTATATAGCCTTTATCCTCTACAGATCTGATAACCTTAGAAGTATTCGAATTAGAAAGCCCCAATTGCTCTGCTATCTCTCCCGAGGACAGGCGTTTCTTTCTGGAGAGACAGCACAGCAACATTCCTTCGTTCAGACAAAGGTGGTGCGCCTTTTCAAACCGTGTTTCAAATTCTGCAATAGCGCGATAGAGATCTCTTATTTTACATAAAGTTTCCATATTGCTCTTTCTTCTTGATGCTATTGCACAAAAGTACTTATTTTTTCAATAAAAACTCATCAATAGCCTTTTTAAATGACGCTTTGGGCATAGCCCCCTGTGCCATCTCCGGCTTTCCTTCCATGGGGATGAACAGAATGGACGGAATACTCCGTATACCAAACGCGCCTGCCAGTTCCTGTTCTTTCTCCGTGTCCACTTTATAAATCACAATCTGGCCATCGTATTCTTTTGCCAATTCGTCCAAAATAGGAGCTACCATTTTGCAAGGACCACACCAGTCAGCATAGAAATCCACAATAGCCGGTTTGTCACCTTCATATTTCCACTCTTCCGGGTTTTTCTCGAAATTATATACTTTCGCCAAAAATTCAGCTTTAGTCAAATGTATGACCTTTCCATTTCCTTCTGTTGCCATAGTTTCTTCTTTTACAGGGTTATTATTACTGCTTCCTCTGCCGCAAGCTGTTGTGGCAGCCAGCACAAGGGCTAAAAAAAATAAAATCGTTTTATTCATACTTATTCCTCCTTCTTTATCTTTCTATGCTCCGGCATAAATGAACTGAGCAACAATCCCCCCATTGCCGCCCCCCAAATGGAACTGTTGACAGGAGAAGAAGTGATAGGGCAAGTCCCAGTGGTGCAACCTACATACCGCCAATACAAATATCCTCCTACCATTCCTGCCACAATACCAAGCAATGTCCATCCATACCTTTTTATAAACTCTTTTTTCATACTCTTCTTCATAATTAAAACCGGACTCTGTTATGTTATCTCCTTTAATTATTTCCTCAGGAAACTTTTTCCAAATATATTCCATACTTTCCTATATAACAAATTTCCTTAGGAAAATATTTAAATAATAACTTTCCTTCACGATTCGGCACCTACATTTACACAATATTCAGCAACACAAAAGGTCAAATCATTATACAACAACTATTTCCCGGCCCAAGACAGCACCACAGGACTCTCTACACGCACTCCGTATTCAGCCGCTTTTTCCAGTATATTCCTCGCCAACTCAGGCTTCTGATCATCACTAGCATAACGGAAATAGGCTTCCGCCGCCCGCACATGTGCCGCATCGGGCATCGGGAAAGCACGCTCTTCAGGAATTCCGAAATCAGAACTGCTCAGTTCTCTACGCTCTTCGGCATCCAACCGGTCTGATTCTACTGGTTTCATAAACTATAAGGTTTTAAAGTGAATAATCTTCATAAGAAAACAGAATGAATGGAATAAAGATGGCAGGAAAGTGTTAATCTATCACATTTTTCACGGATTACTTAAAATAAGAAAACTATTAATGCTGTTATTTCCAATGATTTATTATTTTTGTACCCACCTAGATAAACACAATGACCATGAAAAACAAACTATATTTTATTATAGTAGCCACGCTGCTGTGTCCAACATCGCTATATGCACAATCCGGCACTGACAAACGATCCGTTCTATCCTTTCAGACAGGTCCTACCCTCTACACCGGAAAGCTGATAGGAATAGCAGGATATTCCTCGAATTTGCGCAACGGCATAGGTTGGTCAGGAAGTTATACTTACCTGGTAGGAAACAAGCCTGCCATTAGAGCCGGATTCGGAATACTTTATCAAGGCAGCCGGTATACAGGCAACACGACAAATACCACAGACAAGATTCAAACACACTATTTTGCTCCACAGTTCTCCCTGCATTGGCTGAAACAACAATTCGATTGGTATTTTACTACCGGAACCGGATACCAGTTATATAAAGACGACAGTATGGTATATGATAAACCACGAAAAGTATCCATGAACAAATGGGCGGCAAACTTTGGAGTAGGCGGAGAATACCACCTTTTCACCCATTGGGGGATCAGTGCAAGGATAAGCTATATCCTGGCGTATTCCGGTGAATATTCCGTCCGCTACCATCATAAAGAATGGATGGTACAACCACATTATCCGATGAACGGTTCGGATGACATTTCTCAATTATCTTTCTCGGCAGGTATTAACTATCACTTTTAAAAAATTCAGACCATGATTAAATATCTTAGTACAATAGTATTAACTGTCGCGTTATGCTGTGCCTGCGATGGAGAAGACTTTTCAGCAGATCCTACTCTCATGCCACCTGCCACTCAGACAGGCGCCAATACCTTTGGCTGTCTGATAGACGGCTGGGTATATACAGGACAACGCTATGGACCGGACCATAAAGCATCCTACTATCCTGCTTATAATGAAGATGAAAAAGCAACAGTCCATGTATACGTTTGGGTAGATGACAATACGTCTATTTCTTTCAATATCATTGACCCGAAAGAAAAAAATATCACCGTTTACAGTGATATTGAAAAGATGGATAATGACCAGACTATCTATACCGACGCCGTATTCAAAGATGGTAATAAACAAGAAGAAAGACTGGAAGACGGCATTGTCAATATTACCCGCTTTGATTTGAACAACAGAATAATCAGCGGAACTTTTGAAGGAAGAAGAGTGACAGAAGGGCGTTTTGATTTAACATTCTAACATATACCCGTTGACAACTTAAACTCAGCTTGCCAACGGGTAAATTAATCTCTTTCTTATTTTATCTTATCATACTGATCATTCGCACTAATCTCCGTGTATTTAGGCGCATCAATCATTTCCACCAAAGCGCGTAACACAGGCCCTTCACCCATCGGATCATTTTCCTGAGTGGGACGATTATAATAAAATACGGTGGAAGGCATAATACCTGTACCGACACAAATAGCCGTCACATCACCATTCTCTGAAATTTTTGACAACATTCCTTTGAATCCCTGCCATGCTACATAAATGAAATCCGGATGCAACCATCCTTCCTTCACACCTTTAGCTATGCCAAATACAAACATAGAACTACCGGTAATTTCTTCATAAGAATCTTCTTTATCCAACAACTGATGCCACAAACCGTTTTTCCCTTGATACCGCGCTACCCCACTAGCCTGCATCTGGAAATTCTTTATCACATCCTCACGCATAGGATGATTTTCCGGCATTCTTGCCAACAGATCGGCTGTCGCCATAAAAATCCATCCATTGGCCCGGGACCAATGCGCCACTCCATGTTCCTTATTATCCGTATGATAGCAATGATAATAAATCTGTTTTTCAGGACACCACAAATATCGTGTATAATTCAATATCTGATTGGCAGCATCATCAAAATACTTCTTTTCACCAGTAACCTCTCCCATGCGGGAAATAAAAGACACCGCCATAAACGCATCATCTGCCCAAATTGTATTTTCATGAGGCCATAAACGGGCTATGGTTCCATCGGCCAAACGAGGTTCTGAAACCATAATATGATGATTGGTTGTTTCAATATATTTTTGGAAAGCATCATCCGGATGACGCTGGTTCAAAGTTATCAAACTAGCCCCCATAGGACCGTTGTCATCCAAACGCTTGTTTCTATAAATCATATGCCAAGTAAGACGGGGAACCGCTCTCCATCCTCCTTCACGGAAAGTCTTATCATACAAACGATGAAAATAGGACTGGTTAGTCTTATCAAAAATGAACTTCATATTCTTCAGCACATAATCCTCATATTTCCGGTTCTGTATTTTATCACCCAACTCCATCAAAGCCATATTTGTTACTCCGTTTGTGTAATGCCAATTCAAATATTTACTATTGACACGTATATCCGGATTTAAAGAAACATTGTCCAAAGAAATGTATACTTTACCTGTTTTTACATCTTTGAACTCATAAACCGTAGAAGCAACAATACGATCGGCTATCTTTATAGCCATCTCTTTGGCCACAGTGTTGTCCTGTGCCATTAAGGGGAATAATCCTATCGCAAACAATAAAATGCCTGCACAACCATAACGTTTAACCATACAACCTAAATTTAATTTTTTATTTTTATACTAACAACCTCTATATTCCACCGAAATAAAAAGTCCGGCTATCTTTTAATATTCTTCAAAGATAAAGCCATCTTCCCGTTTCGTACAAATTTTCATCCTACTTTTTAAGGGTAATATCCACATTTTCAGTTTTAGAGTATATAATGTATAATGTGCTCATGATTTTATACTAAGAGAAAGAAATTCTGTTCATGATTCCTGTAACAAGAGTAACAAATGTAAATCTACCTCATTATCAACACGCTAATTATTTCTGTGTAAGTTCTGAGATCAACACTGAATTTATTATGTAAATTTACTAAAATGTTTGCATGAAAGGTTTAGCTCCACACACGCTGCAAGTTTTTGAAGCCGTTTCTAAGTTGGACTGCATCAAATCCTATCTCTTGGTAGGTGGCACTGCCTTGTCATTGCAAATGGGAACTCGGCAAAGTGAAGACTTGGACTTTATGAAATGGCGTACCTCTAAAACAGAGAAAATGGAAGTGGCATGGTATCAGATAGAGAAACAATAGTGAAACAACAGCTATATATTAGGAGTAAATCAACCAAGAGCAACAGATTTATATCTGGAGGGTCTGCAAACAAAAAAGGCTGTATTCCGTTAGGAATCAGCCTTTTAGTTTGTGGACCAGCCTGGGCTTGAACCAGGGACCTCCAGATTATGAGTCTGTTTTATATGATACATCAAGACCGTACGTTATATTGTATATATTCTGATTATCAGTAATTTATTATCAAACATATTTTTATTGATACTTATAGGATATCCTTAACTGAAATAGTTTGTTTACGCATTGTTTACGCAAAGAATAAGCTATACATGTGAGATAAAAATATTATTTTCTTCAAATTTCTTTATATTACCACTATGTTTCTGAGCAATAGAATAACTTGTTCTATATTGTGTTGAAACCCTATGAAGATTATAAAATTCAGGAAATTCATATCTAACAATAAAGTCCATAAACAAAAATGGTGATATTATTTTATTTAATGGTAATCTAATATTATTTATACTACTATATTGTATTTCTGTTTTATGATGACTTTCAACTTTATCATCATAATCAATTCTAATATGTGAAGAATTTGTCAATTCATATTTTTTCTCAAAAGCATCTAAAAGAATCTGATACTCATCAAACTCTAGATTAAATTTTTCACAAAAGTTTTTCACTTCTGTTAGCTCCTCATCAGATATTCTTTTCCCTAATTTTGTTTCTGTTAGCTTATATAGGTCAAAATAATATTCACCTAACACTGTATCATCTGTAGTGTCATAATATTCTTCTACATTTTCCATAGACTCTTTTAGAACCACAGGATAAGGATAATATGCTAATTTTGCCTTGTTTAATTTCCCATTTCTAAAGTCATAGTAGAATTGAATAAAACCTTTATTTTTTAGAAGAAAACTATATTGACGATTATTCTTCAAATCTTCAAATTCTCTAGCATACATTTTCTTTGAAACACCTGGTGAATAATTTTTCCACGATATAACATCATTTTCACTATCCACTAAAGTATCCAATATAAGATCTTTATAACATTCTTTTATTAAACTGATATCACTATTGATATTGATAAAAGTCATTTGTTTCATATACCCATTAATTTCTTGAGTCTTTCAAATGTTTCAGGATCTCCTTTAGCTTTTTCAATTAATAAAGCTAAAGTTACATCTTCACTTAAAATATCATCTATTGTCTTCTCCTTATTACTTAAAGATTTATCAGATTCACTTATTATTTGAAGCCTTCTTGTATAATCCGATTCAGAAGGAAAATCAAACTCAAACTTTGGGTAATCATTGTCTATAGCATCTATTTCCTTTTTAAGTTTTACAGCATCAGGACCATTACCAGTTATGTAGCACCAACCTCTTGATCTTGTTATTGAAACAAACAATGCATTACGTTGACGTAAAGTTGAGTCTGAGATTGCTTTTTGTGAATTTATTACAAAAACAATATTTGCTTCATTTCCCTTTGCTCTAAATGCTGTTGTTAGTGTAACTCTTCCTTTCTCTTTAAATAAATCAGAACTTTCCACGAATCCTGGAGTAATACATAAAACGCCATAAGAATTTAAGTTAGTCCTAATGTAATTAAAATGACTATTAGCAGAACTTTTATCTAAAGAGATTACAACAATCTCTTCTGGTTCTATTTTATCATTATTAATCAGATACCTAATCGTTTTAATTACTGAATCTAACTCTTGCTTTATCGTATCAAAATTTTTAAACTTTATAATATCATTGCTTGAAAATTTAGAGTGTTCATCTACTAATTTTTCAAGTATATTTTTACTATATTTTTCTGGTCTTTCTACAACTATATGATCATTTTCCTCAAATTTATTCTTATCCCTAGGTTGAATTATCTCATAACCTCTAGCTTCCCAAGAATATTTATCTTGCATAGGAACTTTTGCTCTTTCTGAATATAGACCTAATCCTAATCCATGAGCATATAATAATACTTTGCGAGGATTTCTATATGAATTTGGAAGCATATAATCCTTATCTATTCCATCCTCATATTGCCCTTTTATGCTATCATTACTCATATTTGGATTACCATCTTTATCAGTTCCGAATAGGGTTTCAGGATCAGATATTTTTAATTCATTTAACGATTGAAACTCGTCATATGCCCATATAATTCTTTTTGGTTCTTTTGTTATATAATATATGGTTTCAAAAAAAGCAGGTGGAAAATCTTGAGCTTCATCTATTAAAACCATATCAAAAATAGGTTGTATTTCACCTTTCTTCTTAGAAAGAAAATCTGAAAATATGTACTGATATGGATCAGACATATTTCTTGCTTCATATAACGTTTTAGGTGATAAACCATACTGTGAACACAAAAAAGAATATAGTCCTTCTTTTTTTCTTCCTCCCCAAGCATGTAGAACCAGCAATCTGTCCCAATCAGGAGCTTTACTAGCCTCTTCTATTGTATATTTTTCTATATTACTCTTTATTTGATTATACATACTTTGGGTGTTAAAAACAAAAAGAATCTTAAAGTCCTCATTTGAAATATGAGTCAAAGCCGCTTTCATGCTAAGTATTATAGTCTTACCAGTTCCTGCTAACCCTCTTATTCTTTGGGGACCATTGGGAACTTGTAATGCAACACTTCTTTGTGTAGAGTCTAATTTAAAAGTCTGTAACAACGAACTTTTTATTAAATCATTTCTAGTCTTCTTTTCTTCTGATATACGCTCTCTTTTCTTGTTGAAAACGGAAGTTCCTTCAAGTATAGAGTCTATATCATCTATCTGTTCCTGATTTATATCATTCGTTTTGCAGGATTTTATGAATTCCTTTATAGTTACTGGGTAATTCTTATCTAAATACTTACTAATAAATTCACATTTCACAAAATCACCACTTCCATTATCTGGAAATATTATAAGTGATTTTACAGGTTTATCATCTTTGCAAAACAAGAAGTTTCCTGTTTTTTTATTATATAGCTTTATAGATTTACTTAACTTATTTGTAATATCATTACAATAATTATTGATTATGTAATCTCTGGAATAAATTTCACCTCCGTCTGCTTTTACCCAATACTCATAATCGTCTTCAAATTTTATAATTTTTGAAGGTACTATGTCAATAACAATAATACCATATTGCTTTGATCTATATATAAATGATGGAATTTCTGTACTATCATTCAAACCTAGTGATGGTATTTTATACCCTAAAATACCATCATCTTCTTTTAATTCAGTTCTTAATTTATTCCATATCACTTTCTCAAAAGGATTTTGGCTTAATTCTATATTTCCAGGTAACAGCTGCATAATTCAATAAATTAGTAATATACAAACATACTAAAAAATCTTTTCTTTGTAAACAATAAAAGCAATATTATTTTATATATAGATGTAAATGTTACCTAACTATATTGATTTTATTGATATAACTTTAATTCTAATAAATCTCAAAAGAATCCATTGAATATTTTATTATATTTTAAAAAAATCTATATTTGCAAAGCGATTATGACATGCCATAGCCAAGATATTCTTCCCTGCATAAGGAAAAGTGAGCCTGTCAAACCTTCGTGGGAGGGTTATCCCATTTCGATGGATCGAAATATAAAGGGAGTGTTAGTCGAAATTCACTCTATTCAAACTTTATGTGAGAGTCACTTCAGGGGTTGAGACCGATTAGCAGAAGCCCGGTTACCAGTCAGCGACAGAAGAGGACGAGATTGCACCGCTGCATATAACTACGTACTTGTTCTTGGTTAGATACTAAGAATATATGGTGGTTATATGCAGCGTTTTGTGTATGTATACCTCTCATCATAAAACGTCTGTATTCAGAGGTTATGTTTCATACATAAATAATGAATATTATGACCAAACTAACAAAATCATTACTTGTTATCAAAGAACGGAATTGTACAGCATCATTAGTTCTTGACACCCGTACTAATCGTCGTAACGTTACAGAATATCCTTTGGCTATGCGTTTCACCATAGATAGAAAGATATTCTATCATATTCTTAGTGGATCATATTCTGAGAAGAGATTCTCCGATATATGTAATGCGGCAAAGAGTATGTCCGACAACTATAGGGAACAGAAAATGTGGCGAGAGACTTATGTCGTAAAGTATAAACTACTACTTCAAAATTTAAATAAAGGGGGAAATTTAACTTTTGAAATGGTACGTTCAGCTGTTGTCAATGGAAACAATACAAACGTGACAGAAGAAAAGACCTCAACTTCATTCTTTGAGATATGGGAAACAATCATCCATGAATTAAAAACCAATGATAATGGAACACGATTTACAACTTCAGAAAGTTATGAATGTGCTCTTAAATCATTTAGGAAAATTATGGGAAACGATTCTATTAAAGGATTCAATATAAGTGCAGCAGAAATACAGAAATGGAAAGATGGAATGCATAATGGAATAATAGGCAAAGACGGTAAACTTATCGGAAAAATCAGTGATACTACTGCAGGTATATATCTTCGTGCTTGTCGTGCAGTTTGGAACAGATGTATTCGTGAAGGGTATTTAACCGATATACAATATCCTTTCTCAAACAAAAAAGAAAAAGGACTTGTCAGCATACCTAAAAGTGCAAAACGCAGACAGAGTTATTTGAACATAGAACAAATGACAGAACTCTATAACCTATTCTTGTCGAAATCATATCCAAGCTATTGGAGTGATGAATACAAGGAAAGAGCACATTATTCGCTAGGGTTATTCCTAGTACAATATCTATGCAATGGTTTTAATTTGGCAGATGCAGCACGCCTTAAATATGATTCTTATTATTATCAGAATCAAGGCAAAGCCTTCCGTTTTAACCGTAAAAAAACTGCAGGTAGAAGTTTGGATGGCTCAGAAGTTATAATACCTATTATAGAACCATTACAAAACATTCTAAAAGAGATTGCAGCACCACCTTCACGTGATGGTTATGTATTCCCGAACATTCTAAAAGGAGTTGAAACAGAAGAAGAACGACGTAAATACACCTCACAGGAAAATTCTAATATAAAGGATAGAGTCATCAAAATATGCCATGAAGCTTTAAAATGGGATAAATCCATCTGCCCGTCTGGAACATGGTGCAGACATTCATTTGCAACAAATCTGCGTAATGCGGGGGTTGATATGGACTATATATCAGAGAGTATGGGACATACGGTAACAGACCATTCCATAACTCAAATTTATATTGAACACTACCCATTGGAAAAGCAGATAGAGAACAACTCCAAACTTCTGAATATTAAACCTAACATATCAGAGCGTGAACTTTTACTTGAAAAATTAGCCAGCTTATCAACAAAAGAATTGGCTAAGCTATTAGCATAATTTTTAATCACACTTTCAATATATAACAATATGTTCAATATCAATTTTATTCGATTACTCAATAATTTTTCATTGAAACGTGAAACAGCAGATATGGCAATACGCTCATGGAAGTCTGAAAACAAAGAAATATATCAGCAATTTAAGAGTAACATAGAGAAAATAAAGGATGGTGATGTTTCTATTCTCATGGAGATTTTCACACTTATGAAATCATGTACCCCTCCAGAAGCTGAAACCTTTTATATCTGGCTATATGAGATTCTAATTGGAAAAGGCAATATAAATGATATTATAAATAATAAAGTTCAATGGGCAGGAGGCTATACTGAAAAGATAGCAAAGTGTTTTGCCAATAAAAAACTTTGGTTAGGTATTGATCTCAAATCAGGTGAAGTCAATATATACAAATCATCTGTTCCTGGTATGATAATGGTAAACTCAAAAACTCCAATTGAAATATGGGAAAAATTACCACAGCATATAAAAATACATTTAACAGACCAACTCAATAAACTATTAAGGAACTCCAAAGGCATTATGTTATTGGGTAAGTTAGAATACAAAATGATATACCAAGCTATAACATTCTTTACAACTCTATTATTAATGTCCCATGCTGTATTTCTCACAGGATTCATTGCAAACCTATATGATAAAGTAATAGAAGAGCATAACTCACTTTCATACTGCATATATTACTTTGTAGTTTTTGATCATGGATTAACAACAATAGCAAGACTTATCAATGAATATATCTCACATGAACATATTGATTCAGAAGATATATGTCTGGTTAATACTTGTATAGGATATCTTATAACAGCCAGTTTTGGGTTAAAAACAGAAACAAAAAACACATGGGAGAAAACGGCTGAACAATGCAGCCCTGAAATATGGAAAACTATTACGTATGGCTTAAAAAACATAAAGCCCAATAGAGGATATCAAAACAAGATATTGACTCTTGATGATATTCTTATAGGAAATACAGATTTGATAAAAAAAGATATAAAGAATTTTCTATCTGAGAATACAGATAACATAAGTCTTGCTTACCTGTTATATTCCTTGACCAACGCAGGAAAAATAAATCCTAATACAAAATACATGACTTTTCACCGTGCAATTGAACAATTTACTAACAGGAAATACAGCCATGATGTACCACAAAAAAGATATGGCGAGATTAGGCATTTAACTATTAAAGAAATTCAATACGGTTCAAGCTACAATAAAGCAAGAAAGGTTATAGAAAAATGGACTTTCTTATTTACCAAAAACGGATAATTGGAGCAATCCAGTTATCCGTTTTTTATAGTTATCCTTTAAATACTATTGAATTTTAGTCGGTTTTATTAATGTCAATATAAACCAACCGATAACCCTTTATTTACAACATATATTTGCTGTCGAAATCGATTTCATAGAGATTAAAAGAGATTCTTAAAACCTATAAAGTTAAACAATAAAATATAGACAGACTTATGGATAATCATTTTGACATCAACATTTTACTTCAGAAACCTATTGCGATGATGACTGGAGAAGAACTTATATTTCTTATCAACAATGCCTGTGAAAGAATGAACGTAACAGTTTCCAATACCACAAAACAGAAACGTATTTTCTATGGTATAGAAGGTATAGCTAAAGTATTTGGATGCAGTGTCCCTACAGCAAACCGTATCAAAAAAAGTGGAGTAATAGATGAAGCCATTACACAAGTCGGAAGAAAAATAGTAGTGGATGCAGATCTGGCATTAGAATTAGCGAAAAAAGCAGGCAATATCAGAATAAGACAAAACTAATTTATAATCTCTTATGGAAAACAAGCTTAAAGGTGTAATGCTATATCTGGACCATCGTGAAGCCATACATCATCTTACAGACGAAGAAGCCGGGAAAATATTCAAAGGTCTTTATGACTATATTTCTGATGGGACGTTACCTGATCTTTCCGGCTCTATGATGTCATTGTTCTGTATGTACCAGATTCAAATTAATCATAGCGCAGAACAATATACCAAAAGATGTGAAATAAATCAGAAAAATGCTCTCAAGCGTTATCAAAAAAGAGTCTCTCTTAAAAATAATGGTAAACAAGAAGATACCATACCTTGCGAGAATAAACAGACGGATACCATAAACAACAATAATATGCAATCGCATACAGACGCATCCCTCTATAGCAATAACTATAATAATAACACAAACAATAATGTAAATAACACTGATATAATTGAAGTATCGTCAAATGAGAATGATATTTCTTTTGAGGAAATATGGGAATTATATGACAAAAAGATTGGAGATATAGCAACCTTATCACAGATGTGGAATAAATTGTCTATCAATGATAAACAATCAGTATCCTATTATATTCCCTTATATAAGGCTGCACGCCCTAATCCGAAATATCGAAAGAATTTCTTCAATTTCATAACTTGTAGAACTTGGGAAACGGAACCCATCAATAGTATTTATGAGCCTACAACGAATAGACAAACCAGTGAAACTGTTTCTGAAAGAAAATCAACTGCAAGAAACGAAGCAGAAGGAGCTGTCCAAATCCTCCTTAATGCAGAGCAATGAAATGGTAACAAAAAGCATTTTAGCCATGTATCCTACAATAAAAGATTTTATGAAAGAATACAATCCAAACAGACAGACAATTATTGCTTCAGAGCCTGAAAAATGTTTCTTTGGCAATTCACCGACATTGGCAATTCTCAATAATGTTTACGGTAATAATGCAGCTGCTGCATGGCTTGTTCCAGAATTATACGAAATAAGTATATTTTGCGGTCTCAAAGAATTACCCGACCAAGGTCAATTAATAAAGACTGCAAAAATCATTTCATACCATTATCATTGGCTAAAAGTAGATGAATTACAACTTTTCTTTTTTAGATTCTGTGCATCATGTTATAAGCAATTCTATAGCTATTATAATCCTCAAATAATACTACAAAGTCTGCAAGATTTCATACGCGAAAGAACAGCAGCTTACCAGCGAAAAGAAAATGAGGAACGATGGAAACGGTATGAAATAGCACAACGCAACGCGATTACCTACGAAGAATATGAACGAATAAAACCCTTTATGGGAATTGACAAATCCATATAAAAGTATACAACAAAACAACTTCCCTATTATACATCAATGAATGATTGATAAATTGGTGTTTGGGGAGCAAGTATAGGTTTTGTGTCCCACAAAACAGATAGCGAACATAATAATTATGCCAATCAATAAAACGACAACAATGAACAACAAACCCCAAACACCATACACATCAGAAATATTACCAGAAACTTCAAAAGGTGGCAGACCATCCATACCGGAAAATGAACGTAAGTCATATCCTGTAAAAGTTTATTTTGATAAAGGCTCTTATAAAAAATTATGCCGGATAAGTAAAAGAGAGAATTTATCTCTATCATCCATAGTATATCAACTTGTAGTAAATGGTAAAATTACTTCAAGGTTAAGCACAGAGGAAACATCGTATATTAGAAAATTAGCAGGAATGGCAAACAATCTTAATCAACTTACCCATCTTTCACACATCTATGGGATATTCCGTACTGAAGAGGATCTAAATAGATTACTTAAACAAATAGATGATATTATAGTAAAGATTAGCGAATACTAAAATCAGATAGCCCAAATATGATTGCAAAAATAAAATCAGGAAAAGGATTTGGCGGATTAGTAAATTATGCCAATGATATAAAAGACAAAAATACAAAGATACTACATGCTTATGGAGTAAGCACTACCTCAAATGCTACTGTTATAGCAAGTTTTAAGTGTCAATCTCAAGGCTGCAAATCCGATAGATATGTTGGACATTTAATGTTAGCTTTCTCCCCTAAGGATACAGACAAGTTAAATGATAATCGTATGGTTGAAATAGCCCAAGAGTATATGAAACGTATGAATATCACAGATACACAATATGTAATATACCGACACTACGATAAAGCTCATCCACATCTTCATATTGTATATAATAGAGTAAACAATAAGAAGAAACTTATTAAAGGAGACCAGAATTTTAGAAAATCAGCACTTGTAACAAAACAACTCACCAAAGAATACGGATTGACTTTTGGAAGTAATAAGCAGGCTGTAAAACGTGACAGGCTCTATGGAAAAGATAAAATAAAATATCATATTTATGATACAACAAGGTCTGTATTGCCGTCAGCAAAAAGTTTTGAGGACTTAAAACAAAAATTAGCCTTAAATGGCATAAAGTTCAATTTTACAAGAGGAAATGATGGTTTTGAAAATGGAATTGTTTTTTCTGCATCTGATATCAGTTTTCCTGGTTGCAAAATAGACAAAACAATGACATATGAAGAATTGAACTCTTTTTTCGAGATGCAGCCAAAGAATACTAAACAAGATACAGGTAATGACATCATAGGCATAGTTACAGAATTGGCATTACAACCACATATTGCACATAATATTGGTACCGGAGCCGGCGGTAATAACAACGATACCGGATGGGGAGAAGATGATAAAAATAGATACAAACCCAAAAGAAGAAGATAGCTATGGTAAAATATAATTCAAGCAAACTCAGGAATCTAAGGGATGAGCCAGATATTCCAGAAAATGATTTGCAGATTGATATTGATAAGCTGTGTGTAACCATAAAAGATATTTTCAGACAAGAATTAACAGACTATTTTAATAAACATAATGATAGTAAAGACATAACGATTAACGGAATATCTTTTGAAAAATATATAGAACGTGTTTCAAATGCTTATGAAACTTCAGTAAAGACAAATAACAATTTACTTAAAGTTTATAGTGATTTCTTTAATCACTACGAAGCAGTCTCTGGTAATATATTACAGGTAAATGAACAACTAAAATTAATCATTGGTTATTTGGAGAAACCTAAAGCAAGAAAAATACAATTTCCGAACTTTCCATCCAAGTTCAGTATCTTGTTTCAATATATATTTTATTATATCCCTCTGTTCTGTATAAAATGGCTATACTATTCTAAACCAGCCAGACAGTTTTCACTAATCGTTGCTGTATGTATTTGGTTTTTCTCACTATGTTTTACAGGATTTCTCCTATATGATAATGCCAAACTCAGTCTTGAGAATGAGAAGAATATGTTAATTCGTAAAACTCTGGGCACTGATAAAAAGAATAGGAAACAGATAATGTATATTGATTTGCTATATTCACATAAAGAGTATTATGAAAATGAAATTATGAAGTTATGGGAGAATAAATAGATACAGCTGTAAATTTTCTTCTTAGATGACTAATGTATATTTGTTCAAATAGATATTATTAGATACTATTAGTCCCGACTAGGAAGCGAATCTTAACAAATCGTACATGTCGGGACTAATTGTTATTATTGGCACTATAAATGGAACCTTACATTACAAATATAACTATTATAGCTAATTATAATTCAAACTTTGTTAGTTTAAGTAATGCTATTATTACTAATAAATAATTAACAACAATATTAAATTAATTATCCATAGCCTCATATTCTTCTTTCGTTATAGATGTTTCTGGATCTATAATTAGAATTTCATCATAATTTAGTTTATAAAGTTTATAAACAATAAAATCTATCTCATTTTCCAATAAATATGTCTCACTATCTTTATTGCTATTCTTTATTCTTAATATTTCATCAACCAATATCTCCAAACGTTCTTTATATTTGTCATTAATATTAGGTATAGGGAATTCCTTAATATCCTGAACTAGAATCTTAGGGAAAGCCCCTTTTGTCGCTTTTGGAGAATGATTAAAATGGTAAAATGTTGCTAATTTTGAATTTAAAATAGCCCATAATATATTAAGAGATAAATAATTATTCTTGGGAATTATAGCAATTAGTTGAGGATCATGTACTAATATGTCAGACGCCCGTAATTTGCATGCTATAATTTGAGGATTAGTTATTTCTCTTACAATAATTCTATCACCGGAAAAAAATTTAAGATCAACATAACATGCAAGATGTTTTCCATATTTAACATACTCGCCTTTTACATCATATCCATATTTTGTAATATCCCTACCATATATCTCTTGTAAATATTCCTCTGATTCTTTTATTGATGAATGCCATAAACGTTCGTTACAAATAGCTTTTCCTCTTTCTTCACCATAATATTTAATCAAATCTGATAATCTATAAGGAATATATCCCTGACTAACATCAAAATAATCAATTAATTTAAAGCTTGAGTTCTTCAAATTACAAATTACACTTATAATCTTTTCAGAAAGGCTAAATGCAAGTCCCCAATTTTGATTTAATTCTAATAAATTATCTTTGCCTATAAATTCAATATTTTGATTTAATAATTCTTCAAATGAACTAATTCCAGATGTTTTTCTATAACCTATATTATTATTACCTTCTAATAATTGCCATAAATTTATTGTATTTCTAACAACTGCAGAATGGAAAATAGGAAATTTTGTACAATCTAAAATCTCATGAATTTTCCATTTATTTAATATAGAAATACGATAATTAGCTGCATACGTATTAAACAAATATGTATTTGGTATAATATATGACATTATACCTCCTTTTCTTAACAACTTAGAAGCAATTTCTATAAAATAGTAGTAAATTTCGAAATCTGGGACTCTACCATGCAACATAACTACATTTTCTCTATATTCGCCTTTTATCGAAACTCCATAAGGTGGATTACCAATAACAATATCAAATCCCTTATCGTTAAAGACCTCACTAAAAATAATCTCCCAATCAAAAAAATCCAAATCTGTCTGGGCTCGTTGCATCAAACTATAATTAGTTGAGTTTAATTTATTTAGTAAAGCATCCATGTTTATAAGGCTTTGTACCTTTGTGCTATAAACGGTTTTGGCCTTATCCCTCTTTTTCTTCTCTGGCTCTGATATATGCTCGTTTTTAAATATATCTATTTTTTCTGCACCTCCCTCTAATGCTTGATTCATATCTTTATTAAGTTGATACTTAACAATCTCTAATATTTTGTTTTTTATGGCTATCTCACATTCAAACTTTTCATCACCATTTAAACAGTATAATTTTTCTTTCAATTCAAACAGTTCTGATTTAAGCCGTATTAATTTAGTTCTTTTATCAGTCGTATAAGAAAGATCAATATATACATCATTAAAAGTAGTAAGTAATGAATTACCACGTACAATTCTATAATCAAGATTAGGTAGAGGAGATGGCTCAACTTCTTCTACAAGTATAGCTAACCAGAATCTCAATCTAGCTATATCAACTGCACCTTGTTCAATATCAACCCCAAAGATATTTTCTTTTATGATTGATTTTTTTACTTCCACTGGATTAAAAGGTTCTATAATACCTAAAAAACCATACAAATGACGGCGAGTAGTATATAAAATATCCAATATTCCCATAGGAAAAGCACCAGAACCAATTGCCGGATCACATACTTTAACGTCACACAAAAGTTTATAAACAAGTTGTGCATTTTTACGATCTTGCAATGATTTATTAACAAAGCCTAAGTTGATTAAATCATCAATATCTTTATGTAAGGATATTGGTATGTCTGACTTCAAATACTGAGATATACTCTGACGGCACATATATTGAACTATTTCTTTTGGAGTATAAAATGCTCCTTTGTCCTTGTTATCTTCAAGAAGACTCTCAAAAACACGACCAAGCATCTCAGGATCAATTCCTATTTCCGAATCATAAGGGTCATTTTCATCAATAGTAAAGTTGTATTGACTAAAAAAGCTAAATAAATCATCAAAATAAGTTTGCGGAAAGTTTACACTGCATCTATCATCTTTATTTTGTTCAAACAATCCTCCATTAAGATAAGGAATAGTTTCCCATTCTTTCAATAAATCAACATTCCATCCGTTTTGATTAAAAACAGACATTCTTTTTTCTTGTGGCGTATTAAGAATACCAAAGAACAACGGCTCGAGCACAGAATCAAGAAAATCTACTTTTTGTTTTGAATTTTTGTATAAATTATTCAAATAATCATAGTTATTATTTAACCAACCTTTTCTTTGTAAGAAATAAAGGAAAGTCAATCGTCCCATCATTTTCTTTATGTAATCCCTAACACGCTTTTCGTCATTATTGAATTCACTCAATATAGGTATATTAGGTTCACTGACAGAGACCTCTTGCCATTTCCCCTTAATTTTTTCTGTTTTCTTACCAGTAATATATTGTACAAAGTTTGAATAAATTTTTCTGTATCCTTCAAAGAAATCATCAGATAATGCTTGGACAGAAAAAGCATCCAACAATGCTTTATCATTAAGATTACTTGAATGCAGTTTTATAAAACGTTCAGTTATAGTTCTTGCAGAAAACCCTTTACCTACTAAATAGGTAAATCGCTTTGCTTCTGTTGTTCCTGCTATAGTTGAAGGCTTATATAAATAAGAGATTCTCCAGTCTTTATTAATAGGACTATTATAATGAAATATTAATAGGCCATGTGTATATATTGGTAACTCACTACGAATCCAACGTTGTATATTTACTCTTGACCGGTCTAACCTTACAGAATCACTTACTGTTATGTCTAGCACCTCTATTGTATCACGTCCAATATTATTCTTGTCATATATAGTTCCAATACGTTTAACTGAAATGATTTTTGAAGCTTCAGCTTCATCACCTATTCTTAAATCTTCAGGATCGGATAAATAATTAAAATCCTCTCCAAATATTGGAGAAATGACCTCAGTTACTATTTCATTATAACCAGGATAGTCATTGCTAAATATTTTTTTTAAATTCTCTTTTTTAAGCATCTTTATTTATTTTAGATTCAATTAAAGCAATTTTTGGCGTTCCAAATTGGTAATTTGCTTGTTCTTCTAAATATCCAAATGTAGAATTTAACCAGATATCAAGATCAAAATTCATACCAAAAAGAGATTCACCAAATTGATTATATTCTTTCTGAAATTGCAATATTTTTCTTGCGACTCCTGGGGAAGCATTTCTCAAAGCATCAAGTGCTTTATTATATGAAGGCATCCCTTCTGATGTTAGCCTTGGTCTAACTAAATCATGAAGAAAAGTAATAGCTTTCTTGATTTCACCTTTAGTTTCTTTGGCTCGTCGCATCTGATTAACATGAACATTATAAGCAGATATAGCTATATCAGAAATATTTTTACTTACATCCTCATAAGTATCTGAAAAAAAAGCATTTCTATCACACTTTAAAAACTTCATGGCTGTTATCGGGGCAACGATTGAAGTCTTATATTCTTTTGATACCATAACATTAGTAATGCCACGTTTTTCTGAACTTATTACTACTAATGAATCAGAGCTATTCTTTAATTTAATAGAGCCACCTATTCCTATGAATGGTTTTAAAGCTAATTCTTTATATCGGTCTGGGAACTCTGACTGAAAATCTTTTAAATCTTTAATATATTCACTTAACGGAGATAACTCATCCTCATATTGATGCAAAAATTCAGCTTCAGATAATTCCTCATTCTCTGAAAAGATTTTACTATCTTCACCAAACATTGTATGAAAAGCCTGTAATTTGGAATAAGCTATCTGCTCCAGTTTTATTTCTTTATTTCCTTCATCTGAAGGATAAAAGTTAAATACATGTATAAAATCTTCTTTAGAGCCGATACGGTTTATTCTTCCTATTCTCTGCATTAATCGTGTTGAATTCCAAGGTGTATCATAATTTAATATTACATTAGCTCTATGTAAATTCACACCTTCAGCAAGTACTTCTGTAGTAACAATAACATCATAATCATCCTTTTTTACTTTTGAGTTTGCATCAAAATTTTCTTTAATCGTCTGATACATATCATCACGATTATCAGCTGTAACTCTAAGTACATTATGGCCTTTATTCTTTAAAGCCCGTTCTATTGCATTTATGGTATCAATAGCTTCAGAAAATACAACAAGCCTTGGCTTATCAAAGCCAGATGGATTATTAATACTTGGATCAAACAATCTAGAATTTATACTTTCCTTAAAAATATCAAGTTTGGGATCATAATCATTTGCGTCCCAACGAATACAAAGTTCATCAATATATTGTTTGTCTCTTTTGAGATCTACTATATATTTTTCATTAAAGTCCAAAGCTTTATAACAACGATTATTTCCTCCTCTCTTAAGAATTAATTTTTCTATATAAGGGGTTGCTCCCTCAAGTGAACCATATTTTTCAATAATACCATTAATATCTATATCAGGACAAATAAATACTGTATTAGCATTTATCATATCAATCATATTTTGGGTATATCGTTGTAGATTGTGAAGAGATTTCTTGAAAGCAGAAAAGCTACTTTCTAATCTCTTAACAAGCAAAATACGCATTATATTTGCTAATCTTGTAGTAATACTTTCAACAGTTAAATTTCGCTTCTCATAAAGTCTTTCATTGTCAGAATTAACAAAATACTTAATTGCAGCATAACGATAATATTCAATTAATGATTTTTTGCCTTTTTCTGGATCTCCAACTATATAATCTATTGTATCATAAAAAAGTTGGCATAACTCAGAGTCTAATTTATAACTTAGTTTATGAGGACCTTTTACTATTGGAAATCTCAATGTGCCACAATCTTCTGGATATGTATTTTTTATATCATGTCGTGTTCGACGAACGACTAAATCATTTAACACTTTTTCCCTGATTTCAGTAGAAATCTCTTTTAAACGTGCTTTTGATTTAAATGATTCATCTTTACGTAACTCATTAAATTCTCTATTCATCTCACTCATGAAACTATCTAATTTTCCTCCAGGTATATTAGGCAAAGTACTCCTATTAGGTTCTCGTTGAAAGAGCAAAATTTGATTATATATATCTTTCGGTGCATTATTTTGTGGTGTAGCAGATAAAAGACCAATATATGGTGTTACACCAACTCTTATTTCTATAGATTGAATAAGGTTATCTAACTCTTTATATTTTTGTGAATCTTTATTTCTAAAATTATGACTCTCATCAATAAGAATGAGACCATAATTATCATATTGCAAATCATTATCAAACTCTTCATTTTCCTCTGGCTCAGAAATATCAAGAATTTTTGCAATACTTCCAGTTGTGATAAAATTTATAAAAGGTAATATTTTATCCGTTTTATCTTTATCGAAATCATTAATAGTCTGTTCCCAAGCAGCCTTTATAGCGGGTGGGGTAATAATTAAAACTTTAGAGCTACGTCCCATTAATGCAGCCTCATTTATAAACTTCTTAATGAGCATTGTACCTACAACTGTTTTACCAAGACCAACGACATCAGAAAGTACAAAACCGCCATGCTGTTTCATTATATAAAAACATTGAAGAACAGCATCTAATTGATATCCATAGGCATTAAATCCTACAGGAAGGTATGATTTTAATATTTCTTTTGATTCGGGGTTTGCTATATCACCAATTTGAGTTTGAAGATACTTAATGTACAATTCATAAGGTGTAATTTCAGGTTTAGGTTTTTGAGCTTCGATTCCTACCCTTGTCGGTTTCAGGACTTCTTCTAGAAATATCCTATTCCATGGCTTAGATATATTCCATTTTTCATCAAACCAATAATTGTGACCCTTATTAGGATTATATGGACCAGGGATACTAGCAACTATTTGTGATGCAGTCTCAATATAATTTAGCTCTGCATTGTCAGTTAAACCTTTATTGGTAAAATTACTACTACCAATTATGCCACATATACAACTTTTTTCTGATAAAAACACATAACATTTTGCGTGCAAAAATTGTGCATCCCCATTATCATTTGTTCTATAAATACGAATTTTAAATTTGGAATCACTTTCAATCTCTTGGCAAAAATCTAAAATCAATCTTACAGAATCAATATAATCTTTCTTCACATCTAATACTGACAATTCTCTTTTAATATAATCTTCTGGGAATTGGGAGTTTTTTAATATCGGGTTATTAACTTGATATGCTTTTACAATAGGGTCTGAGCCTATTAGTAATCTTAATTCAGTGCCTTCTTTTGAGAGGAATTCTCTTAACTGTTTTTCAACAAGTGAAAGTCCAGGTATATCCCAAAAACCTGTTGCTATTTTAATAATTTTACAATCTGGATTAAGAATGAGTTCTCGAAGCTTATCTGCCATCCTTAGATTTTCTGAATTATCTATAAGAGTATTATTCATATGATTTGAGATTTAGCTGAATTGTATTTAGATATACATTAAATAAAATAGGCCGTCTGTTGCAAAAATACGATATTTTTAGCTTAATTAAATAATACCTGAACTTCAATGTATACTTATACCTAAGAATTTCTATGAAATATATTGGATATTACTAACTATCATACCCCTAACTCAAAGAGTTTGTTTACGCATTGTTTACGCAAGGACATAAAAAAAGCAGTTACGAAATTCGTAACTGCCTGATTTTCAATGTGGACCAGCCTGGGCTTGAACCAGGGACCTCCAGATTATGAGTCTGTTGCTCTAACCAACTGAGCTACAAGTCCGTGCCACAATTTCCTGTTAGCAGGTGCAAAAGTAGTATATTCCCTTGAAACTTGCAAGATTTATCGCCCAAATTTTGATAAAAAGATTTAATTCCCTTATTCGTAAGGATATAAATTGTATTTTTGTGCACCATTAATTAATTTTGCTAAGCCGTATGGCACAAAAAAAACAGGAAACAGCCCTAACAGGGCTTTCGGACAAAGAAGTCCTTATCAATAGAGAGAAGTATGGGAATAATCTCTTGACACCTCCCAAACGTCCTTCCATGTGGAAACTTTATCTGGAAAAGTTCCGCGACCCGGTTATACGTATTCTTTTAGTCGCAGCATTCTTTTCCTTAGTGATTGCCATTATTGAAAATGAGTATGCGGAAACAATCGGCATTTTCTTTGCTATTTTTCTGGCAACCGGTATCGGATTCTACTTTGAATACGATGCGAATAAGAAGTTTGACTTACTGAACGCTGTAGGCGAAGAAACACCAGTTACAGTAATCAGAAATGGGAAAGTACGGGAAATTCCCCGTAAGGAGATTGTAGTAGGTGATATCGTAGTTTTGAATACCGGTGAGGAGATTCCTGCCGACGGAATCTTGCTGGAAGCTATTTCCCTGCAAGTGAATGAATCCAACTTGACAGGAGAATTAATGGTCAATAAAACCATCCATGAAGAACTATTTGATGAAGAAGCCACTTATCCCAGCAATGAAGTGATGCGTGGCACCACAGTAGTTGACGGACATGGAATAATGAAGGTAGAACGTGTGGGTGATTCCACCGAAATAGGTAAGGTAGCACGTCAGGCCACCGAACAAAGTGAAGAAGAGACTCCATTGAATATCCAATTGACAAAATTGGCGGGTTTCATCGGAAAAATAGGTTTTACCATTGCCACGCTTACCTTTATCGTTTTCACAGCTAAAGACCTTTACTCCTACCTCAGCGTAAATGAAATAACAGACTGGCATGGGTGGATGGCAATAGCCCGCATTGTATTGAAATATTTCATGATGGCTGTCACTTTAATTGTAGTAGCCGTTCCTGAAGGCTTACCGATGAGTGTCACCTTAAGTCTTGCACTAAATATGCGCCGTATGCTGAAAACCAATAATCTGGTACGTAAAATGCATGCTTGTGAAACAATGGGGGCCATTACTGTGATCTGCACCGACAAAACAGGTACATTGACACAAAACCTGATGCAGGTACATGAAGCGAAACTTGATGCCACCAAAGCAGATTTAATAGCTGAAGGGATCAGTGCCAACTCCACAGCTTTCCTTGAAGAAACAGGAGAAAACAAGAAACCATCCGGAGTAGGTAATCCTACTGAAATAGCCTTATTGCTTTGGCTAAATGAACAGGGCAAGAACTATTTGGAATTACGTGAAAATGCAAAAGTTATCAATCAACTTACTTTCTCTACAGAACGTAAGTATATGGCTACATTAGTAGATTCACCTATCCAGCAGAAAAAGGTACTCTATATAAAAGGAGCTCCCGAAATTGTGATGAGAAAATGCAACCTCTCTTCCGAGGAACAGGCTCATTACAATGCCGATCTGCTGGCCTATCAGAACAAGGCAATGCGTACTTTAGGATTAGCTTATAAATTTATCCCCGAAGACTCCGGTAACGATTGTGCCGAACTAGTCAATGAAGGGAATATGATTTTCCTAGGTATCGTAGCTATCAGCGACCCTATTCGTCCGGATGTACCGGAAGCCGTACAGAAATGTCAGTCGGCAGGTATCGGTGTGAAAATTGTTACAGGCGACACCCCGGGAACAGCTACCGAAATTGCCCGCCAAATAGGGCTATGGAAACCTGAAGATACAGACCGGAACCGCATAACAGGGGTAGAGTTTGCTGCATTAAGCGATGAAGAAGCTCTGGACCGCGTACTTGACTTGAAAGTAATGAGTCGTGCGCGTCCTATGGACAAGCAACGTCTGGTCCAACTGTTACAGCAAAAAGGAGCCGTAGTAGCAGTAACCGGAGACGGAACAAACGATGCTCCTGCACTGAATCACGCTCAAGTAGGTCTTTCTATGGGAACCGGTACGTCAGTAGCCAAGGAAGCAAGTGACATAACCCTATTGGATGACTCGTTCCACAGTATCGCTACCGCAGTAATGTGGGGACGCTCTCTTTACAAAAACATTCAGCGTTTCATCGTATTCCAGCTGACTATCAACGTAGTCGCATTAGCCAGTGTTTTATTAGGGGCTTTCTTTGGTACAGAACTACCACTGACCGTAACACAAATGCTTTGGGTAAATCTTATTATGGACACTTTTGCCGCCATGGCCTTAGCATCTATTCCCCCCAGTGCAGACGTCATGAATGAAAAGCCACGCAAGACCGATGATTTCATCATCACTAAAGCCATGCGTAAAAATATACTAGGTGTAGGCTTCTGCTTCCTTGCCATACTGATGACATTAATTGTCATTATCAAACAGATGCCAGCAGATTTAGTAGGACAAGCTTTGACGCAATTCTTCACGATCTTCGTGATGCTGCAATTCTGGAATCTATTTAATGCCAGTGTTTTCGGGACCAACCATTCTGTATTCAAGGATTCCCGTCATGCATTAGGCATGCTAAGTGTGGCTATCATTATTTTAGTCGGACAAATTCTGATTGTCGAGTTCGGAGGTAAAGTGTTCCGTACCGAACCTATGAATTTCATGACTTGGGTTTATATTATCGCAGGAACGTCATTCGTATTGTGGATTGGTGAAATCTACCGTTGGATAAAACGAATACAGAAAAAAGACTAAAAAAGAGAATAAAGCACATAAAGAGTTATGGACAGTAAGATTAAAAATGTCGTTTTTGATTTAGGAGGAGTATTAATAAATCTGGATTTTGACAATTGCCTGAATGCTTTTCGTAAAGCAGGATTTCGAGATATAGAGAAACAGGCATGCCAGTTCAGGGGAAAAGGTTTCTTTTCCCAATTTGAATTGGGTGAAATCAGCCCGGAAGAATTCCGGAAAGCCATTCGTAAGGAGGTCAGCGAAGCCCTGTCCGACCATGAAATTGATGATATGTGGAACCTGATGCTACTTGATATTCCTCGTGAAAAGCTGGACTTATTGCTAAAGTTACGCGAACATTATATGGTTTACCTGCTTAGTAATACCAACCGGATACATTGGGATTATGCCTGTGAGCAAATGTTCTGTTATCGGGGATTCCGTGTAAATGACTTTTTTGAAGATATTTTTCTGTCTTTTGAAATGCACAAGGCCAAACCGGAAAAAGACATTTATGAGCAAATGATGAAAGAAGCAAACATCTTGCCCGAAGAAACGTTTTTTATAGATGACTCGGCAATCAATTGCCAGGCAGCAATATCGCTTGGCATACAGTCCTATCATTACCATATTGGAGAAGATTTAAGTTCACTTTTTGAATAATGAAAATAATATCAGATATAAACCATCAAACATTGCCTCCTTCAGTTGCCACTATCGGCTTCTTCGATGGAGTGCATCGCGGACACCGCTTTCTTATTAATCAAGTAAAAGAGGTCGCTGCCAAGGATGGGTTATATTCTGCATTGATCACTTTTCCTGTACATCCCAGACAAGTGATACAAACCGCTTATCGTCCGCAATTACTTTCTTCACCAACAGAGAAACTCGAATTATTGGAAACGATGCAAGTAGATTACTGCTTTCTTCTCCCTTTTACACAGGAACTTTCACTGTTTTCGGCTCGAGAGTTTATGCAGTTGCTACGTAACAAGTTCAATATCCATACATTAGTTATAGGCTACGACCATCGTTTCGGTCACAACCGCAGTGAAAATTTTGAAGATTATTGCCGTTATGGTGAGGAACTGAACATATATATAGTACGCGCGCGAGCTTACACAGACAAAGAGGGCAAAATCAGCTCTTCAGTCATCCGCCAACTATTAAAAGAAGGTGAAGTAAGTCAGGCTGCCAAATTCCTGGGGTATAACTACTATCTGGATGGAACAGTGGTAGATGGCTACAAAGTAGGCAGAAAAATAGGATTCCCTACAGCTAACCTGCAAGTGGATTGTAGCGACAAGTTAATTCCCTCGGAAGGAGTTTATGCAGTATATGTATATGTGGAAGGAAAAAAATGGGCAGGAATGTTGAACATAGGACACCGCCCTACTATCAATAACGGCAACAATTTAAGTATTGAAGTGAACATCCTCAATTTTTCGGAGAATATCTACCACAAAGAAATGCGCATTGAGTTCGTAAAGTATCTTCGCCCTGAAGAAAAATATGACACTATAGATGCACTCATTGCCCAAATGCATAAAGACCGGGAAAAAACGGCCAGAATTCTTCTCTAAATACAAGGGAGCATTGTACAGCCTTCCCCCTTTCAAACTACTCTTTCTACACATCTTCGTTTACAGTCAGTTTTGCCTGCTCGAAAACAGTTCATTCCATGTATTAGGGCAGACAAAATCGCCCCTGCCAGTGAACGCAAACGCTATCGGAAGAATTAATTCACCGATACCAGTCACTTCTTGCATAAAATCTGTTTCTTCATACACTTCCATCCTACAAAGCACGAAAAAAGATATATTTTTATCGTTTTTCGATATTTTTTTTTCGTTTTTCTTTTGTAGTATCAAAATAAGATATACATTTGCATATCGATAAACGATAAATGAATATCGAGAAACAAGAAAGAATAAACACAAACATTAAAACACGAAGTAAAAATGAAAAAGTCAGTATTAAAATCAGTTTTAGCAGCAATTGCAGTAGTAATGATGAGTTGTACAACAACAGCAAACGCACAAACAGGAAACACAAAGTACATCTACGGTCAGAATGACACAAACACAACCGTGTACACACTGAATGAAGACGGCAAAACATTGACACGCAAACTGAAGTATGAGTACAAACACGATGAAAATGGTCAGGTAATTGAGAAAAAAGCTTATCGCTGGGATGCTTACCGGGAACTGTGGAAGCCGGCCTATCTGCTTACCGTAACTCCCGGAGTCTATGAAATCAAACTCAACTACGCTGAATGGAACGCCAAAGAGAGCACTTTCAACCATAACAAACAAGAAAGTATTTACCGTGAAGGCAACAACGCAAACTTGTTGGCCGACACACAAAACAAAAAGTAATGGAAACTTTGAATGAAACACAAACCCAAAATAAGAATGCGACCAGCCTGTGGCAAACCATAGGAATGTACATAGGAATGATGGTCGGATTTTTATATCCGCAAATAGGATTAGGCTTGGGTATGCTTTTGGGAATAGCTTTGGGAAGACTGGTCCTGACCAAGATTCCTGTCAACACCCCACTGGCCCAAAGAGCACAACAAAAAAGCGCAATTATCCTTATTTTAGCATTTCTTATCCTATTCATGAACCATTGGTACGTTCCATGCAAACATGCCATTGCTCACTTGATGAACTAAAAACAAATCAACCAAATTTAAAAGACAACCAGATGAAAACAACCATGATTTTGATCGCACCAAGGAGAAACCCAAGGATGCTTACTTAAAGAAACAGATACCCTCAGGACGGATGCGGAAGTCCGTCCTACCCCTTAATTCAAATCCATTTTAAACCAATAAACATTCTATTATGGGACGCGCAATTAAATTAGTACTTTATTACTTCGCCTATCAGTTAGCTTTCACCTTCCTGGTAGGACTTCCGGCGGGAATTATTAAAGTGATGAACGAAATTTCAGAAAATGATAATCTGGCTTATGCCGCAGGTAAGAATACAGCCTCTATGACAGGACTCGTTATGGTACTGGCAGGAATAGCCATGATCTGGCACCTGATCTACTTTAAATACGTTCAATTCAACAAGACAAGCTGGACTGAAGTACCTGCAAAAACCATTTTATTGAGTATTCCCTTCATTATAGCAGCCATGTTCATCTGCAATGTAGCCAGCGAATTCATAGAACTGCCCAACCTAGTGGAAGACACATTCATAGGAATGAGCCGCAATGTATTCGGCATCATCGCCATTGCCGTCATGGCACCTCTGGTAGAAGAGTTGCTGTTCCGTGGAGCCATTGAAGGGCATTTCCTGCAAACCGGAAAAAGACCCGGTATGGCAATCCTCCTGTCAGCACTCATTTTCGGTCTCATCCATGTCAATCCGGCGCAAGTACCTTTCGCCTTCTGTCTGGGATTGGTATTCGGATGGCTTTATTACCGCACAGGAAGCATTATACCGGGAATGATAGGGCATTTTCTAAATAACTCCCTGGCTACCATTGCCATGGCTACATCAACCCAAGAAGAGTTGAATGAAAAAACGGTTGATATGATTGGCGCCACACCTACTTACATCCTTTTGGCAGCCGCCATAATCATCCTAGTCGGCATGTATTTCTATCTGAACAAACATTTGCCACAGCCGGGAACACCCTCTGAAATTACTAACACACAAGCATAAATGTAACAATGAAAACAAAACTCAACCTCTTTTGCGTCTGCGTACTTATCGCCTTGCTCCTTTCCACCTCAACGACAGTGAGCATCATGTTCCATTCTTTCACAAGTGCCTTTAAAGCCGGATACGAAAGTGTAGAAAAAGGAAAGGATATCCACATTTCCGATTATAAGATGATTTGCACCCTTCCTACCGATCTACTTGAAAAGACAGGAAGTGTAACCAATGTCAGGACAGGAGAACAGGCATCTATCATACCGATTATAAGCATGGTAGAGGCGCCAACGAAAGAAAATGATACCTTCCATGCACTAAACAGGATTGCCTCATTCATTTCGGTGATAGCGGGAATTTTCTGCCTGTTGCAGTTCTTTTATTTGATCAGAAATATCAATCGCGGTGATATCTTCAGTTGGAAGAATGTGAAGTTTCTGCGCAAGTTAGGATGGGCATTGATACTTTTGTTTATCTGCACGCTGGCTACCATCGTGATTGGAAATTATGAAGCTTCGCAAGTGTTGCAACTCAACGGATGCGAGTTCTCCTATACCTTTGCTTTTTCCGATGCGACTCTCATTCTGGGATTCATTTCATTGCTGGTAGCCGAAGTATTTGCCATCGGACTGAAGATGAAAGAAGAACAAGATTTAACCATTTAAAAAAACAGAGCAGACTATGAACAAGTTCAGAATATTAGGTGTCATAGCCATTATAGCCATCATTGCAAACTTCTTTGGAGGATTGGATGAAAATTGGAGAGATTTCAAGAAAGGATTTGAAGATGGACATAACAGTACAATGGAAATATATGAGCCTGGACGCCACATTATACCCCATCATGCAACCTCAGTCAAACTGAATGTAGAGCCGTTACCTGAAACTACTGTCGATTCACTGAGCAACAACCGCGTGGACTGGACACTCCCCTACACAGTGACTGAAATAGAAACGTATGCCAAGCCATCGGCCTGGCACATCCTTGTCATGGGACTTGCCATACCCGGAATATTCCTTTTTCTCATCGGTTTCTGCTCATTGATCCGGTTGCTCATTTCCATCTCACGCCGCGAAGTATTTACATCTGCCAATGTACGGCGCCTCCGTTGGTTTGCATACACCAGTGCAAGCTTGGAAATCCTCATAGCTGTTGACGAATGGATTGTAGGAAACGCAGCAGTTGAGCAAATCAGTCTGCCGGGCTACAAAATCATCAGCTACGCCGGTTATTCTCCCGACTGGGTAGCTGTGATAATTCCCATTCTTTTTGCCGAGATATTTGCTATCGGGGCAAAAATGAAAGAAGAACAGGATTTAACCATTTAAGAAAAATACCATGAAAGAAAAAAATACTTTCCCCTCAAAAAGAAAAAGCATCTTTTATTTGATACTTTGCCTGATAGCTACTCTGTTTGTAAGTTCATTCATCTATTTCCTTGTGTTACATCCATTGTTGGACAACAAAATAGTGAGGATATCGATCAACATTGGATGGACTTGCTTCTGTCTGTATGCCTTTAAGAAACTGACGCAACGCCACACCCTTTGGTGGCGCGCAGTAGATGAGAACCCGAATAAACCCAAAATGAATTGATCTATGCCAATTATAGTAAATTTAGACGTAATGATGGCGAAACGAAAAATTTCGCTGGGAGATTTAGCCGAGAAGATAGACCTGACTCCTGCTAACCTTTCCATATTGAAAACCGGGAAAGCGAAAGCCATCCGTTTCTCTACCCTTGAGGCTATTTGCAGGGAACTAAATTGCCAGCCCGGAGATATTTTAGAATATAGAGAAGAAGGTGAATAATATAAACAGCCACATATACAAACACTCTGATACCATAAAATTCTCATATCTTTAATCCGGATACTCTGACCGATAAAGCATTTCAATTGCCATACCGGCAGAGTATTTTCACCTTATACCTAAAATTTTCTTATCACTTCCCGACACGCTTTAGCCAATATTCCCTAAAAATACACTACTGATAAAAACAAATATTGCATAAGCACCATATAATCCCATGATTATCCGTATCTTTGCAGCGAATTAGATATTTGAAAATAAATGAAGACATTTGAAGAGTTAGGCGTTTCCCCGGAAATACTAAAAGCGATTAAAGAAATGGGATATGAGAATCCCATGCCGGTACAAGAAGAAGTAATACCGTATTTATTGGGAAACGGCAACGATGTAGTAGCCCTAGCACAAACAGGGACTGGAAAAACAGCCGCATTTGGTCTGCCGCTTATCCAAAAAGTTGACGTAAAACACCGTGCACCTCAAGCACTAATTTTATGCCCCACACGCGAATTGTGCTTGCAGATTGCAGGCGATCTGAACGATTACTCCAAGTACATTGACGGGCTGAAAATCCTTCCCGTATATGGTGGTTCATCCATCGAAAGCCAAATACGCATGTTGAAAACAGGCGTACATATTATTGTGGCTACTCCCGGACGACTGATTGATCTAATAGAAAGAAAGGTTGCCAAACTAGAAACAATTACAGATGTAGTAATGGACGAAGCCGATGAAATGCTGAATATGGGATTTACTGATAGCATAAATGCTATCCTTGAAAAAGTTCCTGAAGATCGGAATACCTTGATGTTCTCGGCTACCATGAGTCCGGAAATCTCACGCATCGCCAAAAAATATCTGCATGACGCAAAAGAAATCACTATCGGTACCAAAAATGAGGGCAGTAAAAACGTCAATCACATAGCCTATTTAGTACACGCTAAAGACAAATATGCCGCATTGAAACGTATCGCGGATTATTATCCACAGATTTATGGCATCATTTTCTGTCGTACCCGTAAAGAAACTCAGGAAATTGCAGATAAATTAATACAAGACGGTTATAACGCAGACTCTTTGCACGGTGAGCTCTCACAAGCCCAGCGCGACTTAGTGATGCAAAAATTCCGCCAACGCCATTTACAGCTTTTAGTTGCTACCGACGTAGCAGCCCGTGGCCTAGATGTAAATGACCTTACTCATGTCATTAATTATGGCTTGCCCGATGATATAGAAAGCTATACTCATCGTAGTGGTCGTACAGGACGTGCCGGAAAAACAGGTATTTCTATTGCCATCATCAACCTGCGCGAAAAAGGCAAGATGCGTGAGATAGAACGAATCATCAACAAAAAATTTATCATGGGTGAGATGCCCAGTGGTAAACAAATTTGCGAGCAGCAATTGATTAAATTGATAGATGACATAGAAAAGGTAAAAGTAAACGATGAAGAAATTGAATCCTTCCTACCCGGAATCTATCGTAAACTGGAATGGCTTTCAAAGGAAGATCTGATAAAGCGCGTGGTGTCAATGGAATTTAACCGCTTCTTGGAATACTATAGTAACGCTCCGGAAATAGAAATTCCCAGCACAAATGACCGTCGCAGCGAACGTGGCTCCAAAGAACGCAAGGATCATGGCAGTGCTCGTGAAAAGACAGAGCGTAAAGCAGAAAAAGGATACACCCGTCTATTCCTGAATGTAGGAAAGACAGACGGTTTCTATGCCAACCAAATCATAGAACTGATTAACCGCAACATGAAGAAGCAACGTACTACCATCGGACGAATAGACCTGATGCAGAATTTCTCTTTCTTCGAAGTAGCAGAAAATCAGGCACAGGACGTGATTAAAGCATTGAACAAGGTTAATCTGAATGGCGGCCGGAAAATTGTAGTAGAAGTTGCCGGTGACAATAATGGCAAAAACGACAATGGCGAACGCAGAAGCAGTGCAGCAAGGAATGCTTCATTCGGCAAAAAAAGTGACAGGTCCAATAAAAAAACGACCTCAAAAGAAGGAAGACCCAGCCGTGCGGAACGTGGCTACATTGAAGAACGCGGTCCCAAAACGAAAGACGACTGGAAACAATTCTTTAACAGCGATAACAATAAGAAAAAGAAATCCAAGAAATGAGGAAGCCAACTTCATGAAAGAGAATTGAGCATAGTAGAAATATGCAAATAACATCCACTTCTCTCGAATAATAGCGGAGCAGGCAGAATTGAAACAACCTGTCATTTCAAGGACATTCCGCAAATAATACGATAAATCCAACTGACTCATAATGAATCAGTTGGATTTATCGTATTATTCAAAAAAAGATTTGCCGAATATCCTTGTTTACATCGAATTAATATTAACAGTTTTTTTGCCATCTTTCCGGATGAAAGATTATATGACAAACTATCGGAACTTTGACATACCCAAGTTTCCTGTCATTTCATATTTTTCTTTTAGTCTGTCAATTTCAGTTCATCGACCAAACGGGAAGCTTTCCCATATTTTTCAATCATGTAAAGAACATAGCGGATATCCACCCCGATACAACGCTGCAAATTAGGTTCAAAAACAATATCTCCACTCATTGCTTCCCAATTCCCGTCAAAAGCAAGACCTATTAATTCCCCTTTTCCATTAAACATTCCACTACCGGAATTCCCTCCCGTAATATCATTATCCGAAATAAAGCAAACATTCATATTACCATCTCCGGTAGCATAACGTCCGAAATCCTTCCTTCTCAAGCATTCGACTACAGAAGGAAGCACATCGAAATCACTATCTCCCTTATACTGCCTTATCTTGTCAAAAATACCTTTTGTCGTCGTAAAGTAAGAATATTCAATAGCATCTTTCGGTGAGTAACCACCCACCATGCCAAAACTCAGACGCATAGTAGAATTAGCATCCGGATAAAACACCCTATCTGCCTCCATCTCACGCATTGCTTCATTCAGCAAACGTTCATTTTTCTCAATATTCATACTAGCTTCTTCCACCGACTGATTGAATTCATAAAATTTCACCAACATATCAATAGCAAAAGAAGCCGCAGGGTCATCAAACAAGACATAAGTGGTATCTCCCTTCACCACCTGTTCAAACCCATGCGGTGTCTTTAAAGAGGAACGAGCATACAAATCATCTACATAAGCTTGGTAATCACCTTTAAAATCTTTCTCTATCAATGGATAAACATCAGGTAAAAACTCCTTGCCTACCTCTGCCGCATATTCTTTCAACATAGCCACAAAGACTTGTTTATCCACACTTATATCCATATTGGCATAAATCTCCAACAATTGCCGCATATTACGCTCCAAATCACTCTCCTCTGCCTCAAAATCAAAATTCAGTACAGCCAAGGCTGCCGTAATCAACTCCGGTCCATTAGCAAATGTTTCTCCAAAATATGCCATAGCCCGCGCCGCATTTCTACGATTACGATAATTCAGCTCCAGTTCAGTCAGAACCCTTGCATATTTGCTTCGCTTATCAGGTTCCCGACGGATCCATTCTTGCAACTGGCGCTCCAAAGCTTGTTTTTTCTCTATCACTTTCAACTCTTTTACCGCTTGATTCATGCCTATACTATTCTTCCAATAGTTAGAGCTTTGTGCATACTTGGAAGCATATTTAATGCGGATATCATCACTTTTTTCCATTGCATTTTTCCAGATAGCCTGCTTGATGGTACGGACATTAATCATAGCGGCATTATCCGTATTAATCCTTTCGTCTATCCCAAATGAAGACAAATACCTGCTGGTAGAACCGGGATATCCCATAGTCATGCAAAATGAACCTTGTTCATACCCGCCCAAAGAAACAGGAGCAAAATAATCCGGATGATAAGGCACATTCTCCGGAGAATAAGCTGCCGGTTGATTATTCTGATCAGCATAAATACGAAAAACAGAGAAATCCCCGGTATGGCGGGGCCATACCCAATTATCTGTATCCCCGCCAAACTTGCCTACAGAAGAGGGAGGAGCAAACACCAGACGAACATCATAATAATCTTTATACACAGACAGATAAAACTCATTACCACCATAAAAAGGAGTTATCTCAGCACGCAGCAACGTATCATTCGCCACAGCTTCCTGAGCAAGCAATGTGGAAATAGAATCCACAATCAGCGCACGGTCATTTTCCTTTGTCCCGACTGGAATAGCTTGCAACACACGCTCCGTCACATCCTCTGTGCGTATCAGGAAACTGACAAATAAATCCGGATTAGGAAGCTCCTTACTTAAGGAGTCGGCTACAAAACCATCTCGCAAATAATCATACTCCACAGAACTATGCTGCTGAATGGCATCATACCCACAATGGTGGTTAGTAAAAACCAAGCCATCCGGAGATACAACAACCCCCGAGCAAAAACCTCCAAAACTAACAACAGCATTAGCCAATGCTTTTCCTCCGGGATTATACAATTGTTCAGATGAAAGTTCCAATCCCATTTCTTTCATCACTTGTTGAGTTTGTTTGCTAAGGCAACAAGGAAGCCACATTCCCTCATTACCCCATATACATAAAGGCAGGAAAGACAGCAGCAATAGTAGTTTTTTCATGGTTTTATTCTACAATTAATTTAAGTTTTTTCGCCCCGACACGTGCCTTCAACCATTCGGAAATCTTTTCCTGTTCTTTTCCTACAGGTTTTTTACTGAATTTCATCAAGACTATTGTCAATGTGTCCGTTTGGGTTGAGTCTACCTGCAATTCCACAGTCTTCGCCATGGCTATAGCTTCTGCTGCAGGATAAAGTACTTTAAGTTCGGGAATTATCTTTTTATCTACGGTATTGTATGCGGCATATACATTAAGTTCGTTTTCCAAAGACTTAATCTTTTCCTGCTGCTCCAGCAAACGTTTCTCACTATTCTTATAAAAGTCCTCCATCACTTGCGCCTTTATACTGCCAATATCCATCGCATCATTATTCATTCCTTGAAGAACAACCAGTTTGGTTCCTGCCAGATTAAAAAGTTTCAAGTTATCCCTTGCGGTTGCTATTTCTGTTTCCGAAACCTCATTGCCTATTAGCACAACACGTATTTCCTTCTTCTCGAAAGAAATCTTCCGGTCTATTACTTGGGTATTATTAAAATTCAGCTCCTCGTTGATAAAGTTGTTGGCAGAAGCTTCATAAATAGTACTTTTTACAATGCCATAAGTCAGATAAACAGCAGGACACATCGTAGCCAAAGTAATAAAAATAATATATTTCTTTACCAATTTCTCACGCTCCTTATCCACAAACTCCTTACGTTGGAAATGCATGACACGCACCCCGATAAAAGTAGCCAGACTGATAAATACTGAATTGATAAAATACAAATAGAACGCACCTAAAAAATAAAGTAAATTTCCGGTAGCAAGCCCGAATCCGGCAGTACACAAAGGCGGCATCAAAGCCGTAGCAATAGCTACCCCCGGAATAACATTCCCCTTCTCCTTTGTAGACAAGGCGATAATACCGGCCAAGCCACCGCATAAAGCTATAAGCACATCATATATAGTAGGAGAAGTACGTGCCAGCAACTCCGATTGCACTTCATCCAACGGAGTCAGCGAAAAATAAATCGTGGATGTAATCACACTAAATACAGTCGCCACCAAATAACTTTTCAGAGAACGTTTCAACAGTTCAAAATCATTCTGTCCGATAGCCAGCCCCACTCCCATAATCGGCCCCATCAGCGGAGATATCAACATAGCACCGATAATCACTGCCGTAGAATTCACATTCAAGCCCAATGAAGCAATAAAAATTGCGAATATAAGAATCCACAAATTAGTTCCTTTGAACTCAACACCGTTACGAATACTTTCTACAATCAAGGCTTCATTATCCTTATCCTTGCGCAAATCAAGATATTCACCAAAGAACTGCTTTATATAAGGCACATTCTTCAAATCATTCTTCAGGTCACTCATAGCTATTTCTTTATGTATCGGTTTATAACAGGTATCTGCTGCAAGGGGAAGTCCGTTTTCACAATATATGCCACAAACAATAACAACAGTAATGTACGAACACCCAACAACAAGAATATATTTTGAATAGGAAGATAAACTGAAACAATGTAAAGTACCAGCGCTAACGCCACATAGTTACCTATCGCTTTCAAATCATAATTAATAGGATATTTTTTCTGCCCTACAAAATAAGAGAGAAGCATAGCTACTCCATATCCGGCAAAACCTGCCCACGCACACGCCATATAGCCAAACACCGGAATAAGGAAAATATTTATCAGGATAATGATACTGCATCCCACCAATGAAAAATAAGCTCCCCATTTTGTTTCATCAATCAGCTTATACCAAAAAGAAAGATTGAAATAAATACCCATAAACATTTCGGCAGCCATGACAATAGGTACAACTTTAAGCCCTACCCAATAATCACGTCCTAAAATATAACGCAATATATCAAGGTAAAACATAACAGCCAAAAAGGCCAGCAAAGTGAAGATAATGAAAAACTTCATCGCTTTGGCATACATTTCCCGACTATCCTTTTCTTTACTCTTACTAAAAACAAACGGCTCGTATGCAAACCGGAAAGCCTGTGTCAGCATGGCCATTATCATAGCTATTTTACTGGCAGCCCCATAAATACCCAACTGGATGGTCGCCTCCGCCTTATCAGGATAAACAAACGGAAAAATAATTTTATCGGCTACCTGATTTAAGATTCCGGCAATACCCAGAATCAATATCGGGAAAGAATAATGCAGCATACGCCGCAACAACTCCCTGTCCAGCACATACCTAAAGCCCACCAATTCTTTCCACATACACAGCATCACCAAAGAAGTACAAGCCAGATTTATAGCAAAAGCCACTCCGACATTCTCTCCTTTCATACCTACAAAATAAGCGATATTCAAGGCAATGCTGGCAAAAATGAACAACAATTTCAATGCAGCGAACTTAACAGGGCGTTTCTTATATCGCAAATAAGCAAAAGGAATAGCTTGGAAAGCGTCCATTGCGACTACAATCAGCATCATCCCCATATACCACGGATGCTCTCCATATCCCAAGAAACCTGCTATGGGATGCAGAAAAGAAAGACAAACGATTAAAAACAAGAGCGCAGTCGCCCCTACCGAAAGCAAAGTAGTGGAATAGACGCGCATCGGATCATCCACCCCCTTATTGGCAAACCGGAAAAATCCGGTTTCCATACCATATGTTAAAAGCACCATCAGCAAGGCAGTTATAGCATACATATTGGTAATGATACCATAGCCCCCCGATTCCACAGGCAAAGCGTTGGTATATATCGGTACTAACAAATAATTCAGGAACCGCCCGATGATACTACTCATCCCATATATGGCTGTTTCCTTGGCTAATGCTTTTAATCCTGCCATCTTTTAATCATCAAATAATGTCTTCTGACTATTATAAATGCTCCGTCCCAGGTGCATATAGGCCAGTTCCGTGACCTCACGTCCACGCGGAGTACGTTTTAAGAAACCTTCTTTAATCAAAAAAGGTTCATAAACCTCCTCTATTGTTCCGGCGTCTTCACCCAAAGCGGTTGCAATAGTAGTCAGCCCCACAGGGCCTCCCTTAAACTTATCTATAATAGTACATAAAATCTTGTTATCTATCTCATCCAGTCCATACCTGTCAATGTTCAAGGCTTCTAAAGCAAACCGGGCAATTTCCACATCAATCCTTCCGGAACCTTTCACCTGGGCAAAATCACGGACGCGCCTCAACAGCGCATTTGCAATACGGGGCGTTCCACGGCTGCGCGAAGCAATCTCACCCGCCGCTTTCACGTCACAAGGCACATTCAATATAGTAGCTGAACGACGGATAATGCTTGTTAATACATCATCGTCATAATACTCCAAATGAAGATTAATTCCAAAACGGGCACGCAAAGGCGCAGTCAGCAACCCACTCCGGGTAGTGGCTCCAACCAAAGTAAACGGGCTCAACTCCAACTGGATACTACGCGCCGAAGGTCCCTTGTCTATCATTATATCGATACGATAATCCTCCATGGCAGAATACAGATATTCTTCTACCACAGGGCTCAACCGATGTATTTCATCAATAAAAAGCACATCATTGGGTTCCAGGCTGGTCAGTACTCCCGCCAAATCACCCGGTTTATCCAGCACCGGTCCTGAGGTCACTTTAAAACCTACTCCCAGTTCATTGGCAATGATATTACTTAAGGTCGTCTTGCCCAAGCCGGGAGGTCCGTGCAAAAGAACATGGTCTAACGCCTCGGCCCGCAGACGCGCCGCCTTGACAAAGATGCGCAGATTATCCACTACCTTATCCTGCCCGCTGAAATCTTCAAAATTCAGCGGACGTAAGGCATTCTCAAAATCGCGTTCCTTAGTTGTGAGCTGTTGCTCGCGTATATCAAAATTTTCTTCCATTTTTTTGTTTATGACACAAAGGTACAAAAGATATTATTATTATAGAAAGAAAGATGGAGGAATTCATTTTCAGTTCCTCTCTGGTCCTTCTTTTCAACATTATTATTGTATTAATTATTATTCATTATGGGAATTACATTAGGAAAGAAACAATTGAACAAAGGAAGAGTTTCGCTTTATTTGAATTACAGTTATAACGGGAAGCGCCGCAAAGAGTATTTGGGCATCATCCTGGACGCTCCTACCAGTGCAGAGCGAAGAGCGGAAAACAGAAACAAGGTACTAATTGCCAGGCAGATAAGAGCAAAGAAGGAACTAGAATTCTTATCTGTTGAATATCATCTGAACGATATAGAAAATACATTCGATGATATACTTCCAACAGATAAAAGCAATGTTCCCGATTTCTATATTCTGATAGGACAATACCTGGATACCTATCACAAAAAGGACAAGAAAATGGTCAGGGCATGTATCACCCACCTGCGACTGTTTACAAGAAAGAAAAGCTTACCTGTAACCCTTCTCACAAAAGATTTTTGTATAAATTTTCTTGAGTATCTCAGGGATCATCTCCGAGGTAACACTCCCATCGGATATTTCAAGAAATTCAGAATGTGCATCAATAAATGTATAGAAAAAAAGTTAATGACCTCTAACCCTACAGATGGTATCCGCCTGATGCAGTTTGATGAGGTAACCAAAGCAATCCTCAGCTTAAAAGAGATTCAGAAACTTGCTATCACTCCATGCCCCAACAACGAAGTAAAAAGGGCATTCTTGTTCTCTTGCTATTGTGGGCTGCGCTGGTGTGATGTGCACCAACTGCAATATAAAGACATAGATTTCTCATCAAACCGCCTTACTATTCTACAACAGAAAGTACAGTCACACTCCAAAAACGCAATCTTGCATCTAAACTTAAACCACACTGCCATCAAGCTCCTGCAAAGACATAAAGGCATTAACGAGGAGTTGGTATTCGGGCTCCCCTCCTATTCTTACACACTAAGAATTTTAAACAAATGGGTCAAAAGGGCTAATATACACAAGCACATCACCTTCCACTGTGCCCGGCACTCATTTATCACCAACATTATGGCAAATGGAGCTAATATCAAGACCGCCGCCAGCCTTGCAGGACATTCTACTACCCGGCACACTGAAAAATATGTTCATATCATAGATGAACTCAAACAAAAAGCAGTAGATAGTTTACCGGATATTATTGTCAATTATAAATAAAAAAGGACCTGAAACGGCCCTTACATCATTAAAGTTGTCACACATATAACTGGTGTTCAAACAATTAGTATTACTGTATAGTATCCGGCACGAATACGACCTACCTGAGTAATGCGGTGAACAACTACTTCGGATGCAATTTCAAGCAGCTCCTTAACAAGTATCGTGTTGAGTATGCAAAGTCCTTATTACTAGAGGGTACGTATTCAGCCAGTTCTCTTTTTAGGAAGTGTGGTTTTGCATCCCAAAGCGTTTTTTATGCCGCATTTCATAAAATTGTAGGCGCATCTCCCTTGCAGTTCCTATATAAAGCACCATCCGGACACAGAAAAAGATTTAAAGTCCTTTTATAACAATAACATTTTGAGTTTTTAAATTTATAAATTTAAAGTTTTTCTATTATGAACAAAAAATTTTTAAGTGCAATCCTGTTTGGAGCCCTTATGGTCACTTCAACAGGAACATTTGTATCTTGTAAGGATTACGATGACGACATCGACCGCTTGGATCAAGAAATATCCAATGTGAAAGATGCAATCAAGGCCCTTGAAGACAAAGTAGGCTCAGGCAAATATGTCGAAAGCTGTACTCCGTTCACTGATGGTAATGGTGGTTATGAAATCAAATTCAGTGATGGAGAGACCATTAAATTATACAATGGTGCAAAAGGAGAACAAGGTGAACCGGGCAAACCAGGTACTCCGGGTACTCCAGGTACTTCTGCTGATGATTATGTAGTATCAGTAGAAGAAGGTGAATCAGCTTATGAATTAGTTATTACTTATGCTGATGGCACTAAAAAGACTATCAGTATGCCTAAAGCTACTTCTGTAGTTAGCGGAGTTAAGTTTATCCCTACTTTCCTTTCTGAAGGTGAAGCTGCCAGAATCCATTTCCCTACCATCGTTACTGATAGTGTGGCAGGTAAAACAGAGATTACAGGTGCAGATTGGGGTACAAATAACTTTAGCACATTTAAAATCGTTTACTCAGGTAAGGCAGACGTGAAGTATCAGGTAAATCCTAACAGCGTATCATTCAAAGATATGGAAGTGGTAGGATTTGTTCGTGATACTGCTGAAATATGGAACTACAATACGAATAACAAGAATTGGGAATTGTTCAACGCTGGACAAAAACTGTACACTGATGGAAAAATTACCGTTGAATCTTATAAAGAAGGACATGGTATGTTAAACTTCCGTGTAAAGGACTGGGCTTTTGCTGAACAATCTAATCTGGACGAAAGAACAGTATATTCATTGAGAATTAAGAACAATGACCAAATCGTTCATTCTGATTTTGTTCCCGCCAAGCATGAAGTAATTTTGCAGAAAAACGTACATTTGGTTAAAGTAGCTGATGCATTTGACCAAACTAACGCTCCTGCTCAGATTAAAAATGCAATTGCTCCTAACAAGGTAAATTATAGAGAATTCATCAAAGATGAATATTATCTTAACACCTTGAATCCGACCGGTACTGAAGAGGCTAAATTGAAGGCTTATCAAGCAGATAAAGCTAAGTTCGAAGCCAATGCTGAAAACCAGTTATATAAAGGAGATGCTGAATCTAAAGATGATGCAGAACGTATTGTTGTAGAATTGAACTATACAGGTGATGGACATTCAAAAAATTTGAAGGACATCGTAACTTCATTCTTTGACAAACGTATGGGTAGAGCCCAAGACGCTCAGTATCCTCTGATGGAGAATGGTTTTGATGACTATTCATTGGTGTTTGAACCGGTTGACTTCTATTATGATGGCGTTAACCAGACAAAACGTTATTTGGATGTTACCAAAGATGGTGTTGCTACAGTAAAACAAACTCCGGACCCGATTTGGGGCGCAGAAACAGATGCCAGCCACACAGCTGCTATAGACAGAACTCCTATTGTTCGTGTGAAACTGGTAGCACCGGGTGAAGACAATGGTAATGTAGTTAAAACAGCAATCATCAAGATTCACATTGTACGCAAGACAGTTGTTCCTGAAATTAATATTACAGAAACAAAAGATGTTACTCTGAAACATATCAATCAAGTTCTTGACATGGATATGGATAAGATATTCAACCATGAAGATGTACAGTTGAGTAAAGACGAATTCCGTAAGACTTATGTTTTCGTTCCTGAATTTGCAACAGCAGATGAGGCTAAACAACACGCTGTATATGCATGGGATGGAAAAGATAATAAAGACTATTCATTAGATCCGAACTTTGAAACTAAAGAATACAATCAGCTATTCGTTACAGTGAAGAATACAGCATTCTCTCGTCATGACGATCACGACGTTTACACTGTTAAGGGTACATACACGCCAAATGCTGATCATAAGGGATTACCTGACATCCATGTTACTTATACTATCAATGTGAAGTATCCGAATGTAGTTGCTCCTGAAAAGACTAAGTTGAACTGGGTAGATGATTCTTACTTCATTGCTCACGGTAGATACGATAACTTTGATGCTCCTACAACTTATGAAATGGTTGCAGTATTGAATGACGAGTTCGATTTGATCAACTATAATCCTTATAAGGGTCAGACTCATGATAAGGATTGGGCTAGAGCTACCTTGTCATTCGAATTGGTTGACCAGCATAATAACGCATCTAAGATAGGTGACGGTCACGATTCCGGTATCCGTTTGTATCAAGGTGAAGACAACAAGTGGTATATCGCTTTGGATCCGACAGACGCAGGACGTGCTTGGATCAATGCTGCTGACGCTAAGGATTTGAAGAAGATCAAAATGCGTGCCGTAGTAAGCTTCAATGAAGATATTGACGGATTGTATGGTACTTGCAACAAGGAAGCCAATGCTCATCACAAGTATGCTAAAGAAGCTTACAATAACTTCTCTTGCAATACTATCAATATGATAAACAATACTCCTTGGGCTGAAGATAACCATACTACTAATTATACTGGTGCTCCTGCTCCTGAAAATGGACGTTCTACAGTGGTTATCGATGAATTTGAAGTTGCATTTGTAACTCCGATGGTATTCCACGCTTACGAAGCAGGTCCTTTGTATGACAAGTACCAGGAAGCTGAAAATACAGTATCATTGAAGGATGCATTCTTCTTGTCAGATTATCTGTGGTCTGAAGGTGCTCAGGCACAATTCAATAACAACCATGTTATCTATGATCACAAAGATATGGCTAAGAATAATACTTTGGTTCAGACAGGTGATCAAGCTGGTTGGTCAAAGAAACTGGTAGTTGACCATAATGTATTCAATGTTAATACAACTGTTAACTTCAAGGTTTCTAAGGCATACTTTGCTGACGGAAGTGAACTGGATGCTGAAAACATGAATAAGATCAAACTTGATAATGCTAAGCAGACTATCACATGGATCAACAATGGTGAAGATATTGCTCAACCATTTACTATTGATGTAGAAGTTTGTGTAAATCACAAGTGGGGCGGTATCTGCGACCATACTTGGAAGAATGGTCTTGGACATTCTGTTGGAACTATCCAGATCCAAGTTAAGAAGCACAATGACAAGTAATTAATACGCTCATTGTTTATAAAAAAAGAGGGGGGCAAAATGTTCCCCTCTTTTAGTTTTTATAATCGTTTATCCAATTATATTGTGTATGAAGTATATATATGCTGTCTGTTTTCTGTTATTAGTATGTGGCTGTCATAAAGAAAATGACACCCCTGTTGTTTTACCTGCACGGACACTATTGGTTTATCTGGGAGGAGATAATAATCTTGATGCAGAAACCTATGACAAACTTGTTCAAATTAAAAATGGATGGGAAGACGGGACAGATGGAAATATAATAGTGTATCAGGATACACCATTTAAGGACTCTCCACGATTGATGGAAATTGATGGAAAAAGTGAGAAAGGCTATATTACCATACATACCTATGACCAAGAAAACTCAGCCTCCCCCCAAGTGCTTAAACGAGTTATAAACGACGTAACTCGGCTTTATCCTGCTAAAAGCTACGGTCTAATCGTGTTTTCCCATGGCAGTGGCTGGCTTCCTCCACATACATTGGTTAATGGCTCTCGGTCTATCATCATCGATAATGACAATGAAATGGAAATAACAGATTTTGCCATGGCCCTCCCGGACCATTTATTTGAATTCATAATCTTTGAAGCATGTAATATGGCAGGTATTGAGGTGGCTTATGAATTAAGAAATAAAGCAGCATATATCATGGCTTCCTCTGCCCCAGTAGTATCTCCGGGATTTACTCCTATCTATGCCGGCAGTATTTCCTGTCTGCTTGAAGAAAATGCTGATTTGCAAAAATTTGCAGAAAATTATTTTCATTATTGGAATTTGATGGAAGGCGATAAACGTTCTGCTACCATTAGCATAATAAAAACTGCCGGATTATCAAATTTAGCGAATTTGATACGACAGATCAATACAGAAACATCCGGCTCTTTTCTCCCGGTCGGTAACCTTCAAAATTATGATGGAGTTTTAAAAGCCCCATTCTATTTTTTTGATTTCGCTCAATATTATCAATCATTATCAGATGAAAATACATACAATGCACTTCAAGAGTGTATCAGCCAATGTGTGGTTTACAAAAGAAATACTCCTTTTTATGCTACGGAAGAAGGAACATTCCCTATCACCGCCTTTTCAGGTATGACCACTTTTATCATGCAGAGAGAACTTAATGACTTGAATGAAGAATATACAAAACTACAATGGTATAAAGATATTAATACACATTAGATAATATGTATAACACTGACAAACAATGATATAGCAAATTCAGAAGAAGAAGTATATCTTATTGCAGAATAGATAGATTCTAAATACCTTTCAAAGTATCCTTTAAAGGACAGAATGCCAATATATATGGACAGAAACAGGCGATTATCCATTAATAAGAAACGGAAAAACTTGTCATAAGCAGAAAAAACAAATCCTTTATTTGCTTTGTTTGTCATTTACTAATATCTTTGTTTTATCATTCATTCTAGAACCGCAACAAAATATGAAATACCCTATTGGAATACAGAGTTTTGACCAAATCCGTGAAGATGGCTATGTATATGTGGATAAGACCGGTTTGATTTACAACTTGGTAACACAAGGCAAGACTTATTTCTTGAGCCGTCCACGCCGTTTTGGCAAAAGCCTGCTGGTAAGTACCCTTGCCTGTTATTTCCAGGGACGCAAAGATTTGTTTGCCGGACTGGAAATCGACGGATTGGAAAAGGACTGGTATGAGTATCCTATCTTCCGTATAGACTTTAATGGAGGACTGTATACACAACCCGGAATTCTGGAGGCTACCATTGAAGGCTATTTAGGGAACTGGGAAGATATTTATGGCAAGAATCCCAATTATACAACCATAGGAACCCGTTTCATTGAAATACTTCGCCGGGCTTATGAACAGACAGGGCGGCGTGCGGTGGTTCTGATTGATGAATATGACAAACCTATTTTGGATGTATTAGATACGGAAGCTTGTTTTTATGATGATTATGGAAAGCAAGTTCTGTTGGAGAACCATAACCGGGAAATATTGAAATCCTTTTATTCTACCTTTAAAGGAGCCGATCAATACTTGAGATTCGTATTGTTGACCGGAGTAACAAAGTTTTCCCAAGTAAGTGTTTTCAGTGGATTTAACCAGCCTAAGGATATCAGTATGGATGAACGGTACGAAGCCTTGTGCGGTATCACCCAGAATGAGCTGGAAGCATTTTTCGAAGAACCCACCATACAGTTGGCTGCTAAATATCAGTACACAGTGAAAGAAATGAAGGAACTTCTCAGACGGCAATATGACGGATATCATTTTGGAGAGAGGATGACCGACATTTACAATCCGTTCAGCATTCTTAATGCTTTTGACAGTATGGCAATTCGTGATTACTGGTTCTCTACAGGTACTCCCACCTATTTGGTTCGTCTGCTGCAACACAGCCGCGAGCAGATAAACGAACTTGCCGGACGTTATTATGTTCCCTCTTTGTTTGTGGATTATAAGGCTGATGTGGAACAGCCTCTACCCATGATTTATCAGAGCGGATATCTCACTATTAAAGAATATAATAGACGTATGGGAACTTATCTGCTCGATTTTCCCAATAATGAGGTGCGTAAAGGGTTCTTGTCCGTATTGGCAGCACATTATTTGAAACCCGGAGGTGGAGAGGTCAACAGCTGGATTATCGATGCTGTTACTTGCCTTGAGCAAGGGAACACCTCAGCTTTTTGTGATTCTCTGACCGCCTTTCTTGCAAGCATCCCGTATGACTCTCACGCTTCCTTGAAGGAATTGGATATGACTGAGAAACATTTCCAATACACTTTTTATCTGATTCTCCGTTTGATAGGAGTTTATTGCCGTGCAATCCATTGTGAGAATCGCCAGAGCTTCGGACGAGTGGACTGCATATTGGAAATGGACGAATATGTTTACATTTTCGAATTCAAGATGGACGGAACAGCAGAGGAGGCTTTACAGCAAATAGCAGAGAAAGGCTATGCCCGATCTTATTTGACCGATAACCGTAAAATAGTCTGTATCGGGGTAAATTTTTCTTCCCTTACACGTACTGTGGAAGAATGGAAGGAAATAATTTACAGGTAAGATTTAGTCATAGTCAGCCTAAAGCGTTAAACAAAAGATTGCCTTCCACTATTTTTTATGGGAATATACCGGTAAGAATGTTCATGCTGTTGCCGGCATAACACATTTAATTTTCATCTTTTTATCATTTTGTTTTTCTTTTTGCTAAGAATGAATTATTTTCGCAGCCGAACACAAGTTTAATTTCTTACCGACAATAAGCAGACATGCTTTAATCCTCGACCAATTCAACTTGTCCTCATTTTAATTTTAACGGATAAGCTGATGTTTTGTCCCTCACTATTATAAAATAAAAGAATGAAAAGATCACTGTATGTATCGCTATTGACGATCATGTACTTCTCTGCCTGCCAAGGTAGTGAGGAACTAGAGCAATCACAAGAAAAAGAGTACACGGTATCCATTATGGCAAGAATCGGGAAAACAGTTTCCGGAGCACGCTACTTGCAAGATCATGAAAATGCCATCGCTAGTTTTAGTAAAACCGATGATATAGGTGTTTTTATGGACAATGACAGCGCCGTCCGCTGGATATTCGATGGAACTTCCTGGACTACAGAAAAGAGTGTCTTTTGGAAAGATAAAAACCAGGAACATACTTTTTACGCATATTATCCCCACTCCGGTTCCAAAGCCGAAAGTAAGGAAAATATAAAAATGCCTTCTCTCGACAGCCAGAACGGGACTTGGGAAAATATTGACCAATATGACTTTCTAGTAGCATCCAGGAAGCTTTCCTACGATACCGACCTTGGCAATGTGGCCTTTTCGGGCGATTATTCATTTAAGCACGTTTTGTCACTATTAAAGATAAACATAAAGGGTGAAGGAGATATGGCACAGGCCGTTATTGACAAAATCAGACTTGAAGGAAATGGGTTGACGACCCAAGGATACTACTCCTTTGAAACGAACAGCATCACCATCAGCGAAACTCCCAAGGAAACCTTCCAGATTACTCCGTCACACACCATGAACAATCAGGATGCTTCTTTTTATTTTATCCTGAACGGGGACGAGAATGACGGAAACATTGATCCGAAAGCCGTGAAAAACCATTCTGTTAATCTCACCATTGAATATACCCGTAACAACAAATATTACATAACACGACGAGACGACCTGTCTCCGGGCTTATTGTCCGGATGTATTCATAAATACAATATTGTAGTAAAAGACGGAAATGTAATTATAACGGGAGGAAGTATTTCGGGTTGGACTCCGGGAAATGAAGAAGAGGATATAGTTATAAATGGAGAAGAAATAAACCCACAAACAAATAATATGTTATGAATTATAGATTAACCGAATTAAAGGTGCTTCTGTTTCTATTGCTGCTGTCTGCTGTTTCTTGCCAACGCCCGATGTATGATGAAGAAGACGATGAAGACGGAGTCTCGCAAACAAATCTTCCTTTAAAGATATCTGCCAGGTCTAGCGGAGAATCCCAGATTAATTATCCGGCCTATATCTATGCGTTTGCAGAGGACGGCAGCTGTTCTGCCAGTCTGAAAATGACAGATAACGCCCAGATTGAAATGAAGTTACCTCCTGCCCGATATACTATTGTTGCAATAGCCGGTTTGGGAGAGGAATATATCGTTCCGAAAGATCCTAGCCTTGATGATGTAATTGTTATGAAAGAAAATAACAGAAGCTCACGCGCGCTAATGATGGGCACTTCAACTGTGACAATTGCCAATAAGAAAAATATATCTGTTTCTGTAACCCTCTATTATGCTGTATCTTTAGTCAATATCAGTTTGGAAGATATACCGGCAAACGTTAAAAAGGTGAGTTTGCAGATTTCGCCTTTATATTCTTCCCTGTCGTTTACAAGGGAGTATTCCGGCAAAGACAAGAGTACGGAAATTATTTGTGAGTCTGAGCCGGGTGGAATTTGGAGTGCAAAGCCTTTTTATATTTTTCCGGGGAGCGGCTCTCAGACCGTTTTTTCCATAACCTTGGAAGATAATAGTCAGACAAAGACGTTTGGATACACTTTCAAAGGAAAGCCGGAAGCGAACGTACCATTGAATATCGGGGGGAGCTATTCGGGTGATGTCACGGTAGGGGGCAGTTTGATATCAGGTGAATGGAAGGCTCCGGTAGACATCAAATTCAATTTTGGCGGTGCTGATGAAGGTAATGGCGGTAGTGAGCCGCCTCCCATTAATCCGGATCTTTCCGGGCTACCCGAAATTGGCGGTATCTGGAACGGCGGTATTGTAGCTGGCATAGAGAATGCAAGTTCCACAGGGGCGGATATTTTGTTGATGAGTCTGGATGAGTGGAGTGGATTCGCTTCCGATGTGCGGAATATCATACAGGAGGAGGAAGCAGACGGATGGCATCTTCCGACTGAAGAGGAGGCAAAAATATTGCATAAGACGTTCAGCGGATCATCACTGGATGAACTGAATGAAACCATAGAGGGATTAAGAAACGGAGACCCGTTATTGGATATTGAGAAACGGTATGTATATGATCATAACGGGAGCATATATGCATTCGGATTTAAAACCTCATCCAAATTTTTACAGGCAGGGAGTACGGTGAAATACAAAATACGTTTGGTATGCAGCGCTGATTATGATGCCGGATGACCCATTCATATACTAGAAAAGGGCATTCACACTTCTTGACAATATATGCTTGAGAGTGTGAATGCGTCTAATCGACTTCCATACCGGGAATCTCATTTCCATAGATAAATTCTCAATTAATTGAAAGTTAACATTCTACCACCCGGTATACATTTCCCTTGGTGGTATGTACCCGTTCGCCCAGCTGGGGCAGGATACGGCTCAGGCTGTAGGCGGTCATCCCTCTCATGATCGAAGGATGAGCGGCCTTCATGCGTTCAAACAGTTGGGTGGCGGAGAGGCTAAGCACTTCCTGCGGATTGTCCTCTTCTGTAGCAAAGCGAAAGCAAAGGCGGAATACCTCTTCTTCGGGTACATGCTTGTAGAATAAGGCATTATGTTGCTGTATAGTCTGTTCCTCTTCTTTATTGAACCAGCTTCGTTCACCGGATAGAAGTTCTGTTTTAAGCTGGGCGTACAATTGCTTATGCTCTACGGACGTGGTGCAGTCTATGGCATGCTTCAGACTGACGCAAAGAAAGCGGCGTGAGCCGGTGCGGTCTACCAGCAAATCCTCCCGGTTGCTGGTGCCGATGAACGAGGCAATACGGGGAAGCGATGAAGCGCTGTGTTTGTAGGCCTTGCGGATATTCAGTGCGGAAGCTTGCATCAGGTTCTTCAGCAAAGGCATTTTGGACGCACCTAGTTTGTCGAATTCATCCAGGTTGATTAATCCGTAGGCAGCCAGCTTGGCTTCGGCGGATGCCGGGGAGCTTAGGTCGTAACTTTCCGTGTAGTAGGATTTCAGCCTATCGGGCATCAGCAGACGGCAGAACGTACTTTTCCCCAATCCCTGGCGACTGCTCACCAGCAGGGGAGCCACACTGTTGGCGCGGTTGTTATCCGGATTGAGCTGCATCCATTGGGCAGAGAGTCCCAGCATCCAACGGTGGAAACCGTTCACCCATACCGGGTCGTCGGACACCCTGCGTGCCAACGCGGACACCCGGTCCGTGCCGTCCCATTCGGGAAGCTGCTCAAAATAGGCAGTAAAGGGATGGTATTCACTGATGCGGCGTGAGCGCACAAAGCGTTGAATATCCCTGTCCCAACAGTCTATGCCCGTTTCAATAGCCTCCAGACTTAGTGAGTTCATCCATCGTTCGTCCACCTTGGTGTAACGCAGATGAGTATCGGGAATGTTGTTTTCTACACTTGCCACTTCAGTTTCTTCAGTAAGCACATTGAACCGGAAGCGGTAGCGGGAGGTGAGGAAAGCGGTCACTTCCTGCATCAGGGTATGTGATTTCGCCTTCTTGCCAGTATCTTCTGGGGAGGTTGGTTCCGCTTTTTTCTGAACATCTTTTTTCAAGTGAGCGGAATCCTTCTCTGTCTTTTCAGTTGAGACTGTCGGATGTGTCCGAGAATCGTCCATACTCCCCGGCAGGTTATCCTTACCGTTTTCAGTGAGAAGAACCTGTGAGTCGGCCATCTCTCTTACTCCGTCTTCGTCCGACACGATGTAGTGGTAACTGCCCGTGGGAGCATTCCCGTCGGTGCGCGGAGTCCAGTTCAATGCCAGAACTACTTGGCCCTCGCGGATATCCAGCGCCAGACGCACGCCGGGTATAGTCCGGCAAAGCGGCATCAGCCCGTTGAGAGCGGATACGAGATCACGACGCGGTGTTCCGTCAATAGGAACAGGGCTTGACAGGAATTTGCTTCCGAAGAAGACTGTTTTGAGAGTAGCGAATACATTCATGAGTTACTTTTTTAAGTTTGGCAAACTACAAATATACAACATAAAAAGGCGTTTGTCAAGAGGGGGCGGAAATATGGCAGATCTTGGTGCAGGATTCGATGAAACTTGGTGCAAGATTTAATGGAACTTGGGGCAAAATTCAATGGATACAGGGCGCAATACATACGTATGTGTAGGCCGATGCTTGCGTATGTGTGACCCGATGCTTATGTACGTGTGGGCTTACACGTTACTAACATACGAGCTGACACGTTACTAATGTTATTGTTGAATACGCCTTTATGTTTTTAAAATACACCTTGAGCTTTAAAAAATACGTCTTCAACTTTTAAGAAAACATCTTCAGGCTTTTAAAAAACAACTATACGTTTTTAAAACACGCCAGCTTGTTCAGTGCACAGACTTAGCCTGTTCAGCTTACAGACCTAGTCTGTTCCGTGTATTACTCCCCCACTAATCCGATACGCTCCCTTTTCCCCTCATCCTGTCATCTTATGTAATATGCACAGAAAATCAGCCGGTTAAATCTGAAACCATTTCCCCTCACTTCCATTTCAGCCCGTATCGTTTTATTCCTTCACAAAAAATGTGAAAGAGCAGGCTGAAAGGAGGCTGACAGAGCAATGACAGGAGCCCCTTCATAGCCGGAACGCCTATGGGCAGGGAGTTTCAGCGATAGATGAAAGGAGAAAAGGAACAACCGGATTTTATCGCTGAGGCATTTAAAATGAAGATAATCTCAGCATTTCCACCTGCGAATGAACAGATGATCATCCATGTTTTGAGCCTGATTTATGATTGGTATGAAAGATTTATATCTTTCAGGCTATGTAACAATAATCCTCCCGGTATTTCTATACTCAAGATAAATTATATCACAATTCTTGCTGCTCCAAACAGAAGGTATATTTGCAAAATATACAAATGATGCTTCCGGCAACGGAGTAATTCTTTCTTCGCTTTCTTTTTAGGAATTCATCTAACGAACAATTTTATTATATGCAAAACAATTGCGAGGCCTGTTTATGAAACATGTGTTGATATTAAAATAGTAATTACTGTGGAAAATCAACTGTCATCCAACACATTAAAAACACATTAACCAATGCCACTATAATAGCATTACATGATTTCTATTATCTATATGTACTAAAACAATATATTCTGTTAGAAAATCTGACCAGTAAAAAAGAATATTCATCTCCTGAAAGCCGAGTTCTGTTCCAATTATTAAATAAAATATTAAGCTAATTCAATTTAATAGAAGGTGTGTCGTAATGCACGATGCACCTCTTTTTTGTTCATCACTATACAAATCTGTTCATTTTCTTTAAGCTGCGATCTTTTGAAGATTTCTTTGATTTATGTGTTCCCAGCATCTAAAAACAGCAGTTGTAAGCTTATAAAACAGTCTAATCAGCCAGTTCATACCTTCTTTTGTCAGTTTTGCACACATCTTTTTTATATTGAAGGCAATGGCTAGGAAGGCAAAGTCCATGAAGACCTTGTCCTTTCCAAAATGTCGGAAACGTTTGTAGTTCATATTGTTTTTAATTTGTCCGAACACGGCCTCCGGTTCTATGCATCTCTGCCCTCTGTGTTTCAGTCCTTTCTCAGAGCAGAGCAGTTCTTTGGCTCTCCGCTTGTATTGTCTAAGCCTATGATTCAGTTCTATCGTCCTGTTTCCTTTTGCTTTAAAACAGCGGCATCGCAGGGGACAGCCTTCACACCTGACAGCTCTGTACCGTGCATTTTCGCTGACATATCCGGATGCGGTTTTCACATTCCTGGTGCCTATCCTCCGCATCCTTTGCCCCATAGGGCAGATGCAGAAGTCATGTTCTTCATTGTAGTAGAAGTTTTCGGCCTTGAACGGGTCCGGTTTGAATCTCGGCCGCTGCTCCATGTGGAAGTAGTTGTACTTTACGTAGGCTTCCATGCCGTTTTCGGACATGAAGCGGTAATTCTCTTCGGAGCCATAGCCGGAATCGGCAACCACCGTATGGGCCATCCGGTCATACCTGTTTGAAAAAGATTGCAGGAAAGGAATCAGGGTCAGTGTATCCGTAGGGTTCGGGAAGAGTGCAAAATCGGTGATGAACTGATTTTCGGTGCCGATTTGAAGGTTGTAACCGGGCTTCGTCTGTCCGTTGCGCATGGCATCCTCCTTCATTCTCATAAAAGTAGCGTCCTTGTCCGTCTTGGAATAGGAATTCCTCTCTTGCAGCGTTTCCGGATGGCAGTCGTATTCCTGTAGTTTGTCCCTGTGTTCTTCCAGTTCCTTCAACTGTTTGCGTTTCTTTTTCAGTTCAGTCTTTTCCTCTTTCGCGGATGGCTCGGAAACCTGTTCCAGTGCATGACGCAATTCTCCTGCCATTTCAGCCAGCATGGCCGGAGTGAACCCAACCTCCTCATTGTTCTCTGATGACTTCTCCCGGGCAATGACATCGTCTATCTGCCCTAACAGGACATGTATCTTCTTCATCAGGCGTTCACGGTTCCGCTCAACCGTTTTTCGCCAGACGAAAGTGTACTTGTTGGCTTTGGATTCGATCTTTGTCCCGTCAATGTATTCCACATTCAGGCTGATGAAGCCTTTGGAAGAGAGAAGAACTACGGTTTGCGTAAACACCTCGTTGATTTCCTTCTTCACCCGGTTGCGGAAACGGTTGATGGTAATGAAATCTGGTTTCTCATATCCGGCCAGCCAGATATAATGGATGTCACGGTGAAGGAGCTTTTCAATTTTCCGGCAGGAGTAGATGTTGTTCATATAGGCATACAGAATGACCTTGAGCATCATTCTGGGGTGGTAAGGGCTGCGCCCGCATTCCTTATACAGCTTTCTGAAACTTTCAAGATTCAAGCCCTCAACCAGGGCGTCAACCATGCGCACCGGATCGTTTTCTGCAATATCCTCATCAATTCTTTGAGGAAAAAGAACGGTTTGGTTGGGATTGTAAGGACGAAAATGTATCTTTGTCATAGTAAAGAACTTATGCTTAAAGATACAAAGTCTTTAGGTAATAACAAAGCCCCAGCTTGTGAAAGTCGGGGCTTTGTGCGTAAAAAACAGAAGGTGTGCATTTTGACACACCTTCGTTCTTTATAGAGTAATAGAAAGAATATACATTTAAAGCATAATCTATTCTTCTATGTTATCGTTTGTTAACAGTCATAGCAACTTTAATTATTACATCGTGACCATACATATCCTTGCACTTGATAGTCAATGTAGAAGGAACAGCAGCAGTCGGATTCGTTTCAGAAGACAAAGCAGTAGCCTTGAAACCTGTAATATGCTTATTATTATCTATAATTACATCAAAGTATTCTTCTTCACCATTTGCATCACTGGTCAAAGTCGCATCTGTAATAATCAGACTTGATTCATAAGGTGTACTTAACAGTTTGCTATATCTGCTATCTTTAGCACTTGTTCCAAAAATGAAGCTGTCAGCAGCAAAGTCAAGACGATCTGTACCATAAGTTAATTTTGTAGACGGCATTGCAGTGGTATAATTACCGTCGTTATCCTTATCTGTATACGGAGCGCCTAATTGTTCGCGAGTAACCCATGCCCAAGTATAAGTGCTATTATAAATACAGTTGTAGATAGTTTCAAATCTTTCAGCTTCTCTAGTTACATCATCATAACCACCTTCAGAATTCTTCACTGAAGAAATCTTACCATAGTTGTAAACCACTGTAGTGGTATGTTTAACTGAGTTGTTGATGTAATCTTTAGCAACTTCTAATGTTTTGTCTCCGGCAACTACTACAGCAACATCTTTATTTCCATCTTTCTTAGATGTAGCGAATGTTATGTTATAGTTAGCGGCAGCACCTGTACCATAGTTGAATACTTCAGACATCTTCATAGAACCCTTTGTAGCTGTTTCAGCTGTCCAAGCGATATCATTGGCGTCATTCATAGGAATCATGTAACAATTATAGATGCCATCAGTAACCTGTGCAGTTTTAACAGAGAATCCCGCAGGAATAGTAGTAGGCAATACCTTAGTCATAGAAACTTTCATAGTGGCTAATACATGTCCTGAAGCATTCTTGATAGTCAATGTTCCATTATAAGTTTTGTTATCTTCATACTTGGTCCAGTCATCAACAGTCGGAACAGTATAAACTTTGGCAACCTTGCTGAAATCTGCCGGGAATGTATTTGGAGCAGCTGTATTGTACAGTACATTATTATTAGCATCAACAAAGATAGCATTGAATGCAGGATTTACATTATTAACCTTGTCTGTAGTCCAAGTAGCAGCAGTCGGAGCAGTTAACTTAGTCAAAGACACAGCAACCTTATCTGACTGAGTGTCAGTAACAGCTTTGTCAGTCGGATTAAGTGCAGTAACAGTAGTGGCAGTAGCATTCCAATCTGTAGCAGCATTACCTAACTGCACATAAAACGCTTTACCATCAGGATCAACTAAAGTACCATCAAAGTTTACAGCATATACACGGAAACCAATAACATCATTAATAGCCGTAGTGCTGTTGATGGTAATTTCTGTAGAAGTACCTTCAACCACTGTATTCAAACCAGAATAAGTATAGCTATTCCATGCATTCAATTCAGACGGTGCAGATTCTACCGCATTAGCCTTATCTAAAACTACATAAATACCACGGATATTTACCGGAGCTGTTACTTTATCATTGGCTGTAGACAAAGCAATTTTGATAGCCTCTCCTTGTACTGCAGGATATAATTTTTGAGTTTGACGGTCGTCTCCGTTATCTACTTTAACATTTGTATTAACCTTATCTAAAGGAATAATGGTAGTAGCCGCATCACTCTTCCAAGCTAATTCTTGATATGTTACATTAGTACCATCTTCTGCTTTAGTGAAACGATTATGAATATCCTTGACGTTTGTTGCATCAACAAAATAGTTTAAAGACTTTTCACCTACATATTCAGTCCAATCCAAAGTTAAGTCATAAGATGAAATAACTTCTCTTGTTTCAGCAGTAGACAAGGTGTTATTTACCTGTACAGCAAAGAGAATAGATTCAGTATCATTGCCAACTTTGGTTTCTGTTACAGCAGAAAAAGCTTTTTCATCATAATTCTTCAAAGCAACTGTAACTTCCCACAATCCGTTGTTTCCTGCCGCACGGCTTAATAATCCATTATATTTCTCAACTTTCTGAACAGATAAAAATTCATTCAAGTTCTGTCCTTGGCTATTAGTCAAAGAAATCATATCAGGAGTAAGAACCGCATTTGTCGGAGATACACGTACTACAAACTTGTCACCAGTCTGAACTTGTTTACCCTTAGTAAATGTTATAGCATTTGTAATACCTTCACTAAATACGTTTTCTTTTTCAATAGCAGTGGAGAAAATCAATTCATCGCCTGTAGGATTAGCAGAATACGAAGCCACCAGTTCTACACTAGTAACCATATCAGCAATCTTGCCTACAATGTCTTCTACTTTCTTAGTGGCAGCATCAACTTTTTCTGCCATTTCTTTCAATGCTGCGTCAGTGGATTCTTCTACTTCTTTTTTCAATGTCTCAATTTCTGCTTGTACAGCTTTGATTGCTTCTGCCTTTGCATCTGCAACAGCCTTGTCTGCAGCGGCTTTTGCAGCAGCGGCAGCATCACCAGCAGCTTTTGCAGCGGTTTCAGCGGCAGTTGCTTTAGCAAGAGCATCGCTTGCATCTTTTGCAGCAGTAGTTAAAGCAGCTTGCAAAGTAGCGATCTGAGAAGTCATGTCCTCCTTAGTCGCCAGTTTGTTAATTTGTTCCTGCAAATTGTCTATGTCATCATCATAGTCTTTACAAGATACAAATGTTCCTGTCGAAGAAACCATCAAGGCTCCGAACAGGATTGCACTTAAAAATTTTTTGTTCATAATAGAAAAACTTTAAATTTATAAATTTAAAAACTCAAAATGTTTATTGTTATAAAAGGACTTAATTGCGTTGAATCATAAAAGGATTCCGACTCTGCGATATATATTGCAGGGGAGTCATGCCAACTACTTTTCTGAACGCCACATAGAACACGCTCTTGGAGGCGAACCCGCAACGGCTGAAAAGCTCATTCACCGGGCAATCTTTACCGTCCAGCAACTCCTTCGCGCGAACCACCCTGTAGGAATTTATTAACCGCTTGAAATTGCATCCGAAGTAGTTGTTCACCGCATTACTCAGGTAGGTCGTATTCGTGCCGACTATTGAACTAAACTTTTCTAAAGAGAGTTTTGAATCCAAATATACTTTTCTGATTTCTAGGTTATACAAAATGCTTTTATAGATCTCAAAATCAACTTTTCTTCCGGGCGCTCCTTTCTCGGTAGACAGTGTATTCCACTGCCGTTCTGCATCTTTAAACAGCTTTTCTTTCTGCGTTGTAGTAGAAAGCTCATTGCTTTGCGTTTGAAATAGAGCATCCATATTTTAGTCAGTTTCTATAATAGCCATAATTTCATCGGACAAAAGTACCCATTTTACTCTATTCTGCAAGACTTTCCACTAAAAATCTTTATAAAATACAGGAATATTTTAAGAAATAGGAATATCTCTATATTCTTTACCTTACAAACAACCATAGAAAGCCCCATAGACCTATTAAAACAAGACATTACTTTCACTATACACCTTAATATAATAGCATAAGTACGCCGAAGAAGTTAAACTTATAACAGTCAAAATATAGCTTAGTTTCTATAAAGCGGAATCCAGAACTTGTAAATTATCCCTTTATTCAACAAAACAAACCAGAAAAGAACAAAATAATCCAATATAAATATGTCATTCATTTTCTAATTAAGAATTATTCAAATTCCCTAAACATGGGATTTTTTTTGTTCACCACTAAATATATTTTAACTAATATAGCTTACCGTATCACTTCTATTAACTAAAATAGAAAAAAAGATATTTAACAATCATTTTTTACATTCATATAAAGACAATTTTTATCACCTTTACACATCTTATCTATATATTTGGCTACCTTTGGACAAAAGTCACTATATTTGCGTTTATGAAAACATATACAAGCAATCACATCATATTTTTTTCGCCTACACATACGTCTGCGAAAATAGCCCGTGCCATCGGAGAAAGTATAGGTATGGGCAGAAGAATAGAAATAGATCTCACTACGGATGAGAATAGTAGCCCGATAGAAATCAAAGATTCTATCACGATCATTGCAGTTCCTGTGTATGCAGGCAGGGTAGCCCCAATAGCATTGCAACGGCTACGAAGATTAAAAGGCAACAATGCTCCGGCTATCTTAGTCGCTGTATATGGTAACCGCGATTACGAAGATGCACTGGTCGAATTGAGAGATGAAACTATTCAATTGGGATTCACCCCACTGGCTGCCGGTGCCTTTATTGGTGAACACAGCTACAGCCGTCCTAATATGCCCATTGCAGAAGGCCGTCCGGATGTTACCGATTTACAGATTGCGGAACAATTTGGAAAAGACTGTCTGACAAAACTGGAGAAGGATGAAACATTATCCGATTTTTACCTAAAAGGAAACATACCTTATCGCTTTGTTGGCCCCTCTACTCCTGCCTCTCCAGTCTGCACTGAAGAATGCTTCGCCTGTGGCGAATGCATCGAAGTATGTCCTACTCATGCCATTGCTTTAAGCGATGAAGGAAAAATAGAAACAGAGATTACCAAATGCATCAAGTGCTGCGCTTGCGTAAAAGAATGCCCTAATGGTGCACGAGTTTTTGATACTCCTTACACCCCCATGCTACACCAAAAATGTGTGGCACGCCGTGAACCTGAACTATTTATATAATGAATAACAGAGATAAAAGAGTCCTGGTAGGAATGAGTGGCGGAATAGACAGCTCCGCCACGTGCATCATGCTGCAAGAACAAGGATATGAAGTGGTAGGAGTTACCATGAGAACGTGGGATGTCCCTTCCCGCTTTTCCACCCCCGGTCAAGATGAACCTGATGATGTACTGGAAGCAAGGGCCTTGGCAGAACGGTTGGGAATAGAACACCATGTAGCTGATGTGAGGAAAGAGTTCAAACAGATTATTGTAAAACACTTCATAGATGAGTATATGCAAGGAAGAACTCCCAATCCTTGTGTCCTTTGCAATCCGCTATTCAAAGAGCGAATTCTCTGTGAATGGGCAGACCAAACGAATTGCGCCCATATCTCTACCGGGCATTATTGCAGACTGGAAGAACGGAAGGGAAAACTGTATATAGTAGCGGGAGATGACCAAACAAAAGACCAATCCTATTTTCTATGGAAACTTCCTCAGGAGATACTTCAACGTTTTCTCTTTCCACTGGGAACTTATACCAAGCAGGAGGTACGGGAATATCTCCGACAAAAAGGATTCGAAGCGAAAGCCCGTGGAGGTGAAAGTATGGAAATCTGCTTTATAGAAGGGGATTACCGAAACTTTCTGCGTTCGCAATGCCCGGATATTGACACCCAAGTAGGACCGGGATGGTTTGTAAATAGCAAAGGAGTCAAGATAGGTCAGCACAAAGGCTTTCCTTATTATACAATAGGCCAACGGAAAGGATTGGAAATCGCTTTGGGGCATCCAGCATACGTACTACGCATCAATGCAGAAAAGAATACAGTCATGTTAGGAGATGCCGAGGAACTTAAAGCAGAATATATGTTGGTAGAGGACTATCATATCACAGAAATGCAGGATTTACTGCAATGCAAAGACTTGTCAGTACGTATCCGCTATCGCAGCAAGCCTATTCCGTGTCAAGTGCTCGTATTAGATGAAAAACAACTATTGGTCCGTTTCCTTTCCGAAGCATCCGCCATCGCTCCCGGACAATCAGCCGTTTTTTACGAGGGGAAACGAGTATTGGGAGGTGCATTCATAGCTTCACAGCGCGGCATCCGAAAAATTGCCGCAGATAACCAAGATAAATTTTAGATGATGAAAACATATATCGGATATCTTATTTTCATGTGCAGCTTATTATTATGCAGTTGCCAACAGACCACAAGCAATCCTCGTTTCTACGACGAGGGCGTATCGCAAGAACTGGCAACACTGCGCAAACAGGAGATTAAGGAGTTGAAGTATAAGCTATATTTCTCCATTCCTGAACAGAAATCAGTACCGGTAAATGGAGAGATTACCATTGAATTTAATCTGGATGCACCGCAAGAAATTATTCTCGACTTCAGAGAAAAGCCTGAAAAGATAAAATCGGTATCCGTCAATGGACAAACTGCCCGTTATGAATTCCATAACGAGCACATCATCCTACCTGAAAAAAACATAGTAGAAGGAAAAAATAATATCACGATCAAATTTATTGCCGGAAACCAGTCGCTAAACAGAAATGATGAATTTCTGTATACGCTATTAGTGCCAGACCGTGCCCGTACCTTATTCCCTTGTTTCGAACAGCCGAATCTGAAAGCCACATTTTCCTTACGACTGGATATACCAACAGAATGGAAAGCTGTTTCCAATACCTATATTACTAAAGAAGAAACAAAAGGCAACTGCAAAACAGTAACTTTTGCCCCAACTGAACCATTAAGCACTTATCTTTTTTCCTTTGTCACCGGTAAATTAGAACATCAAGAATATATAGAAGGTAACCGGAAAATCTCAGCATATTACCGCGAAACAGATTCTAAAAAAGTAGCTCAATTAGATACCATCTTCAAACAAGTGACCGCTTCGCTGAACTGGCTGGAAGAATATACCAATGTTCCCTATCCTTTTGCCAAATACGATTTTATTATCTTGCCGGGATTCCAATATGGAGGTATGGAGCACACAGGCGCCACCTTATATAATGACACGCAAATGTTCCTAAGCGAAAATCCCACTCCGGATGAAGAACTTCGCCGAACCCAATTAATCGCCCACGAAACCGCCCACATGTGGTTCGGAGATTTAGTAACGATGAACTGGTTTGATGATGTCTGGACTAAAGAGGTATTCGCCAATTATTTTGCAGCTCTGATTACCGAACCATTATTCCCGCAAGTCAATCACCAGCTGAATTGGATGAAGACTTATACAGCCGCATCCTTGTCAGAAGACCGTACACCCGGAACCACTGCTATCCGGCAACCGCTAGATAACCTTCAAAATGCAGGATTAATTTATGGACAGATCATTTATAACAAAGCTCCTGTCATGATGGTAAAACTGGTGGAATCAATGGGAAAAGAAGCATTTCGGGAAGGGATTCAAGAATATTTAAAAACTTACGCTTACGCCAACGCTACTTGGGATGACTTGATACAAATTCTAGACAGTAAAACAGAGCAAGATCTAGCCGCTTTCAGCGATGTATGGGTAAACCAAAAAGGAATGCCGATAATCAAATTCGAAATATCAGACAAACAGTTGACCATACATCAGCAAGATCCATATCAAAGAGGATTAAACTGGCCTCAAAAATTCAATATCACCCTTTGCGGAACAAGGGACACAACGATAGAAGCCAGTCTGACAGACAGCTTATGCCGTATTATGTTACCCTTTACCCCCACCCGTATTCTGCCCAATACGGACGGGAGAGGATATGGTTTGTTTGTTCCTGACAACAACAGTCTCCATTGGCTGCTGGAACATTGGCAAGAAATAGACAATGAAACAACCCGACAGGCAGTTTTAATGATGATGCATGAAAATTATCAAGCAAAAGGAATTCCGAATACTGCATGGATGAATGCATTACTCAACGGAATACATTGTGAAAAGAACCCGTTGATAGCTTCAACATTAACCAATTACCTGTCCTCTCCTCTGCAAGAGATATCTTCGGCAGAACGTGATAAAATAGAAAATGAGCTTTATAAACTCAGCCATTCTCATCCGATTCCTTCTTGTCGCATCCAGTTATTACGCCTTCTGATTACAGAAGCAGCAAGTCCGACTATGATTCAGTGCCTCTATTCCTTATGGGAAACCGAAAGAGTCCAACAATTAAATGAAAGAGATTACACTACATTGGCCTACGAACTGGCCTTGCGCATACCTGAGCAAGGAAAAGAAATACTTCAGACACAACGCCAACGCATCCACAATCCGGACCGTCTACGCCAATTCGATTTCATATCACGTGCGATGACTGCCGATACTTTAAAATTGGACAGTTTATTCCGATCTTTATTGCAAGCGGAAAACAGAAGGATTGAGCCTTGGGCAGCTACAACCTTAAGCTATCTGAATCATCCTACAAGACAAGATTATGCGGTGAAATATATCCGTCCGGCATTGGAAAAACTGACAGAAGTTCAACGCACCGGAGATATCTTTTTCCCTCGCAATTGGGTCGGGGCTTTATTAAGGAATCACGATAGCGAAGCGGCCTACAAAGAAGTAGAAGCTTTTTTATCGGTTTATCCCGACTATCCGCCTTTATTAAAAAACAAAATACTGCAAGCGGCTTATCCTCTTTACAGAAAATATGCAGATAAGAAAAAATAAACTGAAAGAATCAAGGATTCATTACACCTTGATAGACAGCATGGCGTAATGTACCCTTTTCATCATCGCTATCATAGTCCCAGTACATAGCCCCCAGCATCCCTTTCTGATGCAGGAACTGGCACTTGAATGCGATGGACTGGGCATTCTCATAATTAACGACCACATGTCCTTGCGAATTTATCATATAAGGAACTTGTGCCGCACTATCCCAACAACTCTGTAAAGAATCCAAAGCGATAATATGACGATAATCCAATAATTCCGGAGCTTCATTAGTCCCATGCCCATAGAACGGAATACCCAATACCAAGCGTCCGACAGGAAAACCTGCGGCAACATGGGCGGCAACCGCATCCTCGCAAGACCATTCCTCAGTCATTTCCGAACGGTACAAGGCCGAATGGTGATTAGGAGATTCCTCCATATCGTATGTCATGATATTGACATAATCCACATAAGGTTCGACAGCCTTTAAGTTGTAATATTTGGCACCTGCCTGTGTAGCAATGGTCAGCAGTTTGTCTTTACCGATAGCATGGCGTATATCCTTCATCAACAAAGAAAAGTTATCAGTATCTTCCGGCGAAAAAGATACACCGGCAGTTCCTATACCGGGATATTCCCAATCTATATCAATTCCGTCCAAATCAAACTGGTCTATCACCCGTTTACAATCTGCGGCAAACGCCATACGTGTACTATCTGTCTGTGCCATCTCACTAAACCGACTGCTTCCCCACCCGCCTACGGACAGCAAAACTTTCAAAGACGGTTTTTTTTCACGCAGCCCCACTACCATTTGCAAACGTGGTTCATTATCTATACGTATTCCTTTGAAATTATCTGTAACATGCCCGAACGCATAATTAATATGAGTCAAACATGCCGGATCAGGCGTACTTTCTCCCCATGAGGTGACATATGCCAAAACCACATATTTCGATTCATTCTCCGCTACCTCAATCTGCGAAGACCGCTTTTTGTCCTGACAGGCAACCACCAGCAGCAAAAAGGAAAGACCTGCTATTAATTTAAAGGTTCTCATACATAATAAAAGAGTTTAAAACAATGAGAGCTATCCGATTTATCTGTAACCGGCAGCAAACTCTTTTGAAATCGAATTATTCAAACTCATACAAACATCGGCACTGAAATCCTTTCCACAACGAATCACATGGTCCCAGTCATCTTCCGACAGTTCATCCAAATCATCCCGGCGGATACGATATTTTAGCAATCCGAAAACTACTCCGGCGTTAAAATTATCTCCGGCTCCCACCGTACTGACAGTCTGCAAAGGATCCACTTCATAATGCTTTTTTATATTCTTTGTATACAGGCGAATTCCTCTTCCACCGTGCGTGCAAATAAAATGCGGACAATAAAATTCAATCTTACTTTTATAAACCTTATCCGCATCTGTCAAACCAAACATATTCTCAAAATCCTCAACGGAGCCGCGAATGATATCAGCATATTCAAAATTCTCAAGAATAACAGGAAGCAGCTTTATCGCCTCGTTCTTGTGAGTACTGCGGAAATTCACGTCATAATAAATGATAGCCCCTTTTTCACGAGCTTTATCCAACAGTTCTTTCACCTTATCACGCAATTGAGGCGTTACAGCATAATAAGAGCCGATCATCACAATGTCATCCCGATGTATTTCAGGCATTGTCACATCCAGCCTCAACCGTGGATAATCTTTATAAAAAAGATATTCAGCATCATTCTGTTCATTCAGAAAAGCTAAAGACACAGGTGACTTTCCTTCAGGAAACACGTTCACATGATCTGTGCTTACTCCATTCTCTCGCATAAACTTCAGAATGATATCACCCACTTTGTCATTTCCCGTTTCACTGATAAAAGTTACATTGACTCCCAAACGCCCCAATGAAATAATTCCATTGAAAACCGAGCCACCGGGAACAGCTGCCGTAGGTTGGCTATCTTTAAAAAGAATATCCAGAATGGTTTCACCTATACCTATTACTTTTCTCATTTTTATATTTACGATTTATATACATAAAACCGGAACACAAATGACACAAATCCTTTAATAAAATGCTATTTGTATTATTTGTGTCCTTTGCGTTCCGGTTCTATTTTATTTTACTTACTTAACTCGCGTGAACGCTCACCTAAGTACCCTCCATGATGGCGTTTGCTATACTCTTCGATGGTAAAACCGGTCTTTTTCATGGTTTCCACTACCAAAATATCACCTATCACGGTCATAACTGTAGTTGAAGTTGTGGGGGTCATACCCAAAGCACACACTTCATCAGGATGCCCGGTGCATAAACAAATATCAGACTCCCGGGCCAATGGACTATCCGCATTTCCGGTAATAACAATATATTTCAAATTTGGGTTCAAATTATGTGCAAGTTGTGTCAGTTCCACAATTTCACGGGTTTTTCCTGAATTAGAAATCAGAAGCAGCAAATCATTCTCCTGCAAAATCCCCAAATCCCCATGTTGAGCTTCGCTGGGATGTAAAAACACTGCCGGAATACCTGTAGAGCAAAAAGTCGTAGCTATATTCATAGCTATCTGTCCGGCCTTACCCATACCGGTAGTCACCAGCTTTCCTTTTTTACGGTGTATTTGCTCAACAATCAATTCCACTGCTTTCTCATAAGCATCAGTTATAGGAATATTCAAAACAGCCTGAGCCTCTTTCTGCAACAATTCGTGTATAGATGTCATCATAATAGGTTACATGAATATTATTTAAGTAGTTCGGTTAGTTCTCTCAAGTCATTGGCAACAGCAAAATAACTGTTCAACGGATGATGGGCAAAATGCTGCCTCTCCAATCCGGCCAAAAAGTCGATAATGCCATTCCAAAAGCCATTTATATTATAAAAAATTACTTTTTTACGATGATAGTCCAGCGTAGCGGCCGCCATTACATGAAAAACCTCATCCAGTGTACCCACTCCTCCCGGCAAAGCTATCACTACATCCGATTCATTCAACATCACATCTTTACGGTCACTCAAATTATCTGTACGGAAAGTCACATCCACCAAATCGCTGGCTCGTCCACGTTCTTCCAGCTTGGTCGGAATAACTCCCATTATCATCGAGCCGTTGTCTTTGGCTGCCTTGGCAATACATTCCATCAATCCGATATTAGCACCTCCATACACTAACGTCTTCTTGTTTTGTCCCATCCAAACGCCCAACTCACGTGCTTTTTCAAAAAACACAGGCTCTATATTCTCGGATGCGGAACAGAAAATAGCAATTTTATCCATCATCTTGTTTTCTGTTAGTAAATACAAATATCTGCATTTTTTGAAGAACGGCAATAACTTTTGTTGTATTTTTGCCAACCGAAACTTATTTGAAGCAAAAAACAATGTCATACAATACTTTCACCTTGCCTAACGGGCTGCGCATTATTCACGCTCCCAATCAGTCTAATGTAGCCTATTGCGGCTTTGCCGTCGATGCCGGAACCCGTGATGAAAACGAACAGGAACAGGGAATGGCCCATTTCGTGGAACACCTTATCTTTAAAGGAACACAAAAAAGACATGCATGGCACATCCTGAACCGCATGGAAAATGTAGGCGGAGATTTAAATGCATATACGAATAAGGAAGAAACAGTGATATACAGTGCTTTTCTGGTAGAACACTTCTCACGGGCAGCAGAACTGCTGGCAGATATTGTATTTCACAGCACCTTCCCACAACATGAGATTGACAAAGAAGTGGAAGTGATTATTGATGAAATACAAAGTTATGAAGACAGTCCGTCAGAACTGATTTTTGATGATTTTGAGGAATTGATTTTTCCCAATCATCCTTTGGGAAGGAATATTTTGGGCAAACCGGACTTATTGCGTAGTTTCAAAAGTGAACACGCCTTGAATTTTACTTCCCGTTTTTACAAAGCTACCAATATGATCTTTTTCATTCAAGGCAATATAGACTTTAAGAAAGTGATACGCACCATAGAGAAAGTGACAGCCGACATCCCTTTTTCCATTACCGAACGCCAACGGACAGAACCTTTTCTCTATATTCCTAAGACATTGACACTGAATAAAGAAACACATCAAGCCCATGTAATGATAGGTAGCCGGGGATATAATGCATATAATGAAAAACGAACCGGACTTTACCTGCTGAACAATCTGCTGGGAGGACCCGGTATGAACAGCCGGCTGAACGTTTCCTTGCGCGAACGCCGGGGGCTGGTCTATAACGTAGAAGCCAATCTGACTTCATACACAGACACAGGAGTGTTCTGCATCTATTTCGGAACTGATCCGGAAGATGCAGACCGTTGCATCGGACTAGTTCATAAAGAATTGAAAAAACTGCGTGACAGCAAACTAAGTTCCTCACAACTGAGTGCAGCAAAAAAACAGATCATCGGACAAATAGGAGTTGCCGGAGACAATTTTGAGAACAATGCATTGGATATGGGAAAAACGTTCTTGCACTATGGTAAATTTGAAGGTTCGGAAGAAGTATTCAAACGGATAGAAATGCTGACAGCAGAACATCTGTGGGATATCGCCAATGAAATGTTCGATGAAAATTATCTTTCAACCTTGATATACCTATAAAAACAGGAAATCACCCTAAATTTCAAACATTACATTTCTCACAAATAAAAATCTAATTGTATTTTTGTAGAAATACCTTTAACTAATATCATTAATTTATGAAGAAACTTCAACTATGCATTTTAGGAAGCTTATTCGCAGCTTCCTTACAAGCACAGAGTACAGATTACACCAAAGGACTGAGCATCTGGTTTGATACCCCTAATAATTTGGACGGACGCGCTTCCTGGTATTCTCCTGCAACAGACAAAGCATGGGAAAACAACTCACTCCCCATAGGAAACGGCAGTTTGGGAGGCAATGTTATGGGATCTATAGCAGCAGAACGAATCACTTTAAACGAAAAGACACTATGGCGCGGAGGACCGAACACAGAAAAGGGAGCAGCTTATTATTGGAACGTAAATAAAGAGTCGGCACACCTGTTACCCGAAATCCGCCAAGCATTCACAGACGGTAACCAGAAAAAAGCAGAAGAACTTACCTGCAAAAACTTCAACGGACTGGCCGATTATGAGCCAAGCCGTGAAACACCTTTTCGCTTCGGCTCCTTTACTACATTGGGAGAAGCTTACATCGAAACCGGTTTAAGTGAAATCGGTATGACCGATTATAAACGCATCCTGTCTCTTGACTCGGCCATGGCAATAGTCAGTTTTCGCAAAGATGAAGTGAACTACGAGCGTAAATACTTCGTTTCCTACCCCGACAGCGTGATGGTACTGAAGTTCACAGCCGACCGTCCCGGCATGCAAAACCTGATATTCAGCTATGGCAGCAACCCTGAAGCCATAGGTGATATCAAAACAGACGGTCCCAATCGTTTGCTCTATACCGGTCGCCTCAAAAACAACCAAATGAAATTTGCTCTCCGCATACAAGCCATAAACAAAGGAGGAAGCCTGAACACGACTGATGGCAAATTCATTGTCCGCAATGCGGATGAAGTCATTTTTCTGCTGACCGCAGATACCGATTATAAACTCAACTTCAATCCAGACTTCAAAGACCCCAAGACGTATGTCGGTCCTGATCCGGACCAAACAACCCTGGCCATGCTAGACGCTGCCGCTGCCAAAAATTACAACGAATTATGCGAGCGACACAAAACGGACTATACCCAACTGTTTGGCAGAGTCAAACTACAACTGAACCCTCATGCTCCTATGACCTTGCAATATCCTGCCGTTACAGATCTTCCCACCCATCAACGTCTGGCACGCTATCGCAAAGGAAATCCGGACTACCGGCTGGAAGAAATCTATTATCAGTTCGGACGATACTTATTAATTGCCAGTTCACGCCCCGGCAATCTCCCGGCCAACCTGCAAGGAATGTGGGCCAACGGGGTAGATGGCCCATGGCATGTAGATTACCATAATAATATCAATATCCAGATGAACTACTGGCCTGCTTGCTCCACCAATCTGAACGAATGTGTATGGCCTTTGATAGACTTCATCCGTACCTTGGTAAAGCCTGGAGAAAAAACAGCCCAAGCCTATTTCGGCGCACGCGGATGGACAGCCTCCATATCCGGAAACATTTTCGGATTTACTTCCCCTTTGACCGATGAAAATATGTCCTGGAACTTTAACCCGATGGCAGGTCCCTGGCTGGCAACTCACATTTGGGAATACTATGATTATACCCGAGACAAAAAATTCCTGAAAGAAGTAGGCTATGATCTTATCAAGAGCAGTGCCAACTTTGCTGTAGACTATTTATGGCATAAACCGGACGGGACCTACACTGCTGCTCCTTCCACTTCTCCCGAGCATGGGCCTGTAGACCAAGGAGCTACTTTTGTACATGCTGTAGTCCGCGAAATATTGCTCAACGCCATTGATGCCAGCAAAGCACTGGGTGTCGATTCCAAAGACCGTAAACAATGGCAATATGTACTGAAACATCTTGTACCCTATCAAATAGGACGTTATGGTCAGTTAATGGAATGGTCAACAGACATAGACGATCCCAAAGACGAGCATCGTCACGTCAACCATTTATTCGGACTGCATCCGGGCCACACCCTTTCACCAATTACTACTCCCGAATTAACCAATGCCGCCAAAGTTGTTTTAGAACACCGCGGTGACGGAGCTACCGGCTGGAGCATGGGATGGAAACTGAATCAATGGGCACGTCTGCAAGACGGCAACCACGCCTACAAACTATTTGGCAACTTACTAAAAAATGGAACTTTGGACAACTTATGGGATACCCATCCGCCTTTCCAGATTGACGGTAACTTTGGCGGAACTGCCGGTATCACAGAAATGTTGTTGCAAAGTCACATGGGATTCATCCAATTACTCCCAGCCTTGCCAGACGCATGGAAAGAAGGTTCTGTCAAGGGGCTGTGTGCCAAAGGTAACTTTGAAATTGACATTATCTGGCAGGATGGAAAATTAAAAGAAGCCGTCATTCTGTCCAAAGCCGGTGAGCCCTGCAATCTGAGATATGGTAACCTGACTTTTACCTTTAAGACAACTAAAGGAAAGACATATAAAGTAATGGTTGAGAATGAAAAACTGAAAAAAAACCCCTTATAAGGACAAAAAACAGTCAGACAAATCCCCCCCTCATTTTTCAATCTATTTTGTCATTCTGAACACTATGTTATCTTTTACATCTGTTCAGAATGACAAATTATATATAATATCACAGCCATTCGGTTATCAATATCCTCTTTTCGCTTTGAATTTCAAAACCTATTTCTTATATTTGTACAAATATTTGTTTTTAAGACCTTATCTGAATGAGAAAAACCGTCTATGTAATCCTGGTTCTATGTTGTTTTATCATAAAAGCTTATTCCATCAACCGTCCTTATTATCATTTTAAACAACTTTCTATTAAAGAAGGACTTCCAACCTCTATTATATCCCTATACGATGACAAAAACGGTTCATTATGGGTCGGAACCACTCAAGGAATATATCGTTTCAATGGAGAAAAAATCAAGAAATATAATCTACCGTATTTATTACGTAAAAACAGCCATTACATCAACGATATTTTCGGAGATAATGAAGAACGGATATGGGCGATCACCTCACAAGGAATCAGTTATTATGAATATGAGAAAGATTCCCTGCAAATTTTTCTGCGACATAATCAGCCGGTAAAAGCTTCCATTATAACAACTGAAGGAAGCAAGCTGCTGATACCTGTAACCGACACATTGCTTGTATATGAAAAAGAATTAAAACATTCCAAAGCAATCCCTTTAAAAACAACAGGAATCCATATTATCAAGATGGAGCCTTTCGACTCCACTCATTACCTGATAATAAACAATGCATGGGAAATAAAGCTATTAAATAAACATACAGGAGAAATAACTGATTCTCCATTCGGTGAATCATCCAATGCATACGATCTATATAAGGATTCCTCCGGACGTTACTGGGTTTCCTTCTACGGGCAAGGAGTAAAATGTTATAATCAGGATGGACAACTGCTGACCTCCTATAATACCCGTAATTCAAACTTGAGCAACGATATCGTTCTTGATATAACAGAGTGGGATAAAGCCATTTGGCTGGCAACAGATGGCGGCGGAGTGAATATAATCTATCCGGACACTCATGATATCCAAATCTTATCAAACAAAGAAAACCGGCAATTCCCTGCCAATTCAGTCACATGCCTATGTCACAGCAACAACCACATGTGGATAGGTATGGTGCGGGAAGGCGTACTAGGAGCAGAAAAAGGTTTTATCACTACCTATACCAAAGCTGCACAAAACCCAGCCTCAGGCTTGTCCGACAAATGCCCCTTATGCCTATGGGAAGATAAAGACGGACGGATCTGGATTGGTACGGACGGAGGCGGTATCAACTGCTTTGACCCGCAAACGGAACGTTTTACCCACTATCCGCAAACATTGGGAGAAAAAATAGTATCCATTTGCCCTTTATCCGAAACCGAACTGCTAGCATCCAGTTTTTCAAAAGGAATCTTCCGCTTCAATAAAAAGACAGGAAACTACCAGCACTTCTCTCTTCCGGACAAAGATGCAGAAGCAAAGCTGGCAAGCTCCAGTGCACCCACCAATATACGAGTTAATGATCGGAACGAAATAGAACTATACGGTAATGCTTTTTACCGATATATTCCCGGAAGCCAACAACTTATTCCCATCCACTTCAAGAACAAACAATTACAATATTCTTGGATCTATATTGGAAAATACCGTACTTATCCATTTTTTCATGACCGAAACAATGTATTCCAATACAACAAAGAGAAAAACGAATACGAAACCATAGCTTATGAGAGAAATAACCAGATATTAGCTGCAAGCATTGATTCTTTAGGGACTCTATGGATAGCCGAACCTAATGGAGTCACCAGAATTCACCTGCCCTCAAACCGTAAAGAGCCATTAAAGCTACCCGATGGAAATGACGTAATCACTTCTTTAGTCATTGACCATGAAGGCATCGTATGGATGGGGTCATTGGGAATCATATACGCTTATAATCCACATAAAAATCATTTTGTCATCTACAATGAGATGGACGGCATATTACCTAACGACTTTTTAGCCAAACCTGCATTGGTGGCAAGTGACGGCAACATATACATGGGTGGCTCCGAGGGATTGGTACGAATCAACAAAGCTTTAAAACCAGCTTCGGCTCCACCTCCCATCACACTTAAGTTGCAAGAAATAGCATTGAACGGCACAACAGTTCACTTCATCCCCCGATCAACTATGGAAATTCCTTATAATTTCTCCTCCCTAAAAATACATACACAACTGGAAGGGGGAAATGTATTTCACAAGCGCATCTACCGGTTCCGCATAAAAGGGCTGAACACAGAATACACAGAAACATCCCGTCCCCATCTTGTTTTACATACCATTTCTCCGGGCGACTATAAAATAACGGTTCAATGTACACAGAACGATGGTAGCTGGAGCCCTGAATTCACTTTGCTAAAATTCACTGTCCTTCCTCCGTGGTGGCAACAATCCTGGTTCATCCTATTATGTGCGGTCATCATCATTCTTTTCATTATCTATACCATAAAAGCTCACGACCGTCAACTGAAACGGAAATACAAGGAACAGGAACGTACCATCTACAAGGAAAAAGTGAAAGCTTTGATCAATATCAACCATGAACTGCGTACCCCTTTAACCTTGATTTATACACCGTTGAAACAACTTACAAACAGCAAACAAATCCCCTATGAACTCCGTGGCAAACTATATGGTGCGTTCAAGCAAGCACGACAAATGAAAAACATCATTGACATGATTCTGAATATGCGCAAGATGGAAGTAGAGAAAAATATCCTGCGCATGTCTTCCACGCCCTTCAACGAATGGTTGCAAAGTATCCTAAATGATTTCAAGGATGAACTTTCGTTACGTAATATCTCATTGGCATTTACTCCTGACACTACCATAGAAACTATGTATTTTGACTGCAGTCAATGTGAAATCGTCGTTAACAACCTATTGACAAATGCCTATAAATTCAGCGAAGAAAATTCTACTGTCACTGTTTCCACTTACCTCGAAGGTAATGGAAGCCGTGTACGGGTAACTATAAAAGATGAGGGAATAGGTCTTCAAGAAGAAGATATAGCCAATTTATTCACTCGCTTCTATCAGGGTAAACATAGCTTTCAAGGTAACGGAATCGGCTTGTCATACGCCAAACAACTGGTAGAAATGCACGGAGGCATCATCGGAGCCCAAAATAATGAAACCAAAGGAGCGACTTTCTTTTTCACATTACCGTATAGACAGGAAGCCGCCGACATTCAATCTACACCTCAAACCTATTTGAATGATGCATTGCATCTATCAGCCGACATCGATTACAAACAACCTCAACAAGACAACATAGAGAAATTTCATTCTATTCTAATAGTGGAAGATGATCGCGACTTATGTAATTACCTGATTTGCAACCTACAAGTTCTGTTTGAAGAAGTGTATGTAGCTCATGATGGCATGGAAGCTCTTCCTATCCTTACGTCACAACGCCCCCAAATTGTATTAAGTGATGTCAAAATGCCCCGCATGAACGGATTTGAACTATGCCGCTATATCAAACAAAAACCAGACTTAAACTATATGCCTGTGATACTGCTTACTTCCTGTGTCGATGACGCCAGTATAGAAGAAGGATACAAAACAGGAGCAGAAGCCTATATAACCAAACCGTTTGACATGGATTTACTTTCTATCCAGATACAGAATATCATGCATAATCACAACATCGTGAAAAAGCACTATGCCACCATAGATATCCCTATACCCAAACAAGAAAATCTGAATCACATCAATGAGCAGCTGATGCTTCAATTCAGCCGCATTGTCAATGAAAATATCAGCAATGTGGATATGGATGTCAATTTCATAGCAAAGCAAATGGGAATGAGCCGTGCGTCACTCTACAACAAGACTAAAGGAATGATGGATATAGGCATCAGTGAATACATCATAAAATGCCGTTTGGAATATGCCCGTAAATTACTAGATGCCACCACACTATCCATAAGCGAAGTAGCAGAACAGTCAGGATTCAAGCATTCACGCAATTTCAGCACTGTATTCAAAAATGCAATGGGAATGAGTCCGTCCGATTATAGAAAAAAAGATTCCCGACCTTCTTGAAAACAGAAAGACCGGGAATACTTCATGCTATGTTAAATTTAGGTCAGATTAGGTTGTCAATCCTTGTAAATGTTACGAATAGGGTCATCATACTGAACTTGGAGACGTAATAATTCCGTCTTCAATTCTTTAACCAACTCTTCCGTTCCAGGTTGTCCGTAGATATTATGCATCTCCATAGGATCTTCCTGTAAATCATATAGTTCCCAACAGTCTATGTCATTATAAAAATGCATCAATTTATAACGTTCTGTACGTACACCATAATGGCGGCGGACAGCATGTTCAGCCGGGTATTCATAAAAATGATAATACAATGATTTACGCCAGTCAGGCACTTTCTCCCCCTTCAGCAAAGGCAAGAAAGAAACTCCATGCATATCTGCCGGTACCTCCACCCCTGCAAGGTCCAATATAGTAGGACCATAATCAATATTTTGCACCATCTCATCAACATCACCTTTCTTTCCTCCCGGCAAACGGACCAGCAAGGGGGTACGGAAAGACTCTTCGTACATGAAACGCTTGTCAAACCAACCATGTTCTCCCATATAGAATCCCTGGTCGGAAGTATAGACAATCATCGTATTTTCCATCAATCCGTTCTCTTCCAAATACTTCAAAACACGCCCCACATTACGGTCTATGGAATGGATAACCCGCATATAATCATGCATATATTGCTGATATTTCCACTCAGCCAAAGCCTTACCCGTTAACTTATCCTGTTTGAATTTGGCAATGATAGGATCATAATGCTTGTCCCAAACAGCCTTCTGTTCCGGATTCAGAGCATTATACATATTTCTGCCCGCTTCTTCCAGTCCCGTTGTGGTATGGATCTCATTCTCCTTGTCCGCCATCTTCAGGTCATACACCAAATCCATATCCTTTATAATGCTCATTTCCTGCTTGGATGCAGGAATTCTGCCTTCATATTTATCATAGAAGTTCTCTGGCATCGGATAAGTTACATCATCATACAAGTCAAGGTCACAAAGATCAGGCATCCAGGTACGATGAGGCGCCTTATGATGAATAAAAAGACAGAATGGTTTACTCTTGTCCCGGATGCTGTCCATCCAATTTATTGCCAAATCTGTCACAATATTGGTAGCATAGCCTTCCCGTTGTACCCGTTCACCATTTTTAATAAATTTCGGATTATAATAATCCCCTTGTCCTATCAGGATGTCCCAATAATTAAATCCGATAGGTTCAGATACCAGATGCCATTTACCGATCATAGCAGTCTGATAGCCATTAGCCTGAAGCAGTTTCGGGAAAGTCTGCTGGTTACCGTCAAATGTGGTGGTATTATCCGTAAATCCATTGGCATGACTATGTTTACCGGTCAGCATACAGGCACGGCTGGGGCCACTCAGGGAGTTTGCCACAAAACTATTTGTGAAACGGACACCCTCACTGGCTATCCGGTCAATATTGGGCGTCTGCATATAACGTTGGTCATAGGCACTGATCGTCTGATAAGAATGGTCGTCACACATGATATAGACTACATTCATCGTTTTTTTTACCTCTTCAGATTTCTTTTCTTTGCAGGAAGACAGCGATGACAACACCACTGCTCCCGTCAAAGAATATAATAACACAGGTGTTACTCTACTCATATCTTTTTTTATTAACATAATTCCTACCATCCAGGATTTTGTTCCCACATACCACCGGTCAAATCTCCTAACATACGTGTCTGAATGGGTAACAGATAGTCACGGTTGACATTAAATTTCCAACCCGATTCATATCCTGCGGGATTCGTAGGTATAATATAGCGCAACGGATCCCCGGGCTTGCCTGTCAGGAAAAGATTATTTCCCGAAGCTTGATCATAAATTAACTTATCACCATATACAGGATGGTTCTCAAGATTACTTCCCACAAAGAGCGCACCTTTCGGCCATTTGCCCACTATTAATTCGTCCGCAGCAGCCCAGCGCATGATATCTTCCTGACGGCGTCCTTCACAGGCTTTTTCAACCCGGCGTTCACGACGTACAGCCTGAATATACTTATCAAGATTGCGGAAACCATAATCAGCTTCCTGATTATACTCCCTGTCAAAATCCACCGGAGGCATACCTACACGGTCACGTAAAGGTTGCAAGGCATCAATAATTTTCTGCGCATTCCCCACACCATCCAGTTCAGCCAGAGCTTCTGCATAATTCAGCAGGATATCTGCATAACGGAACTGAATAGCCGGTGTGGCTCCCTTGAACTCGGCATCCAGACTGCCCGTATAATCAATTTGCACATGTTTTAATAAAGAATAACCAGTCATATTCTGATTATAGGATGAAGTACCAATCAATGGCGGTACAACATAATAAGGAGCCTTGTCATCCGGACGTAATTGCTGCCCCGGCATACAAACAGTCTGTGACAAACGCGGATCACGCAAAGTCGGCTGCAATTCATTCCCGAACACCTTTTTCGCTTCAATCCGCTCATCACCAACAAACGGTTTACCATCAATTGTCAGATAATCATCCACTAATGAAGCCGTAACACCTACACTCCCTCCTCCTTGATTTAAGTAACGGTTTACATTATTACCAATCTGATCTCCATCATACTGTTTATACCAAAGTACTTCCGGATTACCCGATAAATCTGTAGTCTGAAACATCTGACGATAATCATCCAATTTGTTACCAGTATTATAAATGGCCCATACGCCACGATCCATCACTTCTTTTGCAGCTGCAACAGCCTGATTAAAATAATCGCGAATTTTTTCATCGGTCACCGTAGAATCAAAAAACTTATCATTTTTCGCTTTATGGTATTTTTCCCAAGTTCCTTCAAACAAGGCCACTTCACTTTTCAAAGCACGCGCCACATCTTTATGAATCCGCATGGTAGCACTATTGTTCTGAGTATTGAGATACATCACCGCTTTATCCAGATCAGCCAAAATACTGTCGGCAATAATCGTGCGGTTAGCACGAGGCAATTTCATTTCTTCCATATTAGGATCAAGCGGAGTGTTCACCCACGTCAGGCGCCCATAGCTGATAAACATCTGATAATAATACCATGCGCGGAAATAATAAGCCTCACCCACATACTGATTATAATCAGCAGATCCTTTTTCCACACAATTATCTAAATTACACAGCATAAAATTTAAATTACGGATAGCTGTATAATTTTGCAGTTTGACCGCACTACTCAATGTCGTTTCACCTGCCAAACGGGTACTAACCGAACTGGAAGCCATATTATCACTATGTGTATCTGCCCCGGCAATATATTGTCCACCACCGGCATCAAAACCTTGCGCACGCATTCCATCACCAAAGCTGACATAGTCATATTTATAATTACCTGTCTGATAGAATTGATCCAGATAATTTCTCATTTCCCCCGTACTTGCAAAAGGAATCGTCGTAGACAATACCCCTTCAGGCATCTTATCCAAATCATAGCAACCGGTAAGACCTAACATCAAAACCAGACCCAAAAATATATTTCTTTTCTTCATAATATTCATCAAATTATAAGTTAACAACTAGACCAAAAGATATCACCTTGTTCATAGGATAGTTCTTTCCACCTTCAGCCGTGTAATCATTCTTGGTAAAGATAGCTTCCGGGTCAAACATTCCTTTCAAAGTGGTAAAAGTCAACAAATTCTCACCAGAGAAAAACACCTGCACTTTCTGTAAACCTACCTTTTTTGTCCATACGGCAGGGATATCATAACTCACTGTCAGATTTTTCAGACGGCAATAAGCACCACTCTGGAGATAACGGTCACTAAGCGTCATTGTCTTATTACGGAAAGGAACCACTCCTCCTGCTGTATGAATATAAGGTTTCGGATAATAAGCCCCTGTATTTGTTTCACTCCAATAATCCAAATGCTCTTTAAACACCGTCACTTGCGCATAAGGTCCGCTTCCCCAAAAATAAGCTCCGGTACCAGGATCCCAATCTCGTTTAGCCACTCCTTGGAACATGGCACTTACGGTTACACCTTTCCAGCTAATTGAACCGTTAATGGTATATTGATAACGGGGAGTGGTATTACCAATCACCGTCATATCGCCCATATCATCCAACGTATTAAGCCCATTATTGATTTTCTTATCTCCATTCAGATCACGATATTTCACATCCCCCGGTGTCCAAGGTTTTCCGCTAATAAAAGATAAATCATAGGTATTATTATACTCATCAGCCTCTGCCTGAGTCTGGATCAGTCCGTCCGCCCGATATCCCCAAATTTCACCAGCTTTCTTTCCTTTATACCAATTATCTTTAGGATTTGTTCTAGTTCCTTCATATTCAGTCACTTCAGCAGTAGCATCCGAAAGAGAACCACCTATGCTATAGTCAATATCCTTTCCAATTTTTCCACGATAATTCAGCACCAATTCCCAACCACGGTTACGCATACGGGCATTATTGGTTTTAGGAGCGTCTGCACCAAAGAAATCCGGGAAATCCACCGTAGGTCCTAACATATCCTTCGTATCACGTTGAAAAACATCAAAAGAACCGGTCAACGAATTACCAAAGAAACCGAAATCCAAACCTATATTCTTACTCTCTACCTTTTCCCAAGTCGTATTCGGGTTGACTACGGCAGGGGCCTTAGTAAAGATGTGGCGTCCATCCGAGAATATATAATTTCCCAATTTATCATTCAAATCCATAGTAGCGGCAAAAGTATAAAGGGCCGCACCCGCCTGATTGCCCAGTAATCCGTAAGAAGCACGGAGTTTCAAGTTGGAAACTACATCGGCTATCGGCATCATAAACTGTTCCCGGGTAATATTCCATCCTAAAGATGCAGATGGAAAGAAGCCCCAACGATTACCTTTGGCAAAACGTGACGAACCATCATATCGTCCATTCAATTCAAGAAGATAACGTCCGTCATAATCATAATTCACACGTCCGAAAAAGCCACGGGTTGCCCAACCATTACGAGTATCGACTACCGTCTTATCACCGGTTCCCATACCTACATTAGGATTTGAAGTTGAATAAAGTCCGGTAATCGAGTTCTTCATATAACTATAGTCATTATTTTCTTCCTGATAACCTGCCATTACGGTAAAATTATGCTTGTCTCCCAAAGTAAAGAGATAATTCGAATATAAATTTATAGATTGGTAGCGAGTATGCGCATAATAACGGGTAAACTTGCCATCGGGTGATACACCCAACTCATCACGCACACCTTTCGAAGTACTCACCCCGTCAGCCCCATAAATTAACGGGCTCACGTTCAATGCCTCATATTCCAAATCCATCAATTTATATGTATAATCAAAAAAGATAAACCAGTTTTTCACAGGTTGGATATCTAAACCTGCCGTTAAACTAAAACGGTCACGTTGAGTATTTGTATACGTACCACTCTGCAAATAAGGAATCATAGTCAGTTCTGTAAAATGCCCATTCGGATCAATAGGAGCAACTGTAGGACGGAAACGTGCTAATGAATGATAAAAGCCTTCACTAAGCCCTCCGTCACCAAAAGGAGTATCCTCATCGGAATGCATAAACTTCGTATTTACTTTTACCTTCATCCAATCGGTAATCTGAGAAGAAATATTAGCGGCAAAATTATAACGGCTGAAATCCATATCGGCATAACGGAGAATACCATCTTCCGAATAATAACCACCAGAAATATAATATTGTGCTTTTTTGCCACCCCCACTCAAGCTAAGATTATGATTTTGCTTGAATGCCCAATCCTTATAATGCAAATCGAAATAATTAGTATTTCCTACTCCTAATTCTGAATTTTCGAATGCCGGGTTCATATTAGAATTTTTAGGAAGCTCGAACCAAGGATCCACACTACTGGGATCTTTAATATATTGCTGTAATAACCCCATTTTTTCCTCACTATACAAACGAGGAGAACCTGCATTAATACATCCGGCATTCCAATACTGAGCAAATTCATAGGAATCAACCATATCAGGCAATACAGTCGGCGTACTCCAACCTACGTTTCCTTGGTAATTTACACGCATTTTACCTTCCTCACCTTTCTTGGTAGTGACCAAAATGACACCATACGCCGCACGTGCACCATAAATGGCACAAGCAGCAGCATCTTTCAATACAGAAATACTTTCAATATCATTCGGATTCACGTCCGAGAGACTCATTTCCACTCCATCAACCAAAATATAAGGATTCGCATTATTATCCAGATTGCCTTGTCCGCGCAAAGTCAATGTACCACTAGCTCCCGGACGGCCCGTATTTGAGTTGCTCACCAACAACCCCGGAACCATCCCTTGCAAACTCTGTGTGGCATCAGCTACCGGACGACGTTCCAATGCATCTCCTTTCACTGAAGACACAGATCCGGTAAGATTCACTTTTTTCTGTACGCCATAACCTATTACAACAACTTCATCCAACGTTTCGGTATCCTCAGCCAATACAACACTGAAACTAGTCCTCCCATTAATTGGAAGAGTTTGCGTAGCATAACCAATATAAGACACGACTAGATTTCCTTTGGATGGAACATTGGAAAGCATAAAATTACCATCCAAATCGGTTATCGTACCGTTTGAGGTTCCTTCAATTAAAACACTGGCCCCAATTACAGGCTCCTGACTGTTTTTGTCAATTACCTTACCACTGATGGATAAGGATTGAGCTGTCACCATCGGCGAGAACAAAAACAGAATAGCTGTCACCAATCCAAGGACTGAAAGCAGTTTCATTTTTTTATTCATAATAAAAGAATTTAAGGATTAATTAGATTAAAAACTGTTGCAAATATAGGCGTTCCCATTCCGCCAGCACCTCTTTATTTGTCTAATTAATATCTGTATTTGTCTAGAAAACCCCTATTATCCAGCCTTTAAACAAAATAAGACCTGAAGATCTCCGGATACCGGAAGACATTCAGGTCTTATTTTTATATGTTAAAAAGAAGTTACTCTGCCACCATACTCATCGCTATTCCTTTTTCCAAGCCACGAAGCTCGGCAAGGCCACGCATACGTCCCAAACAAGAATAGCCCGGATTTGTTTTCTTGTTCAAATCATCTATCATCTGATGACCATGATCCGGACGCATAGGAATAGATATTCCACGACGTTGCTGCACTTTCAACAGGTTCTTAACTACATGATACATGTCCACATCACCCTCCAGATGATTCGCCTCATAAAAGTTCCCTTCAGCATCACGTTGGGTACTGCGCAAATGAACAAAATTGATACGGTCTCCCCAACGTTCCATGATACCCGGCAAATCATTCTGTGCAGATACGCCAAATGAGCCACAGCACAGACAAAGTCCGTTTGACGGATTAGGTACAGCTTCCACCAACAGCTTGAAATCCGCCTCCGTACTCATAATGCGCGGCAAGCCCAGAATAGACATAGGCGGATCGTCCGGATGAATAACGAGCTTTACTCCCACTTCATCGGCTACCGGACAAATTTCTTTCAAGAAGAAAATCAAGTTATTGCGGAGTTTGTCCGCATCAATATCCTTGTAACGGTCCAGTTCATTTTGGAATTGCTCCAATGTAAAACTTTCCTCCGAACCGGGCAATCCTGCAATCATATTTCGTGTCAGACGATGAATTTCTTCCTCATCCATTTGTGCCAGACGCGCTTTTGCCTTTTCTATCTCTTCGGCCGAGTATTCCTTTTCGGCTCCCGGACGTTTCAAGATAAACAGATCGAACGCTACAAAAGCAGCCCGCTCAAAACGCAATGCCTTGGAACCATCGGGCAACGTATATGCCAGGTCCGTACGGGTCCAATCCAGTACAGGCATGAAGTTATAAGTCACAATATAGATACCACATGCTGCCAGATTACGCAAACTCTGTTTATAGTTCTCGATATATCTCAGATAATCTCCTGTCTGTGTCTTAATATGCTCGTGTACGGGCACGGATTCTACGACACTCCAAGTTAATCCTGCTTCTTCAATCAATTTCTTGCGCTTCATTATTTCCTCTACCGTCCATACTTCACCGTTGGGAATATGATGTAAGGCATTGACAATACCGGTTGCTCCGGCTTGTTTGATGTCCCACAATGATACGGGATCATTCGGTCCGTACCAGCGCCATGTTTGCTCACATAAAATCATATCAAATAAAAAAATTGAGAATTAAAAACTAAAGACTTGTTACATGGCAAATGCATTGAAACCACCATCTACTACGGCTACTGTACCGGTTACAAAGCTGCTGGCATCGCTGATGAGATACTGGATGGTTCCACACAGTTCCTCTGCTTTACCGAAACGTTTGAACGGAGTCTGGCGAATCACATCATTACCACGCTGAGTATATGTACCATCTTCGTTTGTCAACAAAGTACGGTTCTGTTCGGTCAGGAAGAATCCCGGAGCAATGGCATTCACGCGGATGCCTTCACCAAATTTCGTAGCCACTTCATTGGCCATGAACGCAGTGAAATTAGAGATTCCCGCCTTTGCAGCCGCATAACCACATACACGGGTCATCGGACGGAATGCCGCCATAGAAGAGAAGTTCACAATAGCTCCTTTCTTCTGTTCCACCATCGGCTTCAAAAATACCTGTGTAGGCAGAACTGTTCCGGTAAGATTCAGATTAAGCACTTTCTGGAACTCATCGACCTTCAAATCAAAGAAATTTCCTGTAGGAGCAATCGTAGCACCCGGCATATTACCTCCTGCTGCATTCAGCAATGCATCTACACGACCATATGCTGCGAGAATATCCTTCAGATTCTGCTCCAATATAGCCTCATCCAACACATTCGTTACAAGAAACATGGCTTCCCCGCCTTTGGCCTTGATTTCGTTTACAATGGCATTTCCTACTTCTGCCTTACGGCCTAATATAACAACCTTGGCACCTTCTTCTGCCAAATGGGCGGCAATAGCCTTTCCCAAAACCCCTGTTCCACCGGTGATTACCACCACCTGGTCTTTTACACTAAACAAATTATTCATGATATTATTCTTTATGGTTTATACCTTTAACACTATCTCGCAAAACAATCAGGCTCTCCGGCCCCATATTAAACAAAAGATCGGCGATACTCAAATTCGGCAGAAAACCGTATTTGGCATCAAAAACTTGATAGTAAGGTTTAGGGCAAAAGTCAGCATCCGCCTCACGCCAGTCACGCTTCGGATGAATAGTCTCACGAAAATCAACCTCACCCGGAACAAATTCCATGCAATATTCCGTTGTTCCTTCCATATGGGGATGAATATCGATCAAATCGCATACTAAAGAACAAATTTCCTGATTATAATCCCACAAGAAGGCATATTTCTTTTCATAAAAGACGCGGAAATCATCAGCATAGTACTCAAAGAAAGGACTGTTTCTATATGCAGCCACCAAAGCATTCCAATGTATATGACGCCAATTGCCATGATCCGAAATACGGACATCCTTCATCAGGCATTTAGGCGTACCGCTTTTTTCCGTAGGGATAGTCAGTGCCAGCGGACCGTCGGCTGCCGCAATGACACAACGGTTGCGATAAGTCTGTTTCACATAATTGTCATACTGTTCCACATAGGCCTTCTCACAGGCAAACAGTTTTGTATAATATTCCACCGGGGCCAGATAGGCCGAACTTAAATATATCGTATTCTCCATTATTGCACTCGTTGAAAAATGCGCCCTTTTCTGGATGAAAACCAAATGCGCCAAGCTTTACCGATCAAATGGTCATCGGGCACCAGGCCGAATAAACGCGAATCACACAGATTTACCGGATTATTGGATGCCATCCAGTAATAATTTTTATTAAATGTATAGGCTTCTACAGGTTTTCCCCCTACATACAGGGTATCTCCCCTGACAGAAGCCACTCTCCCTTCATGGCGGACAATAGTATTGCACAACAAGGTCACATTCCAAGGATATACCTTGACAGGTTTCCCTTTTTCCGGGATCACAAAGGGATGGCTCTTGCTTATATCCTTATGATAAAGAGGAATCAAATCCACTTTTCCCGCCAGTTTTTGTTTTAACAGGTAATATTCATAATGACTGAAGGTACGTATATACTTCCCCTCGGCATACCCCACCAACCTGTTTCCCTGAATGTTCACTTGCTGCATGGCAGCCTGCATCGTTTCTTCTTCCGTATGAGAATAGACATACAAAGATTTACTATCCGGGCTCAACACTTGTTCGTCGGTCACCCACAGTTCATCATTCAACATCAACGTATCTCCGGGTACTCCTACCACACGGCTTATAAACACTTCCCGATTGCCCACCGACGTCTGAGGAGACCGTGGATTAGGATTGTTGAACAACACAATATCCCCTTTCCCGGCAGTTTTTCCCAGCCACCGCCAGATAGAAAAAGGCACACGAAACCCATAACTCCACTTATTCACCAAAACCCTTTCCCCTTGATAAAGGCTATTCTCCATACCGGTAGAGGGAATGGTGCAGGAGGTGAAAGCAAATGTCTTTACCAACAGTACCAGAATGACAGCAGTAAGCATTGCTTTTATCCATACAGGAATACAGGGTATGCGCAATTTATTTAATGTTATCTACAAAGGTAAACAATCGGTTCCAACGTATTTTTCCATCCAGCCAGCCACGGTCATTATCCAATGACAACCAGATAAAGATAGGTTTTCCCACCACATGATCTTCAGGAACAAATCCCCAAAAGCGGGAGTCAGCCGAATTATGACGGTTATCTCCCATCATCCAGTAATAATCCATCTTGAAAGTATACTCATCGGTTTCCTTGCCGTTAATATAAATCTTTCCATCTTTCACCGCCAGTTCATTACCCTCGTAAACATGAATAGGACGCTCATAAACAGGAAGATTCTCTATCGTGAGTTTCACCGTCTCTCCCTTTTTGGGAATCCATACAGGTCCGTAGTTATCCGTAGTCCAGTTCTTATACATATTCAGCGGGTACAAGCCCCCCGCATCATCAGCCGGTGTATTCTCAATACTGACTACAATATCCTTACGCGCCAACAAACCAGCTTTCGCTTTTTCCGTCAGAGGCATATTATAAACAGAAGCATCCGTATAATACATCATCATATCCTCCTTGCTGATACCCAGTTCATGAGCCAGGTCATCGGGAATAGGGCGCTTGGTTTTCACCAGATAACGATACTGCACATTATCAGGCTCTTTATTAGCTTTACCATCCAAATAAATAATACGATCCTTTATCTCCAACGTTTGTCCGGGCAAACCCACACACCGCTTCACGTAGTTCTCACGGCGGTCTACCGGACGGCTGATTATCTCACCGAAGTTCTGTGGATTCTCTTTCAGGTACTCCCGTCCCAACTGATAATAATAATCATAGACCACCCGTTGCTGCTCCGGAGTCATGGAAGCCAAATCCACCGGTTTTGCCAGCTCCTTGCCTGCGCCATAACTCAGACGGTAAATATCATCATTGGGCACACCGGTGGCAACTGTATCTCCGGCCGGAAAGTTAAAGACAACGATATCATTCAACTGTACATCCCCCAAACCTTTCACCCGTTTATAATCCCATTGTGGATGCTCAAGGTATGATTTACAATTAAAAAACGGCAGTGTGTGTTGTGCCAACGGCATGTGCAGCGGAGTCTGAGGCACACGGGGCCCATAACTCATTTTACTCACAAACAGATAATCACCCGTCAGCAATGATTTTTCCAGCGAAGAAGAAGGAATCACATAGTTCTGGAAGAAATAGAGGTTGACAAAGTATACCGCCACCAGTGCGAATACAATAGCATCCACCCATCCCATGACAGTCACTACATGACGGTTCTTGGACTCTCTCCACCAAGTCCATGGAATCTTCTTTGTGATATACGCATCGAAGATAAACGGTACAACCACCAATCCCAGCCAGCTTCTCAACCAGACAAGAAATATCAGGTAAAGCGCCAGAACAACGGCAAACTTAATCCACTGTGTACGTGTTGCTCTTATCATATCTTAAAACTGAAATAAATCACTCATTCCTAATAACCCTTCATGCCTGGATGTATATTCCGCCGCCAAAACAGCTCCCAAGGCAAACCCCTTCCGATTCTTTGCATCATGGGTAATTGAGATGCTGTCCGCCTCAGAGTCATAGCGGATAGTATGAATACCAAACACCTCCCCTTCACGGATCGAATTTACAGGAAACTCATTCTCGGCACATTCCGATGTTCCCGACACGGTTCCATCCGGTGCCACCATGGTCCCTTTCACCCATTTACTCTTGCGGTTCATATTTTCCAGAATTCCTTCGGCCAGCGTGATGGCTGTTCCGCTGGGCGCATCCAGTTTATGAATATGATGAGTTTCGGTCATGGAAACCTCGTAAGCGGGAAAGTTATTCATTATTTTAGCCAAATATTTATTTACAGCAGAGAATATAGCGACACCCAGACTGAAGTTAGACGACCAGAACAAGGTTTTTCCACCTTTCGTGCATAATTCTTTCACCTCATCACCATGTTTGTCCATCCATCCGGTACTGCCCGATACCAATTTGACACCGGCAGCAAAAGTTTTCATATAGTTGTCATATGCCACCATCGGGTTAGTAAACTCAATAGCCACATCTGCTGATTTAAATGCTTCCGAATTAAAATCATCTTGATTATCAACATCTATAATACTCACAATCTCATGTCCGCGGGCAACTGCAACCTTTTCAATCTCCTTGCCCATCTTTCCGTATCCTATTAATGCTATTTTCATAATTACGAATGTTATTTCAGCCACAAAGATAGCGTTTTTCGTTGTAAACCATTACATTTGCCAAACATTTACACCTCATTAACATGGAACAACTATTACACTATGTATGGAAACATAAAATATTTCCTCTCAAAGAACTGAAAACGACAACCGGCCAACAAGTGGAAGTTATAGATACGGGACTGGCGAATACCGACGCCGGTCCCGATTTTTTTAATGCCAAGCTCAAGCTGGACGGTGTGCTTTGGATAGGCAATATCGAGATACATGAAAGATCTTCAGACTGGTTCAAACACGGACATCATGCAGATGCCGGTTACAACTCTGTCATTCTGCATATAGCCTCCGAAATAGATACGGAAATCAGCAGGAGCAATGGAGAAAGAATCCCCCAAATACAACTCATCTGCCCGGAAGCGGTCCGCACCAACTACAAGGAACTGTTGGAAACAGACAGCTACCCCCCTTGTTACCGCATCATTCCTTCACTCCCCCCTTTCACCGCCCACTCATGGATGACTGCCTTACAGATGGAAAGATTCGAGCAAAAAGCGACCTTATTGAATGAACGGTTAAAACGTTGTCAAGGCAATTGGGAAGATGCTTTTTTTATCACACTGGCACGTAATTTCGGTTTCGGGCTGAACGGAGACGCTTTCGAAACCTGGGCTCATCGGCTTCCCTTCCGGGCGGTAGACAAGCATCGGAACGACCTTTTCCAGATAGAAGCCATCTTCTTTGGACAAGCCGGCATTCTGGAAGATTCTGATGGAGACGGATACTATCTCCGGCTAAAAAAAGAGTACACCTATCTACAGCATAAATTCGGACTTATCCCGATGGATGCTTCCCTATGGCGTTTTCTCCGGCTACGTCCTGCTAATTTTCCGCATATACGGATTGCACAGTTGGCATGTCTTTATCATCGTGCCTACGGACTGCTCTCTCGCATCATGGAAACGGAGACACTACAAGGTGTCAGAGATATTCTGAAAGGAGGAACGTCAGAATACTGGCTCACTCATTATACATTTGGCGGTTCTTCCCCTTCCCGTCCGAAGACTCTAAGTAACACCTCACTGGATTTACTCATTATCAACACGGTAGTGACATTTCTCTATGCTTACGGACTGCATAAAGGGAATCGTGTACTTTGTGCACGTGCCGGCAGTTTTCTGGAAGAATTGAAAGCGGAGAACAATTATATCACCCGCATGTGGGAACAATGCGGAATGAAAGCCTCCAATGCCGCCGACAGCCAAGCTTTGATACAATTAAAGAAAGAATATTGCGATAAGAAAAAATGCCTGTATTGCCGGATAGGGTACGAATATCTGAAACGGTCATAATATTCTATCACCCTGCCGGCCATTATTAACTATATCCATAGAATGCCGACAGGGATGTATGAAGCTGTGACAATAATTTATGTATAACAAATGACGAAACAGTCTTGTCACCGGAAGGACAGGTACTGAGAATACCTCTATCCTGCCCAACTGACTATTATTCTCTTTGGAAATCAGACGGATAATTTACTTCATTAATAATCTTTCCTCCCTCCAAACGCTCCCATGTCTTGAAAGAGCGCACTCCTTGTGTCAGTTCAATGACCCGTGCCCCATTTCCTCCCGGAATATCGTGATAAACGGTATTCCCTCCGGTAAACCGTCCATAGCACAACAAAATCCCTTTCCAATCAACTACATAATCATTCACATGGTCGTGCCCCACAAATGTAGCCATTATGTCTCCTGCATTCAGCATAGCAGCATACAAACCTGTATTAATCAACGGAGCACAAGCCTTTTCCTTACGTGTTCCTATCAATAACGCATTTTCATCTTGCGCCGCTTCATTATATTCCGGAAAAGGAATATGAAAGAAAGCCAACGAGGGCAGTGGCTTGCCACCATTACGTTCCGTATATCCCACACTGCTCTCAACATACCAATTTATCTGATCCGGCTTTATCCAATCATACCCTTTTACCTGTTTCAAAGACGAATACGCATTGCTATCGAAGACATAAAGCACAGCTGCATCCTTCTTTCCGTCTTCCGACTTCAAAGGAAGTACATAATTAGTAACTCCCGAAATCCCTGCCGTGGTAGAGGTCAGATTACCCGGCATATCTTTGATATATTCCAGTAACTCAATACGGGTCATATCTTGCTCATCATCATGGTTTCCCCAAGTCACGGCAAAAGGCAAACGGCGGGAAACAACAGGTTCCAAAGCTTTAGACAATGCCTCGCTCGCCGGCTTGCCAAACACCAAATCACCTGTATAAATCACCAAATCCGGTTTCTCAACATCCAAGACCTCATTCATTCGCTCCGCCGCTTCTTCCGAGGCAGAGTCTCCCGGTACCCAATGAACATCAGTGAACTGAACAATCTTAAACTTCTTGTCTGCATTGAATTTCAGCACATTTTGCGCGCTTACCGGCATCATCCCTACACAAAGCAGAGCCAACACACCACATAATGTTTTTATCTTTTTCATCATCCTAAAAATTTATTTAAACTGATTACTGCAACCACCAAGGCTTATCCGAGGTTTTATCACTTCCACCAAACTGCTCATTCAAAGCAGCCTCCACATGAGTGGCATTGTTATTATATTCATCCTGCGGATACATCCAGCGATAAGGCAGACTAACTCCTGCGGCACGGCGGAAATCGGGATACCCCGTACGAAGCGCCTCATAGTAGGGTAGCCATACACTTCCCTGCAAAAATGTCGGCAAATACTTTTGCATAATAATACGCTCTATCTTCTCATCAGTAGAAAGGGAAGAGGAATAAGCCACCTTGTCATTTCGAAGGTATTCTGCCGCTGCATCCTGAGTGAGATAATCAGCTACCGACACAGCATATTTCTGATAAAACTCAAAAGACGCCTTGACGGCCGATTCATAATAAATCTTGTCATCTCCCTGAATCCATCCTCTTACTACAGCCTCAGCCAATATAAGCTGCTGTTCAACGTAACCTAACAAGACCATAGGCTCATTGGTCGGAGTCTGGTAATAACGGGGAGCAGGCTTGGAACAGTTTCCAGCCACCGCCTTATCATTAACCAAACTATAAGGAACAGCCGGATCACCCCCGTCATAAGAGCTGAAATCATTAATCGCTTTTCCGGCTTTTTCAGCATTCGGAGTTTGCGTGGCAACAGCAAATAAACGCGGATCCTGCCGTGTAGCCAATGCAGCAATATAAGTGGAATCCATAAAACGCCCCGAACCGAAATCGCTGTCATTAAAATACGGATAACGGTTATCCTGCTGGTCAAGATAGATCAACTGCCCGTTATCCGACAAGCTTTCCATTAAAGGTCCGTCGGCTACAATCTTTGAAAACTCCGATTTAACATCTATATCACCTACCTTCTCTTTTCCCGACAAAGACATCAAAATACGTAAGCGGTAAGCATTAATCAATTTTCTCCAATTAACCAAGTTGCCATTGTAGATAATATCTCCCGAAATAATCTCATCACTGCCTTCAAGCATTTTATCGGCCTCTTCCAGTTCCTTCAAAATGCCGGCCAGCACAACTTCCTGCGAATCGTATGCCGGCTGGTAATTCGCATCTGTTTCTGCCTTAAGCGCATCCGTATAGGGAATACTTCCAAAGTCCAGAGTCAACTGATAGAAATAATTGGCACGGAAGAAATGAGCCAAAGCCTGATAAGCACTTCCTTCTCCGGCCTCTTCTGACATTTTGGTCACATCACGCAAATTGCTATAATAATCAAAATCCCCACGCGTCCATTTATAAACCTGATACTTGCTTTCTCCCGAAGTCAGAATCAGCATCTTGGCTGCATGGCAAGCATCCGAACTGGTTTGATTGAAAGCACTATAAGCAACTCCGGTCAACAACAGGGAAGGATTGGTAGTAGTGGCATTATTAGGATCCACATTCATCTCTTCCAAATCAATGCAAGCACTCATTGCAAAGGATACGGCAAGAAGAGATGCCATGTATTTGATATACTTCTTCATCATATTTTGAATAAACGTTAAAATTTAATGTTAGCACTCACTCCTACATAACGGGCCGACGGATCCTGCAAATCTCCATCACTGGCACCAAAGTCCGGATCCAAATAAGGAGTCTTTTTCAGCACGGCCAGATTGTTTCCAAACACTGTGACATCCAGCCCTTTTATAAACTGTGACTGAATGAACTTAGTCAAATCATACGTCACTGCAACACGTCTCAGTTTTAGGAAAGAACGGCTGAACGTATTAGCAAACAACTCGCTTTCTTCTGTACGCACCACGGCACGATAAGGATAATTCTGGGCCCAAGTCTGTATGTTTACCGCTGTTTCATTCTTTTTATAGACACGGGTATCGGAAACAATATTCCCATTCACGTCATAAGTCACCTCACCGCTTACTATATTGACACCTTCGGGCACATAAACAGGCTTGCCACCATTATCATATTCTTCCTGACGATACATGGTAGATTTGGGATGCTTTCCTCCCCACCACATTTTCTGCGTGGTAGTAGATATCAACGTTCCTCCGATAGCTCCGTCCATATCTATATTGACAGTAAAATCCTTTATCTTGAAAGTATTCTGCAATCCGAAACGAACATCAGGAGACTGGTTTCCTACTTTGGTCTTAAAAGCGCTCTGAGTGGGCAAACCCGTATTCGCATCCAATATCAACCGGCCATCCGGTGTCTTTTCCCACTCGGTAGCATACATAGCATCAGCCCGGTCACCTTTTTTCAAATCGCCGAACTTCTCCTGGTCTCCATAAATCCCGGTCAGCTTACGAATATTACTACTCCAATTGGTAGCTACATTCCAGGTAAAGTTTTTGTTTTTTACCGGAGTGGCGGAAACAATCAGCTCGAAACCGTTTGTTGTGTATTCGTTACCATTCACATAACGTTTGGTAAATGCCGAGGCAGATGATATGGGCAGTTCTATAATACTGTTCTCATCCAGCATATGATAGTAGGTCAGATCAATTCCAATGCGATTATGCAAAAACGAAGTAGAAACCCCCACCTCATACGAGGTTGTTTTTTGCGGCAATATATTCGCATTGAGTAACGTACCCGGATAAGTCACGGACGGAATACTGCCATACAGTGTGCCATTGGAATAAGTAGCATACAAAGAATAAGGATCAAGGTCACTGGAAACTTGCGCCCATGCACCATTTACTTTCAGATAATCCATCCATGAAGGCAGTTTCACATATTCATTAACCAATGTACTTAATGACACAGAAGGATAGAAATAGGAGTTATTCCCTTTTGCCAAAGTAGAAGACCAGTCATTACGCCCGGTAAATGTAAGAAACAAAGACTCAAACAAATCTACATTCACAGAACCATAAACACTCTCGATAGCTTTTTCGTTCATCGAGTTGGTAGCGCTTACAGGATTCAGGCTATTACCCAAATTGTATACTTTCGCCACGATCAGTCCGTCTGTAGACTGGCTTTGCTTCCGAATCTGACGGTAATACAGTGAAGTACCGGCATTGACAGTCAACGTAAAATTCCTGCTGAAAGCACGTGTGTAAGTAGCAAGAAAATCCGCATTGATGTCCAGCTGATCAGTATTCCACGTTTTGTAGTCGCCATTCCGCGAATCACCATAGTTCATATAAGACTTAGGAACAGACATATCTTCAAATGTGCTTTCCAAACGTCCCGCAGCCCGTCCTTGCAAACTCAGCCCCGGTATTACATCCCAGTTCAGTTTCAGTTGTCCATTCATTGTATTACGGTCATGCTTTTGCGTCAGTTCATTGGCAGCAAAGTAAGGATTATTATACCACGCATAGTTGTAGTTGGCCTGACGTGTACCTTCAGAGTCCGGACGATAATAATGCTCGGCCAACTCCTTTCCATTTACATCATTTCCCATCCATAACAAAATGGTATACATATGATTTTTCGGTCCATATCCATAACGTGGATAATTGGGAGAATATACCTTGTTATAAGAAAGATTGGCTGATAAAGTAACCGAGTTACTAAGGTTATACATACTGTTAAAGTTCAATCCCCCCGTATAAACCGAAGTATTGGGAACCTGTCCGCGCTGATTGGAGAAATCACCGTTAAAATTATAGTTAGCTTTTTTACTTTTGCTTGCCACTGAAAAAGTCGCTTTTGTAATAATTCCGGTACGTAAAAAGTCCCTCAGGTTATCATGAGGCTCCCATGCGATGGGCACCCGTTCGTACTTAGACTGGTCATCATAAATCGTACCGGAAACATCCCCCCACCAAGGAATCGTTTCTCCTGTTTCTTTATTACGGATAGGACTATTCCACTGTGCTATTTTCTGCCCGGCAAAACGAGGTCCCCAGGTCATGTCTCCATCCGAGATACCACCATCTGCTCCATCCCAAAAGGCATACTGACCATTAGAGCCCGAACCAAACTCTGTCTGAGTTTCAGGAAAGACCGTAAATCCGGCAGAAACCATACTGGACAATCCGGCCGTAACAGTCAATCCATCCTCTTTCGCCAGTTTGGTAGTGATCAAAATAGCACCGTCTTTACCCCGCGAACCATACAAAGCAGCGGCGGCAGTTCCCTTCAAAACATTAATACTTTCTATATTTTCGGGAGATACGTCAAAAAGATCCGACTCCACAGGCACACCGTCAATCACCATCAACGGAGTCTTTCCACGTAAGGAAAACGAAGGAGCCTGAAAAATACCGGTAGGATTATTTACCGTCAAACCGGCTACCTGACCCGACAAGGCATTACCAACATTCACCGTACCCGGCTGGTCTAAAGCCTCGGTATTGACTTGTTGGGTAGTATATCCCAACTTCTTTTTCTGCTGCTTGATACCGATAGCAGTTACCACTACTTCGTCAATGGCCTGCACATCGTCATTCATCGTCACGTTAATCACCGTTTGTCCATCTACTTGTTTCTCTACCGGAGTATATCCGATATAAGAAAAAATCAATACACCATTGGCGGGCACTTCCACTGAATAACGCCCATCCATATCTGTCACCGTACCCACTGTTGAGTTTTTAACCATTACGCTGGCACCGATAATCACATCCGACTTATCCCGCACCACACCGGTCACTCTGAGATTCTGCGCCTTCACGCAAAGGCATAGCAAGGTCATAACAATGACCAAGCACTGTTTAGTTTTCATTTATATATAATTGTTAGTTTATCCTGAAAAGAAAGAATTCAATAGATACTTTTAAGGCTGACACGGCGGAATACACCCAACAAATGAGATACGTCCTTTTTATTCTCTTGTAAAGCAGTCTCAAAAGACTCCGTATCCGAGTCGATAGCGGCCAACGCCACTTTCAGCACCCCTGTAAACTCCTGCTCCGCCTTATCCTGCGGCAGCAGGTCTTTCCTTACCTGACGGTTCAGTTCTTTTTCAATGGTACGTACTGCATTGTAGATTTCCGGCTTACGAATCACCGTACGACGCGTCGGATCTCCGGGTACCACCTCTTCCTTCACCACATAAGTATCTTTAAATGAATCATACAGGAAGGCTACCTTCTTACCTAATTTATGATTAGAAACCAATGCAGCCAGCTCTTCGGAAGAAGGGGTTTCAACAGTAGAGTAAAACTCCCATGTTTCCACCTTAGCCGAAGATGCATCCGTTTTCACATTCTCTTTTTTATCACGTACCGGATAAAACGGCATAGCCCACATCTGTTGGGCAAACAAACTGATACTCAAAAAAGCAACGGTTAAAATGAACTTCTTTTTCATAATTTTAAGTTTATTGTTTTCTGCCGCAAAGAAACGAACTGCACATTTCAATCCAAATACAAAAAGATGAAACTCACATAACAATTCAAAAAACAGAAAGGAGATAAAAAAAGTGTGTGGATATGCCCTGCACATCCACACACCACCTATGCTTTTATTACAAAAGAATTACGCTTAGAAAGCCTTCTTGTAAAGTTCCAGAATAATTTCTTCCGTCACTTCACGAGGATTGCCCGGCGTACACACATCGGCAATAGCCGAAGCGGCCAGACGGGGCAAGTCTTCTTCCTTAATACCCAGTTCAGACAAATGCTGAGGGATACCCACCTTGACAGACAATGCCTTCACCGCCTCAACAGCAGCCTTCGCAGCCTCTTCCCGGCTCATGCCATCCTTGTACACATTCATCGCCTTGGCGATATCTACATATTTGGACAAAGCAGCCGGAGCATTGAACTCCATGATGACAGGCAGCAACAGTGCATTAGCCACACCGTGAGGAATATCGAAGATAGCTCCCAACGGATGAGCCATACCGTGAACCACGCCCAAGCCTACATTAGAGAACGCCATACCTGCAATGTACTGTGCCACGGCCATACCGTTACGGGCTTCCGCATTGGTAGGCTCGAAGACAGCGGTTTCCAGATAACGGGCAATCATTTCGATCGCCTTGATCTCGAACATATCGCTCATTTCCCAAGCGCCTTTGGTTATCAACCCTTCGATGGCGTGGGTCAGTGCGTCCAAACCGGTAGAAGCAGTCAGCCCTTTAGGCAGAGTGTACATCAGTTCCGCATCCACAATAGCGATGGCGGGAATATCGTTCGGGTCTACACAAACCATCTTCTTATGGTTTTCCTCATCCGTGATGACATAGTTGATAGTCACCTCGGCGGCAGTACCGGCGGTAGTGGGCAGTGCAATGATAGGCACTGACTTTTTCCTTGTAGGAGCCACACCTTCCAGTGACACCACATCACTGAAGTCTGGATTATTAGTGATGATACCAATCGCTTTCGAAGTATCGATAGACGAACCGCCGCCGATAGCCAGAATAAAGTCCGCTCCTGATTTTGCAAAAGCTTCAACTCCCGCCTTTACATTGCTTACAGTAGGATTCGGTTTGATTTCACTGAATATTTCATAAGGAATACCTGCATTCTCCAAGACTTTCAACACTTTATCAGCCACACCGAACTTAATCAAGTCCTTGTCTGTAGCAACAAACGCCTTATGCAAGCCCAAACGTTTAATCTCTTGTGGAAGCACTTCACGCGCACCCGGACCGAAGTAAGATACTTCGTTCAATACAAATCTGTTAATCATAGTTTTTTTAATTATGTAGTTTGGTTGCAAACTTAGTACAAATTCTTGAGAAAACGGCTCTTTAAAAAGATTCTTATAGTATGTTTTTTGGCATTCATGCACCCCGCCTTCAGTCCATTCAGCACGGTTAACACACTGTCACACAACAAATAAGACTGACAGAAGCCCCTTCAGCCTCCTGTCAGTCCTTTCAGCCGGCCTGATGGACGGGAATTATGCCGCCAGCACCACCTTGTACAGATTTCCTTTCTCCGTATGCATCCGTTCCGCCCCCATGGCGCTCATCATCTTGCCGAAACGCACCACCGTCATGCCGCGCATAGCCGCAGGATAACGGCTCTGCAAAATGGTGAAAATGACCGAGGCCGAATAGAGTTTGAACTCCTCTCCCGCCTCAGGCAGGCGAAAACAACGGTAGAACACCTCCTGCTCTACGGGCATGGCATAGAACTCGCGGTTGCGCAATTGCAGTTCCGCTTCCTCTTCGGCCGAAAACCAATAACGCTCGCCGCCCTCCAGCTCCGCCTTCAATTGGGCAAACAATTGCTTGTGCTCCAGTGGCGTGCAGTCTATTTTCTCTTTCACCTCGGCACAAAGATAACGGCGACTGCCCGTGGGGTCGGTCAGCAAATCCTTATGATTACTGGTTCCTATAAACGAAGCCATGCGGGGCAGGTGACTGTAGGATGAACGGTGCGACTTACGGAAATCCAACTTCTTCATCTGCATCAGTGTCTTGAGCAACGGCAGTTTTTGAGGAGAAAGACGGTCGTACTCATCCAGATTAATCAGCCCGAACTGCGCCAGTTTCTGTTCGCAGCCCGACTGCCCCGTCAACTCAAAACTGTCCGTGTAATAATCTCTCAACCCGTCGGGCATCAACAACTGACAAAAAGTAGATTTACACTTGCCCTGCATACGGCTCACCAACATAGGGGCCACTGCATTGGCGCAACGGTCCATGCGTCCTGCCCACTGGGCGGCCATTCCCAGCATCCAGCGGTGGAAGCCGTTTATCCAGAAGGCTTTTTTCGAGATGCGCTGCGCCAGCGGAGTGACGCGGTCCACCCCGTCCCATTGGGGCAGTGTATCCATATAAGTAAGGAAAGGGTGATAGTCTTCCAAGCGTTCCGAATGGAGCAGGCGGCTCACATCCTTATCCCAGCAATTGATGCGATGACGGTGCGCTTCCAGGCACAAGGTGTTCAAGGTACGCTGAGTCACCATCTTATAAGGTGTGTCCGTCCCTTGCCCCTTCGCGCAATATTCGGGTTGTTCCGTCAACACGTTGAAACGGAACTCATAGTGTTTCCACAAGTAGTTCTCCAGACGGTCTTGCACCTCCCGGTTATCCGCAGCCTGTTCTTTTTCCCTTTTATCCGAAGAAGGGTCCGCCTGTTTCGCCGTTGCAGCTTCACCGTTCCATAACTTGCACCATTCCATCACCTTCCGAATCATTTCTTTCATCATGATTTTATTGTTTTTTTAGTTGTTGTTTCCACAAAGATAGCACATTGAAAAGCCTTTGTCAAGGGATTTCCGGCGTTTCGGGATGAAAAGTGACTAAGCGTAAACATCCTTATGTAAAAGGGTTTTCATCAGGACAAGTTCGTATTCTCCTCTTGACAAGTACAGTGTTTCACTTAAGTGATGAAGTTTCATCACCCAAGTGGCACAAGCTCATCACTAGGGTGATAAGGTTTCATCACTTTAGTGAAACGTAAGCATTCGGCCTCGTGCGTGTTTCTCTCCAAGCTATAATAAAGTCAAAAGCCAGACATGCTTCGTCTGGCTTTTGACTTTATTA
>ERZ780218.53-NODE-53-length-113889-cov-6.221173_pt1 | contig 113889 bp, 76 predicted proteins | sample MGYA00510975_ERZ780218 | MGnify/ENA primary metagenome ERZ780218 (study PRJEB29588, sample SAMEA2152063) | human gut metagenome | biome: human gut; feature: human-associated habitat; material: faeces | place: Denmark | collected 2008/2010 ... | reverse complement strand
GGACGGGAGACGCAAGATTTTGCGTCTCTACTGGGCTCGCGCCATTGAGTGAATGATGAGGAATTAAAGGCAATATGCGCTGCCTGCAAAAGTAGAGACGCAAAATCTTGCGTCTCACAAGGGGGTATATGCGATTATTGTCAAGCATATTATTGAATGAGTGTATTGCTATGGGAAGGACGGGAGACGCAAGATTTTGCGTCTCTACTGGGCTCGCGCCATTGAGTGAATGATGAGGAATTAAAGGCAATATGCGCTGCCTGCAATAGTAGAGACGCAAAATCTTGCGTCTCACAAGCGAATACTGAGCTGATATTAATCACGGATGCTTCTGCCGCACGAATATACATAATGGCTTAATACGCAAAAAGTCATATCCTATGTATATGATTATAACGGTTAAACATCCTTTATACGCCAAAATAAAAGGATGTTTTGCTTTGAACAGAATCCATTTTCCACTATCTTTGCAATAAGATAGGCTGCTCTCGGGAATTTGAAAACAAGATTTCATTCCGCTCGTTTGCACTATCTTTGCAATAAGATAGGCTGCACTCGGGAATATGAAAGCAAGATTTCATACCGCTCGTTTGCGCAATCAAAGCAATGACACCGGCGGCAACAGGAATAATGGAGATACATATTCTTTCCCATCGTCAGCATCGCCTGTAAACAAATAACAGAAGCGCGTAACGCGCCACATAGGATTAAGTAAAATGAAGATTGTAATACAGCGCGTAAGCCGCGCATCGGTCACAATAGACGGTAAGGTGAAGTCGTCAATAGGACGCGGTTTCCTCGTTCTGCTCGGCATCGCTTCCGACGACACCGTTGAAGACGTGGAATGGCTCGTGAAGAAGACCGCCGCCCTGCGCGTCTTCGACGACGAGAATGGTGTGATGAACCTCCCCATAACAGCCATTGACGGCGAGATACTGGTAATCAGCCAGTTCACCCTGATGGCTTCCTACAAGAAAGGCAACCGTCCATCGTGGATACACGCCGCTCCCCACTCCATCGCAATACCCCTCTACGAGCTGTTCTGCAGCCGTCTGGGCGACGCCATAGGCAGACCTGTGGGCACGGGCGAGTTCGGTGCCGACATGAAGGTGGAGCTGCTCAACGACGGTCCTGTGACCATATGCATGGACAGCCGCAACCGGGAATAAAGGCAGGAAAGAGAACTTTCTGAACACAAAATGACATCACTCATATGACAGACAACGACATCACACTGCGCGAGGCGCAACGGCTCGTGGACGAGTGGATACACACCTACGGCGTGCGTTACTTCTCAGAGCTCACCAACATGGCTGTACTCACAGAGGAGGTGGGCGAGATGGCGCGCATAATGGCACGCAAATACGGTGACCAGAGCTTCAAGGAGGGCGAGAAAGACTCGCTCGGCGACGAGATGGCTGACGTGCTGTGGGTGCTGCTGTGCATAGCCAACCAGACCGGAACAGACCTTACGGAGGAACTGAGGCGCAACATCGAGAAGAAGACGCGGCGCGACAAGGACCGCCACCGCAACAATCCCAAACTGTGACCGTGGCATGACACCCGTCCAGCCCGCAAGGCGCAACATGGCAAAAGACAGAAACATTACGCGGCACTGTGCCCGTGAAACAACGTAAAACCCATAATATAAAAGAAATATGGACACAAAACATTCCAACTGCGGACATCATCATCATGACGCTCCGAGACAAAACAAATATGAGGAGGCGATGGGCAAATACCGCCTCGATATAGACGACGCGGCGGTGAGCGAGGCTGTGCGCACGCTCATAGCCGAGAAAGTGCATGAGAACGACACGCCTGAGGTGAAGCGTTTTCTCATGGGAAGCATCGAGCTTACCACGCTCAAGACAACCGACTCGGAGACAAGCGTGCTGGCATTCACCGAGCGCGTGAACGATTTTGACAGCCAATACCCCGACCTGCCGCACGTTGCCACAATATGCGTCTATCCGTGCTTCGCAAGCGTTGTGAGCCAGTCGCTCGAGGTGGACGGCGTGGAGATAGCCTGCGTGTCGGGCAGTTTCCCATCGTCGCAGGCTCTGCTTGAGGTGAAGGTGGCTGAGACTGCTCTGGCGATAAAGGACGGCGCGACGGAGATAGACATCGTCATGCCTGTAGGAAAGTTTCTCAGCGGCGACTATGAGGGCGTGAGCGACGAGATAGGCGAGCTGAAACAGGTGTGCGGGGAGCATGCCATGAAGGTGATACTCGAGACGGGCGACCTCGCCACGGCGTCGAACATCAAGAAGGCTTCCATCCTCGCCATGTATGCCGGAGCCGACTACATCAAGACGTCGACGGGCAAGGAGAAGGTGTCGGCTACTCCCGAGGCGGCTTACGTGATGTGTCAGGCAATAAAGGAATACTACGACGAGACTGGCATCCAGATAGGTTTCAAGCCCGCAGGAGGCATCAACACGGTGATGGACGCTGTGATATACTACACCATCGTGAAAGAGGTGCTCGGCGAGAAATGGCTCACCAACAAGTGGTTCCGCATAGGCACAAGCCGTCTGGCGAACCTGCTGCTGAGCGAGCTTGTGGGTGAGGAGACCAAGTTCTTCTGATTATCAAGCGAAAAAGCACTCGTATGCATACACTTAAAAACATATTCAGCCTCTTGCTGCTGTTCGTATCGCTCGCAGCGGCGGCACAGGAGAATATCAGACCTACGTTCGACGTCAGACTCGAAAGGGAGGTGTCTTCAATAAAGATAGACAACAAGGAGTATGCTGACGTTGTAATAGAGATAGACGCAGACGCATATAAGACCCAAAGCTCCAAGACTGTAGGCTCTTTGGGAGACAGCTACGCATACGGCACATATATAGAAGACGTTGACTACGACGGTGTCAGAATCACCGTAAAAAAGAAAGAAACCGACAAGACTTTATACAAGAAGCGGTTTAAAAAGTCATTTCTCTACGGTCTGCCTGACGGGACAATAAAGATGGGAAAAGACTATGTGCTTACGCAACTGATAATCTCCAAGAAGGACGGAATATGGACGGCATTGCTGAAAGAGAAAGGCATTTATTAAGCCCTTACCGCTCATTGTGCGCCGTTTCCCATTACGTGCTGATGGCAGGAATATGGGTTTGGCTTAATCATTCAGCCTTATACATATAATGAATAACGGGTCCGCGCCGGATGATACGCACGGACCCGTTATTTTTTATAATGCCGGTCGCCCGGTCTTATGTCAATTGTTACGCTCTATCACGAAGTCGATGTAAGCCGTCAGGGCACGTTTTATACCCTCGTCACTCACCGCATTTTCTATATATTCCATACATTTGAGGCGCAGCTCCTCCATGCGCCGTTCGGCATACTCTATTCCGCCGTGGCTCTTGGTATACTCCACGAGAGTGTCTATCTCATCCTGCGTCACGCTCTGTTCCTTCACCTTGTATGCCAGCTCGAGCATGGCACTGTCGCCACCGTTGTTCACTGCGTATATGGCTGGCAGCGTGAGCTTTCCCTCCAGCATGTCGTTGCCGGTGGGCTTCCCTATCTCCGGCGAGTCGTAGTAGTCGAAGATGTCGTCGCGTATCTGGAATATCATACCGAGATTGCTGCCGAACGCGCACGCCTTCCCGAACGCTTCGCCAGACACTCCTGTCGACAGTACGCCTATGCCGGCGCATGCCTCGAAGAGCGCGGCTGTCTTCCGGCGTATCACCTCATAATATACCTCTTCCGAAATGTCGCGCCGTCCGATGTTGGACAGTTGAAGTATCTCACCGTCAGACAGCGTTCGTCCCAGTTCGGCAAGATAGCGCACAATCTCTTCAGAATGTGTGAACGACACGTGCAGCAGAGCCGTTGAAAGTATGTAGTCGCCCACCAGCACAGCCACCTTGTTGTCGTATGTGGCGTTGACGGATGCCTGTCCGCGTCGTTCTCCGCTCTCGTCCACCACATCGTCGTGCACGAGCGACGCCGTGTGAAGCAGCTCGAGTCCCACGGCAGCGTTCAGAGTAACGTCGGTCACATGTCCGAACGACTTCGCCATGAGCAGTATGAGCATAGGACGCATGCGCTTTCCGGCGCGCCGCCTGATGTGTTCGAGCGCGCTCCCGAGCATGCCGTCCTCATGAGACAGCGAACGGTTGAACAGTTCAATGAAATCGGCAAGTTCTGCCTGTACCGGTTGTTTGATGACTGACAGGTAATCCATACTTATCTGAAATTTGACACAAAATTAATTATTTTATCGGGATTAGTACCATATTTTTAGTAATTTTACGGCAAAAAGCAACCGTCAGGCAACGCCGCAGGCAATACTCCGGCTGTAACACACCAATCGTCCGTACATTCCGGAATAATCACCCGGCAAAACGTGTTGCTCCATACATCACATAACATAACACCAACCATCATGGACAAACTGTTTCTCATCGATGCCTATGCATTGATATACCGTTCTTACTACGCACTGATAAAGAATCCGCGCATCAACTCAAAAGGATTCAACACCTCAGCCATCATGGGCTTCGTCAACACGCTCAACGAGATAATGACCAAGGAGCAGCCCACGCATATAGCCGTGGCTTTCGACCACGGCAAGACGTTCCGCGACGAGGCTTTCCCGCAATACAAGGCGCAGAGGGAGGAGACACCGGAGGACATCCGACGCTCTGTGCCGGTGATAAAGGACATCATTGCCGCCATGAACATACCCGCGTTGCAGGCAGACGGCTTTGAGGCGGACGACATAATAGGCACGCTCGCCGTCAAGGCGGGCGGGCAGGGGGTGGAGACCTACATGCTCACGCCCGACAAGGACTACGGACAGCTCGTACGCGACAATGTGTTCATCTACCGCCCGCGCCACGGAGGAGGCTACGAGAAGATGGGACCTAAGGAGGTGTGCGCCAAGTATGCCATCGACTCTCCGCAGCGCGTCATCGACCTGTTGGCTCTCATGGGCGACTCGGCAGACAACTTCCAGGGATGTCCGGGCGTGGGCGAGAAGACTGCGGCGAAACTCATAGCGCAGTTCGGCGACGTGGACAACATGCTCGACAATACCGCCGACATCAAAGGCAAGCTCCGCGAAAAAGTGGAGACCGCTGTGGACGACATACGCATGTCGAAGTTTCTCGCCACCATCCGGACCGATGTGCCGATAGACCTCGACCTCGACAGCATGAGACTCGGTGAGCCCGACGAACAGAAACTGCGCGAGATATTCAACGAACTCGAGTTTAAGACGCTCGCGGACAAGATTCTCAACAAATCGAAAAACAACAAAAAAAGTGTTAAACAACAACTTGATCTCTTTGCAGAAAATCCGACCGACGAGCCGGAAAGTTCTGAAAACGCGAGTTTTGAGACACTTCAGACAACACCACACGAATATTATCTGATTGAGAATGAGGCTGATGCGAGAAAAATTCTTGACTTTTTTTTGACAAAAGAAATTCTCAGTCTGGATACGGAAACGACTTCCACCAACCCAATCGACGCTGAACTGGTGGGGCTGAGCTTCTCTGTCGAGGAAAAAAAGGCATTTTACGTGGCAGTGCCCGACAATCGTGAAGAAGCCCAAAAAATTGTAAATATATTTAAACCGCTATATGAGAACCCCGAGACTCTGAAAATAGGACAGAATCTGAAATACGATCTTGAGGTGCTTCACAACTATGGCGTGAGTCTGGCAGGACCGATGTTCGACACGATGATAGCCCACTACCTCATACAGCCCGAGCTGCGCCACAACATGGACTACATGGCGGAGACTCTTCTCCACTACCGCACCATACACATAGAAGAACTCATCGGCGAGCGCGGAAGGAACCAGCGGAACATGCGCGACCTGAAACCTGCCGAGGTGTATGAGTATGCCGCCGAGGACGCCGACATCACCATGCGCCTCTACAACGTGCTGTTGCCGAAACTGAAGGAGTGCGGAGCCGAACAGCTGTTCTACGAAATAGAGATGCCTCTCATGCCCGTGCTGGCGGAGATGGAGCTCAACGGCATACGCATCGACACTGAGTCGCTCGCCGAGACATCATCCATACTCACCTCGCGCATGCGCCAGCTCGAGACGCAGATATATGAGGCGGCTGGTGAGGAGTTCAACATCGCGTCGCCGAAACAGGTGGGCGAGATTCTCTTCGGCAAGATGAAGATTGTGGACAAACCCAAGAAGACAAAGACAGGACAGTATGTCACGTCGGAGGAAGTGCTGCAGCAGCTGCGCCACAAGAACCCCATCGTGGACGACATACTCGCCCACCGCGGACTGAAGAAGCTTCTCGGAACATACGTCGACGCTCTCCCGAAACTCATCAACAGACGTACAGGACACATACACACGTCGTTCAACCAGGCTGTGACGTCCACCGGGCGTCTCTCCTCAAGCGACCCCAACCTGCAGAACATTCCCGTCCGCGGGGAGGACGGCAAGGAGATACGCCGCTGCTTCATCCCGGAGGAAGGCTGCCTGTTCTTCTCCGCCGACTATTCGCAGATAGAACTGCGCGTCATGGCGCATCTCAGCGGTGACGAGAACATGGCAGAAGCGTTCCGCCTCGGGCACGACATACACGCCGCGACAGCCGCGAAGATATACAAGGAAGACATTGCCGACGTGACACGCGACCAGCGCACCAAAGCCAAACGTGCCAACTTCGGCATCATCTACGGCATAACCGTCTTCGGACTCGCCGAACGTCTGGACATAAGCCGGGCGGAGGCGGCACAGCTGATAGACGGTTATTTCGCGTCGTTCCCTAAGGTGGCGCAATACATGGAGCAGAGTAAGGAGACCGCACGGGCAAAAGGCTACGCGGAGACATTCTTCCACCGCCGCCGCTATCTGCCCGACATCAACTCGCACAACGCCACCGTCCGCAACTTCGCAGAGCGCAACGCCATCAACGCCCCAATACAAGGCTCGGCGGCAGACATAATAAAAATAGCCATGGTACGCATCAGCCGGAGATTCAAAGCCGAAGGAATAAAGTCGAAAATGATACTTCAGGTGCACGACGAACTCAACTTCAGCGTCATTCCGGAAGAAAAAGAGAAGGTGCAGCGCATCGTCCTTGAGGAGATGCAGAATGCCTACCCTCTCAACGTTCCGCTCGTGGCAGACTGCGGATGGGGCGCAAACTGGCTCGAGGCACATTGAGCTTCATCATAAATTTATATCGTCTCCTATAAACAAATATATCCTCATCACAACATAAAACAGCACTTTTATATTATAGGAAGATAAAACTCAGGCATCTTTTCCATCTGTTATAAGAATAGAAAGATGCCTGAGTTGATTTAATATTCCTACATTATAAAAAAACAAGATACTGTAAATACAGTACTCCTTCTCTATTCGATAGCAATATCAGTATTCGCCAGAACCGTTGCCGTAACGTTGTATCCTTCAGGCAACACTGTTTTGGTACCAGGGATAAATATACATGACCACACAAACAATGCTGCGATAAGAAGAAATGACAGTAAAAAAATAAATCTCTCATAATTTTATATTTACAGCCCCATCAGTCCCTTATGAGACATTCGTAAATTCGACAGAGAAGCGTGTAACTGCAATGCCACATCTTCAGTTTGAGACCATATGTGAGTCCAAAATACAAGATAAAACAAGGTAGTCCAACATTATATCACATGGAGAACCACGATGCTATCACCGTATACTGTATTGGACTATTCATAGGTTTACGACTGAACGATAAGCATAACGCTTCTTTATAAATCTCAACAAGTAGATACGTGCCTGCACACCTTAGGAAATAAAATTAATGTATATACTTGATAAAAAAGATATAAAACAGAAAAAACATTAACTTTGCACTATAAATAACCTCTCATGAAGAAAATATTCCACATCCTTAAAGGCTTTATCATCGGTTCGGTCACAGGCATCGCGCTGGTGTTGGCAGCATGCCTGCTGTTCACAGACATCACTCCAGCTCGCTTCTTCGACATTCTTGTGGGCGACGGATTAGCGTCCGTAGCCGTCGGATGCCTATTGTCGTTCGTCGCACTCGCCATCGCCTTTGTGCTGCACATCATAGCGCATGAGGGCGGACACCTTGTCGGAGGACTTCTTACGGGCTATCGCTTCGTGTCGTTCCGCATTTTCAGTCTCACACTCTTGCGTCGCGACGGACGCTACATAGTGCGTCGCTTCAACATTCCTGGCACAGGCGGACAATGCATAATGCTGCCGCCGGAAGGAGACACCGCCAAGGTGCCGTTCGTGATATACAACGCCGCAGGCGTGGCGGCAAACATATTGCTCACCGCCGCAGCCGTACCATACTTCTTCATACACTCCGCAGACAGCGGCATGTTCGCTTTTCTTCTTGCGCTTTTCATCGTTATCGCAGGTCTGTGGACTACCATTATCAACGGTATTCCGATGAAAATAAACGGCATGTACAACGATGCGGGCAACATACAGCTCATGCTCCGCGACATGCAAGTGCGACGTCACTTCGTCCTTCAACTGCGTGCTCACGCCTTGTGTCAGAACGGCATGCGTCCGAAAGACTTTCCACCGGAATGGTTCAATATTCCCGACAGCGGTGAAGAATACGGTCTGATAAACGTTGTGACAGACATGTTCGCCGTCGCCAGGGAGATTGACAGAGCCGACTACAGCCGCGCGCACACCATGCTCACTGCCATACGCGACCGCCGCCCCACCCTTCCCGACATGTATGAGAAAGAGATTGACTGCGAGCTTGCGTTCACCTCGCTCATGCTCGGCTACGAAGACGAGGCGCGCGCACTGCTCACCCCCGACCTCACCGCATACATACGCCGCACCGTCTCATACTCATCCTCAAAACCGAGGCTGCTCTGCGCCATCGCGCTGCATCTCGAACACGACAGTCAGAAAGCAGCAACCATACTGCGCGACACAGAAACCCAACGCGACAGATACATCATGCGAGGAGAGGCTGAAGCCGACATATGCGCTATGCGACGCATGCTCGACACCACCACATGAGCGTCTCACGCACACGGCAGCATACGTCTAAGCCGCAATTTCACGCATTATTATCACACGCCGTTGCCCCCGTCTCGGAAAAAAGTAGTAACTTCGCAGCCGGATTCAATTAAATACGTATTTAAGAAATGTCATTAAAATGTGGTATCGTAGGATTGCCTAATGTGGGCAAATCGACTCTTTTCAACTGTCTGTCGAACGCCAAGGCACAGGCAGCCAACTTTCCTTTCTGCACCATAGAACCCAACGTGGGCGTGATAACAGTGCCCGACGAAAGGCTCACACGCCTCGCCGAGATAGTACACCCGGGACGCATAGTACCCGCAACATGCGAGATTGTGGACATAGCCGGACTGGTGAAGGGCGCGAGCAAGGGCGAAGGACTGGGCAACAAGTTCCTTGGCAACATACGCGAGACCGACGCCATAATACACGTACTGCGCTGCTTCGACGACGACAACATCGTACGTGAGGGAGGAGCTGCGGTAAACCCTCTTGAAGACAAGGAGATAATAGACACCGAACTGCAGCTCAAAGACCTCGAGACCATCGAGAGCCAGCTCGCCAAACAGCAGAAACAGGCTGCCGTGGGAGGCAACAAGGACGCCAAGATTGCGGTAGGAGTGCTTGAGGCATACAAGGCTGCGCTCGACAAAGGACTGAATGCCCGCACCGTGACCTTCGAAAGCAAGGAGGAGCAGAAGGTGGCGCACGACCTCTTCCTGCTCACCGCCAAACCCGTGCTCTATGTCTGCAACGTCGACGAGGCAAGCGCGAAGACGGGCAACAGATACTCCGAAGCGGTCGCCAAAGTGGCGGAAGCCGAGGGCGCGGAGATGCTCGTCATAGCGGCAAGGACCGAGGAGGACATAGCCGGACTCGACACATACGAGGACAAACAGATGTTTCTCGAAGAGCTGGGACTGGAGGAAAGCGGCGTCAACCGACTCATAAAGAAAGCCTACTCACTGCTCAACCTCGAGACATTCATCACCGCCGGAGAGATGGAAGTGAAGGCATGGACCTACCACAAGGGGTGGAAGGCTCCGCAGTGTGCTGGAGTGATACACACCGACTTTGAGAAAGGATTCATCCGCGCAGAGGTTATAAAGTACGACGACTACATAAAATACGGCTCCGAGGCTGCCGTGCGCGAGGCTGGCAAGCTTGCCATCGAGGGAAAGGACTACGTGGTGCAGGACGGTGACATAATGCACTTCCGCTTCAACGTCTGACCGCCACAATCACCGCGCAGCACAAACGGCGGAAGCCGTCACGCCACGTGATGACCTGAAAACAAACCATACAAACAGCAACTCATGAACTCAAACCTATCATACATACTGTGGAATCCCGACGACACAGCGTTCCGCATAGGTCCACTGTCAATGCACTGGTATTCGCTGTGCTGGCTGGTGGGACTCCTTCTCGCCTATCTCATCGTAAGAAAACTTTACAAAGAGCAGAAGATAAAGGACGAGCTCTTCGAACCGCTCTTCCTCTACTGTTTCATAGGAATACTCATCGGAGCGCGCCTCGGGCACTGCCTGTTCTATCAGCCCGACGTCTATCTCTCGTCGTGGACACACTTCGTGGAGATGATTCTGCCCATAGAGTTCAACGGCAACGGCGACTGGCACTTCACCGGATACCGTGGGCTCGCCTCCCACGGAGGGACCTTCGGACTGATGATCGCGCTCTGGCTGTATGTCAGAAAGACCGGACTGAACATCTGGCGTGTGCTCGACAACATCGCAATAGCCACTCCCGCCACAGCGTTCTTCATCCGCATAGGCAACCTTATGAACTCCGAGATAATCGGCAAGCCCACAGACGTGCCATGGGCTTTCGTTTTCCAGCAGATAGACATGCTGCCGCGCCACCCCGGACAGCTCTACGAGGCAATCGCATACGCCCTCCTCATGCTCATCGGCTGGAGTGTATACCGCCGACGTCCGCAGCGTGTGGGCACAGGTTTCTTCTTCGGCATGTGCCTCACCTACATCTTCACAGCCCGCTTCCTCATCGAGTTCACCAAAGAGATACAGGAGCCTTTCGAGGCTTCCCTGCCCATCAACATGGGTCAGATTCTCAGTCTGCCGTTCATAGCCATAGGCATCGCCTGCATGGCGGGAGGCAAATGGATGAGGCGTTTAGGCACGGAGAAATGACACCAGAGCATGTTCTGAAAATAAGGGAAGCAACAATCGGGATAAGGAAAATAGAGGAAATTTACGAAAAATTTCCTCTATTTTTATGCCGTTAAGAGAAAATTATGATGGCAGACATCCGACGCTTACCTGATGGATTACACCGAAGAAGAACTCATCCACACATGGAAACACACCATCATAAACTTTCTATAGCATACGTATTCCCCATTTCCATCAACGGCGCCAGCCCAGTAGAGACGCAAAATCTTGCGTCTCACGTCCTGCCCATACCAATATACTCATGCAACAAACCGCTGACAATAACAGCACATACCCCTTGTGAGACGCAAAATTTTGCGTCTCTACTTTTGCAGGCTGCGAATATCATCCTTAAATCCCGCTTTACCCACTCCACGGCATCCGTCATGTGCCACAACGGTATTAAAACCGCATGTCAGCAAACTCAACTTTCACGGTTTTCCACCGCGCTCCCGTCCTCACATGGCAACGTATGAATAATTGAAATAAATAGCGTCATAAATCGGATAACATGTAAGTTTATGCATAAAATTCAGTAACATTTTGTTTTGTAACACATATTTTATTAATTTTGCAAACGAATTTTATAACAATCCAACCGACACCGGTTATATCCGCGGCATCCGCCATTCGGGAGGATTTTTCAGATAATAACATTTTTCAAAACCTATGTCAACGCGGAACGAAGTTTTATTATGAAAAAGATCTACACTATGTTCATGGCGGCTGCCTTTGCCGCTACAGCGTTCGCACAACGCGGTTTCACACCGCCTGCCGAACTGTCCAACAAGTGTGGGTTTAAGGTCGACAGCAAGACCCATCTGTACAGAGTGAGCGAGGGTAAGAAAGTAAAGGCATTTGCGCAGGAGACAGTCTACGACGTCCTTTCATGCAAGGAAGGCTCCGTCTACGGCAATGAGTACACCGAAAACACAGCATGGACAGGATCGGCATGCGCCGACGCCGGACGCCCCGAGCTCGGAATGGAGTATTACCAATACTTCGACGACTGCTTCCAGACATTCGACGAGGTGCGCTTCCTCGGCTTCTTCAACTACTGGGACGAGGAGGCATACGACTGGATCTACTGCCATGAGCGCGGCGAGATGGACGAGGATTTAAACATGACAAAACCCGTCACATTCACCATCGGCATATATGAGGAGGGTGAGGACGGACTCCCCGGCAAGTGTGTCTTGCAGAAAGACATTGATATAATAGGCGAAAAGACCGGCGTGGTGCTTGAAGGCTACGGCGACGAAGGCAACAGTCCTATATACGAGTTCAAGGCTCCGCTCGGACAGACCATCAATCTCGAGCACGGCTACATACAGATCAACGCCAAGGATATGGGCGACTCGCCTTCGTGCTGGTTTGCCGTATTCACCGTTGGCGGCAATCTCACAGCCCTTCAGAAAGACATCATCAACGAGTCGTACAGCGGTCAGAACGCATGCGCCTTCTGTCTCTACGGTGACGGAAGCTACAACGCCGACAAGGCACTGCAGATAGAGCGTTTCATGACTCCGCTGTCGTCTGCCTCTGGCAAGTATGAGAAGGTGCAGGTGGAACTCACCAACATCGGCAAGAACGCCATCAGCGACGCCCGTCTCGAGCTTTATGTCGACGGTGTGCTCGTGGCTACTGAGGATGTCAACGCCACCATCGAACCGTTCGAAAGCTACAAATACACGTTCACCGCACGTGCCGACTGCTCCGGCGGAAAACACGTCATCACAGTGAAGAACGTCACTCCGGGCGACGAGCTGAAGTCTTATCAGTCTCTCTCCAAGACCGTTGAAACGACCGTTGCCAACGAGTATCCGGAATGCGAGATATACGTTCCCAACGTGATAAACATCACAAACGTGTCGCTGGGCTCTATCAACAACACGAGCGAAGGCTCCACATACAGCGACTACACCGACCAGAAGACCGTCTTCCGTCCGGGCGAGAAGCAGACGCTCAACGTCACCATCGAGTCTAACGACTACGAGCCCACGCTCGGAGTGTTCATCGACTGGAACGGTGACTACACCTTCAGCTACTACGAGCAGGTTGTGTTCGACTCGTTCGAGGCTGACGACAACGGCGGCAAGGCTGTTGCGACGATAAGCGTGCCGGAGGGTGCCAAGACAGGCGAGCACCGCATGCGCCTCATCGCACTGCCCTATTACTACACTCTGGATCCTGCAGGCTCGTTCTACAACGGTGAGGTGGAAGACTACACCATCGTCGTAGAGCCGTCACCGGAAGACCCTGTGACGACTGCTGACAAGACCGTCATAGAGCAAGCCACCGACGGCAAGGATGCCACAAGCGTGCTCACCCTCACCAATAACGGAGGAGGAACGCTCAACGCTGACATAGACTTCAAGTATGTGCTCCCCAACGCTCCCACAAGCAACTACGCAGCCAAGGTGGCTCCCAAAGCCGAGTTCAAGGGACTGCTCAAGGCGGCACGCATGAAAGCCGTGGCACAGAAAGCTCCCGAGAGCGACCCAGCCACACAGTATGTGCTGAAGTATGACAGCGACGTATACGACTGCATAGGCATCGGCAACGCTCCAAACGCTACATTCGCAAGCCTCTATCCGGGCGCGATGCTCTCAAGCCTTAAAGGCATGACCGTAAGCAGTGTCGACGTATACGTAGGCGATGTGCCCGAGAGCGCGAGCATAGTGATATACGGACAGAAGAAGCAGAGCGAGTGCGGAGACCTCATCACCGAGCAGGCATTCACCCCGAAGGCTCAGTCATGGAACCACGTAGTGCTCTCACAGCCCGTTGAGATAGGCACAACCGACCTCTGGATAGGCGTCAGGATGGAAAATATCGTCGCCACAGGCTACTACATCGGAGTGGATGAGGGTCCTGCCGTAATTGGCTTCGGCGACCTCGTGAACATCGGCGGAAGCACATGGTGGTCGATGGCAGACCTCGGACTGGACTACAACTACTGCATCCGCGCCAACGTCACCGGCGACCGCACTCCGGCAATCAGCTGGCTCAGCACAGACAAGAAGAGCATGGAGGTGGCAGCAGGTAGTGAAGGCAAGCTCAACGTAAGCTTCACTCCGCAGGGTCTGGAAGAAGGAGTCTATGAGGCTTATCTTGAGGTAAGCACCAACGATCCGTTCAACAGCTTCATCAGAATACCTGTCTACATGGTCAACGGAGAGCTCACCGCCATCGGCTCGGTGGAGCAGGAGGGTCTCGGAATAACGCTCAACGGCGGCAACGTGACGATAAAGGGCGGCAAGACCATCGCCGCTCTGAAGGTGAGCGACCTCACCGGACGCTGCCTGATGACCTCCAAGCCCGGTGCGGAAGAGGCTACAGTAAGCCTCAGCCAGTTCGCAAAGGGTGTTTACGTCATCACAGCCACATATGCCGACGGCAAATCGGTATCGGTCAAGGTGCCTGCACTGAAGTGACAAACTGAACCGTGCTACGTGCGACAGACCGCAAGATCTGCACCGCACGGACACATTTAATGAATACTGCTCACAAACGGAGAGCCTGCGGGATGCAGATTCTCCGTTTTCGTTTTGACAAATAAAGGATTCATGCCTCTGCCCCGTTCCACATCTGAACAATATGTATGAAATATAAATGCACGCCATCACACCATATGACAAGGCGGGAGAGCCAAAGCCGATGAGGCGACAATGCATTTCGGACGGGGCATATAATATCCGCATGTTTTTGATATTTGCGGATAAAACACTATTTTTGCACAAGCAGACCTATGCAGGCACACGTCGGGGCAGACTCTTGCGCGGCTTGCCGGCAGGCTTCTTCCCCACACCTCCGGAAACGCTCCGGACGGCACGTCCACGCACAACAGCATCGTAATAAATAAAAACCTGAAAACAAAGATTATGAGACACTCCATCTTACTCTCACTGCTGCTCGCAGCCGTAATGGCTATGGCAGGGCACACTGCATGCTCCGCAGGCAACGGCGGAGGCTCGTTCACCGCAGGCGACAAGACGTTTCTGCTCAACGGAAAGCCCTTCACCGTGAAAGCCGCCGAACTGCACTATCCGCGCATTCCGCGTCCTTACTGGGAGCACCGCATACGGATGTGCCGCGCGCTTGGCATGAACACCATATGCCTCTACGTGTTCTGGAACATACACGAGCAGCGCGAGGGCGAGTTCGACTTCACCGGACAGAACGACATAGCAGCCTTCTGCCGCCTGGCACAGCGCAACGGCATGTACGTCATAGTGCGTCCCGGACCTTACGTGTGCGCCGAGTGGGAGATGGGCGGACTGCCGTGGTGGCTGCTGAAGAAGAAGGACATAAGCCTGCGCAGTCAGGATCCTTACTTCATGGAGCGTGTCTCGCGCTTCATGGCAAAGGTGGGCGAACAGCTCGCCCCCCTCACCATACAGAACGGAGGACCCATAATCATGGTGCAGGTGGAGAACGAATACGGCTCTTACGGAGAGGATAAGGCATACGTGAGCGCAATACGCGACATAGTGAGACGGTCGGGATTCGGCAAGGTAACTCTCTTCCAGTGCGACTGGGCGAGCAACTTCACCCTCAACGCTCTGGACGACCTTGTGTGGACAATGAACTTCGGCACGGGCTCGGACATCGGTAGCCAGTTCGAACGCCTGCGCAAGCTACGCCCCGGGTCGCCTCTTATGTGCTCGGAGTTCTGGAGCGGATGGTTCGACAAATGGGGAGCGCGCCACGAGACACGTCCTGCCGCGGCAATGACGCAAGGCATAGACGAGATGCTGTCGAAGGGCATATCGTTCTCGCTCTACATGACCCACGGAGGCACGTCATTCGGTCACTGGGCAGGGGCTAACTCTCCGGGATTCGCCCCCGACGTGACCTCCTACGACTACGACGCGCCCATAAACGAGTACGGACAGCCCACACCGAAATATCACGAGCTGCGCCGCGTCATGCAGAAACATTCCGACACTCCCCTGCCCGACATCCCCTCTCAGGCTGCCCCGCTTATAAGCATCCCACGCTTCAGCCTTGACGAATACGCTCCGCTGGCTGCCGGAGCCGACACCATGCTCACCGCGCAGCGTCCGCTCACGTTCGATGAGCTCGACATGGGATGGGGGACAGCAATCTACTCCGCATCTCTGCCGGAAATAAACACTCCGTCCACGCTCGTCCTCAAAGGCGCGCACGACTACGCCATGGTGTATCTGAACGGCAGATACACCGGACGCGCCGACCGCACGCGCAACGAGACGACTGTCGCCCTGCCGCCCGTCGGCAGCGGAGACAGGCTCGACATCGTCGTAGAAGGCATGGGACGCATCAACTTCGGACGGGCTATAAAAGACTTCAAGGGGCTCACCGGCGACGTGACCGTCACGACCGGCGAAGGAGGCAAAGGCACAACGTGGAGACCGGACGGCTGGACCATGCGCACACTGCCCGACTCCTACGGCAACGCCCTGCGCGCCTTCACCCGCAGCAAGGACGGCTCACACACCGCTCCCCTGCTCCACTCGCGCGCAGGATACTACCGGGGCTTCTTCCGTCTTGACAAGACCGGCGACACGTTCGTCAACATGGATACATGGGGCAAGGGACTTGTCTATGTCAACGGACATGCCATCGGCAGGTTCTGGAGCATCGGTCCGCAGCAGACGCTCTACGTGCCGGGATGCTGGCTGAGGGAAGGAGAAAACGAGATAGTGGTGCTCGACGTGGCAGGACCGGCAAAGAACGAGACATGGGGACAGGACAGTCCGGTGCTCGACCGTCTGAAACTGGAGAAGAGCAACCGCCACAACAACCCCGGCGACCGCCCCGACCTCAATTCGGCGACGCCCGCGGCGGCAGGCAGTTTCGCACCGGGACGGGCTTGGCAGACCGTAAGACTCGCCTCACCGGCACGCGGACGCTATCTGGCGATAGAGTGCCCGTCTGTCAGGGATGCTGACGGGACGGCGGCGATAGCCGAGATACGTGTCATCGACGCTGACGGACAACAGGCTGACAGAAGCTCGTGGAGCACCAGATACGCCGACAGCGAGGATGCCGACAACGGCAACCACACGGGCGACAAGGCGTTCGACCTTCAGGAGTCCACGTGGTGGAAAACAGCCCCGGGAGCCCCTCTTCCGCACCTGCTCGTCATAGACATGGGTGCCGAACAGACCGTAAGCGCGGTGGAATGTCTTCCTGCCACATCACAGGATGCCGGAGGACAGATAGAGGACTGCCGCATCTTCGTGTACTGACAGATGCACAAAACAACCCCATTGTGCATAACCTGTGCAAAAAAACATGCCAAACCGCTTGCTGTTATTTTATTTTTTGTATATTTGCAAATCAACTTTTTTTTCATAATTTAAAGATTTAAAGATTGTTAAAGTAATTATTTAGCCCACCGGCATTGACGGTGGGCACTTTTTATGAAATGCCGGAGGCAGTGTCCCGAGGCATATGCATTTCAGACAAACACAAATAAATTCTCTTTCAAACTATATGGAACATACAGTCAGCGAATTCGAGATAATGGCTCCCGTGGGCTCGCGGGAGAGTCTGGCGGCTGCCATACAGGCAGGCGCGGGGTCGGTTTACTTCGGTGTGGAACAGCTCAACATGAGGTCGCACTCGGCAAACCACTTCACCATAGCCGACCTGCGCGACATCGCCTCCATATGCGCCGCACACGGCATAAAGAGCTATCTCACGGTGAACACCATAATCTACGGTGAGGACATCGCCACAATGCACACAATAATCGACGCCGCGCGCGAGGCAGGCATAACAGCCGTGATAGCCAGCGACGTGGCGGTGATGACCTATTGCAACAGCCTTGGGGTGGAGGTGCACCTCTCCACACAGCTCAACATAAGCAACATAGAGGCACTGAAGTTCTACGCACGCTTTGCCGACGTGGTAGTGCTCGCGCGCGAGCTCAACCTTGACCAGGTGGCGGAGATTCACCGGCAGATAGAGGAGCAGGACATACGCGGACCCAAAGGACAGCGGGTGCGCATAGAGATGTTCTGCCACGGCGCGCTGTGCATGGCTGTGAGCGGCAAGTGCTACATGAGTCTCGACAACACCGGACGCTCCGCCAACCGTGGCGAATGCATGCAGCTGTGCCGCCGCTCCTACACCGTGACCGACAACGAGACGGGCACACAGCTCGAGATAGACAACAAATACATCATGAGCCCCAAGGACCTGAAGACCATACGCTTCATCGACCGCATGATGAAGGCGGGCGTAAGGGTGTTCAAGATTGAGGGACGCGCGCGCGGACCCGAGTATGTCTACAACGTCGTGACGTGCTACAGGGAAGCCATAGCAGCCGTGCTCGACGGCACGTTCACCGAAGAGAGGAAGGACGCATGGGACGAACGGCTCGCCACTGTCTTCAACCGTGGCTTCTGGGACGGCTACTATCAGGGACAGCGTCTGGGCGAATGGAACAGGAACTACGGCTCCAACGCCACCGAGCGCAAGGTTTACGTGGGACGGGGAGTGAAATATTTCTCCCGGCTTGGAGTGGCGGAGTTCTCCTGCGAAGCCTCCGAGTTCTCCGTGGGCGACCGCATGCTCATCACCGGACCTACCACCGGAGTGATGTATGTCACCGTGGAGGAGATACACGACGACAACAGTGCGGTGGAGACGGCGCGCAAGTGGACGCGCGTGTCGTTCCGTGTGCCTGACAAGATAAGACCGAGCGACAAACTCTTCAAGCTGGTGAAGGTGGAAAGAAAGGACTGACCCGCCCTCACCCTCAGCCGGACCTGAAGCGCGCGGACGCACTTACATAATTATGCGGAAAGTGTCTCCGCACAACGAATAAATATTCATCACAACGCGCCAAAAACCGCGTATTTGCCAGACGGAGCACATCCCGACGCGAATACGCGGGTTTTGAGCGTTTTGGCTATCGGTCTGGCAGTCAGCCGTTTGCGCTTTTCCGACCGCAGACAAAGCCTTCCGTGCCCTGCGGAAGAGGCTCTTTCATACCGCCGGAAAGCCCGTTCCGCACTACAAGACACACCATACCGCCCACCGGAAAAGCCCTTTCTGAGGCGCAGAAGAGCCTCTTCCGCAGTCCAGCCGCCTCTTTCACGGTCCACAGCTCCATGCGTCCGGATGCGGAAGAGCCTGTTCCGCATCGGTCAGCCATGCCGGAGGGGCAGTCCGGATTTCTCTTTCACGATTTTCCGTTGTCAAAACATTTTACCACAAGAACGCATATTTATGCACTTCCGCGCCTCTCCCCCACCCCGCTCCTCACATGCCTGCGCCCCGCCCGGAAGCCCCGCACGCCCTACAGACGCCCGGCTGACGCTCCCACACCGCAATTATTCGCCGCAACAGGACGTATATTGAAAAAAAATGACTAAGTTTGCATTATATATCTTACAAACATAAACGCACATAAGACAATGACTATAAACGAAGCACAAGACGAAGTGATAGAGGAGTTCGCAGGATTCACCGACTGGATGGACAAGTATCAGATGCTCATAGACCTCGGCTCGGAGCTCGAGCCGCTCGACAGCCGCTACAAGACCGAGCAGAACCTCATAGACGGCTGCCAGAGCCGCGTGTGGCTCCAGGCTGACTACGACGGCAGCGTGATAACGTTCACGGCAGACAGCGACGCGCTCATCGTCAAGGGCATAATAGCACTGCTCATACAGGTGATAAGCGGACACACACCGGAAGAGATACTCTCCGCCGACCTCTATTTCATAGAGCGCATCGGACTGAAAGACCATCTCTCGCCCACCCGCTCAAACGGTCTGCTCGCCATGGTGAAGCAGATACGCATGTACGCGCTGGCTTTCAGCAGCAATGGAAAAGGCGCGCAGTGACGCCCTGCACAGGCACAAGACATACTCACTGCAATCAAGACATAACGAACCTGAACATACTACAGCAATGAAAAGACTGCTCATACCGCTGGCACTCGCAGCCATCGCCGTAGCCGCTCCGGCACAGCAGAAGCGAGAGAAAACGACGTTCCAGACGTCAGGTAAGTGGAAACCCGTCACCGACATAAGGGCTGACGTGGTGATGGTGTACGGAACGGACGACCGTCCGGGACTCACCTTCAGGCAGAGGGTGCAGTCGTGGCGCGACAGGGGCTACACCACGCACTTCATGACCGGCATCGCCTGGGGCGGATATCAGGACTACTTCACCGGCAAATGGGACGGCAAGTGGCATCTGGACGAGGGACAGAAGACCATGCAGGGCGACACCATATGGCACGGACACCTCATTCCCTACATCGTGCCGACGAAGAACTACCTCAAGTATTTCAAGGAACGGCAGATCAGACCCGTCATCGACGCGGGAATAGACGCCATATTCCTCGAGGAGCCGGAGTTCTGGGCGCGCAGCGGATACAGCGAGTCGTTCAAGCGGGAATGGAAGGAATACTACGGATTCGACTGGCGTCCGCAGCACGAGTCGGCTGAGAACACCTATCTGTCGAACAAGCTCAAGTATCATCTTTACTACCGCGCGCTCGACGAGGCGTTCACCTACGCCAAGCAGTATGGACGGGAGAAGGGCATGGACGTGCGCTGCTACGTGCCCACACACTCGCTGCTCAACTACTCGCAGTGGCAGATAGTGTCGCCGGAAGCGTCGCTCGCGTCGATGGAAAGCTGCGACGGCTACATAGCGCAGGTGTGGACAGGCACGTCGCGCGAGCCCAACTACTTCAACGGCAAGGCGCGCGAAAGGGTGTTCGAGACGGCTTTCCTGGAGTACGGGTGCATGGAGTCGATGACACGCCCGACGGGCAGGAAGATGTTCTTCCTCACCGACCCGATAGAGGACCGCGCCAAAGACTGGCAGGACTACAAGCGCAACTATCAGGCAACCTTCACCGCACAGCTGCTCTATCCGCAGATAGCCGACTACGAGGTGATGCCGTGGCCCGACCGCATATACGAGGGTCTCTACCGCGTGAGCGCGTCAAGCGACAAGAAGGCACGCATCCCCCGCTTCTACTCCACGCAGATGCAGGTGATGATAAACACGCTCAACAGCATGCCGCTGTCCGACAACCGTGTGAGCGGATCGCAGGGCGTGAGCGTGCTCATGGCAAACTCGCTCATGTTCCAACGCTCTCCCAGACCGGTGGAGGGCTACGACGACCCGCAGCTCAGCAACTTCTACGGAGAGGCTCTGCCCCTTCTCAAAAGGGGAATACCCGTCTCCGTGGTGCACATAGAGAACACAGGATATGCCGACACGTGGAAGAACACGAAGGTGCTGCTCATGTCCTACTCAAACATGAAGCCGCTCGACGCTGCCTACCACAAGAACATAGCGGAATGGGTGGGCAACGGCGGACAGCTCATATACAGCGGACGCGACGACGACCCTTACCAGAGCGTACTGGAATGGTGGAACAAGGACGGCAACGCATACAAGGCTCCGTCGGAGCATCTCTTCGAGATGATGGGCATGCCGCGCAATGCCGCGGATGGAACCTACACGTATGGCAAGGGCAAGGTGTACGTCCTGCGGCACGACCCCAAGGAGTATGTGCTGGAGAAAGGCGGTGACGCCAAGCTCATGGAGACCGTGAGGAAAGCCTACGGCAGGCTCGAGATAAAGAATTCGTTCTATCTTGAGCGCGGATGCTACACTCTGGCGGCTGTCGTGGATGAGAGTGAGGCGGGCGACTGTCCGCTCACTCTGAAAGGCTCTTTCATCGACCTGTTCGACCCCGAGCTGCCCGTCGTGGAGCAGAAAATAGTAAAGCCCGGCGAACAGGCGTTCCTCTTCAGCATCGCAAGGGTGAAAGACAAGAAACAGCCGCAGGTGCTCGCCGCAGCGTCAAGGCAGTATGACGAACGGCGGACGGCTAAGAGCTACTCGTTCACGGCAAAGAGTCCGGCTCAGACATCCAACGTCATGCGCATCCTCCTGCCCTCAAAGCCGAAGAGCGTGAGGCTCGACGGCACGAAGACAGACTCGTGGAAGTGGAACCGCGCAGACCACAACACTCTGCTGCTGAAGTTCGAGAACAATCCCGACGGCGTGAAGGTGGATATAGAATGGTGACACACCTTACAACATGAACATACATAAAGCCTGTGGAGACGGCGTCTTTCGCACCGCTTCACAGGCTCTACACATGAACGGAAGATGAGAAAACTGAGAACGATAGAGATGCGGCGGCTCACGATAGACGAGTTCAAACAGTCGGAGAAACTGCCGCTCACGGTGGTGCTCGACGACGTGCGGTCGCTGCACAACGTGGGAGCGGTGTTCCGCACGTGCGACGCCTTCCGCGTGGAACGGGTATGTCTGTGCGGCATAACGGCGACACCGCCAAACGCGGAGATACACAAGACAGCCCTCGGAGGAGAGGACTCGGTGGACTGGACCTACCATCCCACGGCGGCGGAAGCCGTCAGAAGCCTGCACGACGCGGGCTATGTGGTGGCGTCGGTGGAGCAGGCTGAAGGCTCGGCAATGCTCGACCGGCTCACTCTCGACCCCTCGCGCCGCTACGCGGTGGTGCTCGGCAACGAGGTGAAGGGCGTAAGCCAGGAGGTTGTGGACCTCTCCGACATGTGCATAGAGATACCGCAGTTCGGCACGAAACACTCGCTCAACGTGAGTGTGGCGGGTGGTATAATAATATGGGAGTTCGCGAAGCTGCTGATGAACTCAATAAGGTGACGGTTTCTGAAAGTCGGATACGTCATCAGACATATGTCTGCCCGGCATCATCCGCCATATTGTTCTGCGGATGATGTCAGCAAAGCCATGAAACGTCGGAATACGATTTATAAACCCTTACAGGCACGACTCCACAAAGGCACGCATCTCTCCGGCATGCTCCTCCGCGCTCTGCAGCAGTCTGAACTGTGCCCGCGCGCGCACAAGATTGTGCTCCTCATAGCGCGTCTTGTAGTATGTGTCGCCGTTGATATAGTCGGTCAGGAACCTCACACACTGCATATAGGGGAACAGCGCGGCGGCGTAAGGCAGGCGGGATGTCTCCACCGGAAGCAGGAAAGAGCGCGCCTCAGCGATGTATCCACGCGTAAACGCGCGGAAGATGTCCATGTCGAAGCTGACGTTTCCGGGGTCGGGGTCGTCCTCGAGTCCTGTGTTCGCCGCCGAGCGGAGGAAGTCGCCGTAGTCTGAAAAGACAAAGCCGGGCATCACCGTGTCGAGGTCTATCACGCAGAGCACGCTTCCGTCCTCGTCGAACATGATGTTGTTCACCTTCGTGTCGCAGTGGCACACACGCTTGGGAAGCACGCCCTCGCGGTGCAGACGCTCGGCTTCGCACATGTCGAAGGCGCGTTTCTCCAGTTCGCCGAGCAGGTCGCGCACGCCACTCACACGTCCGGCGGCGTCGTTAGTCACCGCGTCGTCGAGCTGGCGGAGGCGCAGTTCCATGTTGTGGAAGTCGGGAATGATCTCGCCCGGCATCTCCCCAATGTCGGCGAGCATTGCCTCGAAGCGTCCGAAAGCCGTTCCGGCACTGTAAGAGTGGGCTGTGTCCACCGTGTCGAACGTTCTCGCACGCGGTATGAACACCGTCATGCGCCAGCAGCTGTCGCCCTCCCTGCGGTAGGCTTTGCCGTCGTCCGCCATGACCACTGTGAGCGTCTTGCGGCTCAAGTCGGTCTCTCCCGCCTCGCGGAGCTTGCTCCTTATGTGTCCTGTCACGCTGATGATGTTGCGCTGGAGCATGTCCACGTCGGTGAATATATCAGTATTTATGCGCTGCAACACATAGTCGGGAGTGTCCTCTCCTGCTGTTGTCACCTTGTAGGTGTCGTTTATCAGTCCGTCCCCGAGCGGCTTCACACTCACCGGTATGCCCTTTATGAGAAAATGTGATGCTATATGTAAAAGGTCGTTCATAATAATATCGGTTATTGGTTATCCCGAATCAGTCATCAGACTTCCATTCTTATTTCGTGCTGTTGTCAGCCGGATTGTATCCTGCTTTACCGAAGATGTAGCGGGATACATCAAGAAAAAGCAGGATACAAGATGACGGCAGCAGTGCGGAAGAAGGATGAAGAGCTGACAATAAACCTTAAATGTATAATCGGCGTTCTGATGACCGATTCGGGATTATATTGTTTACAGTTTCCATTCCGCGCATTCCGCACAGACGCGACCGCCCCGCCTATGTCATGCGAAAGCCGTTGCCGTGTGTCGTAAGCCACCGTCCGCGCGTGCAGAAACAAAAAACACGCGGTGCCTCCTTTTGATGGAGAGCAGCGCGTGTCATACCAAATTTGAATACAGTCTGTCTGTTTTCCACAACCGTATCAATCCTCCACCGGAGAGAAGTCGTCCTTACCAACTCCGCAGAGCGGGCATACCCAATCGTCGGGTATATCCTCAAACGCTGTTCCGGGAGCTATGCCGCTGTCTGGATCGCCCACTTCAGGATCGTATACATATCCACATGTCTCACATACATACTTTTTCATAATTTTCTTTTCTGTTAATCTGTTACTGCGACAACGGCGCCATTCGTTGGCGACGCCCGCACTCGCAAAGATAGACATTTATCGAACACAGCCACATCAGGCACTCTATTTTTTGTATATTTTAACAACATGGGAGGTCTTTTGTGATATTATTGCGCCTTTATCGTAAAACTCCCGTCTGTTTTAACGTGCATTTTGCCGTACCGCTCCATTCTGACAGAGCACGGAAGAGGGTCTGTTCCGGTATGATATAAAAACGTTCTGAATAACTCCAGGCATACGTATAAAGTTATTGTTCGTATTGTCGGTTAATTTCAAAACAGTTTTGTAATAATTGCATTTTTCTTATCTTTGCACCTGAAAAACGGAACTCCGGAAACAGAAAGCACGCTTTCTTTCCACCCGTTTGCCCTATATAAAACACACACACATATAATTCATCACGATACACTCATGCTTATAACTAAAAGAAACGGGACTGAGGAGTCCTATAACAGGGAAAAGATAGCTGTCGCAATAAAGAAAAGCTTCGCCAGCACAGGGCGGGACGCCGTTGAGGAAACAATACGGGAGATGGTAGGTAAGGTGGAGACCTTCGTACTGGCAGACGCCAACAACCGCAACGTGGAGCGCATACAGGACGAGGTGGAACGCTGTCTGATGGAACACGGGTTCTACGCTGAAGCCAAGAACTACATCCTTTACCGCTGGCAACGCACCGAACGCAGGAAGGCACTCAATGATATCGTCACCGGAACAGGGAAGCCGCTGATGGCTGAAACGCTTAAGGAGATACAGGAAGACTTTGCCGGAAAGGAGTACAGCCTTACCGTTCTTGCAAAGAAGTTCGCTGACATCTGCAAGCCGGGAATGACTCCGGACGAGCGTCTCTCCGCCCTTATCAAGGCAGCGGTGGAGCTTACCACGCAGGAGGCACCCGACTGGGAGTTCATCGCCGCACGCCTTCTTAACTTCCGGCTTGCCGAGAAGCGCGCGGCGGTTTCGGGCAAACAGTCATTCTATGAGAAGCTTGTCTATCTCACTGAAGAGGGTCTGTACGGAAGCTATATACTTGAGTCATACTCGCGGGAGGAAATAGACGAGGCGGCGGGATTCATATGTCCCGAACGCGACAAGCTTCTGAACTACTCCGGACTCGACCTTCTTGCCCGGCGCTATCTCATCCATACACACTCCCACGAGCCCCTTGAGTCGGTGCAGGAGATGTATCTTGGCATTGCGCTTCACCTCGCGATGCCGGAGAAAACCGACCGCATGCTATGGGTGAGAAGGTTCTACGACATGCTGAGCAGGCTCGAAGTGACCATGGCTACGCCCACCCTCTCCAACGCACGCAAGCCCTACCATCAGCTGTCAAGCTGCTTCATCGACACCGTGCCCGACACTCTTGAGGGCATATACCGCAGCATAGACAACTTCGCAATGGTGAGCAAGTTCGGTGGCGGAATGGGAATGTACTTCGGAAAGGTGCGTGCCGCAGGCGGCAACATAAGAGGTTTCAAGGGCGTGGCAGGCGGAGTGATAAGGTGGATGAGGCTCGTCAACGACACCGCCGTAGCCGTAGACCAGCTCGGAATGCGCCAGGGAGCGGTGGCGGTGTATCTCGACGTGTGGCACAAAGACCTGCCTGAGTTCCTCCAGCTGCGCACAAACAACGGCGACGACCGCATGAAGGCGCACGACATATTCCCCGCCGTATGCTATCCGGACCTCTTCTGGAGGATGGCGAAGGAGGACCTCAACAAGCCGTGGCACCTTTTCTGCCCGCACGAGATAATGACTTTAAAGGGCTATTGTCTGGAAGATTACTACGGTGAGGAGTGGGAAAAGAGATATCTTGACTGCGTGAACGACCCGCGCCTTTCACGACGCACGATAAGCATAAAGGACATCGTGAGACTCGTGCTGAGGTCGGCTGTGGAGACGGGAACGCCGTTCACGTTCAACCGCGACACCGTGAACCGCGCCAACCCCAACGCTCACCGGGGCATGATATACTGCTCGAACCTCTGCACGGAGATAGCGCAGAACATGTCGGCGATAGAACATCTGTCCACCGAGATACGTACGACAGACGGCGACACGGTGGTGGTGGACACCGTAAAACCGGGTGATTTCGTGGTGTGCAACCTCGCCAGCCTCTCTCTCGGACACCTTCCTCTGGAGGACGAGACGCAGATGAGGGAGAAGGTGGCTACCGTTGTGCGCGCTCTCGACAACGTGATAGACCTGAACTTCTATCCCGTGCCCTACGCCAAGATAACCAACCGCCACTACCGGAGCATAGGTCTCGGTGTGAGCGGCTACCATCACGCGCTTGCCATACGTGGCATACGATGGGAGAGCGACGAGCATCTGGCGTTCATGGACGAGGTGTTCGAGCGCATCAACTACGCCGCCATAGAGGCGAGCGCGGAGCTTGCCCGGGAGAAAGGAAGGTACGACTACTTCGAGGGAAGCGACTGGCAGACAGGCGACTATTTCGTGAAACGCGGATACACTTCAGACCGTTGGAAGAGTCTTTCCGCCAAGGTGGCTGACTGCGGCATGCGCAACGCCTACCTCCTCGCGGTAGCCCCGACAAGCAGCACGAGCATCATCGCGGGCACGACGGCAGGCACCGACCCTGTGATGAAACGTTTCTTCCTCGAAGAGAAGAAGGGAGTGATGTTCCCGAGGGTAGCTCCGGCACTGTCTGACAAGACGTTCTGGACATACAAGGGGGCTTACCTCATAGACCAGGCATGGAGCGTGCGCGCCGCAGGAGTGCGACAGAGACACATCGACCAGGCACAGAGCCTCAACCTCTACATCACCAACGACTACACCATGAGGCAGGTGCTCAACCTCTACACACTTGCCTGGGAGTGCGGGGTGAAGACCATCTACTACGTCCGCAGCAAGTCGCTGGAGGTGGAAGAGTGCGAGAGCTGCGCGTCATGACGGGTGAGGCGAACAGGCTTTTCATATGAAAGCATATCTCATTATATATGAGAATATATGTCAATACGGACATGATTGAATCACGGTATACATGAGAGTGCGCCACGTTTTAAATTTGAAAAAACAGCAAAAAACATAAACAGACACAGAACAACACACACAAATGGAGACAAAAAGACTCAAACGCAACGCCCTGTTCAATCCTTCGGGCGACACGGAGATACGCCTGAGGAAAATGATAGGCGGCAACACGACAAACCTGAACGACTTCAACAACATGCGCTACAAATGGGTGTCAGACTGGTACAGGCAGGCTATGAACAACTTCTGGATACCGGAAGAGATAAACCTTTCGCAGGATGTGAAGGACTATCCGAGGCTCGACAACGCCGAAAGGGAGGCTTACGACAAGATACTGAGCTTCCTCGTGTTCCTCGACTCGCTGCAAAGCAACAACCTGCCTACCATAAGCGAGTATGTGACAGCCAACGAGGTGAACCTCTGCCTGCACATCCAGGCGTTCCAGGAATGCGTGCACAGCCAGAGCTACAGCTACATGCTCGACAGCATATGCAGCCCAGAGAAGCGCAACGAGATACTGTATCAGTGGAAGACAGACGAGCATCTGCTGAGAAGAAACACCTTTATAGGCAACTGCTACAACGAGTTTCAGGAATGCCAGAACGGCTTCACGCTGATGAAGACTCTCATCGCCAACTACATTCTCGAGGGCATATACTTCTACAGCGGGTTCATGTTCTTCTACAATCTGAGCCGGAACGGGAAGATGCCGGGGTCAGCTCAGGAGATACGTTACATCAACCGCGACGAGAACACTCACCTGTGGCTGTTCCGCAACATCATACTTGAACTGAAGAAGGAGGAGCCGGAGCTCTTCACTCCAGACAAGGTGGAGACTTACAAAGCGATGATGACGGAAGGGGTGGAACAGGAGACCGCATGGGGCGAATATGTCATTGGAGACAACATACAAGGGCTTAACAGACAGCTCATACGCGATTATATCCGCTATCTGGGCAACCTCCGGTGGAGCAGCCTGGGCTACGGCGCGCTGTTTGAGGACAACCTGAAAGAGCCTGAGAGCATGCAGTGGGTGTCGCAGTATTCCAACGCGAACATGGTGAAGACCGACTTCTTCGAGGCGAAAAGCACGGCTTACGCCAAGAGCACCGCACTGGAGGACGACCTGTAAAGCACGCCCTGACCGTAAACGGCAGCTCCCACACACAAGAACACACCCGAAACGGCAGCCAAGCCGTTTCGGGTGTGTCGCGTTATTACCGTATTTTCAACATTCCGCCGCTGCCACGACACGATGCGTGAGGCAGTCTCCGTGATGTCATACAACAAAGTCGGGGAAGAGCGTCCCTGCCCAGTCGTCATAGAACGACGTGCCGAGGCGCAGGCTTAAGATGCCGTACGTGACGCAGAACTTAAGGTCGCCCTGCCGCTCGTATGCCATGAACTCCTTACCGAACGACGCGAGCATCTTCGCGGAATCGCTCTCCGGAGAGGCTGCGCACTGAGCCTTGACATATCTGAGACACAGCAACGGGTCGAACTCCTTGTCCAGACACGCGCGGTATTTGTCCGCAGCCGCACGCACGAGCCGCCACACCTCCTCACGGCTTGCGCCACAGCTGAGGTCTATCGCAGCCCGCGCCGCGCTCCAGTCTCCGTTGTCGGGGAACATCTTCTCGCCTTTCGCGGCAAGTGACTTTGCCTCATCCATCCTGCGCGTAGCCGCATAGGCTTCCAGCAACCGCCACATATCGCTCTCTGAGAGGGTTCCGTCCGCAGCACCCGAACCAAGCGACGAGATGCGTGCGAGACAGTCCTTGTATGTGGCGGAAGCGCATACTCTACCGCCTGTCCTGCCGTCATCCTCATACAGGAACGACTCCATGAAACAGCGTACTGCCTTCTGACGGCTGAAATCCTTTATGGCAAACTCCACCATCCGGGTGTGTGGCAGACGTCCGGAAGCCTCTCCCTGCCGGTTGGCACGCAGGTCGGCAAGAGCCTCGTCCTTCATTCCGAGCAGACACTTCAGATTGAACAGGAACGATGTGCGCGCAATGTCACCTGCCTTCCGGGGCTCACGCTCACAGTCGGAAAGCGACTCTCCCAGCAGCCGCATGCCCTCACCGTTCTCTCCCATCTTCAGCATCGCCATGGCTCTCATGTATTTCCATTCGCCCTGAAGCCCGCTGAACGCAAGCGCACGGGCAGCTACGTCTCCGGCTCTGTCATACTGCCGCATGTCCATAAACCGCCGATAGAGACTGTAGCACAGCGTGTCGTTGCGCTCTCCGCCACTGAGCAGCCCGGCGAGTCTGTCCGCCTCGCGCTCACACTCCGCGTAAGCCGACACGCCACCTTGCTTTCCGTCCGACCGCACACCGTACTCACTGCCTGCGTCAAGTCCCGTCAAAGGGTCGTCCGCAAGTATCCGGAAGCTGATGTTTCCACCCTGCGCACCATGCGCCATGCCTGTCACGCCGCATAGAAAGAGTGCGGTGCAAATCTGCAATAAACCTGTTTTTGCTTTACATTTCATATGTTACGTATTAATTAAAGTTGGTGTTTACGTAATAATAGTACGATGTAAAAATGTCCTACAATATCAAATCGGTTTATGAGTAGATGTTCAAAATTAACCGATATGACAATATTAATCATATGTTATCTATATCTTTGCCTCATCCTGTGCGCTCTTCAGGTCTTCATTCCAAAGTCTCATCGGCCGTGTAGCCCGCTACACTCCCTCTTCGGACTTTGAAATGCAGCTCCTGAACAGCACCCAATATGATGGCAATTAATTCTGAACATCTACTCAGAAAAGTATCAGAATGAAACATGACACGGCATGGTTGCCGGTTTCATCTTTAATAACGGAGCGGCGACTGTTTTTATTATGCATAGCTTGGATGTTTTTTCCTCCCATGTGGACCGGTTGTCGTCATGAGGCGATATTTGCCCACCGGCACGAATGAAAGAAAGCGTCCGGTTTATATTGACAGTCTTCACATATCCGCACCATATTGTAGAGATTGTGAGAAAAACAGTATAACGTCAACTCGCTGAGAATCGCGCACAGACCAACACGACACGCCCCGCCACCGTATACGCGAATTTTGAAGCGATGAAATCAAACATTTCATATCAGCATATTCAAAAACCCGCCACATAACACGTCGGTTTTGAAGAGACAGCATAAACCGTTGTATACCAGCATATTGAAAGAACCGCCACCGCATCCGTCCGTTCCCGACGCGCGAAAAAGCCTGTTCCACGCTGCGAAAAAGCCCGTATCACATCCTCATATAGCCTTTTCCGCACGCCAATATAGGCTTTTCCGCACGCCCATAAAGCCTTTTCAATGCACCATAAAAGCTTTTCCGTACATCTGTACAGGCTTTCCCGCAGCAAGCAACACCATGCGTGAGTTATTCACACACCGTAAAAAACACCATAGAAGAGCACAAATACGGACATTCATATGATTTTTAAGGTATAAAAGACGAGACATGTCATACCCCCCCAAGCCACAACATCCCAAATAAAACACCTTCACGCCTCCCCCATTCCTATTTTACGAAAAAACAATGTCAAGATTTTTTACTTCCGTCCCCTACACATCACGCCGCAACCAGAGCACCCCACGCGCCCCACTCCACCACATCAAACCAACGGCGTCCGCCCAGTAGAGACGCAAAATCTTGCGTCTCCCGTCCTACCAACGCCAATACACCCATTCAATAAACCGCTGGCAATAACAGCATATACCCCCTCGTGAGACGCAAAATTTTGCGTCTCTACTTTTAGGACGGCAAATATCATCCATGAAATCTTCCGCCTCGACACTCATATGAGCACCGGACGGTAGAAGTCAGCGTTGTATCTCGTGAGTATATCCATAGGAAGGAACGTGTCGCGTTGTACGGGAGGGACATGGTATATAAGGTGGTTTATCACCGTCTGGGCGCACAGCGAGAGGATGTTCTCGGTGTGCTGGGTGATGAGAAACTTCACCGTGCCGTCCTCGAGCGCGCCTACATTGCGCGGCAGATGGTCGAACCCGATGAGCACCGTACTGCTGTCGCGCCCCTCCTGTTTGAGATATTCGGCAATGAGATGCACGCGCGAGTTGAACGTTATGATGTGTCTCACGTCAGGATGAGCCACGAAGAAGCTGCGGAGCACGGTGCGGTTGTACTCCCGGTCGTAAGGATGTATGTAGAGATGTATAAGCTCCGTATGCGGCGCATGTTCCTCAAGATACTGTCTGAAACCCGCATAACGGCTCTCGGCGGAGTTGTTCGGGCTCTCCATGTCCTTGTGTATGCGGAACACCGCTATCTTGTCCGCGCTGCACCTGTCTGTGAGCAGGTGAGCCGCCAGATAACCGCTGCGCATCATGTGCATGCCGAAGTAGGCGAGATAGGTGCAGTCAGGCAGGCACGAGTCTATCAGGAGGCAGGGTATGTCGCGCGCGTGCAGCTCGTCCATGATGGCACGGGCGCGGCTCTGGAACGTGGGAGCCATCACCACGGCGTCGGGACGCTGCTCCATCACACGGGCGAAGCACTCGTCCATAGACCGCTCGGAGAACAGGTCGTACTTGAACATCTGTATGCTTATGCGGAACGGCTCCGCCTTCTTCTGTGCTGCCGTTATGCCCTTGGCTACAAGGTCCCAGTATTCGCCGGGAGCGTATTCGGGAATCATGCACACCATGACATACCTCTTCTGCGAGGCAAGCAGCGACGCATGCATGTTGGGTTTGTAGCCTATCTGCCGCGCTATCCTCATCACCTTCTCACGACTTGCCTCCGACACTTCGCCCCGGTTGTGCAGCACGCGGTCCACCGTGCCCTTCGACACACCGGCAAGTGTGGCAATGTCTTTTACCGTTATGCGTTTCTCTTCATTCATTACAGAAGCGTTTTGATGCTTTTTTAGTCAAGCCCTACAAATATAGCACATAATTGTCATATATAACGTCAAAAGTCCGAAGATGTTTCATTTTAAAGTCAATAAAGCCCGATATGCAGTCATACTTCACACCTGTTGCGTACATATATTGGTATGGACTGACCGTAGATGAGGATATAATCAAGTCCGATATTCGCTACCGCTAAAGTAGAGACGCAAGATTTTGCGTCTCACAAGGGGGTACATGCTGTTATTGCCAGCGGTATATTGAATGAGTGTATTGGTATGGGCAGGACGGGAGACGCAAGATTTTGCGTCTCTACAAGGGAGATATGCGTTTATTGGCAGAACATTATTGCGTAGCGAAATAAGTCATGACAGCTTCCACCTTTCACGATACAGCCATCCACATGTTTGGAACAGGAGATACAAAAACCGTCCGGTGTCAAAGCACTAAAGGAGCGGAGAGCCGTTAATAAAACAAGGAAACCGCATTGGAGGCTATTCCATAGCCCGGTAACAAAGCCTCCGCCACCCGACGGACGGGTGCCGATGGCATATCGGGAACAGCTCTTTTCCGTGCACGGGCACGCAGGACGCGCCACGAGGATGGATTCAGGCGCATCGGGATACGGACGGGAACTGTGCGCAATCATGTATATATCACATTATCAACGCATTACCGCATAGACACACCCCATTTCCTTACGCACCGCAGGCATGCGACAACGGCATTACGGGAAATATTAAAGTTATTTAAAATAGAATAATCGTGCACGAACACGGAGAATTATATTTATATTTGCCGACGCTAAGTTTATTTACCACATAACAATCAGTAAATGTTCATAGACAACGACTTCATGCTGACAAACGACGCCGCGCGCGAGCTCTATCACACAGCGGCGGAGCATCAGCCCATAATAGACTACCACTGCCATCTCGACCCCAAGATGATTGCGGAGAACCATCAGTTTGACAATCTTGCCGAGATATGGCTCGGAGGCGACCACTACAAATGGCGCGCCATGCGCGGAAACGGCATAGACGAGGAATATATCACGGGCGGAAAGAGCGACTACGAGAAATTCGAGAAGTGGGCGGAGACCGTCCCCTACACCATGCGCAACCCGCTGTATCACTGGACGCACATGGAGCTGAGCCGTGTGTTCGGCATCGACACCATACTGAAGCCGTCAACGGCGCGCGAGATATACGACGCATGCACAGCCATGCTGCGCACAGAGGAGTTCCGCGTGCAGAACATACTGAGGCGATTCCGCGTGGAGGTGGTGTGCACGACGGACGACCCGGCTGACTCGCTGGAGCATCACGCCCGGCTGAAAAGCCATCCCATAGGCACACGGGTGTATCCCGCATGGCGCCCCGACAAGGCGCTGGGCATAGACTGTCCGGCTGCGTACAGGGCATACATGGAGAGGCTCGGAGAGGCTGCCGGGATGGTGATACGCTCATACACCGACATGATAGAGGCTCTGCGCAGACGCCACGACTTCTTCGCCACGCTCGGATGCAGGGTGTCAGACCATGGCATGGACAACTTCTACGCCGACGACTACACCGAGGCGGAGGTGAGCCGCGTGTTCGCGAAGGTGATGGACGGCAAGACACCGGACTCCGGAGAGACATCAATGTTCAGAAGCGCGCTGCTACACCAGCTGGCGATAATGGACTGGGAGAAAGGCTGGGCACAGCAATATCACATAAGCGTAGTGCGCAACAGCTCCACCCGCATGTACCGCAAGCTCGGACCGGACACGGGGTTCGACGCCATCATGGAGGTGAACTGCTCGGTTGCCGGACACCGCTTCTTCGACCGTCTCGACCGCGAGGGGAAACTCACGAAGACCATACTCTACAGTCTTAATCCGAAAGACAACGAGGTGCTCACCACCCTTGCCTACACCTACAACGACTCGACGGTGGCAGGAAAGATGCAGCTGGGCTCGGGATGGTGGTTTCTCGACCAGGAGGACGGCATGCGCAAGCAGATGAACACTCTCTCGGCGATGGGACTGCTGAGCCGCTTCGTGGGCATGCTCACCGACTCGAGGAGCTTCCTTTCTTATCCCCGCCACGAGTATTTCCGCCGCATCCTGTGCGACCTCATAGGCGAAGACATAGAGGCGGGAAAGCTTCCGCGGAGCGAAATGGACTTCATCCGGCAGATGGTGGCGGACATTTCGTACAACAACGCAAAACGTTATTTCAACTTCTGAACATACATATATAAACACAGACACATATGGCAAAGATTGTGACTTTCGGAGAGATAATGCTGCGTCTCGCCACTCCGGGATACCTGAGGTTCGGTCAGACAGACCTGCTGAGCGCCACTTTCGGAGGCGGAGAGGCTAATGTGGCGGTGTCGCTGGCAAACTATGGCATGGACGTGGAGTTCGTCACACGCCTGCCCGAAAACGACATAGCGCAGGCATGCGTAAGAGACCTGCGCAAGCATGGGGTGAAGACAGACAACATAATATACGGCGGCACGCGCATGGGAATATATTTTCTGGAGACAGGCGCGGTGGCGAGAGCGAGCAAGGTGGTTTATGACAGGGCTCACTCCGCCGTGTCTGAGATAGAGCCGGGAATGATAGACTGGGACAAGGTGATGGAAGGCGCGGAGTGGTTTCACTGGACCGGCATAACGCCTGCCGTCAGTCAGGGAGCGGCTGACGTGTGTCTGGAGGCTATAAAAGAGGCAAACAGACGGGGAATGACCGTGTCGTGCGACCTTAATTACAGGAAAAACCTGTGGAAATACGGCAAGACGGCGGCTCAGGTGATGCCCGCGCTGGTGGAAGGATGCGACGTGATACTCGGCAACGAGGAGGACGCCGAGAAGGTGTTCGGCATAAAGCCGGAGGGCTTCGACGCCACTGCGACGGACGGTGGCGTGCGCGCGGACGAGTTCGAGAGCGTGTGCGAGCAGCTCATGCGGCGTTTTCCGAGAGCAAGGAAAGTGGTGATCACGCTGCGGGGGTCGGTGAACGCCAACCACAACACATGGGGTGGGGTGCTCTACGACGGCAAGAGGCTCTGGCAGTCGCCGCGATATGACATCACACACATTGTGGACCGTGTGGGAGGAGGCGACTCTTTCATGGGCGGACTGATATACGGCATGATGACACGTCCGGACGACGACGCCTACGCACTCGGCTTCGCGGCTGCCGCGTCGTGCCTGAAGCACACCATATACGGCGACTACAACGAAGTGAGCGTGAGCGAGGTGGAGAACCTGATGAGGGGCGACGGATCGGGACGTGTATCAAGATAAGAAAATAAAAAACATAATCGGATATGGCTAAATTCAGCAAACTACATGTGCTGGACACCATCCGCCGGACCGGCATGGTGCCTGTATTCTACGACAGCGACGCCTCTGTGGCGTGCCGCGTGCTTAAAGCGTGCTACGACGGAGGGGTGAGGGCGTTCGAGTTCACCAACCGGGGCGACTTCGCGCTGGAGGTGTTCACCGCACTGATGAAGTACTGCCGGAGGGAGTGTCCGGAAATGATTCTCGGAGCAGGATCGGTGGTTGACGCCCCGACAGCCGCGCTCTTTCTGCAGAACGGAGCCGACTTCGTGGTGGGACCATACCTCAACGCCGATGTGGCACGGCTCTGCAACCGCCGCCTCGTGCCCTATACGCCGGGATGCGGATCTGCGACAGAGATAGGGACGGCACACGAGCTGGGCTGCGACCTCGTGAAGATATTCCCGGCGGGAAGCGTGGGCGGACCGTCTTTCGTGAAAAACCTGCTGGCTCCGCTGCCGTGGACCATGATAATGGCGACGGGTGCCGTGGAGCCGACAGAGGAGAACCTGACGGCATGGATGAAGGCGGGCACGACATGCGTGGGCATGGGCTCGAAGCTGTTTCCAAAAGACCGCATAGACGCAGGCGACTGGAACAGCATAACGGAGAAGTGCCGATACGCTCTCAACATAATACAACGCGCAAGGAAATGACAATAACCAACCATACGAAAACCTGAGACATGAACATGACCGGCAACACAACGACACAGAAAATGACCAACTACAGATGGACCATCTGCATAATGATGTTCCTCGCACTCACCGTGAACTACCTCGACCGGCAGGTGCTCTCGCTCACGTGGGACGAGTTCATAAAGCCCGAGTTCCACTGGAACGAGATAAACTACGGATATGTCACAGCCACATTCTCCATAGTATATGCCATAGGAATGCTATTTGCCGGACGGGCGGTGGACTGGCTCGGGACAAAGGCGGGATTCATGTGGTCCATCGGCATATGGTCGGCTGGAGCATGTCTGCACGCTTTGTGCGGTGTAGCCACCGAACTGTGCGTGGGGCTGGAGGACAAGACGCAGCTCATAGCAGCCACGGGCGACATGGCGGTGGTTATTGCCACAGTGAGCATGTATTTCTTTCTTGCGGCGCGCTGCGTGCTTGCCATCGGCGAGGCAGGCTATTTCCCGGCGGCTGTGAAGGTCACGGCGGAGTATTTCCACAAGCGCGACAGGGCGTTCGCCACGTCCATATTCAACGCCGGAGCGTCCATCGGCGCGCTCATAGCACCGCTCACCATCCCGCTGCTTGCTAAGCGTTGGGGATGGGAGATGGCGTTTGTCATCATCGGTGTGATGGGTTTCGTGTGGATGGGATTCTGGGTGTTCATGTACAAACCGCCACGTGAGAGCAGGTTTGTCAATGACGCCGAGCTTGAATACATCGAACAGGACAAGAGGCTGGAAGCCGGTATGATGGCGGAGCAGCCTGCTTCAGGAGGCGAGAAAAAGATGCCGCTGTGGCAGTGTTTCAGATACAGGCAGACGTGGGCGTTCGTGCTCGGCAAGTTCTGCACGGACGGTGTGTGGTGGTTTTTCCTTTTCTGGACACCATCATATCTCAACACCCAGTTCGGCATAAAGACATCCGAAGGGCTCGGCATGGCTCTCATCTTCACGCTCTATGCCATCACCATGCTGTCGCTATGGGGCGGAAAGCTGCCCACGATATTCATCAACCGCACCGGCTCCAACCCGTATGCCGCCCGCATGAGAGCCATGCTCATCTTCGCGTTCGTGCCGCTTGTGGTGCTCTTCGCACAGCCGCTCGGCACTCTCTCGCCGTGGTATCCGGTGGTGCTCATAGGTCTGGGCTGCGCGGCTCACCAGTCGTGGTCGGCAAACATTTACACAACCGTGAGCGACATGTTCCCCAAAAAGGCGATAGCCACCGTGACTGGCATAGGCGGAATGGCGGGAGGCGTAAGCTCGATGCTCATGCAGACGTGTGCGGGCAACCTGTTCGTGTATGCCGACAACGTGCAGCTTGAGTTCATGGGATTCACCGGCAAGCCGGCAGGATACTTCATAATATTCTGCATCTGCTCCGTGGCTTATCTCGTGGGATGGACCATCATGAAGACTCTTGTGCCTAAGTACAAGCTCATAACTGACTGACACGCGCCCTGCGACGCCACCGTACGCATCACGCACAGGGCTGTGGCGCGGAACAGGGCAGGTGTCTGTAAAAGATTATAAGAAGAGGAAAATAAACTGAAAAATATGAATTTGTTTAGCGTAAAAGACAGGGTTATCGTCATAACCGGAGCGACCGGAGTGCTTGGACGAGCCATGGTGAGCCATTTCGCGGAAGAAGGAGCGAAGGTGGTGATGCTCGGACGCAACGTCCAGAGAGGCACACAGATAGCCGAGAAAGCCCGCGCGGCAGGCGGAGAGGCGGTGTTCCTCGCCACCGACGTGCTCGACAGGACAAGGCTGGAGGGCAGCTACGATGCCATAATGAACATGTACGGACGCATAGATGTGCTGATAAACGCAGCCGGAGGCAACATGCCGGGAGCGACGATAGCACCGGACAAGACGTTCTTCGACCTCGACACGGATGCCGTGAGGCAGGTTGTCGACCTCAATCTTTTCGGAACCGTGCTGCCTACAATGGTTTTCGCACAGGCTATGGTGAGGCAGAAGGCGGGCTCGATAATAAACATAGCGTCGGAGGCGGGACTGCGTCCGCTGACGCGCGTGGCAGGATATGGCGTGGCGAAGGCGGCGGTGATAAACTTCACCAGATACATGTGCGGCGAGCTGGCTGCAAAGTTCGGACCGGGACTGCGCGTGAACGCGGTGGCTCCAGGATTCTTCCTCACGGAACAGAACCGCACGCTGCTCACAGACAAGGACGGCAACCTGACGAAGCGCGCCGAGACAATCATCGCCCACACTCCTTTCGGACGCTTCGGCGAACCGGAGGAGCTGTTGGGCACACTGCAGTGGCTTGCCAGCGACGCATCACGGTTCGTCTCCGGCACGGTGACTGTGGTGGACGGCGGTTTCGACGCTTTCTCCATATAATAATCATAAAAACGGAAGATAGGACATTACTGTCCGGCACGCCATATACGTGGCATGCGCTTGCGGGACAGTATAAGGCTTGATGAGAAACTGTTTTAACAAAACTACAAAACATTCAGGAATCATGTATTTATGCAGACAGTCGTGGCGATGGTACGGACCTGACGACCCGGTGAGCCTGTGGGACATACGGCAGGCAGGAGCCACAGACGTGGTGCACGCACTGCACCATATACCCAACGGAGAAGTGTGGAGCACAGACGAGATAATGCGGAGAAAGAAGCTCATAGAGGAGGCAGGACTCGTGTGGAGCGTCGTGGAGAGCGTGCCTGTGCACGAGGACATAAAGACGCGGACGGGCGACTTCATGCGCCATATAGACAATTACAAGACTACACTACGCAATCTGGCGGAGTGCGGCATACGGTGCGTGACATACAACTTCATGCCTGTGCTCGACTGGACACGCACGGACCTGGCGTTCACAATGCCCGACGGCTCAAAGGCTCTGCGCTTCGAGAAGGCGGCGATGATGGCGTTCGACCTCTTCATCCTGAAAAGACAGGAGGCTGAGGAGGAATATACCGACACGGAGAAAGAGGCTGCCCGTGCGCGCTACGAGCGCATGACGGAGGAGGAGAAACGTGTCCTCACGCGCAACATAATAGCAGGTCTGCCCGGAGCGGAGGAGAGTTTCACACTCGAACAGTTCAGAACCGCACTGCGGCGCTACCAGGGCATCGGTGCCGAGAGGCTGCGCGACAACCTTGTCTTTTTCCTTTCGGAAATCGCTCCTGTGGCAGACGAGACCGGCACAAGCCTCGTGATACATCCCGACGACCCGCCTTTCCCGCTCTTCGGACTGCCGCGCATCCTCTCAACGGCAGACGACTTCAGGCTGCTCACGGAACGTGTGCCCAACCCGTCGAACGGACTTTGTCTGTGCACAGGCTCGTTGGGAGTGCGCGCCGACAACGATCTTGTGGCGATGATGTATGAATTCGGCGACCGCATAAACTTCGTACACCTGCGCAGCACGCACCGCGACGACGACGGAAACTTCTACGATGCGAACCATCTGGAGGGCGATGTGGACATGTACGGAATGATGAAGGCACTGCTGGAGGTGCAGCAGAGGCGCAAGGTGTCTATACCGGTGCGCCCCGACCACGGGCATCAGATGATAGACGACCTGCACAAACACACCAATCCGGGATACTCCTGCATAGGACGTCTGCGCGGACTGGCAGAGCTGCGGGGGCTCGAACGCGGCATCGCGATGTCGCTATTCGGATAGGACACACAGGGAAGAGTCATGCGGCGGACACAATGTCTCAGGACGACCGGAGCGTCGCGTGAATAACATATAAATATGTGCATAGCCACATATACCTTATAATACTACCTTACGAAGCGGAAAACAACTGATTAAAACAAAGAGGAGATGCCTGACCCGGCATCTCCTCATTTTATATTTATGACCTTATGATGTTTCCGCTCCTACACTCCGCCATACCGCACAAGCACGCGGTCTACGCTGTCGGCGACCCTTCCGGGCTCTATCGACGTAAGGCATGCGTAGTCACCCCGCAGACACGGTCTGTTGCCGGATATGCTGCAAGGGCGGCATGACAGGTCTGCCTGCACCACGTCATCGGCACGCTGACGCCATCCGGTGTATCCAGCGAGCGGATGAGTGGCTCCCCACACGCTCACCACCGTGGCTCCGGCAATCGACGCGAGATGCATGGCTGCACTGTCCATGCTAAGCATCACGTCGAGATGACTCATGAGTACAAGCTCGTTGTAAACCGACCCGAGCGCGGCGGAGGCGTTGATGCAGTTCTTGCGGCTGTCCGCCATGGCGTCGAGCGCAAGCCTTTCCCTCTCGCTGCCGTCACCGAACAGGAATATGCGGCACGACGGATGACGGCGCGTAAGCTCGTCTATCACACCCTCCATGAGCGGCAACGGATAGGTCTTTCCCTGATATGCGCCGAACGGAGCTATGCCTATCCATTGCTGGAACGGCTTTTTCTCGCCCACGAGAGGGGAGATGAGGCGTATGTTTCCGCCTGTGGGAGGGAACATTGAATCGAACTCCATGTCGACCGGATAACCCAGACGCGCAAGCACATCGGCATACAGTTCGAACACCGAAGGCAGCTGCACCAGCTGTTTGCCGGTGGTGGCTACAAGCTGGCGACGCTCGCGCCGGTGCTTGTCTATGTGCTCCACGCGGTAGCGGTCGATGTTGAAGCGCATGCGGAGATAGCCTGAACGCAGCACGTTGTGCAGGTCGGCGATTGCCGTGAACTGCTTGGCTGTGAGCCGACGGTAAAGAGCGTTCAGTCCCTTCACGCCACGGTATTCGTTTTTAAGGTCGGCTTCCATGAAGCCTACGTTCGGTGCCATGCTGTCGAAAAGCACTCTTGCGAAAGGGCTGCTGAGCACAGTGATGCGCAGATGAGGGTAGCGTCGTGCCAGCGACCATACCAAAGGCACCGTCATTGCCACATCTCCCAGCCCCGAGAATCTCATTATCAGAAGGTGATCGGTTTTCATGCCGTCTTTGATGATGTTGTTTATAATATGAGTGAACGTGCTTGTTTGCCGTATAACACGTGATTCATGGACTGACCGTCATACATTCTCATCTGTCTGTACACCCTCATACGCCTGAGCCACGCGGCTACGCCGCCGGGCAGGGTTTCTGCCGCCGGCATGACGACTTGCCTCTGTCCGTGAAGCACGGCGAGCCTTGCCATGCGTTTCTTGCATGGTAGCCGTCTGTCGCCAGACAGAACACGCGGCTGCGGATTTGTGTGAATGACATTGTGTTTAGATTTAAATGTAATAAGTGACGTCCTCCTGCCGCCATGCCGCACGTATGTCTCAAAAAGCCCGCGCAGGCGGCACATGTACGTGCAAATTTAACTCAAAAGGGTCAAATGTGCAAATAAATAAGGCTATTTTTCACACTTCGCGCCACCCGACACGCTGATACACAGCGATGTGTGTTCCCGAACGCGGACATACCATGATGATTATCAGGCTGGAAGAACAAAACGACGGCATTTTTTGCACAATCGTTATAGGTTTGTGCAAAGAAGTGTCGATTTTTCAAAAAAATATTTGTCTATGTAAATAAAAAGTTGTTCCTTTGCACCGATTTAGGAAAATAAGAAGATTATTTACAAACACTTTAAAATTTAAAATTATGTCAGAAATCGAATCTAAAGTAAAAGCCATTATCGTTGACAAACTCGGTGTTGATGAAGCAGACGTAAAGCCGGAAGCAAGTTTTACTAACGACCTTGGTGCAGACTCCCTGGACACTGTTGAGCTCATCATGGAATTCGAGAAAGAGTTCGGCATTTCCATTCCGGACGATAAGGCTGAAAAGATAGCTACTGTAGGCGACGCAATCAGCTACATCGAGGAAAATACAAAATAAGCTTTACTGAAGTTTATTCTTTATGGCTTATGGTAAATGAACCGTAATTTCATTCCGATTTTGACATTGCCGGTGTTTGTCGTTTCTTATGACAAATATTCAAGACAAATGCCCCGCAGAATGAAATTACAGGTATGCGTTCACCATAAACCATAAATTTTTTTATTCTAACATAATCATACTAATATAATGGAATTGAAAAGAGTAGTAGTAACAGGTCTTGGTGCTGTCACACCGGTGGGAAACAACGTCGAGGAGACATGGAACAACCTCGTGGCAGGAAAAAGCGGTGCTGCTCCCATTACACAGTTTGATTGTTCCAAATTCAAGTCACAGTTCGCATGCGAGGTGAAAAACCTCAACATAAACGACTACATCGACCGCAAGGAAGCGCGGAAGATGGACCGTTACACGCAGTTTGCCATCATATCGGCAATGCAGGCGGTGAAAGACAGCGGCATGAATCTGGAGACAATAGACAAGAACCGTGTGGGTGTGGTATTCGGTGTAGGCATAGGCGGTATCAAGACATTCGAGGACGAAGTGTCTTACTACGCACAGAACAAAGAGAACGGACCTAAATTCAATCCTTTCTTCATTCCGAAAATGATTGCAGACATCGCGTCCGGACACATATCCATCATGTATGGCTTCCACGGCCCCAACTATACGACGACATCGGCATGCGCCTCATCGACAAACGCGCTGGCCGACGCCTTCAACCTCATACGCCTGGGCAAGGCTGACATGATTGTGAGCGGCGGAGCCGAATCTGCCATCTGCGCATGCGGAGTGGGCGGATTCAACGCCATGCACGCGCTCTCCACACGCAACGACGACCCTGAGCACGCATCACGCCCGTTCAGCGCAAGCCGCGACGGATTCGTCATGGGAGAGGGCGCAGGATGCCTCATACTTGAGGAACTGGAACATGCCAAGGCACGCGGAGCGAAGATATACGCCGAGATGGTGGGCGAGGGCATGAGCGCAGACGCACACCACATCACAGCGTCACACCCCGAGGGACTGGGCGCAAAGCTCGTGATGGAAGCCGCTCTTGAAGATGCCGGACTCAAACCGGAGGACATCGACTACATCAACGTGCACGGAACATCAACCCCCGTGGGCGACGTGTCTGAGGCAAAAGCCATAAAGGAAGTGTTCGGAGAGGCTGCATACAGACTGAACATCAGCTCCACAAAGTCGATGACAGGCCACCTGCTCGGCGCCGCAGGAGCAGTGGAGGCAATGGTGTCCGTACTCTCCGTGAAGAACGACATCGTACCTCCCACAATCAACCACGACGAGGACGACAAGGACGAGAACGTGGACTACAACCTCAACTTCACTTTCAACAAAGCACAGAAAAGAGAAGTGAGAGCCGCACTGAGCAACACGTTCGGTTTCGGAGGTCACAACGCATGCGTAGTTTTCAAGAAATATGCTGAATAACATCATAGACCGGATAAAGCTCCCGTTCCGTAAGGAAAAGGAGCTTTATCTGTCTTTATACAGGATTATAGGATTCTATCCGCACGACATTTCGCTCTACAAGCTCGCACTGATGCACAAAAGCATGTTCAAGCGCAACGAGAAAGGAAAGCCGGTGAACAACGAGAGGCTCGAGTTTCTCGGCGACGCGATTCTCGACGCGACAGTAGGCGACATCGTATACCGGCATTTCCCCGGAAAGCGCGAGGGATTCCTGACAAACACGAGGAGCAAGCTCGTACAGCGGGAGATGCTCAACAGACTGGCACAGGAGATGGGCATAAACCAGCTGATACGCTACAGCAGCCACGGCTCGTCGCACAACAGCTACATGGGAGGCAACGCCTTCGAGGCTCTCGTGGGAGCCATCTATCTCGACCGGGGCTACGACGCCTGCATGAGGTTCATGAAGAAGCGCATCCTGAGCGAGATGATCAACATAGACAAAGTGGCATACCGCGAGGTGAACTTCAAAAGCAAGCTCATCGAATGGAGCCAGAAGAACAGGGTGATGCTCGAGTTCAAGATAATAGAACAGAAAAAAGACGAGCAGGGAAGTCCTGTCTTCAGATATACAGTAGAGATAGAAGGCATCGCCGGATGTGAGGGTACGGGCTACAGCAAAAAGGAAAGCCAGCAGATGGCATCGAAGCTCACGCTGACAAGACTGCGCAAGGAACCGCAGTTCATCGACGAGATCTTCGCAGCCAAGACCAGCCGCACAAAGATGGAGGAAGAGCCCACCGCAGCCCTGCCACAGACGGAGGAACGCGGCGAGGAAAGACCTTTGCAGCAGAAAGAGGCTGCCGCCGGCACGCACTCTTCCGCAGACGACGACAACGAGTTCGACCTGAGCAACATCAGCATGAAGCGTATCGGAAGGGAAGACATCATAGCGCGCGCAGAGGCGATGGCTTACGCAGGCAACGAAACCGCCTGACTCTGCCGGAGAGACACGGCACACGCCGTGCCGGCACGTGTCAGGCGCGTAAATGCCATACCCAAAGCCGAGGCGCCATACGCATGCCGTACGCCACTATAAGGCACACTGGGGCACACAGCACAACGACATCACACGATACCGGAAAAACATGCATGAATATGCAGCGCGCGTCACCTGAAAGTGAATAAACATCCAGCGCATACTCCACATTGCTCGCTTTTTTCCACGCAACGGCATCCCACGCCGCAAATACGCCATTCTCGCGCACATCGCGCACATCTCTGTGGCACAGCCGTTTGCGCCGTTCCGTCGTCCGGGCGTCGCATTTCAGGTCCGCGAAAAAGGCTCTTCCGCATCGCAGGAAAGGCTTTTCCGCACCACGGAAAGTCCTCTTCCGCACATCAGGAGACACCGTCTCGCGCCACAGGAAAGCCCGTTCCGCACCGTTCCGCCGGTTTTTCCCATCCGCCACTGCACACCTTCCATTACGGAAAAGCCCGTTCCGCATCCTCCGGAACACCGCCTCCGGACTCCCGGCATTCTATTTCAGGATTTCCGGCTGTCAAAATTTTTTACTTCCACACTGCATATTTATTCATTTCTCCACGCCTTCCGACCCTGCCGGCAACAGCCATCCGTCAGCCCCCATCCACACGCCTCACCGCCGTAACACAGCCCGCAGGCTGCACAGCCGTGAAAAGACACGCTTCCCATAGACATCTTACAACATACCCCGATGTATACACACCAACACTATTGACAACCGTCCGGCAATTCATTACCTTTGCATCGCATTCAGGGAAAATCCCATGCGGAGGACACTCTTTCACGCAAGATAACGCTGCCGGACGCAATGATGGAATACCGTCATACCGCCTTACGCGGCTTGTCTTGAGAAAAGAAACAGTCATGCGGCGCAGACCTCACACCCGATGTAGTACGAGGCGCGCACCGAGCCACAGCCGGCACGGCTCACGCACGCCACGCCCGGGCACACTGAAGGTGTGACTCAGGCACCGCCCGACAACAGTCTCTCCTTAATAATCAAAACCAACAAAACACAAAGAAAGGAAAAACACTATGGCAGTAAAGTACAAAATCTATCAGAGCAAGCGTAACGACAGGTTCAAAGGAAGATGGTATGCCCGCGCCGTGCACGAGTGGACGGTGACCACCGACGACCTCGCCGACATCATGCAGGACAACTGCACCGTGAAACGCTCGGACATCCTCGCCGTCATAAGCGAGCTGGTGGAGGTGATGCGCACGCAGCTCCAGAACTCGATGAGGGTGAAGCTCGACCGCTTCGGAACGTTCAAGCTGGGCATATCCACCACATCCGCCGAGAAGGCGAAGGACTTCACGCCGGGCGCCAACATCAAAGGCATACACGTGCTCTTCCAGCCCGAGCTGAAGATCGACGCCAAGGGCAACCGCATACAGAGCTTCATCTACGGAGCGAAGGTGCAGGAGGCTTTGCCATACGACATCGAGAAGGAGCCCGAGACAGAAGAGAACGTATAACCGGAAACACAAATCAAACGTAACATAAACTGTACAACATGAGCAAAAAGAACAACAACCTGTGGACTGTCATCATGAAAGTGCTGATTGCCGTCGCTACAACCATCATCGGCGCGATAGGCGTGCAGGAGGCGGGAAATGACGAATGAGAACCTTGAACGGGTGATACTCGTTCTGAGAATAATAATCATGCTGGCGACACTCATAGCTGCAATAAGCTGCTCGGTGGCGTTGTGCTGACCCAACTTTGCGGGACATCCGCCGGAACAATGCTCCGGCGGATGTCTTTTTCTTATTCACAAGACATCGTGAAAGGCAGGGAAAAGCCTTATATGTTTCTTTTTTCGGATAAATATGACGCCATTTGTGAAATTTGTCCCTAACATAAGGCGTCATTAAGGATTTATATTAGTATATTTGCCATTCGGTTGCCGCACGTTCCGCCACGCATGGCGGGAAGCCCACAGGCGGCAACATGCCCGCACGGAATAACCGATAACCATATAACCTTGCAACTTATGATGAAGAAATTCTTAGCTATCTCCGCTTTCGTCGCAGTGGCGTCAGCGGTTCAGGCGGCAACGGGCGACACCGCGCCGTGCTACTCCAACAACCGCGAACCGCTCCTGCAGAAACCCTACATAGAGCTTCCGCTGGGCAGCATACGCGCCAAGGGCTGGCTCCTCGAGATGCTCCGACGGCAGAAGGACGGAGCCTCCGGACAGATGGACACGCTCTATCCCGAGGTGATGGGGCAGCGCAACGGGTGGCTCGGAGGCGACGGCGACCAATGGGAACGCGGTCCTTACTGGATAGACGGACTCCTGCCGCTTGCCTATATCCTCGACGACAAGGAACTGAAGAAGAAAGTGCAGCCGTGGATAGAATGGACGTTGAAGAGCCAGAGGGAGGACGGCTACTTCGGACCGGCAAAAGACTACGGCTACGAACCGGGGCTGCAGCGCGACAACTCAGCCGACTGGTGGCCCCGCATGGTGGTGCTGAAGATAATGCAGCAGTACTATTCCGCCACGCAGGACAGGCGTGTCGTCGATTTCATGACAAGATATTTCCATTACCAGCTCGCCACTCTGCCCTCCAAACCTCTCGGCAACTGGACGTTCTGGGCGGAATACCGCGCATGCGACAACCTGCAGGCGGTGTACTGGCTTTACAACATAACGGGCGACGAGGAGCTGCTCAGGCTTGCCTCGTTGCTGCATTCCCAGGGCTACGACTTCACCGGAATGTTCTTCGACGGCAAAGAACTGACAAGCATGGGAGGCATCCATTGCGTCAATCTGGCGCAGGGACTGAAGGAGCCAGTGATATATTACCAGCAGTCGAAGGACGAGAAATATCTGCGTGCAGTGAAGAAAGGACTGTCCGACCTGCGCCGTTTCAACGGACAGCCGCAGGGCATGTACGGCGGCGTCGAGCGTCTCCACGGCAACGTGCCCACACAAGGCTCGGAGCTGTGTTCGGCAGTCGAGATGATGTTCTCGCTCGAGAAGATGATGGAGATAACGGGCGACATGTCGTTCGCGGGTCATCTTGAGCGCGTGGCTTTCAACGCCATGCCCACCCAGATAACCGACGACTTCATGTACAAACAGTATTTCCAGCAGGCAAACCAGGTGATGATAACGCGCCACAGACGCAATTTCTATGAGGAGGGCACGCACAAAGGCACCGACATAGTGTTCGGAACGCTCTCCGGCTATCCGTGCTGCTTCTCCAACATGCACCAAGGCTGGCCCAAGTTCACGCAGAGCCTGTGGTACGCCACACCCGACAACGGACTGGCGGCGCTGGTTTATTCGCCTTCTGAAGTGACGGCACTGGTGGCTGACGGACGCAAGGTGACGGTGAGCGAGGAGACCGCCTATCCCATGGACGGGACTATAAGGATGACCGTGCGCCTACATTCCAAGGCTGACCGCAAGTCGGGCGTGAGCTTCCCGCTAAGTCTCCGCATACCCGAATGGTGTGAAGGGGCAGATGTGAGAGTGAACGGCGAGGCTCAGAAGATCACCGGAAACGTGCTGCGGATAGACCGCGTGTGGCGCGAAGGCGACGTTGTCACCCTGTCGTTCCCCATGCACATATCCACAAACGCATGGCATGAGGGAGCCGTCTCCATAGAGCGCGGACCGCTGGTATACGGTCTGAGGATGGAGGAAGAGTGGAAGAAGCGCGAGTTCCCTGAGAACGAGAGGGCGCAGTTCGGCAGGTATTACTATGAGGTGACATCGCCTTCAAAATGGAACTACGGCATTCTTAACACCGACCTAAACAAAGGCGATAACGCCGCCAAGGTGATAATAGACGAGGAGAAGCTCAAAGGCAGTTATCCGTGGAATCTGGAGAACGCGCCCATACAGATAAAGCTGAAGGCTAAGGAACTCACACACTGGCAGCTGTACAACGAGATGGCTGGTCCCACACCGTTCCACGGCTGTCCCACCGAAAGCCCGGTGGAGGAGATAACACTCATCCCCTACGGCTGCACGACGCTCCGCATAAGCGAGTTCCCGGTAGTTTACTGAAGACCGTACGCTCTGCCCGCAGCCTCCGCCGTCACCTTCCGAGCATATGGCGGATGGCGGCAAGCGGAGCGAAGAATATCATGCGCGGTCCAGTCCAGCGCATCACACGCCTTATCATCTCGCGCTGCGCCGGAGCGTAACAGTGGGTCTTGCAATACTGGCACGCCCTCTTCGACTCCCCGTAGCGGCAGCGCGAAAGCCTTGCCGAGGCGTAGTCGCACAGCCGGACATACTCTTCGGGCATCTCCTTGAGGTGCAGCCGGTGGCGGCAATAAAGCTCCACCATCATCCGAACCGTCCTTTTCTCACTTTCTATACGGTTTTTCTTCATACTTCTATCACATTTTCAACGCATCATAAATAAATTGGCAAATATAGTGAAAGGCGAGTGCAACGACAAGACGGAGAAACATCGTTTCTACAGTCTTGGCACTGCCGAGCCGCATCCTATATTCTACAAATATAGCGAAAGGCGAGAGCAGCAGCAAAACGGGAAAACAACGTTTTCACGCGATTGATGTTGCCGAGCCGCATCCTATATTATACAAATATAGTGAAAGGCGAGAGCAACGACAAGACGGAGAAACATCGTTTCTACAGTCTTGACACTGCCGAGCCGCATCCTATATTATACAAATATACAAAAAACATGTCCGGAACATGTGATTCCGGACATGTTTTTATTCTTTCACGTCTCAGCCATAGTCCTTACGTGGCACATTGCCGCTCAGCTCGTGCCCCTCTCCTTGCGCAGACAATAGCGTTCGCACTGCGCGCAGATGTCATATCCGAGCATGGCTCCGAGTATGAAGTCCTCCTCCGGAGTAAGTTGGTTGAGCGGACGGTCCACCATCCGCCTTATGGCATGAATGCACTCCCTCTTTCCGAAGAACAGGTTCACCTTTCTGCTGTCCACCGGCTGCACCATGAAGTCGATGTTCTGCCTCCGCAGACGGCTCACCGCCGCCTCCTCATACTTTCGGTTCACCGTGAAGAGCACCATCTGTCTCACGCCCTTCTTCAGTTCATATATATGATTCATGAACACCTTCAGTTCGGTGGGATGTATCTCAGTCCGCTCCATTTTCTTGTCTTTCCTCCTTCCTTATGCCTCGTTGTAAGTATGCGCGGCGCATGAGTGACGCCTTCTCCCTGTGTCCGCGGCGCACGGAGGGTCAGCCTATCTCAGCCTTCACCGCCTCCGCCCACGCGCCGATACGTCCGTCGGTGAGGTCGCTCTCGTTCACATCGTCTATGGCAAGACCCACGAAACAGCCGTCGACAACCGCCGTGGACGACTCGAACGTATATCCGTCCACAGACACTCCGCCGCCCGCGAACGTGCAGCCGCTGTCCTTCAGACCCTCATACAACGCGCCCAAGGCGTCGCAGAACGTGTCGCCGTACGACTCCGAGTCGCCGCAACCGAAGAGAGCCACAGTCTTGCCCTGCAGTCCGGTTTTCCTCAACAGCTCCAGAGCGTCATACCAGTCGTCCTGCAACTCGCCGCATCCCCATGTGGAGCTGCCGAGCACCAGCACGTCATAACCGGCTATCATGTCTGCCGTAAGGTCAGCCACGTTGTGCACGTCGGCACTGTCCACACCCAGCCGCACGGCTATCCGTCCGGCTATATCCTCGCACGTTCCGGTGCTCGAACCATAAAAAACTCCTGTTTTCTTCATACCGTCAAGTTATGTTTTAATATAAAAATTCAAACTGATGTCCGCCGTCCGTCGCATCCGCCGGAATCCTCGTGCGATACCTCAGGAGCCGGACGTATCATCATCAGCTGCAAAATTAATGAACGGCAGACAGTTGTGAAATACCCAATTGTTGCGATTTTTCACACCGTAAAGTCGATTACAGTCATCACATATCGCTACACCATGCCAGAAGAAAAGGCTGCGTAATGACGTCAGACTGTACGTTCTGTCGTACAACATCTACCATGTATCACATCACTACGTCCGTCCGCCAAGGAAACTCCCGTCCCAACTTCCTCCACCGCACGCACAATGGCGGTTCAACCCGAATCGGTCATCAGACCGTCATAGCGTTTTTTTACTCATTTGCAGAACTCTTCATCCCTCTTCCGCACTGCTGCCGTCATATTGTCTCCCGCTTTTTCCCGATGTAGCCCGATACATCTTCGATAAAAGCAGAAACCAATCTGACTGACAGCAGTACGAAATAAGGATGAAGTCTGATAACCTATTCGGGTTCAAATGAAAAAAAACCGCAAAATATTTCCGATTATAGCTCATTTTGCTTATTTTTGTCCTGGAACACGGGCATGCCGCTACGACATGCCACGTCGGCGAATATCATAATGAAAGACCTGCCAGGCACAAGGCAGGGAACTGTATCAACACACAACAATAAAAAGCTATGAAAAGAATAAAACCAGCAAGCCTCATCCTCGCCGCTGCCGCGATGATCGCCTTCACGGCGTGCGACAGGAACGCCGGAAAGGCTGGCGACGACTCGGGCATACTGCCGCAGGGCATCACAATGATGACCATCGACTCAGCCAGTCTCACATCCTTCCGCGACAACGCGGAAGAAAGACGCATGCCGAACAGCCTGTTCTACGGCAAGAACGACTCCGACAGCATCAACATACTCTCCCCCGAGGGCAGCGTGCCTTCGTCCATAAGCTGCTTCCTCATAGAGAAGAAAGGGAAGAAAATGCTGTTCGACACCGGCAACGGACCGGACAAGGGAGGACGCCTTCTGGCTCTGCTCGACTCCATGGACATCAAGCCCACTGACATCGACTACGTAATGATAACCCACTTCCACGGCGACCACATAGGCGGACTCATGCGCGACGGCAAACCCGTATTCACGCAGTCGGAGGTGTATGTGCCCGAAGAGGAGTACGACTACTGGATAACCAACGCCCGCAGAGTGAAGAAGGAGCACCGCGACAACGCAGCCTTCGCGGCATCGGTGATGAAGGCTTATGCCGGACATCTGCACCGGTTCGCCTACACCGACGCGCTCCCACTTGGCGTGAAAGCGTTGCCCGCACCGGGACATACGCCCGGACACACGGTATATCAGGCAGGCAGACTGCTCGTCATAGGCGACCTCATGCACGGCTACGCACTGCAGATGCAGAACCCGAAGATATGCGCCGCCTACGACATGGACCGCAAGAAGGCTGTCGAGTCGAGGGTGAAATACATCGGGTATGTGAAGGACAAGAAGCTGATAATGGCTGGCATGCACCTGCCCGGCAACGGTGTGATAGAAGAGCAGGAATGACACGGCGGCGGCACAATGCCTTCACGCCGCCACAACGCACACCCTCAACAATGCCGCTCCATGCCTCCCCACAGGCAAGGCGAGGACGGTATGCTATGCCTGCCGCATATTGCAAGAATATGCAAGAATATGGGTCGCGGAATGAATAATTATTCACCGCAACCTCAGAATACCGCCGTTTTTGCACGCGAAAGGTTTTACGCTTGCAAATACGCGGCTCTCGTGCAGTTAAGGCAACGCCCTGACAGCCAGCCGTTTGCACCATGCGACACATCCATGCGTGCTTTCCGCCATTGCAGGAAAGCCCGTTCCGCGACGCGAAAGAGGCTGTTCCGCCGCATCACACAGCCTTTTCCGCACCGTAATACAGCCCGTTCCGCACCGTCACTGTGCACGATGTACATCAGTAACCGTCCCGTTCGGGTATAAAAACATCGCAAAAAGCATCGCACTACTGTCCTCCTTAATGCCACACTTCCGTTTTTCCGGCGTCACCGTTTCCTGTTCCGCGACTTTCCATTGTCAAAATATTTTACTGCCGGAGTGTATATTTATGCATCCGCCAGGGACGTAAAGCCGTGCTGAAAACAGTCACAAGGTGTCACGAAACGTCATGATGACGCATGTATTTTTACCGCCATACCGTGGCAGACTGATAAGAACGCTCAGCGGATGTGGGGGATATATGCATGCATATTGAGGGCGCCAGCCTTGTAGAGACGCAAGATTTTGCGTCTCACGATGGAGAAGTGAGTATGTTGCCAGCGTATTATAGCTTGCGCATGTTGGTATGGGACAGGACGGGAGACGCAAGATTTTGCGTCTCTACTTTGGTTTGACTGCGTATAATAGGATATGTTGCTGTTGATGATAATGAGGGCGGCAGCATGTAGAGACGCAAAATCTTGCGTCTCACGAGGGAGAAGTGAGTTTGTTGCCAGCGTATTATAGCATGCGCATGTTGGTATGGTACAGGACGGGAGACGCAAGATTTTGCGTCTATACAAGGGAGGAATGCATTTGTTGCCAGCGTATTATAGCTTGCGCATGTCGGCATGGGGTAGGACGGGAGACGCAAGATTTTGCGTCTCTACTTTGGTTTGACTGCGTATAATAGGATGGTTTGCTGTTGATGATAATGGTGGCGGAGGCATGAAGGGTTGCGGTGTGTCACTCTCTTTTTTCCGCCGCGTCACGCCCCGATTCCGTGCCCGCGTCCTTCACAAAACGCTCACGGTAGTTCTTTGGCGACACGCCCAGATGCTTCTTCACATATTTCCCGAAGAACGAGATGTTGGGAAAATCGAGGTCGCACGAAATCTCCTTCACCGACTTCCGCGTGTATCTCAGCATGTAGCTTATGTCCTTCACCACGTATGTGTCTATTATCTTGGATGCCGGACATCCGCTCACACCGCTGCATACGGCAGTGAGATATTTGGGCGTGATGTGCAGTCTGCCGGCGTAGAAGCTCACGCTGCGCTTCTTGGGGCGCATGTCTGTGAGCATGTTGATGAAGTTGTTGAATATTGTCTCAGCCGAAGAGAACGTGTGTCCCTGCCGTTCGACGAACCTGTCAACCACATCACCGAACTCGTAGAGGAACGCGAGCATGAGCGAACCGATGACTTCGGTGCGGTGTTTCCCAAGGTTCGACGCCACCTTCTTCTGCAAAAGGGCATGATACTGACAGAAAAGGGCGGCGTCCTTCTCGTCGAGCGAGAACACGGGATGGGTCTCGAACGCCATCTTGGCGTTCCAGTCAATGTTCACCATCGGCAGTATTCGCCTGAAGTAACCGGGCGAGATGGCTATGCTGCGGCACTGCATGCCGTCGCTCTTGCGTATGCCGCTCACTATCATGTCGGGCGGACAGATGAGCACGTCGTTCTTCCTCATTGTGTATGGCGTGCTGTTTATGCGGAACGAAATCTCCCCACCGGTGCACAGAACCATCACGTGGAAGTCGAACATGAAAGCGTCCTCTCCCTCCGAACCTCTAAGACTGTTGCCTATGGCTATGTCGCCGTCGTTGTATAACGTCTCCTTGCTGACCGCATTGTCGGCAAGATTGATTTTCTTTATTCCGCTCATATCATTGCTTTATATGCCTGCAAATTTACCGTTCTTTTTCCTTCCGCCACACCGAAGGCGGTTTATATAATGATAAAAAATCAAGAAAAAGGTGAAAACAGAACAGTTGCAGCCACACTGTATGCAGTGGTTGAGGCAACGGGAGGGGCGCGCCTTTCACGCCGTCACGGGCATGCGCGCGCTGCCTGATAGCAACAACAGGGTATCGGCAGGCACGATTCGGGTGGCAGGACATGCTCCGAGGCACGTAAAATTCATTATTTCAAGGTATTGCGCGCTTACAGCCGAATGCTTAACTTTGCAAACGTATTTAGATTAATGGTGTTACTTTGCATAACTGAAGTTAATATCAGCTTATAGTTAAAGATACATAATGTTATTGTATAATCAGAAGAAAGCCGGCTGTGAAGTCGGCTTTTGCGTTTTCATAAGCTCCTGAGTCCCGAGCCGCGCGTACGGTGCGTCGTGACAGACACGGACAGGACGCGCCACGGAGGCGCGAGGGATGCGGCATGCGTCACAACGTAAGCAGCAAGAGGACAGGCTGCAAGGAGTGGGAACTCTCCCGTGATGAGGGCATGGCAAAGGAACGCCTGCGTGACGCGACCGCTGTCTCAAAAGCATGGGAAAGGGGTGGGGAGGTTTTATTTTGGTTACATATAGTTTAAATTTAAATACGAATCATCCAACAGCATTCAAATAATGACTATATTTTTAGAAGATTTGCGGCGTTCGGCAATGCAAGAGCAAGCTCTCATTGCACTCACTTGCGGCATCTTTGTAAAAGATTTTCCGCGCCAGACAAATCATCAGAAACGCAGCGTACACGCCACACCCGGCTTTGCGCTTCTGCACATCAACACGAAAACAGAGTCCGGACAGGAGCCGGGACCGGACATGACAAACCCAAAACAGTATGAAGCATTTTTTACAGTTTGCACAGTGTGCGGCAGGTCTTCTGTTGCTGTCGGCAACAGCTTATGCCGAACGTGTTGTCGTGGACGGCATAAACTATGAGACAAACGACGACAACTTCACGGCAACGGTGGTGGCTTCCGACGGCGAACCTTATAAGGGCACGCTCGTCATTCCGGCTTCCATCACATACAACGACCGTACCTATGACGTGACGAATATCGAAAGCACGGCGTTCTCATACAACGGTTTCATAACATCTGTCGACATCCATGCCCCGATAACAGAGACGGAGAGCATGTTCAGCGGATGCACGTCGCTCACGTCGGTAAGCCTGCCGGAAACTGTCACCACAATAGGCTCATACGCCTTCAGCGGCTGTACGTCGCTGGCGTCGTTCACCGTCGACAACAACATCAGCACCATAGAATACAGCGCGTTCGACGGGTGCGAGTCGCTGGAGGAGTTTGTCATCAAGGACGGCGACACTCCCATATCTCTTGACGACATGTCCACGATGCCGGTAAAGAGACTGCAGATAGGCAGGGAAAACTTGAATACGCCACCATATCGGGCAACGTGAAGACCGTCCCCGACAATATGTTCAACATGTGCTCAAGCCTCAAATCACTGACAATAGGCGAGGGTGTGACAACCATAGGAGAATGGGCGTGCTCCGGATGCACGTCGCTCACAGACATCACCCTGCCCGAAAGCGTGGACAGCATAGGCATGAACGCCTTCTCCTACTGCTCCGGTCTGGAGGAGATAACGGTTCCGTCAAAGGTGGATTACCTGGCAAGCTCGCTCTTTGAGTATTGCTCCGCGCTGAAGGATGTGACTCTTCCGGAAGGGCTCAGGTGCATAGGCGAGAACGCATTCGGATGGTGTGAGGAGATAGACACGCTCAGGCTGCCCTCCACTCTGGAGACAATAGACCGCACCGCGTTCGCCGAATGCCGCGGTCTGGAGGCTATAATAATGTGCAATGGAGTCAAGACGGTGGGCGACGGAGCGTTCGAGTCGTGCACGTCTCTGGAGAAAGTATACTACAAGGGGTCGCTGGAGGAATGGCTCGCGATAAGGATGGATGGCATGACATACGAGGAGGACACATGTCCGCTGAGCTATGCCAAGGAGTTCTATGTGAACTATGGCACCGGCGACGAGCAGCTCATGACTGACGTGACAATACCGGAAGGCGTGACGGACATAGGCCAGTTCGCCTTCGCAGGATACAAGGGACAGAGGAGTCTCACGGTGCCGGAAACGGTGAACAGCGTGGGATACATGGCGTTCAGCTATTGCATAAACCTCAACAACCTCGTGCTGCGCGCGCGAAACATAGGCGACTACGCCTTTTTCGCCACAAACCTTAAGACCGCCACAATAGGACCGAGAATGCGGAAGGTGGGCGTCATGGCGTTCAGACCCTATTATTCCAACAATCTGGAACGCACCGACTATGAGGGAACGCTGCCGGAATGGCTTGGCACAACATTCGCCGACCCGGACGGCAACCCCTTCGTCAGACACGACTTCTATGTGGACGGCAAGCTCATCAGCGGACACCTGAGACTGCCCTGCAACTTTGCCAAGGCATACACTTTCTACGGATGTCCGGCAATAACATCCGTTGACATGCCTTATATAAAACCTAACATTGAAGAATATTCCTTTGCCGAAATGCCAAACATAACGTCGCTGAAGATAAACGGAGTGGAGCAGCTGAACGCGCCTGCCGCACTTGAGGCGGAGAACGGAGGCATAATACTGGGCGACGGAGCGTTCAGCGGATGCCCCAAGCTTGCTGACATTGACATCAATTTCGACCAGGTGGAGTATATCGGAGCCGGTGTCTTCGACCGCACGGCATGGTATGACAGCAAGCCTGACGGACTGATATACCTCGGCGACTTCGCATACAAATACAAGGGAGACATGCCTGAGGGCTCGCTTGAGGCATACTGCAACGCGCCGGGATGGAGAATATGGGCTACATACTTCGAGGAGTTCGTCCCGTCCGGCATAAACGCTGTGGAGAACGCTAACAGCAACACATCCGAAAGACACTACGACATGTCAGGAAAGGCTGTGCCGCCGACGGCAAAAGGTCTGCACATCGTGCGCGGAAGCGACGGAAAGACACGCAAGGTGATTGTACGCTAAAGCCGAATACGGAACATATAAAAGCGGGTCAGGACCATACCTACAGTCCTGACCCGCATTCTTCTGATACCGGATTATGACGGATGAGTCCGGTTTAATACGTGAACCGGAACACGGGCGAAGGCTGCCGTCTGTCGGTTGTCTTGTATATCGGGTCTGACGTATACTGGTATGACGTCACGTTTCCGGCTGAGTCGAACTGATAGCTGAACTCCATCGTACCGTACGACGAGTCGGCTGGCTTGAAGTCAATCTTGTCCACAAGCTTGCGGCTGGGCTGTCCGAGGAACCCGAGATAGCGTAGGAACTCAAGATTGGTGTTGATTACGCTCGCCTCCGGATACAGTCCGTTCTTGTTGTCACGTGATGTGTAGCTGAACGTATACGTGCAGTAAAGCTCTCCATCGTTGCGGTATTCCTCCACACGGCTGACATTTCCTCCGCTGTAGCTCACCATATAATAACGGTAGTCGTACGGATTCTCGATTGAGAAATATCTCATGTATCCGTCGTTGTCGCCCGACGTGCGGCAACTCCACGCTCCGTCAGCGCCGTCTCTGAAGAAGTTCGCATAGCCTGTCGAGCCGAGTCCGAACGTATAAGTGTATGCGCTTGACTTTGCCGTCACCTCATCATAGGAGTAGCTGAGGGCGTAGGAAGCCGACGACGAACCGGAACGCAGCATGCGCACCACCTTGTTGCCTGAGTACACATACTCCACCTTGAAGTCACGCGAGCCCTGTGCGAACTCCATTTCGAATGTCCTTACTGGGGTTGTAACGAAGTCGGCTATGCCTGTTTCCGGATTGCCGCCCACATCGCCGCCACCCTGACTGCCGCCCGTATCATCTCCTGTGCCTTCCTTCACGAGCCTGTATACCGTGGAACCATATACGAGCGTGTTGTTTCCTGAGGGTGTCAGCGTGAACGACCCGTATCCGCCTGTATCGGTCAATGTTATCTTTCCGTCACTTATGACGTACTCATAGAAGGTGTCGCTCTCACCGCTGTACTCCACATATTCGCCGTTGGAGTTCCACTCCATTCCGCTGTACGCGGTGTGCTGCTCGGCTCTGTCGCCGCTTATGAACTTCAGTGTCATGGTGCCTTCCTCATACTCACCGTTCTCGCTTACCTGAAAATACTCACCCTTCCACTCGCTTCCTACGAGTCTGTCGAGTATGCTGCCGGTCGTCCCATCGCCACTTCCACCGTCGTCATCGCCTCCGCACGAAGACACGACTGCGCAACACAGGAACATCATAAACCACGACAGGACTGCATGGACAGTGCCCGTCATCCTCGAACAAATGTCATTCTTTTTCATTTTGTCTGTTTTATTGTTATACACTATGCAAGCAACGGCATGACGCTCCGGCACATGCCGTCGCACGTTTAACGAGGACACGCCATCAGAGAGTATCTGTGCGTCATTACTGTGAAATAAAAACCTTAAACGTATTTTGCCGCCTTAAAACACCATCAGACACGGCAAGACACGCACAAAGGCACATGACGTGTCCGAATGTAAAATTACAATAATATACAATACAGTACAAACGTCACTTCCACGCATATGGTCCGGACGCGACGTAATGATGCATAAGCGATGAAAAAAAGTTGATATGCGGTTAAAAAAAATACAGCCAGGACTGACAGCGGCATGGAATAAGGATGAATCATGATGACGGTACAGGGTCAAAAATTCCCTGTCAGGCGGTTTCCCGAATACGGTGTCAACAACCCGAAGCCTGTCCGAATATTCCCTGTATGTTCCATCACGAAGAAGCACACACATTAGCGGCAGGCGGAAGAACGGTTTGGCTGTACATCTGAATTACCGGTCCCGCTCCGTCGGAACAACGTTGTCAGTTGCTTTTATTGATAAGATTCACCACCACACTCACCATGACGTCTTTCTCTTCCGTGCGGCTATCGGCTATCATAAGCGTTATGGCGACCAGCGTATTGTCCGCAATCCTCTTGGTGCCATCCTCACGGTAGAGTATGCCGTTGTTGTTCATGAACCACAGGAACAAGGTAGCCGCTATGCGTTTGTTGCCGTCTGAGAACGAATGGTTCTTAACAACAAGATACAGAAGCATAGCCGCCTTCTCCTCAACAGACGGATACAGCTCCATGCCGTCAAACGTCTGGTATATCTGTCCGATGGAACTTCTGAACGAATCGTCCTTCTCGTTGCCGAAAAGAGCAGACCCTCCGAACTTCTCACGAAGCTGTCTTATCTCCTGCATGGCACCCTCGTAAGTAGCGCGAAAAGCCCCGTGGGCGGTAGTGTTCCTAATGCCCAGCCGCTGATAGTCGTAATCGTCCAAGGTGTCGAGGGCGTAGGTATAGTCCACAACCACATCTACAAGCGCGCTCTGTTCCTCCTTCAACGGGTCGGGAGAGTGCCGGAGAGTTCTTCCAAGCATCTGAACCAGCTGCCGCAGCTCCGCAACCTGTTTCTTGCGCATGCTTTCGTTCACGGCATAACCTTTGATGAGATACTGCTTCAAGACAGAGCTTGCCCATTGACGGAACTTTACCCCTCGTTTACTCTTGACGCGGTAACCCACAGAAATGATAACATCAAGATTGTACAACGTTGTTGTTGCTTCTTGTGTAAATCCTTTTCTACGACCGTAATCCTTGGTATGTGCAAATTTTGCACATACCAAGGACTCTTGCAATTCACCCTCCTTGAAAATGTTTCTGATATGACGTCCTATAACGGTTCTGTCTTTCTCAAACAGTTCACTCATCTGTTGCTGTGACAGCCAAACGGTATCACCTTCCAGCTTGACATCAAGTCTGGTCTTGCCGTCCTCGCTCCGATAGATGACAATCTCATTGTTAAGGTTAAAAAACTCTTCCATAAATTCTTAGTGTAACGTATTGCCGGCGTATTGCCGAAGCACATAATTATGATGATTAACAAAACGTGTTGCTGCCTTATAGTGTTTAAACACGAAGAACAACCGACGGTAACCGTCATCATTAACGAAAACAAAGGTATGTAAATATTCTTTATGCAAGATGGCTTTCGAGTATATTTTCGTCCAATGAAGGAAATATATAATATCTTCACAGACATACAGTAATGTATTATTATATATATAAACAGCTTTTCAAAAATAACCGACATCATAATAATACTCACATGTCGTCCATATCTTTGCCGTCCTCTTGCGTGCTGTCCAGGGCTGCGTTCCAAAGTCATGAGATGGCGTGTGACAGACTGAACGACCGATGATACATTGGAACGCAGTACTTAACAGCACACAAGATGACGTCAGAAGTGCGGAAGAAGGATTAAGAACAGACAATAAATCTTAAATTTGGAATCAGCGTTCTGATGGCTGATTCTGATTAAAGAACATCGTGTCAGGAACCGCGTTCGCAGCCCGGATGCATCACGATGTTCTTTACACAGTGTGAGAAAAAGCCCGGCTATCTCTTATTTCCTCCTCGTAGCCTCAATCACCGAGGTGTTTATCTCACGCACCTTGTCGAGACTCATCTTCTCCACCCGTCGGTCGTAAGTCACGAGTCCGTTTATCTCATGTTCCACATCGGTGGTCTGAGTGTATATGGCGGTGCTCAGTCCGAAGTAGTTCACCATCTGTTCGAGCTCGGTAGCCATCATCACATATGTGTCGGTGAGCACTCCGCTGTTTATCATCATCTCGTAGGCATCGTTGCGCACGGGCCACATATGCCCTCTCACAAAGAGTCCCTTGCCCCCGAACTCGCCCAGTGAGGCGGCGCGCCTTTCGTCGGGCTTGGCTATTGAGCCCGGCTCTATCTTGCCGTAGTGGTGCATGTCCACGAAATCGCCGTTGCCCGGATCGCCGTAAGCCTTGCGGTAGCCGGGCGCGTAGTTGTAGCCCGACATGCCGTTGACGAGGCGGTGGGGGTCGTAGCTTTTCACCCATGCGGTGATGTCGGTAGCCTCAAACGCGCCCCAGTTCTCGTTGAAAGGCACCCACATGACGATGGACGGTGAGCTGACGTGCTGGTCTATCATGGTCTTCAGCTCGGCACGGAACTGCCTGCGCACTGCCACAGAGTCGGCTCCGTCGGGTTCCCACAGGTTGGGCATGTCCTGCCATACCATGACGCCGAGGCGGTCGCAATGATAATACCAACGCTGCGGCTCGACCTTTATGTGCTTGCGTATGACGTTGAATCCGGCACGCTTAGCCAGCTCTATGTCGTAGCGCAGAGCCTCGTCTGTGGGCGCGGTGAATATGCCGTCGGGCCAGTAGCCCTGGTCGAGAAGACCGAGATGGAGCACGAACTCGCCGTTGAGAGTGGGGCGCATCACACCGTCTATCTTCCTCATGCCTACTGAGCGCATGCCGAAGTAAGAGCCTACCTCGTCCACCACCTTGCCACGCTTGTCCTTCAGTTGCAGCTTAAGGTCGTAAAGAAACGGATCGTCCGGACTCCACAGACGCGGATCGGGAACGGGCAGGAAAAACGTCTTGCCTGCCATGCCCGTTGCCTCCGACACCTTCTCTCCGCCGCTTCCGGCAACCGCCACAACCTGCAGCGGCTCGTCCTCAGCGTATGCCGTCACCTCCAGACGGCTGTTCCGCACGTCGGGTATGAGCCTTATACCGGAGATGTGGTGTCTGCCCACAGGCTCGAGCCACACCGTCTGCCATATGCCCGAGGTGAAGGTATAGTCGCCGCGCGGACCGTTCTTGCCGCATGCCGCGCGTCCGTCGTTGGGATCGTAAGCACCCACCACCAGCACGTTCTCACCCGACTTGAGCATGTCGGTGATGTCGAAGCCGAACGCATCATACCCTCCCGTGTGCGTGCCTGCCTTCCTGCCGTTGACAAACACTATGGAGTGACGGTCCACCGCTCCGAAATTGAGCATCACGCGCCTGCCCTTCCATTCCTTCGGAACGGTGAACCTGCGACGGTACCACATGCATGAGTCGCCCTTCCTGCCTATGCCCGAAAGTTCCGACTCGGGCGGGAACGGCACCCGTATTCTGCGCACGCCCGACGCGAAGGACGGCGGAGCGGAAGCCTTTACGGGCGAAACGCCGGAGGGGTCGGTCATGTAGTCCCACTCGCCGTTAAGATTGAGCCACTGCGCGCGCGCCATTTGCGGACGCGGATATTCTGGAAGCGGTGTCACGGCTGCGGCAGCCTCCTCTGTCCACGGTGTGGGCAGGGTGAAACGTTTCTTCCCCTCCTGTGCGTTCACTCCTACAGCAGTGACTCCCGACAACAGGAAAAGAGCCATGCAGGCAATAAGTTTTCTTTTCATACGATGGTATTTTATAAATTATCATTCATTTCATCACACCTGACGGGAATCATTAAAAATCCGCGTTCAAGACACTTAGGTAATATGGCAGGAGCATTGTCTTTATATTGTCTAAAGACATTGTCGAATAAAACCAGTGTATAAAATCTCCCCCCGTCCACATCAGCCTATGCTGCTCACAAAGGTTGTTTCCGCCTTCCTCAGGATGTCACGCCATGCCGCCACGCCTCATCCCGCAATGGCGTTCCGCACGCTTCTCAGACGCCCTGTGCGGACACCGTTGTCCCAAAGAGCCCGTTCCGCGTTCTCAAAGAGCCTTTTCCAGCCTGCCAAAGAGCCTGTTCGGGAAACTCAAAGAGGCTCTTTCGCAACCTCATAAAGCCCGTTCCGCAGCCTCAAAGAGCCCGTATCGCGGCACACGACATCCGGAACCGGCGTGAAAGCCATAAGAAACGAGATTTTGAGAGACACCGTTCTCACAATCCGTTCTCTTTCAGCAGTCTCCTGTAAATCATCTCGTCCTCTTCAAGAAAACAGCAGAATATCACCTCACCCGTATAAGCTCCACTCCTTAAGGCTTCTGTCACAGTATTGAGGGCAATCCTCGCAGCCTCCTCATGCGGATAGCCGTAGACACCGGTACTTACGCACGGAAAGGCTACGGAGCACATGCCGCTCTCCGCGGCAAGCCTGAGCGACGTGGCGTAACACGAAGCCAGCAGCTCCGGCTCACCGTGACCGCCGCCGCGCCACACCGGTCCCACGGTGTGGATAATCCTCCTGCACGGCAGGCGGTAAGCCCCCGTCATCTTACTCTCGCCCGTCCTGCATCCGCCGAGCGTGCGGCATTCCTCCAGCAGTTCCCTTCCGGCAGCCCTGTGTATGGCACCGTCCACACCTCCGCCTCCGAGCAGCGAACAGTTTGCGGCGTTCACTATGGCGTCGACATCAAGACGTGTTATGTCTCCTGCCACCACTCTTATCCTTTTTCCGTTGTATTCCATCATAAGTTTTCAGTTATCATCTGACACATGCATACGTGTCTGCCACAACCGCAAGCCGCACCTTAACAGACGAACGGTCAACAAGAACAAATACCCGACAACCGCTTATCATTATCATTTTAAAGTATATCCCTTGCAGCCATATTTGACATCAGAACACGAAAAGCCAGCCATTCATTTCCCGAGCACAGCTCATCTTTTACAAAGATATACATTTTTCCCCTGTCTTCATCTTTTTGTTCCGACATATAAACATTCTTTTTTATTCACACGGACAAGATTTCATATCACCAAGACATCGTGCATCCGTTCCCGTCAGAAGATGTTTCTTACCAGACGGAACAGCACAATGAAATCGGCATGACAGATGATGAGGAATGTCACATGGTGCGTGTAATATCCCGCCTTCGTGAGTTTTCCTGCCTCAAGCTCGAGCCGTTCGGGCGTGAAAGCCAGTCTGAGCAGGAAATAGTAAGCCGCCATGTTGGCTGCCAACGCCAGGATGAGTACCGCCGCACCCATGTTCAAGAAGAGCTGTAAAAACCTTCCGCCGACAAGCAGAAGGACCGTCGTCTCAAAGAGGGTGAGCATGAGGGCGATGAACAGCAAAGCCGTGTGACAGGCTTTGTCTCTGTCTCTGAATTTCAAAAACCAGAAGTGGTAGTGTGCCACGAACATGTTTACAATCGGATTTTTCATAATTTGCGTGTTTTATTTTGATGGTTTATTATGTTTGTTTTCCGGCTGTGCGTGCCGTAATTTCATATATCATTAAATTGAAGATGTCCGCTATACGACTGCCAGCATTTACACCGCACAGCGCGCCAAGCGGCATAACGGGAAGCGGTTGGCGCAGGACAATACTGTAAAAACATTGTGATATGTATGGAGTATGATGACGATGATAAATGCATTGGTTCATCGGGAGACGCAAGATTGCACGATGCGGATATGGAATATGATACCGACAATATATGCATTGATTCATCGGGAGACGCAAGATATTGCGTCTCTACTTTGCCGTGGATGCGGTGAATGGAGCGCATTCCTTCTATGGATGATTTGCGGCGGCAGCCTTGTAGAGACGCAAAATCTTGCGTCTCACGAGAAAACCATGGCAATATACGAATGATATAATACGATGATGATAAACGCATTGTTCCCCCGGGAGACGCAAGATGTTGCGTCTCTACTTTGTCAGGCTTCGGTGGGGGCATGGCGGAAAGGGGTGTCTGCATGATGTGTCCCAATGTCATTACGGTGTAGTGAGGTCGCGTCAGATGAACCACATAACCTGTGGCAGTACTTCTGTTCCGGACGCGGACTTCATGAACCGGTACATGCGGACCTGGATTCCGTTCTTCTCAATCTCCCATATCTCCATCTCGGGGAAATCATCATCCATCAGTTCGAGATACATGTCACCGTCCTCATGCAGACTGCGGAAGACGAATCGTTTCTGGTCTGAGGTCTTTCCGGCGAACACTCGTATCGTATCGCTGTTGAAAGCCTTGCGCACAGAAATGTCGTCAATTGCCTTGAAGCCGTTTCTGTCTGGAAGCGACAGGTCTATCTTTTCTATGAATGACTCCGGTATAGTGCACCATCTGGCGAACGGAACGCGCAGATAATTGTAGTAGGTAAGGTCGTTCCTGTTGTCAGACGCGTCCTTTGGCTTGAATCTCCAGGTGAAATATATCATATCCCTGGCGTCAAGCGACTCCATACATATACCGTCCACATCACCCGCACTCAGCGGAAACAGGGTCTTGCCCGCACCTCCGAGCATCACACTGCCTTCGTGACAGTACATATATCCGCACGGTATCGCGAACTCTATCCCCACGGTGGCGAGCTTCTCTTTATGATACTTCAGTCTTCGCTCAGCCTGTTTCACACCAGGAATCTTCCATGTAGGCACATAGTTGTCGTCAAAGCGCACGATGTCCTTCAGGCTTCCGATATATCTGTTTGCCTTGGAAAGACCCTTGTCCGTGAACAGGCAGTAGGCGTACATGAAGCAGCGGTCATGCTTGTGTATTATCATCACCTTGCAATGAGTGAAACGGGAGTCCACCCTGTTGGCATTCCTCATACCTTCAAAACGCTTACGGGGCATGTCATAGAGGCATACCGTGTCGGCGTTGAACATCGTCCGGGCATGACTGACGTGCCATGTGAGCACATCTCCGGCATTGTCGGCTTTCATGAAGAGCCTGTGTCCGTATGCGGGCTGCAGACTTACCGACGTGTCAGGCTTCAGCGTCAGATAACGTCCGCGGTCGTTCCAGTCGTAATACAGACGCTGTGCCGGCATTTCATCATGAAACGGCATATACCCAGGGTCTTCCGAGTCGCGCGAAGGAGCGGACAGCCAGAACTGGAAGTCACCGTCGGACGAATCGTATCTCATCATCTTTACAGACGCTGATATGCTGTTGTCGTCAACGGGTAGGGGATAAGACAGGGACGCGGGACGGACGGATGTGATGCCGTAATAGCGCAGAGCCAGACGGAAAGATGTGGGTTTGTCCACTCCGAACCACCGGTCATCTGCGTCGAGATATTCCGGAGTGTCGTCTTTTGTAAGAACGTCCCACGCCACTCCCATACCTTGTCCGAATACATGCAGAGGCAAACACAGCATGACGCATGCGGAAGCTGCCAGCCGTAAAATGTCATTGTTCTTCATACTCTGTCAGTTTTTTACGTTTATATTTTACTTCATTCCTTATATTAAGCAGCCGTTCAAAATTGACCGACATACAAAATCACTCACATATTATATATATCCTTGTCGTCAGACCGTACGCTCTTCAGGGTTTCATACCAAAGTGTCAGCGGTCTTGTAACCTGCCACTCACACTCTCCGGACTTCCGGATGCGGCTACTGAACTGCACACAACATGACGGCAATTGATTCAGAACGTCCGCTTGTCATTAATATATATCATTATGTTCATTCTATAATTAAAGCCCCAGTCATTTGAAGCGGAACATGCCCTTCATGTCTTCAAGATACTTGTCGAAGCGCTCCGCCCCGTCGTCTGTCATGAAGAAGAGGAGCAAGATGTCGTCACCGTGCCTGCCGGTCACCACGTAACGGGCGTTGGTATATTTGCCTTCATATACCTTTTCGCGCAAGTCGAGCGGTATCCAGGCAAGGAAGTCGGAGTTGAACATTCTCCGTGCCTTTGACGAAGAAAGGAACGTCATCATCCTCACAAGGTTGTCCTCCTCCCACTTTTTGCTGACATCGGAAGAGGCGACATGCCCGCCTCTCAGTATGGCTTTCAGTTCCCACAAAGTCTCGCCTGCGGGTCTCGCCGTCTTTCCGCTACTGTAGTCAGCCGTCAACTTTTCTCCGTTCCCGTCGTACATCATAGGTATCATCGGATTGACATACATGCATGCCCTGCACTTTCCGTCTTTGCTGTCCATAGACAACATCACTCTTGGCAAGGCGTGGCATGTGTCCGTGTCAAATATACGGTGATGTTCACCTTTATGTATGATGTCGAACCTGTCGTTAGGGGTGAATGTCATATCATACTTTCGCATCAAACCGTCAAGCGCACTTTCCTCCTGTGCGGATGCCGGAATCGCGGCAAGAAACGTCAAAAGCGCGAATGCAAGACCTTTGAGTTTAGCAGTCATAAGCGTCATGTGTTTATTGTAGTATGTTTTCAATTGCCTTTTTTCAGGATGAATCCGCGGCGTCGCTCACCCGTGCGCATGTGTATGCCGTTCCAAATGGGCTTCACGTATACAAGGATTTGTTCTGTTTAGGACAGGTGTATGTGTAATACCAACTTTTAAGTTATTAAATATTTGCAAATATACACGTTTTTTAGATACGATGCAACAGTAACTATAGGAAAAATTGAAAATAAAAATGCAGACGGAAGAAATACTGTACTGAACGGAAGAAGATTATCGCACAACAGACAGAAAAACAATGCCTGCAAAAGCAACGGTTTTATTCCACATCCCTGCCTTTTTGAATATACGTAGCCGGAAATATGCTCCCGTAGCGTCACACCCACGACGGCACAAACCCAATGCTACGGCGCGAGCCCTGTAGAGACGCAAAATCTTGCGTCTCACGAGCAACCCATAGCAATGTACACATGCGACAATACACTGATGATAAATGCATATATTCCCCGGGAGACGCAAGATTTTGCGTCTCTACTTTAGGAGGACGGAGGTGGCGGGGAGGAATTAATGGAGAATGCGGGGTGCCGCACTGAATGCATAAATATACGGACGGAGCAGTAAAAAATCTTTACATTATTTTTTGGAAAAACAGGGAACGCGAAGACATCTGTAACGTATAAAAAGCGCATATGGATTCGTTCCGGTGGCGCGTCAGCCTCATCTGTTGTGCGGAAAAGCCCGTTCCGCATTTCATAAAAACCTTTTCCGAATGACGGAACACACCTTTACGCATCCTCAAAAAGCCCGTTCCGCATACCGGAAAAGCCTTTCCGGCATGGAGGGAAAAGCTCTTCCGTCTCATAAACGAGTGTATTATACTGATTCACAGACACATGCGAGAAACGCTCAAAAACCGCGTATTTGCGTCCGTACGTCACATCCGACGGCTGTGGAGCGTTCTCGCGGAGTTGAGGAGTTTTGCGAACGGGAATTTATGCAATATCCCATTGCATTGTGAATAAAAATGCATTGTAACGAAGCGTGCGCAGTGGGGCGTCACACCCTGAGCGCAGCGGCAAGGAAGAGGGACGGAAAGCCCATGACCACACATAAAGCACCGTTGGCGGAAGGTTCGTCCGTCCGTGGTCATCCGGCATACTACGGGGCATTGCCGCACCTCACTCCGCGTTCTTCTTCAGCCACTCCAGTCGCCTCATGTCGGGCAGGTGTCTCACCTTGAAGTGCTCGAACGTCACGTCAAAGCCGTCGCCGTCGGGACATGCCGCCATCATACCGACCATCACCGGCGTGTTGTCCTTGAGCCATGCGTTGCGCATGAGCGTGTAGTTCTCGTCGTCGAAGGAATAGAATATCTCCACCGCGTCGAGCCGTCTCACGGCTTTTATCCACACACAGGGCACAGCCTTGTCAAGCTCGATGACGCTCCAGTCAGACGTCTTGTGAGTAACCACGGCACTGAGATTGTATTTTCCGTCCACATACTCTATGCCAGCCTTGATGTAGTTCTCGTGGTCTATGCGCAGCATAAGTCCCGCCTGGTCGAAGCGTTGACGGTATTTCCCTGTGATTTTCACCTTCACCTCGAACTCACCTCCGTATGTGGCGTAATAGAACGGGGCGTCATCGACGGTGAATCCGTAGTGAGATACGCGCCAGTAGTCGCTCTTCGGAGTCACCGACATGGTGAGCGCGTTGTTCTCAATATCCCACCGTTCCGGTTCGTTGAACCATTGCATCTTCTCCAGAGTCTGCGCCGTGACGCCGTGAGCGGCAAGGCTCACGAGTGCCGCTGCCGCAATCTGTCTTATTTTTCCCATTGTCTTTATTGTTTTATTGTTATATGATTGTTGCATGAGCAATATATTTTCATTATCTTTGAATATGATAAGAAAAATGCGAGGATAACGCAAACGAGCGGAAAGAGAGCCCTCTCTCTGTTTCCCGAGTGAAGCTTATCTTTTGCAAAGATATATATGTGCCGACATAGCCGCAATGCTCATTAATAACCATTTTACCGCACTAAATGAAACTGAAGGACAGACTTAACCGTGTGCTCGCTGGACAGGACTTCACCGGACAGACCGACCGCAGCGAGGTGTTGGAACGCTATAAAGCCGCGGCGCGATGCTATGCCATGACCGAGAACGCCGTGGCTGTGCTGAGCGACATGCGCACAAACACGAGCTACATACATTACGGTGGGTTCGCACGAGCGTTAGGGCTCGGCAGGGGCGGTGCGCAGAGCGAGGTGTGCTCCATATGGGAGGAGGACATTCTCAGGCGTATCCATCCCGACGACCTCACCGCCAAGTATCTGCAGGAACTGCGTTTCTTCCGTTTCATAAAACGACAGCCGCGCCACAGACGCACGGACTTCCATCTGCTTACGCCCCTCCGCATGAGACAGACGGCGGGCGGATATGTCAAGGCATTGCACCGCATGTTCTACGTCTCGGCTTCGTCGTCAGACGGTCTGTGGCTCGCCATGTGCCTGTATGTTCCGCAACCGGACGCCATGCAGTGGCGCACGATGATAGTGGACACCTTGAGCGGGCAGACCACGGAACTTGACTCCGGTGACGACCGCAACATTCTCACCGGACGCGAGAAGCAGACACTGAGACTCATAGACAGCGGCATGACAAGCAAGGACATCGCCTCGGCAATGTCGATAAGCGTCAACACGGTGAGCCGACACCGTCAGGACATTCTCAGAAAATTGCAGGTGAGAAACTCCATAGAGGCATGCCGGACGGCAAGACTGCTGGGACTGATATAGATTTTATACATACACACATGGCGGCTCATGCGGCATGAGACCAGATGGCGTACGGGTATTCTCCCACATTATGACTTTTATGGTTTTACATACTGGAACCTACAGACTGTTGGCAACGGAGAATATTATATTATAAGCATCCGGAAACAGCCATGGATGAAACGCTCATAACTCTCTTTCTCCTTAGATTTTATGTAGAACTTGCGCATCATCGCCTTTAGGCATTCCTCCAACGACAGTAGTCACGGACTTATTTTGAAAGCCTCGTCATTTTGCAATATGATTCGCTGATATATTAGTCAGGTGTCTTTGTCGCCCACAAATTCGTATCGACAAGATGACACATCGCGTCAAGAGTTGCGTATCCACCTGTTTGGCGGAACGTGTCTATCAATGGCTGTGCCTGTGTGTATTTCCTTTGTACCGTCGTTCTGCTTCAATAGTTTTCTCTCCCCGTGTCCTCAATAACTTTCATCTGTTATATGGCTATCCGGTTGGGTTTGACGATTCTGTCCGGTTGTGCCATTCCGTCGTTAATTTATACGGCATTCATGTTCTCCATGTCCGACAGACACATCAGTTCGTTGATGGTGACATAATCACGGATATTACCCTTCTTCTCCGGATTCTGTTCCCGCCATTCCCTTGCCGTCATTCAAAACATCGCTATGTTGAGTACATCAGTCTTGTTGGAATACTTCATGACGGATTGCTCACGCGTGACCTCCGGCGGGATGAGATCGGTCTTGATGGCATCCGTATGAATACGATAGTTTATTTTGGAAAGTTCCCGTTTGGCAGACCACTATATCTGCTTTTGCTCTTCAGCTTTCAGGCGTTGGAACTCTCGAACAAGATACAACTTGAACCCTACCGAAACCCCACGATGCGAATTCAAATGCAATATCCGAAATGACATACGTTCCTCCATATCTGTCCGCCATTGCCTTTATCCCAATAGCATTTGTGGCTTCCATCCATTTTTGGGGGTTACATAGTGAAAGCGTTCAGTCCGGCATCTTTTCTAAACCCCTCGAATTCGATGGGATTAAACTTCGGACTATACAAAATTTCCCATATTCCGAGGATTTCTGACGTGTTTATATTCCTCGTCCAGTTTGCTATAACTCCATTCGGGTCGTCGCGATTCTTCTGCTTTGCGATTTCAGTTATTCAGATGTAATCAATCCCGTCTTTATGATAGTCTTGACTGTTTGGTGCTTGACTGTTATTTTAGTCATAGCTTTTGGGGATTCTCTCTCGCTTTCAAATTATTCTGCACAAAGTTAATGTTTTCTTTGGAAACGCAAGCTGTGAAAGTAAATAAAGAGAGTTAAACCGGTCATCCCGTGTTTTAGTAGTGATAATTTGGCATTAGGCTTACCTGCATACTGACCTCTTCCCACGTAATGACGTTGAGGATTCTGCATTCTGTGGCAGCCAGACTGTTTGCCACGGAGAAGATGTTACGGTAGATACCACTAAATTCTGTCTCGCATCCGCATCCTCTCTTTCAACACCAAAGCGATGTTCTCAACGATACCTGTGACAAGAGCGTTGCCCATGAGGAATGCACGGCGCAAGTCGGACGAACCGAATGTATGGTTGTCGGGGAACATGTTCAAGCGCTCCAGCTCTACAGGAACAAGGCGGCGATAACGTCCGCTTTCTGTTTTGATGATATGCTTGAAACGTGACGGACCTGCGCCGCCCTCACCTGTGATGATTGTTCGCGACGCACGGTCAAGATAATCAGGGAAGGCCATCGCCCCTTCGCTATAATTATATTCAAATCCCGTAGTCTTATTGACGCGCTTCAGAGTCTTTGAGCCTTTTTGGAATTTCCACTTCGGCAAGTCTTCCGCTGAAATGAAGAATTCGTCTGGCACTGTCATTTCATCAACAAGCACATCGCCTAGTGTAAGATAAGGACCATTGTAATCAGGAAGTGTGTCAAGTGTATAAACCTTGCCGTTAGCCATTACTCCGGAGTTTTTGAAAGGACTGTCTTTTTTTCCTTTGTTGAAGTTTTCGGAAACACCGGCAATGTCTTCGTCAATGTCAAACAAATAGGTCTTGTCATCTTTCTCTTGACAATTAAAAGCCTGTGGCATAATGCCATCATGGAGAATCCATTCAAACTTGTCACTTAACTCTCCAAATTGCGTGGCAAGAGGTGTTCCTTGGCGAAAAGCAACCATATAAGTACGACGGCGACGTTGTGGCATTCCATAGTCCGCAGCATTTATGATGCGCCACTCCACTATATATCCAAGACTTGACAAAGAAGAAAGGATTATGGCAAAGTCTCGTCCTCTTTGTTTGGCTGGTGAGTTGAGAAGTCGGTCAACGTTTTCCAACATCAGGTAATCAGGACGCCTCTCGTCTTTTTCCTTCAATATGCGATATATTTGCCACCATAACACCCCCTTCTTCCCCTCAATACCTTCAGAGTGCTGCAATGTTGTGGCTACAGAATAGTCCTGACAAGGGAAACCCGCACAAAGCAAGTCGCTGTCAGGAATTTCTTCGGTCGGCACGGTTGCGATGTCTTCGTTGGAATGTCCGTCAGATCCAAAATGTCTGCAATAGATGATGCTTGCGTCCTGGCGTTTTGTGGACGGTTCCCACTGGTTACTCCAAATCGTTTTGAAACACTTGGAAGCACGTTCAAGTCCAATTCGAAAGCCACCGACACCGGCAAACAACTCTATCACTTTTATATCATTAGCCTCCAATTCGGGGTGGACTTTGTCAAACAATCCGAGTTCTCTTACCCGCTGATGAACAGTGTGAGAATATCGTGCGACTGGTTCGCATAGCACGCAATTGCTTTCCAACACCGAATCTTCTAAATTATAATTCATTTTCAATGATATTCTTTACATATTTTTGGTTAAACCAATAACAATATTTCTGGACCATACCTCCATTCGGATTCTCCGTCATATCGTCTGCAACCTGTGCCTTAGGACGGACATGGAAGTATTTATTATCCTTTATACTCCAAAAATATTGCGGAGCGATATGGTTATCCAATACATTCTGCCGTATGTTATGCCAATATTGTTGTGCCACTTGGAGGTCTTCTTGTGGCATAGTCCAGAACGCTACCTTTTCAAGCTTATACTCCGGTTCGGTCTTTCCATCGGGCAATTGCAACGCATTGCCTGTCTCACGGAATATTACGAAAAGAAAGCGGTTGGTGAAAAGTTCGTAAAGTCTCGAATCCGTCCATTCCCCACAATCGGCAACCTCCTGGTAGTCTATGTTCTCGAAAGACATTGATTCCTTTATAGAACCATTACTCTTGACACGGACAGTCTTCATCGTCAGACCAGACTTCTCAAACTCTTCCGACTTGTTGACGTTGCTAACGCTTCCCTTTCCAGCTATCTTGTTGGAAATCATAAAGTATTTTGACTTGGAACTTGATGGCTCGATGTTGAGCATATCACATATCTGACTGTATGTCTTACCACAATATTTCTTGAATCGTTCCAATAAAATGTCATCGACGGAATTGTTTCTCAGTTCTTTGACAGAGAACATATTCACCATATCAGTTTGAGGCAATTCATAATTGCAGTAAGCACCATGATGGCTTTTCCTCTTGACCTCATCAAGCAATATACGCATATATGCCGTTTTCAAACTCCAAGCACGACGAGGCGCACCAATATTGCTATTGTGTTGCGGCATCAACGAATCCCCTTTTTGACCTTTCCGACACGCACCAAGGTACATGGTGTCACCTTCCGACAGGGTATGCGCCTGTCCGTTTTTTATCTTCGTGATTATAGTATCGTAATCCTTGCGTATAATCAGTAAATCTTTCTCAGGTATCTTCCACAATACTGCAAAAAGAAATTGCAAATCGAGCTTGGAAGCATTAGGATTATGCAGATAGAACATGATAAGCATAATCAGGCATTTTTGATAGAAGTGCGATTTCTCGAAAGGCTTGTCCCAATCCTCTGTATAGTTTATCATGCTGCACACAAGCCTCTCCTTTATCAGCAATTCTTGTTTAGCTGACTTCTTTAATGGGGTACACTTCAACTCGGCATTCACGAAAGCGAAGTCTGCCCCTTGGCGAGAATTGAGGTCATATTTGAAGAACAATTCTTCCACCAGTTGTCCAAGACTCCCCTTGCCTCCATACTCCTCGGCATCGGGAGCGAAATCTCGCAAACATTTGTTCACCAACTGTTTGCTGTAATTGAATATAGATGAAATATCCTTTTCGTCGTATGGTAAGTTTGTCATTCGCTTGATTGTCTTTACGTTTATCTAATTCCACTCGCATTAGATGTGATTGTGGTATATTTCTTTTTTTAATTGTACCGAATTCAGTGTATTTATTATCGTATTAAAACTTCATTCGTTCTTATTCAGGAATCAGTCCTTACGAGTCGGATGAGTTCACTTCAAGCAGCTGCACAATCTTCAACAAAGTTGAAATAGAGCATATAGAAATGTTTGTACACCATTTTATACTACGCAAGAGTTGTTGCCATATTTCTACCTCAGCCAATTGTCAGTTCATATCTTTTCTGCAAACACACATTTATTATTCTTATGTATTCTGCCTACTTCTTATCTCTCTATATATAGAGATATTAAGCATGCGAATGCAAAAAGCGTATTTGTTTTTGAAATGCATCACAAGTGAAGCATGTCCTATGCAAAGATATATATTTTTCCGTAAATCGCACACTCATTAATAGCCATTTATTATATAACATAATAATTGAGAGAAAGCTTGTCGATATACTTTACGGACAGTATTCCAGTAGACATACATACCACAACCAAGAACAATAACGTCATAAAGCGTACATTTTATATAATAATCGGTAATTACACAACTGCGTCTGACGATATGCGAACAGACTACAGTGAACATACCGAAAGCGGTGTTATTAGAAAAAAGGATAGATTTTTATCTGGTGAAAAATAGAAAGATTAATGAAATGTAGCGTGAATCGGGATAATCAACTATTGTATGAATACCGGTTAAGTTTGTCGTAAGAACGTCATATGAAAGCAAAAAGGCACCGCGACGGTGCCTTTTTGCATGATGTGCCAATAAGCGGAGCGTGCTTAAGTTTCAGATTCTCTCTTCTTTGGGAAAACGCGGCGGAACCACAGATAATATCCTGTTACAGGGAGCGCTGAGGCAAGCAGGGCTGCAAGAAAATAGAGTATGCGCGTGAGCCATCCTCCCCAGGTGCCGGTGTGCAAGGAATATATCTGTCCTCTTATCTTCGCTGAGGACGGCAGGTCGGCATAAGGCGTGAACGACGTCAGCCTGCCTGCGGACGGCTCGAACTCATAACGGTCACCGCCCATGGTGTTACCGAACCGACGGAGCTGTACCGTTGCCGTATTGTCGGCATTGACTGCGATTTGCCTGTATTCAGGATTACGTGCCGCCAGTTCCCTGTATACTGTCTGCCAGACGGCATATATCTCCGTTCCGTTGTTGCGGTGGTGTCCTCTATGCCGTTCTTCCGAAGGTGAATGTCTACGACCTTCTTGCTGTCCGCCAGCCCCGAACACAGCATAAAAACCGCTGCGATACCAGTCGAACGACCATGTGAGTCCGGTGAGAGCCATGCAGAGCAGCAGCAGACAGGTGTACGCCCCGACAGCCACATGAAAGCTGTGACAGAAGCGGCGGAGCCCGTGTGAGCAATTGACCTTCAGACTGTTGACCAACGCTTTCTTCGAACGCGGCAACCACATTACGATGCCCGAAAGGATGACAAAGACAAAGGCGAGCGCACTCGTCCCCACGACAACCCTTCCCCAAAAGACGCCTCCGTCGGCAGGACGGCTTCCCAGCAACCATCGGTGAAGCTTGAACATGGTGAGGAAGAATGGGATGCGCCTGTAAGACCCCTTCACCTCACCTGTGTATGGGTCGACAAACACCGACGCATGATGAGGCTTTGACAAGTTGACCTGATATGTACGGGCAGGATCGGAGTATATAGTGATGCCCGTCACCCTTACGTCGTCCGGGAGGGAAGACGCCACTTTAGCCGCGATGTCGCCTACCGGCAGCCTGTCCTTTCCCACAGTTTCCACCTGATAGAGTCCGGCATAAGCCCACTGCGTGAACTCCTTTTCGAAGGCGAGCACAGCCCCCGAGAAGCAAACCAGCGTCAGGATGACGCCGAAAGGGAGAGCCAGCCACAGATGGAGTTTCTTTGCGTATTTTCTCATAAGCTATGTGTCCGTTGATGATGAATCAAGCCGGACCTGACAGGGCGTTGACATACGGCAGTCCGACCGGCTTGATTTTTTCTGATGAATATGATTTACTTTAAGACATCCCCAACCCGGACTGCGTCCAGTTTACCCACGCCGTCAAGCGAGGTGGCTTCCACCACAAGACCCTTGGTGGCTTTGGCTGATGCCGGAACAATCTTGTAGATGGCGAGATGACTGCTTGCCGTGGTCACACCTATGTAGGCGTTGCCGTTCTCCATGTAAGGGATGCTGCTGAAGCCCGTGATGTCGTCAGGCAGCCCTTCGACGTATGTCAGATTGTCGTTGGAAACGTTGAACACAGCAAGCCGGTTGCCCACAGGCTTTGACTCGGTAAGCGGACGGTCGTACATCAGCATGAGGAAATAGTTGCCGCCTATGTACCACGTGCGGAGGAAGGACAGACCGCCGGTCTTCTCCTCTATGTTGAAATAGTAGTTCTTGTCAAACTCTTCCGTCTTCGTGTTGATTCTCACCACCCCAGCCGGCAGAGTTGTCCGCTGTCTCTTGTCTGTCATAGCCTTTGCATAGCTCGGTGAGAACACGTACACATATCCGTCGTCGGCAGCCCACGTCATCTGGTAGTACTGCGACTTGAACCGTCCGGCGGCATAGCTTATCCTGTCGGTCCTGATGTTCTTGTGCCGCGTCAGCGTCTTGTCGGAGAATATTGTCACCCAGCATTCGTCCGGATATTGAGTCCACTGCAGCTCATCCTTCTTATACGAGCTGCTTCCCTGTCCTCCGGCTTCCTTCTTTATAAGGTCCTCGTTTCCGGGGAGCACCCACTTGTAGCTCCCGTCCGCATTCTTCTGCATACATCCATACTGGCTCAGTCCCATAGGTACGGCTGCCGCATAAAGATTTCCGCCCACCTGCTGCAGCCCCGCCAACGTGACAAACTCACCGTTGCCGAGGAAGTTCTCAGCCAGGAACGGCGTTTCGGCGGAAACCTTGTTCGACGTGTAAGTCTGATTATCCACGTCAAGGTAAGATATAAGAAACGACTTGGGAATGTAGCCGTTGGCGTCAGCCAGTTCCTTCGGACCGTTGCCGCTGGAGGTTGTCATGATGTAGCCGTCATAGAATCCGTATGTGGTGAAGCGGTTGACGTTATACTCCTGAGTGCGCTTGGTGATGTTGTGGCTTGCGTCCATCACGAACGACTGGGTCGTTCCGGCGTTGCCCTGATGATAGTTGAGGGCATACAGATATTTGTTTTCAAAGAACAGCCAGTAGGTGGCGGCCTCGTTCACCAGTCCGTTGCCTACAGGAGAGACGGTGCCTTTCTCCAGCGATTCGGCGGACATCAGCAGGTGTGCCTCCGTTCCTGCGGAAGGCTTCACCGTCGCTGCTATCACATAAGAGCCCTTACGGTTCTTGTCAGGAGTCTTGCCTCCTCCGGTGTTGTCGTCATCCGAGCAGGCAGTAAGTGTCATGCAACCGGCAGTCATGATTGCAATCATGCCGGTAAGAATATGGTTCTTATTCATAATTGTTTGTTATTTTAATGGTTATGATATTCAAAAAAGATTATCCGCCCAGGCTTACCCTGAATTTGGCATAGAAGGCTCGCCCCGCCTTTTGCAGGCTGAAATTGTCGTAAAGTTTCTCATTTGTGAAGTTGCGGCACTCCAACGAGATGTTGTAACGTCCCTCCTTCATGCTGTAGCTGAGCGTGAGGTTGTGGGCGAACTGGTTTGGGACATAAAAATCGTTAACGCTTCCGAATATCTCGGGATAATAGGAGAAACGGTGCGTTTACTGACTGTCGTAGGTCAGCGTGAGCAGATTGCCTCTGCCTCCCAGCCTGTGCCGGTAGAAGGTCACGTCGTAGTCGGCAAAGCGGTAGGGCACGTTGGAGATGCGCCTGTCATATGTTGTAGTTGGCGGTCAGCGTTCCGTTCCAGTTGTCGTTGTCCGAGCGGGTATACTGGTAAGACTGTTCGCCCGGCGAGTTGAGCTCGTGCCGCTCGCCCAGCCAGTTGTATTGGTAGCGTGCTGTGTCTACATTGACGGTGGAGTTGCGGTTGTAGTTGGCTGTCAGCACCACGTTCAGTCCCTCAACCAGCAGGTTGCGCTTGCTGTATTCCAGCGAAGGCATAAGCGAATGACCGTAACGGTGTTTTTCTCCGAACACTGTCTTCTGGCGCACACCGGTCTGTATGTCCTTATACATATGCGAATAGGTGAGTCCCACCATCAGCCTGTCTGCCCACGGCTTGCCTGTAACACCCGCTTTCGCTACGACCGCCTCGTTGTGATAATTGTCGTGGAAGCGGCGCACTCTCACCTTCTCCGCCTCGTTGAAGCTGCCCGTATCGAAATTCTTTACGGGAGCGTCCACCCGGTAGTCGTTGTCAGAATAGTTCTGGAAAGCATTGACCTCATAGGTAAAACCGTTCTACAAGGCTTGTCCGAAGTGTACGTACGACTTGTGCGTGTTGAACGAGCCGTAAGAATAGGAGGCATCGGCGAACCACCGGCGCGGCTGTTTCTCTGTCACGATGTTGATGACCCCGCCCAGCGCGTCGGTACCGAACCCTACGGGGACGACACCTTTGTACACCTCAATGCGCTTGGCGAAGCTCACAGGGATGTTGTTAAGTCCGAACGAACTCCCCACACCTTCCTGCGGAACTCCGTCGATGAACACCTTTACATGCTTGCCGCTGAAACCGTCGACCATCAGCTGCATGTCCGAGCCAACGCCTCCGCTCTCGCGCAGTTTCACTCCTGGCGCGGTGGCGAGAGCGTCACTCAGGTTCTTTGTGGTGTTCTGCATGCCTCGCGTATCAATGGCAATGGCGTTGTAGGCAGAACGCTTCACCCTGCCGACACCTGTCGCTGTGACCGTCACGGCATTAAGTTCTATAACGTCGTGGGAGAGTTTGAAATCGAGCCCCTGCAGTCCGTTGCCGCCTACCTTTATCTTCCGGTGCGCGTCTTTATAGCCCAATGCAGATACAGAGATTGTATATTCACCCTCCGGTGCCGATATGGTGTAGTGTCCGTCACCGTCAGTCCTGGCACCGAATGGAGTGCCCTCAAGGTGTATGGTGGCAAGGTCTATCGTTCCGTTATCTGAAGAGACGACCCGTCCGCTGATGATGACCCGCCCCTGACGGTCGCCTCTGTGTTGTGCATAAACAGACGTAATGCCTGTGAAGCAAACAAGAAAGGAGACCAGTGAGAGATATGATTTCATACTGATATGTTGTGTATTTTTCGTGGTGCAAAGGTACAAACAGACACAATATACATACAATCGCAAAATATAGATAAAATTAATATTGTGGGACACAGATAATGTCCGACAGCAGATACCTACTAATTGTTATTCCGAAGAAAATATCATACACTCGTGAACCATGGTGCCGGAGTGGGGAAGCGTTTACTTCCGGATAAAAGAGAATGTTCACTCATCCCGAACAGGAGTCCGGCGAGCTGTCCGGGACAAGTGGTAAGGCAACGGTGCGCGGTGCCGCAGAACCGCATGATGACGAAATACCGGAAGTAAAAAATTTTTACATCGCTTTTCCGCAAAACAGAAACGCGACGCGCGTGCAGGCTGTCCCCTTCTTCCGTTCCAGTCATCCGCCATACCGTCTTACCCTGCATTCTATGCCACAACCTACATCGCAATATAACCCCTCCAGTTCTTTTACCTGGCTTTCTCATAATGTCCGTTATCCTTCTTCGGCATTAACTTATCGCGGAAAAGCTCTTTCAGCATGCCCGAACGTACTTTTCCGTGCTCCCATACGGGCTTTCCCGCACCATGGAAAAGCCTTTTCCGCACACCGGAGAAAGCCCATCGAGACCGCCATAAACGCATCACGTTGATACTCAACACATTGCGCAAACGTCCCAAAATTCGTCCATACGGAGGCGGAGGGTCTTCTGTCCGGCTGTAGGCTATTCTCAGCGAGTTGACGCTCTACGCAAGTTCGTCTCCGCTCCACCATATGGCGCGGTCAAACAGGAGCCGCATGTCAAAGTATGAAGAGGGTGTGTGGCGGGCTACACTACCGATGAGACATTGGAATGAAGACCTGAACGGCAGCACAGGATGATGGCAAATATATATACAACATATGAGTAATCATATAATAACAGGTTGATTTTGAACAGCTGCTTAATATTACTCCTTACCGCGAACAGGTCATCATAGTTCCATTCTTATACCGTGCTGCTGTCTGCCGGATTGTGTTCAGCTTTATCTGAGATGTGGATGGCTGCGTCTGAAAAGAAGCGGAAGGCAAGATGACGGCGGCAGTGAGGGAGAAGGATGAGGAACCGGCAATAAGCCTTAAACGCACAACCGGCATTCTGATGCGGTTAGGGTTTATCGCAGACAGAAATGTAAAAAAAATAAAAAAACGTAAACATTGATATGATTTATGATACATCTTATTATCAGAAATAACTATCTTTGCACAAGATGACGCTGCGCTCGGGAAATCGAAAACAGGTTTTCTTTACGCCCGATTGCACCATCTTTGCTACATATTGAGGAGCGTTCTGTGCGGACAGCAACGTGTGTCCGGAGAGCGGCGGTAAACATGCCGTTTCTTCAGAACAAAACTTTAAAAGGGTCGGAAACGGCACCTTTTTATATTGGAAAGCTTCCGTGCACGTACACGGAAATATGTATCAAGCGAGGGGTGATGCCCGCAAAACCTAAACCGGAGCACTCACGGCAGGGTGTTATACGACATAAACGACATAACAACAGTAATAATAATAAAAACCTGATAAGGTAATGACTACACGAAGAGACTTTCTCAAACAGATGGGAGTGGCTGCGGCAGGCTTGGGACTGGCGCCACTCGGTTCGCTGGCTGCAGGGCCGGCAGGTGCAAACAAGACTAAGAACACCGGCGGCGACAAGGTGAAGATAGCCTTTATCGGCATCGGAAACCGCGGTGAGCAGAACGTGGCAGAGTTCGAGCGCACGGGTATGATAGAGGTGACGGCACTGTGCGATGTGGACCTTAAAGGCAAACAGACACAGAAGGTGCAGAGCAAGTATCCGAAGGCGAAACTGTTCACCGACTTCCGCGAGATGTTCGAGAAGTACAGCCAGAACTTCGACGCCGTGGTGGCTTCTACTCCGGACCACAGTCATTTCCCCATCGCGATGATGGCGCTTGAGTATGGCAAGCACATTTATCTTGAGAAACCGATGACACGCACGTTCATCGAGGCGGAGCTGCTCATGCAGAAAGCGCGCTCGTGCCCGAAGGTTGTGACACAGGTGGGCAACCAGGGTCACTCCGAAGCAAACTACTTCCAGTTCAAGGCATGGAAGGAGGCAGGCATCATCAAGGATGTCACGGCAATCACAGCCCATATGAACAACCCGCGCCGCTGGCACAGCTACGACTCCAAGATGTACCGTCTGCCGTCAGGAGACGCCCTGCCCGACGGCATGAACTGGGACGTGTGGCTCGGCGTGTGTCCGTGGCGTGACTTCTCAGCAAAGTTCCATCAGGGCGACTGGCGCAGCTGGTATGAGTTCGGTATGGGCGCGCTGGGCGACTGGGGAGCGCACATCCTCGACACGGCGCACGAGTTTCTCGACCTCGGACTGCCTTATGAGGTGTCGCTCACATACGAGAAAGGTCACAACGACTTCTTCTATCCATATTCCTCAACCATACTTTTCCGCTTCGGAGCAAGAGGCAACATGCCGCCGTGCGATGTGACATGGTATGACGGAATAGACAATCTGCCGAAACTGCCCGAAGGCTACGGCAAATCGGAATACAACCCCGACATTCCAGCAAGCAACCAGGGCGACACTCCGGTGGCAAACCTCAACCCGGGCAAGATAATATACAGCCGCGACCTCATATTCAAGGGCAGCAGCCACGGAAGCACTCTGTCCATCATAGGCGATAAGGCTGAGGAGATGAAGAGCAAACTGCCCGAGGTGCCGAAGAGCCCGTCCAACCACTACGTGAACTTCCTCCGCGCCTGTCAGGGAACCGAGAAGACCCGCTCGCCGTTCGAGATAAACGGAGTGCTCAGCCAGGTGTTCTGCCTCGGCGTGATAGCACAGAGACTGAACGCGCAGCTCTTCTTCGACCCGCGCACAAAACAGTTCACCAACAACACCTTCGCCAACGCGCTGCTCTCGGGCATGCCGCCGCGCAAGGGATGGGAATTCCTGTACAAGGTGTAAGGCACGACGCACACACACCATTGTGCTGACGCATCCGTGTGTGCAGTACACAATATAACATAAAACAACTCCGACGGCATTACGGAGGAGAACAGATTATAAACCTACAACGAAAATGAAAAAACAGATAATTACAGCCTTCGCCGCACTGCTCTTGCTGCCGGCGACGGCACAGGAATGGAAGCCGCTGTTCAACGGAAAGAGTCTCAGCGGATGGACACAGAAGAACGGAAAGGCACAATATAAGGTGGAGGACGGCGCGATAGTGGGATATACTAAGATGAACACGCCCAACTCCTTCCTGTGCACGAAGAAACAGTACGGCGACTTCATCCTTGAGTTCCAGTTCAGAATAACCGACGGGCTCAACTCAGGAGTGCAGCTGCGCAGCGAAAGCGTCAAGTCGTATAAGGACGGACGCGTGCACGGCTATCAGTTCGAGATAGACCCGTCGCAGAGAGCATGGACGGGCGGCATCTACGACGAGGCACGCCGAGGATGGCTCTATCCGCTCACAAAGAATCCGAAAGCCAGAAAGGCATTCAAGAACGGACAGTGGAACAAGGCACGCATAGAGGCTTACGGCAACAGCATACGCACATGGGTGAACGACATTCCGTGCGCCAACCTGTTGGACGACAAGACTCTGAGCGGCATCATAGCACTGCAGGTGCACGCCATAGACAACAAGGCGGACGAGGGCAAGACCGTGGCATGGCGCGACATACGCATATGCACTGAGGACGTGGAGAAATATCTCACACCCGAAGACCGCACCCCGCAAGCCAACTGCATAGACAACACCCTGTCGCCGCAGGAGGAGAAGGCTGGCTGGAAGCTGCTGTGGGACGGCAAGACAACCAACGGATGGCGCGGAGCCAAACTCGACGCATTCCCCGACAAAGGATGGAAGATAGAGGACGGAGTGCTCAAGGTGCTGGCTGCCGACGGTGGAGAGTCGTCAAACGGAGGTGACATCGTCACCACCGACACGTACGACAGCTTCATACTTACCGTGGACTTCAAGATAACAGAGGGCGCAAACAGCGGCATAAAATACTTCGTGGACCCGGAAGCCAACAAAGGCGAGGGCTCTGCCATAGGCTGCGAGTTCCAGATTCTCGACGACCTGCGCCACCCGGACGCCAAGCTCGGAGTGAAAGGCAACCGCAAGCTCGGCTCGCTCTACGACCTCATACCCGCTCCGGAAAAGAAGCCTTTCGACATCAACAGCTTCAACACAGCCATGGTGATAGTAAGAGGCAAGCACGTGGAGCACTGGCTCAACGGAGTGAAACTGCTGGAGTACGAGCGCGACAACCAGATGTGGAACGCACTCGTGGCATACAGCAAATACAAGAACTGGAAGAACTTCGGCAACCACAAGCGCGGCAACATCCTGCTTCAGGACCACGGCAACGAGGTGTGGTTCAAGAACGTGAAGATAAAGCCTCTGAAGATGAAGAGGATAGACAGGCGTCCCCATCGCTGAAAAATAGCCAAGGTCTGTCCTCCACACAAAACAACACCGACAGACTTTTATATATAACGGCAGGCGACAACAGCCGCGCACACATTACTCCCCGATGACAGGACAACAGCATACTGCCATCGGGGAGTATGTATAACTCCAATCCACATCATACAGTATTGCAGTTAAACCCGAATAGATAATCATACTTCATCCGTACGTAATGCTGTAAGATACATATTTTTTAGGTCTACAGAAGATATATGGTGATACATCGATAAATAAAAAGCGGAAAACAAAATGATACATCAGCACGGAAGAATCATAAAGAGCCTACATACAATGAAAAATTATAATATCGGTTGATTTTGAACAGCTACTTATATATTCCTTTATTATAAATCTGCAATACAGACTGTACGGCTGATGAAAGCATACATCATATTATATTATTCTAAAAACTTATCCCGTACAGACGAAGTATGACAATATTTTTATATACCTTTGTGGAGATGAGCGGCACTCGGGCAAACATGAGCAAGCTCTTTTGCCGCTCGTTTGCATTATCTTTAGATAAGATAAGAGGCGGTTCGGCAGTGTCAAGTCCGGGAAAACCTATATTTCCCGTCTTGCCGTTGCACTCACCTTTCATTATCTTTGTATAAGATAAGCTGCACTCGGGCAAACAAGAGCAAGCTCTTTTGCCGCTCGTTTGCATTATCTTTGTGAATAACATAACAATCTGGACTTTTATATATTATACACTTTATATACTATGAGAATAAAAACGACATTTATAATGTTTGCCTTATCATGCGCGGCGACAAACGCACAGGTAAGACTGAGCCCGCTCTTCACCGACAACATGGTGATGCAGCAGAGGACCGACGCTCCTATATGGGGCACATGCGAGGCTGGCAGGACGGTAAGCGTCACTACATCGTGGAACAAGCGCAAATACGATACTGTGGCTGGCAGCGACGGGAAATGGAAGGTGAAGGTAGCCACGCCCAAGGCAGGCGGACCTTACGAGATAACAGTAAGCGACGGCACTCCGGTGACGCTGCGCAACGTCATGATAGTGGAGGTATGGCTGTGTTCGGGACAGTCAAACATGGATATGCCTGTCAACGGATGGGGACAGGTGAACAACTATGAGGCTGAGGTGAAAGCCGCCGGTCACCCTGACATACGTCTGCTGCGCGTGGACAACGTCATGGCTATGCAGCCGCAGCAGAGCTTCACGGCGATGAACGGCGGATGGCAGGTGTGCACGCCGGAGGTAATAGCTCCTTTCTCTGCCGTAGCCTATTTCTTCGGCAGGGACATAGAGAAATACCGCGACGTGCCGGTGGGACTGATACAGTCGAGCTGGGGAGGCACTCCCGCCGAGGCATGGACCAGCGGCGCGTCGCTCACGGAGATGCCCGAGTTCCGCGGAGAGGTGGAACGCATAGGCTCCATGCCGGAGAACAAGGAGGAGCGCGCGGCAATATACAAGGATGAGCTTGCCGGATGGTTCGACAAGCTTAACGGCAACGACCCGGAGTTCAAGGACGGACGGTTCGCTTATTTCGCCGCATCCTACGACGACTCGTGATGGGACGACACTCCGGTGCCGGGATATATAACCGACAGCAAGTATGGGGCGTTCGACGGAATGATAATCTATCGCAGGGTGGTAGACATTCCCGAGACCATCGCCGGAAAGGGTCTCACCCTTTGTCTGGGCAAGGTGGACGACGACGACATGACGTTCTTCAACGACGTGATGATAGGCAGCACCACCGGTCCGGGCGAGACGAGGGAGTACAAAATACCGGCAGGAGCGGTGAAAGCCGGCAAGGCGGTGATAACGGTGAGGAGCATCGACAGCGGAGGACTGGCTGGCATAACGGGCTACGACGACCGTGAATGCCGGCTCACGGCTGAGGACGGCACAACGATAAGTCTAAACGGAACGTGGAAGACACGGATGGCGGCTCCTCTGAGCTCGCTCTCTTCCAAGCCGCGCGACCCCGTGAGCGACCCGAAGAACGCATGCGTGCTCTACAACGCGATGATAAATCCGCTCGTGGGATATGCCATCAAGGGTGCCATATGGTATCAGGGAGAGGACAACTCCAACCGTGCGTGGCAGTACCGCGACCTCATGCCGCTCATGATAGAGGACTGGAGGCAGAAGTGGGGCTACGACTTCCCGTTCTTCATGGTGCAGCTCGCCAACTTCATGCAGCGTCACGACCAGCCCACCGAATCGCGTTGGGCAGAGCTGCGCGAGGCTCAGCAGATGACTGCCGACAGACTCTCAGGGTGCGGAATGGCGTGCATAATAGACATAGGAGAGGCTGGCGACATCCATCCGCGCAACAAGCAGGACGTGGGGCACAGGCTCGCGCTGCTGGCACGGCAGAAAGTGTATGGTGAGAAAGTGGAGGCTTCGGGACCGGCATACCGCGACTGCCGCATAGAGAAGAACACCATCAGAATATTCTTCGACCACACTGCAAAAGGTCTCGCCATAAGCGACGGACAACAGCTCAAGGGATTCGCTATAGCCGGACCCGACCACCGGTTCCACTGGGCGGACGCTGTGATAGACGGCAACACGGTGGTTGTGTCCTCACCGGAAGTGAGACACCCCGTGGCTGTGCGCTATGCATGGGCGGACAACCCTGAGTGTAACCTCACAAACAGCACCGGTCTGCCGGCTGTGCCTTTCCGCACCGACGACTGGAAGGGGCTCACCTACGGCAACACTTCATACTGACCTTACGCACAACGGTGGACTTTCGCCGTGCGGCAATATAAAAATAAAAAAAGGAATGCGACGGGACGCTTTGCCCGTAACATTCCTTTTTTTCATGTATTCGCATTTATCAGCAATCATAATTACCCTGTCGCGTATCATATCATGGCATATCCCATCAATAATTATAACGGTGCAAGCCCTGTAGAGACGCAAAATCTTGCGTCTCACGAGCAACGATTGCGATATCGGCAGTGACGGTTTATTACTTCAATTATTTGCGCTGTTTGCTTGTGAGACGCAACATTTTGCGTCTCTACTTTAGTGGCATGCGTATAATACGCATGGCGTATCAAGTGACGCGACGGAAGCTGTCGGCAACCTTTCTCTTATGAAACGCACATCACGTGCAGGCATGACGCGAAGTAAAAAATCTTTACATTTCATTTCCGTAAAACAGCGGTGAGCCGACACGTTCACGTCTCTTTAAGGCAACCGACATGCGTTCTGTATATGCAATGGAACTGCATAAACACACGTGTTTTTCTTCTTTATATCGTGAATATTGTTCTTTTTAAGAGCAACTGATACTCTCTACGCAGACGCGCACACCATATCCGCCCGCCGCGAGAGCCTTTTCCGTGACCTCATTGAGGCTTTACGGCATACCCAAAGAGCCTTTTTCACGCCACGGAAGAGGCTTTTCCGCAGCGCAACAATACCATCATCATGACACATCATGGCGCAACACACTGATATACAACGCATTTCGCAAACCTTCAAAATACGTGCTTATTTCAGCCGTTAAGGCATGACGCTCAGCCAGAGACGATTCTCAGCGACTTTACGTTGTGCTGTTTTTCTTCTCTCTTACATCATATCGCGCATATTCGTACATTCCTTTCCGCCTCCCCGCAATCATCCTTTTCACATTCACCTAAGGCGTCACGTCCACTCTACTGAATGTCGTATGTCCTATAGCATGCATGAGGCACGAATCGCGTAAGGATTAAGGCGACGCTCCATAGCAGCCGTTCGCCTGTTTTTCCTGTAAAATATACGGTTATAGTTATAAGAATATCTCACACTGAAGGAATCATCATCCGAACCGGATTTTACCGTATTTTATCCATCAAAAAAATTTCTTATATTGAAAATATTAATATATTTGCACCGGACAAACATAATAAAGACACACAAAGAAAAATACTGCGATAAAATTACTTACAGCATAACGCAAAAACACACAAGCTGTATCGATATGTTTAAAACAAGCATCAGGAGACATGCGTCCATACTGCTGTTTCCGTTTTTCACCGTTTTTTCCGGGGCAGAAGCGACGGCACAGACAGTCTCACTGCCCGAGACGTGCCGCTACACCGGCAACACGGAAGCATGCGTGATGACGCCGAATGACGCCATGGCTGACACCTCGCATACTGCTGACGCGCCAGCCGCAGACATGAAAAGATGGCGTACAGATGCGGGGCGGCTGGTGTCGCCTCATACGCAGGTCTCTGAAATAATTAGGGATATGCCTAAACACAGACACAGAATATCTTATACGAACAGCAACACATTTTATGCTTACATAGGATACGGACGCATCATGAGCAAGCTACACATGGCAGAAGGCGTGAAAGGCAATCCAAAGAACGGCTTGTTCTGGCAGTTCGGCTATGACTGGACGTCGAAATTTGGCATCGGGGCAGGAATGATGTACAACGGGTTCAGGTCTACGTACGAACACAACGGTTACAGAGAAAAATCGGAAATATTTTATCTGGCTCCGCAGATTGTCTTTAAGACATACGTAAGACGATGGATTATCGACGGGAAAATGTGTTTAGGATTGTTCACATACAACTATCCTACGCATGAGACAGAGTCATCAGACGACGGTTTCGGATACAACCTGCATTTCGGAGCCGAATATGTATTGTCGAGAATCATAGGCATCAGCGCGTCTATCGGATTGACTAAGGGTAATATTAGAATACATGATGAAATGGGTTATTTCAACATGGTAACTGCCGTATCCGCTCTTAACATATGTGTGGGAGTGAGGGCGCATATCTGAGAATATCCATATGAAGGTACGCTGTTTTACACTTCTACAAATATTATAAACAAAAAAAAACATTATTATGAATCATTCATTTAAATCATTCTCCTGGAAACATCTTCTGATTTTCCTTCTGGTGTCGGGTTGCGTTACCATTGTGCGCGGACAAAGCAGGTTTCATATAGACCTTGATTATCACTATAATCTCGGTCTGTCTGAGTCATTCAATGGCATAACGCTTAAACGTAACGAATATCATATGGGCGGACACTCCCTCCGTCTGAGCACGCGCTACGACGTGTCGCGCCTCTGGTCGGCGGGAATAGGAATAGGACTTGACAGATATACCGAGCCCGACTACAACACGATGCCCGTGTTCGCGACGGTGAGATACAAGGCACTCGAGAAAGTTCCCGACGCATATGTCTTTGCCGATATGGGATATGCCATAAAGTCAGGTGAGTTTACAAAAGGACTCACAGGTAGCCTGGGAATAGGATATACACATATGTTTGCGAGGCATTTCGGCTTGAATTTCCAGATAGCATACAATCTGAAGCGTTTCAACGACATCCCCACATATATATATAATGTGGATAAGGGGGAGACAACATACAGCAAGGAGAACACCACCAGACACTCGCTGTCATTCGGAATAGGTGTCACTTTCTGACCGTTTACCACTAATAGAATATCCACAACCCATCAATAACAACAACGGGAAACACCATTTTTATCATTCGCCGGTAACCAAGTAGAGACGCAAAATTTTGCGTCTCACAAGCGAGGAGTGCGCTGTATATCATGCATATAATTACTTACGAAAATTGCATTTATTGCTCGTGAGACGCAAGAATCGCGCTGTTTATAATACATATAATTACTTATGAAAATTGCATTATTTGCTTGTGAGACGCAAGATTTTGCGTCTCTACAGGGCTCGCGCCATCATTTATATTGATAGGAAAACCCGTTTTATTATTCGCAGGTAACAAAGTAGAGACGCAAAATATTGCGTCTCACAAGCAAAAATCGCGCTATTAATCATGCATATAATTCCTCACGAAAATTACATTTATCCCTTGTGAGACGCAAAATTTTGCGTCTCTACTTTATTACCGGCGTATTATAACATTATGACAACATCCGTGCTGATGTAACACACAATGTATCCTCACTTTTAAATTTATCTCCCAAACAGAACACTTTCTTCTTACCGTCAATCTGGAACACACACAAGCCATATGGCTGGATATAAACATTATCCATAATTATATAACATCCGGACGCCGCATGCCGCTTACCTTTGTAACCGGAACAAAAGGATAATAATGTTATGAACAAGTTTTTGGTATGTCTGATGATATTTATGATAGGATGCACAGACCTTTGGGCATCCGACAGGAAGATAAAAGGATATGTGCTTGACAAGGAAGGGACGCCGCTGACAGGCGCATATGTATATGATGAGAACAAGAAAAACACAGCCATAACAGACGAGAACGGATATTTCGAGATATCCGTTCCGGAGGAGGCAAGGATGCTGAAGGCAGGATATGTGGGGTTCGCTCCGCTCGACCATACGATGGAACGGCCCGACGACATGCAGATTCTGGTGATGAGCCCGAATGCGGAACTGAAGGAGGTTGTGGTGACGGCAGGGGGCATAGGGATGCTGAAGAACAGGGGCAACCTGCTCAACACCGAAAGCATTACGGCGCAGGGACTCACGCGCGCAGCATGCTGCAACCTCTCGGAGAGTTTTGAGACAAACCCTTCGGTGGACGTGGCTTACAGCGACGCCGTGACGGGAGCGAAACAGATACAGCTGCTCGGACTTGCCGGAACATACGTCCAGATGCTCACCGAGAATTTTCCAAACCTGCGCGGAGCGGCTTCCACCTACGGACTCGACTACATCCCGGGACCGTGGATGCAGAGCATACAGGTGTCGAAGGGCGCGGCGTCGGTGAAGAACGGCTTCGAGTCGGTCACCGGACAGATTGACGTGGAATACAAGAAACCCAAAATAGCCGACCCGCTGTTTATTAATCTTTTCGCCGGAAGCGCAGGACGCTACGAGGGAAACGCCGTGGGGGCTCTGGAACTCAACGACCGCCTCTCCACAGCTCTCTTCCTCAACTACTACAATGAGGAGCAGTCGCACGACAAGAACAAGGATACTTTCCTCGACATGCCGCAGATGCAGTCGTTCAGCATGATGAACCGCTGGCACTACCAGACACCGCGCTTCGTGTCGCAATGGGGCGTAAAGGTGCTCACCGACCGCCGCACGAGCGGACATACATCACACATCCTTCGCTCCGACGACGCTTTCTCTCCATACACCATCCACAACGACGCCAACCGCGTGGAGCTTTTCTCCAAGAACGGTTTTATCCTGAACCAGGACCGCAACGAGAGTATCGCGCTGATAGTATCCGGCTCTTATCACGACCAGCAGTCCGACTACGCGGACAAGACGTATGATGTGTATGAGTCGAACGTCTACGCCTCGCTGCTCTATGAGACCGCCTTCGGAAAGAGACACAAGCTCGCCGCAGGACTGAACTACAACTGGGACAACTTCGAACAGCGCGGCAACGTCATCAACCTCTACCGTCCTGACCTGCGCGACATAAGCGAGAACGTGTCGGGAGCGTACGCCGAATACACATGGACGCCTGCCGACAACCTCACTATCATGGCAGGACTGCGTGCCGACTACAGCTCCATCTACCGCTGGTTCGTCACCCCGCGCATGCATGTGAAGTACTCTCCGTTCTCATGGCTCGACCTACGCGCCTCGGCTGGAAAGGGCTACCGCAGCACATTCATATTTCCGGAGAACAACTATCTGCTGGCAAGCAGCCGCACGTGGCATGTTTCCGACAATCTCAATCAGGAAGAGGCATGGAACTATGGAGTGAGCGCGTCGTTCCACATACCGGTGAGGAATGAGGAGATTACAGTGAACGCGGAATGGTATTACACCGACTTCATCAATCAGGTGGTGACAGATATGGACAAGGACGCGCACGCCATATACTTCTATAATCTCAAAGGCAAGTCCACCTCAAGCGTGTTCCAGATAGACGCAACCTTTCCGCTGTTCCGCGGATTCACCCTTATGGGAGCCTACAGATGGATGGACGTGAAGTGCACCTACGACGGAAAGACAATGCGCAAGCCGCTCACCAGCCGTTACAAGGCTTTGCTGACAGCCTCGTATGAGACTCCGCTGAAGAAATGGCAGTTTGATGTCACCGCGCAGTTCAACGGAGGCGGACGCATGCCAACGCCCGACCCGGAACGTCCGCTGTGGCACAGGACGTTCCCATCATACACCCAACTGAGCGCACAGATAACACACCGCTTCCGCCGGTGGAGCATCTACGCGGGCGGCGAGAACCTCACTAACTTCAGGCAGAAGAACCCTGTGGTGTCGGCGGCAGACCCGTACAGCCGTGACTTCGACGCCACAATGGTATGGGGACCCACCATGGGATACAAACTGTATGCGGGCATCCGCTTCAATATACCCAAGATGTAATATAACTTTAAAAAACAGAAGACAATGAAAACAAGAACAATCATCATGACAGCCATGCTTTTCCTCGGACTGTCATACACAGTAAACGCAAAGGACTTGAAAGGAGACAAGAAGTCGGAAGTGACTTTCCTTGTGTCCATGACTTGTGAGAACTGCCAGAAACGCATAGAGAACAAGATGTCGTTCGAGAAGGGTGTGACCGCCCTCGACGTGAATCTTCCGCAGAAGACGGTCACCATCAAATACCGCAAGGACAAGACATCACCCGACAAACTGAAAGATGCTATCCGCCAGCTGGGATATACCGTCACACCGTTGGACAAAACGAAGACAGGAAAAAAAGACCCTTCACAAAAGAAGGATAAAGAATAGAGCTGTCCGGAAAACACTGCCTATACAGGCACATACAATAAAGGCAACAGGAAAACGTAACATGCCCATTCCATGCACGCGATGTTTTCCCGTTGCCTTTTCCATTATATTATTATACAATTATTGCCTTATTGCCCCGCATTATCCACACTTTTTCATGCAGTCCTAATCTATCTTATATAAAATAGGAATAAAACCGGCTTTCACATACACTAAAAAGTAAAATTAAGAATAACATCCGTTTAAGGCTTAAAAACTGTGGAAAACCATGTGGAAAAGCGTTGATAACACTGTTGGCAAATAAATCATAACCCGGGGGATATCCACAGGCGCGGAGCCATATGTTTTTTATTGTGGATATACACGGGGTTATTAAATTTTTTTCCATAAGTTTTCCATAATTCTTAAAGCATAAATTTTATAAACTTATTAACTTTGCACAGTGCAACAAAGTTTGTGGATAAACTGCATATATTACTGTTATTCAGACCTTACTTATTAAAGACCGTCGTTCATAACACAGTCTCCTGATGTTGACATCAGAATATGCAAGAAAAAAGCCGTAAAGTTTTGAACATATAAACAGCACATCATCATAATCATATTATTTTATTTTTAAAAAGAAATAAATATAATAATGATATATGATTGTGGAGAAAGTGAGAGGATTTGAGGGTGAGAAGGGGAGAGGATGAGAAGGTGAGGAGGGTGAGAGAATGAGAAGGTGGGAAGGATAGAGAAGGCATGCCGACTGTGCTGACGAAGCCGGACGGGACGGGAAACAGAACGGGAAAACCCGGAAGAACGGGAATACATAAGGATAAGAACAACGTAAGGCGTGCGTTTCATGTATCACGTCAGAAAAAAAAACATATATATGGAGAGAGAAATGGTGAAAAAGGAATGGATTGAGAAAGGTTATGCCGACGAGCCTGTGGAGGAATGCACCGACCTCAGAAAAGAGATAAGAAGGATGTGCGCGGAGAAGAACGCCGTGCTGCTCGCACACTATTACACTCCCGGAGAGGTGCAGGAGTGCGCCGACTTCATAGGCGACTCGCTCGCGCTGGCACGTAAGGCTGCCGCGACAGACGCTGACATCATTGTGATGTGCGGCGTGCATTTCATGGCGGAGACATGCAAGCTGCTCAGTCCGGAGAAGAAAGTGCTCGCGCCCGACCTCAATGCCGGATGCTCGCTTGCCGACTCCTGCCGCGCGGAGGACCTGAAGAGGTTCAAGGAGGAGCACCCCGGCTACAAGGTGGTGAGCTATGTCAACACCACAGCCGCGGTGAAGGCACTCACCGATGTGGTAGTTACGAGCGGCAACGCGAAGAAGGTAATAGACTCTTTCCCTAAGGATGAGAAGATAATATTCGGTCCGGACCATAACCTCGGGTCGTACATCAACTCGGTGACCGGACGCGACATGCTGCTGTGGAACGGCGGATGCCACGTTCACGAGAAGTTCTCGGTGGAGGCTATAACGCAACTGAAGAAGGAGCATCCCGGTGCCGTCGTGATGGCACATCTGGAGTGCAAGGGGCCTGTGCTCGCCGTTGCCGACGTGAAAGGATCGACTGCTGTGATGCTGAAGTATGCCATGGAGCACGACGGGAAGGAGTATATCGTTGCTACGGAGAGCGGAATACTTCACGAGCTTCAGCGTCAGTGTCCCGACAAGACGTTCTATCCCGTTCCGCCGGAGGTAGGCGAGGGCACCGTGGGATGTATGTGCAACGAGTGCGAATATATGAAGATGAACACCCTGCGCAAGATATACAACACGCTCAGATATGAGTGGCCCGAGGTGAGTGTGGACGAAACCGTCGCCCGCGATGCCGTCAAGCCGATAGAGCGCATGCTGGAGCTGAGCTGAGAGGATGCCTTCCTGACGTCCTGTCGGCACAGCCTGTAGAGACGCAAAATATTGCGTCTTCCGGACAACAGACACGCATAAAAGTGATGATATAGCGCATTTCCGGCTCCATATCACCTTCTATTGTGATGGCGTCAGCCTTGTAGAGACGCAAGATTTTGCGTCTCCCGAGGGGTAAAAGCATGCTTATATGTGATATATAGTTTAGCGTCGGTTTGCGACACGGTTGCTTGTGAGACGCAAGGAAAATCATTATAATGGGCATATTGTTTACCATCCGTTTGCGACATATTCGCTTGTGAGACGCAAAATCTTGCGTCTCTACTTGGTTTAATCACTGTTTTATTGATGGCGCGAGCCTTGTAGAGACGCAAAATTTTGCGTCTCCCGAGGAATAAAAGCATGATTAAATGTGATATATTGTAGCGCATCGGTTTGCGGAATACTCGTTTGTGAGACGCAAAATATTGCGTCTCTACTTGGGTTAATCACTATTTTATTGATGGCGCGAACCCTCGTGACATACAAAATCTTGCGTCTCCCGAGGAATAAAAGCATACTTATATGCGGTATATCGTTTCGCATTGGTTTGCGTCATACCTGCTTGTGAGACGCAAGATTTTGCGTCTCTACTTGGGTTGATTGCGGTTGGAGAGGTTGGAATGTGGGATGTGGAGAGCCGAATTACGCATAAAAAATGCTGACATATGGCATTTGTAGTGCCTTATATCAGCATGATTGTCCGTGAGACGAACTTTTTCGCGTCTCTACACAGGTATGCGTGCATTCTCCACAATGCTTGTGCGGATGTGATGAAAAATCTTACGCATGTGTCAATGATGTGTGGAATCAGAAATCAATAATACTGCCGCCATCTTCTTCCCCGTCTTCATCACCATCTACCTTTGGCTGTTCAGCTGCATGTATTCCTGTGCCGTCCGACCCCGCCAGTATTTCAGTGCCTTCCATTACGATTGTTTTTGACTCCGGTTTCAGATACTCTTTTTTATTCATGATGTTTTAATGTTTTGTTTAAAAATATATTATTGTAATTGTTATGTGCTTTTTTGATGGTGCAGGTTAGTTTCCACTGTAAAGTTATAAAGAATAAACCGGACGTGGGAAGAATGGCGTAACTATTTGATTTTCATCGGAAATATGTAAAAAAAAACGATATATAAACCAAAAAGAGCTTTGGCGGATAGCCAAAAAGTGCGGATCGCGAGTGATGAAGGAACGTAGGGATATGGCATGCAGTAGCGCATCAGTAAGGTCAATAATATTTTATATTGATGGCGCGAGCCTTGTAGAGACGCAAGATTTTGCGTCTCCAGAGGGATAAAAGCATGCTTATATGTGGTATATATTTTAGCGTCGGTTTGCGACACGGTTGCTTGTGAGACGCAAGGAAAATCATGATAAGTGGCATATTGTTTACCATCCGTTTGTGGCACGGCTGCTTGTGAGACGCAAGGAAAATCATTATAAGTGGCATATTGTTTACCATCCGTTTGCGGCACGTTTGTTTGTGAGACGCAAGATTTTGCGTCTCTACTTGGTTTAATCACTGTTTTATTGGTGGCGTCAGCCTTGTAGAGACGCAAAATTTTGCGTCTCCCGAGGGATGAAAACATGCTTATATGTAGTATATAGTTTAGCGTCGGTTTGCGGCACGGTTGCTTGTGAGACGCAAAATATTGCGTCTCTACTTGGGTTGATTGCGGTTGGGGAGAGCATGTTGAATGCAAAATATTGCGCCTCATGTGCAAAAAAACAGGTTATTGTTTGCACACACTTATTTCCTCATTAAATGTCCCGTGTTGCGGAAGAGCCTCTTCCGCACGCTCAAACGGGCTTTATGACACTCCCATAAAGGCTCTTTCGCATGGTGAAAGAGCCTCTTTCGTAATGCGGAAAAGGCTCTTTCGTGGGAACATATTTCGTATTGCATGAAACATATTACAACACAATGATGAACAATATATTATGTTCCATTAAAAAACCGCATTCCATTGTTGGAATGATATATTATGTCCCATTGAAAAACTTCATCCCGATGTTGAAGCGATATATTATGTTTTCATACAAAACTTCATCCCGTTGTGGAAACGGTATATTATTTTTTCACACAAAAGTGCATTCCGTTGTGGAAATGATATATTACGTATGCTTCCACTCCGTCATTCCCCACACCATACACCTTCCGCACGGTTGTCAGCCTTTCCTGTTCCTGCGCTCGCGGTATTCTGTAGGTAGGCACTTGAAACGCTTGGTGAATTCGCGGTAGAAATAGGAGCGGTTGTGGAATCCGCAGGCGTTGATGATTTCGGAAACGGTGTTGTTTGTGGTATTCAGCATCTTCTCCACCTGAATCATCCGGTATTCAAGTATGAACTCATTGGGAGAAGAGTTGACCGACGCTTTCATCTTGCGATAAAGCTGCGAACGGCTTATTGCCATGTCCTCCGCCAGTCGCGAGGCGTCGTATGTGTCGTCAAAGTAATGGCTCTTCAGAATGTCCGCCGCCTTTTGTAGCCACAGCCTTACCTCAGCGTTCATCCCGCTGCCCCCGAAACGGTTGACTAAAGCCTCTCCGGATACAGAGTAGTCGCGCATGCGGTTGATGGTCTGGATGTTGTGTTCCACCACCGCACTGAAGTATTTCCTTGTGAAAGGCTTCTCCAGGAGCGTGCTCACCCCCATCGACAGCACATCAGAGAGTTTCTCCCTGCTGCCTTCGTTGCATATGGCGATGATGGGTATGTACTTCCAGTTAAGCATGTTTTTAAGATTGGCGATGAGTCTGCTGCCGTCGTCCATGAGGTCTGCCACAATGAGGTCGGCATACATGAGTGAGGCGGAGTCCTTCAGGCTGTCGTGTGTAAAGAAGCTCAGCTGGTAGCGTTCGCTGAGGATGTGGCTGATGAAGGTGCCCATGAGCTCGTCGTCCTCAATCACGGCTATATGCTTGTCTTTCCTGTTGATGATGTTCTGCAGCGTGTTTTCCTCCTGTCTTGGCTCATCCTTCTGCAGCGCGGGCAGTGAGTTGAGGATGAGGGTTAAGCCCGTCCTGCCTTCAGATGAGTGCACTTGCAACTGTCCTCACGCCTTTCTTATGAGATTGTTTCCTATGGTCAGTCCGATGATGTTGTATGTATCCTCATCCGTGCTTCCCACCTCCATCCTGTCCAAGGCGTTCTCATAGTTGAAGATGCTGTCCAGCTCGTCCTTTTCCGGACCCTTGCCCTGATAGCTTAGCGTGAGCTTTCGGCTGTCTTCCACCGCAGTCCATCCTATCCTCACCTCGCCTTCAGTCTGCGCATGCACGAAGATGTATCTGAGCATATAGTTGAGTGCTCGGCTGAGAATGGTGCGGTCGGACACTATAACGGTGTTTTCCCTTGTCTCGGGAATGACGAGTCGCAGCCGTTTGTTGAGTATGGTGTCCATATGGTTGTCCATGACCGCCATCACCATCTCCGCGAGATCAAACCTCTCCGGAGTAAGCTCCACGTTCTCCTCTCCCGACGATCTCATCTCGCCTATCTGTCTTATCTGCTCTTTCATGCGCGTTATGTTCACCGTGATGCGTTCGAGCTCGTCGGAGTATAACGCCCTTCCGTCGTTATCCTCTATCTTGCTTACGGCGTCGAATATCTGCGTTATGTTGTTTGAGAAGCCGTTTGTTATCTTCGAGAAGAAGTTGAGTTTGGCATGATGTATCTCGTCCCGTGCCTGCTGTCCCTGCCTCTCAAGCTCATAGCGGTGCTTCCTGAGCAGTCTGTATTTCTTTCTGAGATAAACATACCTTGTCATTCCGGCAATGAAAAGAAAGTATATCATCACCGCCCACCACCGCTGCCACACTGGATAGCTCACGCTGAACGACAGGCGCAAAGGCTTGTCGCTCCACCGGTGGGCGTAGTTGCTCTGCCTCACCACGAGGGTGTATTCGCCCGGAGCAAGCTCGTTGAGTATTATCTTCTTGCTTCCTTGCAAATATGTCCACTTGTTTCCGATGCCCTGCCTCACCCATCTGTCGCGCTCTATATAATAGGAAATACCGCACCGCCCGTTGTTTATATAGTCGAGAATGGAGAAATCCAGCTCCACCGTTCTTGAGCCGTAGGGCAGCCTGAGATTCCCCGTCAGCGGATATTCCTTGCCGTCGGCGGTGACCTGACTGAGAAGAAGTCCGGGCATGAACGTGTTGAGCTGCATCTTTGCAGTGGATATCCTGCTTATGCCGTTGGTCCCTCCGAAGTATATCTCCTTACCGTTGTCGGCAGCCAGTCCAGCCCCGTCGGAGAACTCGTTTCCCTGCAGTCCGTCCAGGTAGTTGAAGTTTGTGATGTCGCGGTTGGTGTCTATCCTGAACAGTCCTGTGCCGGTGCTTATCCATATGTTCCTGTAAAAGTCTTCCAATATATGGTGTACGTTCATGTTGGTGAGCCCCGCGGCAGAAGTGATGTCCGTCACATCAGACCGCCCGTAGATGTCGCTCATCATGTCAAGTCCCTGCGACGTGCCTATCCACAGACGTCTGGAGACGTCAAGATATAACGAAATGATGTCGTCGCTAACAAGAGAGCTGCGGTCGCGGCTTTTGGTGTTGAATATCCTGTATGTGTTGTCTTCCACGTTCAGACATATGATGCCTCCTCCCCGTGTGCCCGCCCAGAGGTGGGGATAGTCAAGCACAAGCGAGTAGACAACGCCTGCGGCAAGGTCGTGAGGCAGCATTTTCCTGTATTCGGTGACAGACGTTATGATGCCGTCCCTTACTGTAGCCTTCAGTATGCCGTTGCCGCTCGTGCCGAGAAAGAGCGTATGAGGACCGTGCCTCACGATGGAATAGACGGAGTATATCTTCCTTTTGTCCTCAGGATTGAGAAAGGACACGGGGCGCAGACGGCTGCCGTCATAATAGGAGAGTCCCTGTCCGTCGGTGCCTACCCACACCTTGCCGTCTTGCGGATCGGCTGCGAGGGCGAACACGGCGTTGTTTGTGCGTCCTGTGCCAACGTTGAAATGAGCTGTCACCACAGGGTGCGCGCCACCCGTATTCTCCTTTATGACATACAGTCCTTTGCCTTTTGTGCCTACAAGCAGCTCATCACCGTGCCTTATGATGGCACGCACGGGGAACCCGGTCTCGCCTACCGGAAACGACCTTATGTAGTCGTCCTGACGGTAATGGCGGAAAACGCCCTGCCCGTCGGTGCCTGCCCACACTATGCCCTGCGAGCCGGGGAAGAGTGTGTTTATGGTGGTGTCTGCCTGACTGTGTGTGTGTCCGTCCGCACCGAACGTGTGCATGCCGTTGTCCGTACCCACAAGTGTGAGTTCCGGCAGCCTGCATAGCGAGATGAGTCTGCCGGACACGGGAAGGCTGAGGGTTGTTTTGCGAAGACCGTCGTCAAGGCGGCACACGTGTCCGCCGCCTATCACAGACTGCATGAAACTCACTGTGCCGCTGCCTGTGTGTTGTATCCAGACGTCGCCTTTATTGTCGAAGACAGCCACGACAGACGCAGGCAGCACAGCCGAGGCTGTCTGTACAGGTGTTCCGCGGCTCAGGTCATATATCCTGATGTGTCCTTCTGATATGACGGTGAGCCTTTTGTCCCGGCAATGCATGCGCCCTCCGGGTTGCTTCATAAACACTTCAAACCTGTCCTTACCTTTATTATATATATATATCGGACCGTCGTTCACACAGGCATACACATCACCCCGCGGGCTTACCGCACAGTGCCAGAACTGCTCCTCCTGATGTTTGAACGGCTGCTTACTGAGATAATAGCGTCTGAACCTGCCCGTGTTCTTGTCAAGACGGTTAAGTCCTCCGTCCGTGGCAACCCACAGATGCAGACTGTCTTCCTCACATATCTCGCGTACGACAGGATGTGAGAGTGTGGAAGAATCGTTTGTCACAGAGGCGTAAACCTTGAATCCGCCGCCGTCATACCGGTTCAGCCCGTCCCATGTCCCTATCCATACATAGCCCTGCGAGTCCTGGAATATGGCGTTGACCGAACTGTTGCTGAGTCCGAGATTGTTGTCGAGATGGGTGGTTTTCCATCCGTACACCGATGCGGCGACGGCAAGGATGATGGTGAAGGCACGGTATCTCAATTTGTTCTTATTCATCATTTGTTGTAAAGTGAAGGATTTTACAGCCGGCAAACTTCATGTGCCGACGGTCCTGACAACTGACTGTAAAAAACCGGTGTGTGTGTTTGGCATGTCTCGTTTTCTGATTGAAAGCCTGTCAGAAGGTATTGCAAATATACATAAATATATCTTATTTCACGGCGGCACGCTTACAATTATTTTTTCATACGTGATTTTTGTACACCACAGTCGCAAAGTTGTATACTATGATAGCTTTATCTGCTGTGGACGGAAGTATACACTTTCTTTTTCGCTGTATACAATCTCTTGATACACATTGATATATATTTGCAGCCATCAAACCAAAAACTTAAATACAAACCAATATGGACATAGCAAAGAGAAGTGCTCTTAACCCCATTCTACGACCGTCTGACTTCACTCCGGCGATAGAGGGAATGGAGATATCATGTTTACTCAACCCCGGTGTCTTCGTCATGGACGGAAGGATATGTATGGTTATCCGTGTGGCTGAAAGACCTAAGCAGAAAGAAGGGAAAATAAGTTTCCCGGTGTATGAGGACAACAGATTCAAAGTGCTTGAGTTCGACCGGAACAGTCCGGATATCGACCTCTCCGATCCGCGCGTGATAAACTACAAGGGACAGGACTATCTCACGACGCTTTCCTACCTCCGTATCGTGTTCAGCGACGACGGTGTCCGTTTTTATGAAGACAGTAAATATCCTCCTGTTTTCGGCAGAGGCTTTTATGAGTCTTTCGGTATTGAGGACTGCCGTGTAGCCACAATGGATGACGGATATTATCTCACCTTCACGGAAGTGTCGCCTGTAGCGGTGGGAGTGGGAATGATGCACACCCGTGATTTCCGCCACTTCACCCATGAAGGCATGATATTCCCCCCTCACAACAAGGACTGCGCGCTGTTTGAGGAAAAGATAGACGGCAGATACTATGCGCTCCACCGCCCGAGCAGTCCGGAGCTGGGCGGCAACTACATGTGGATAGCCGAGAGTCCTGACCGCATACACTGGGGCAGGCACAAGTGTGTGGCAACGACACGCAAAGGCTTTTTTGACAGCGCAAGGCTCGGTGCTGGCGCGTCTCCCATAAGAACGGATGAGGGCTGGCTTGTGATTTATCATGGCGCGGACAGCTCCAACCGCTATTGTCTGGGTGCCATGCTGCTCGACTTGAAAGACCCTTCCAGGGTGCTGGCAAGAAGCTCCGAGCCTATTATGGAGCCTGTGGCGCCGTATGAGCAGACCGGTTTCTTCGGTAATGTGGTGTTCACCAACGGACAGATAGTCGACGGTGACACAGTCCATATCTATTATGGAGCGAGCGACGAGGTTATCTGCAAGGCTGACTTTTCGATAAAAGAGATACTTGCCATGCTTAAAGACGGGAGAAAGAAATGAACGGTCTGGTAAAAGAGATAAGGTTTTTCCGCGGACAGGAACACAACATGCGCGTGTTGCTGCTCACCAATATGATATACGCCTTCGTACTGCCCGTGGTCGAGGTGTTCGCCGGTGCGTACGTCATGCGCAACACCAACGACCCTGCTTTGGTGGCTTACTATCAGTTGGCGATGTATTGCGGTGTTGTCACCACGTCGCTTGTCAATGGCATAATGCTCAAAGGAGTGAATGTGAAGACGCTTTACGCCGGAGGCATTCTTGTGAGCGCGGCTTCGTTGGGAGGCATGATGCTCATCACAGACCTCGGTTTCCTCGAGCTGGGTGTGGCTGGATTCTTCCTCGGCGCAGCCTCCGGCTTTTTCTGGACCAACAGATATCTGCTTGCCCTTTATAACACCGACGATGAAAACCGCAACTATTATTTCGGTCTGGAAAGCTTTTTCTTCTCTGTCGCCAACATCTCCGTGCCGCTTCTCATAGGCGCGTTCATAGCCGGTATGGACGGCATCACGCTGTCGGGAGTGAGGTTCGACGCCAACATGTGTTACCGCATTGTGATGGCGGTGGTGTTTGTTGTCGCTTTATGCAGCGTATGGGTGCTGTCACACGGTCGTTTCGTGATGCCTGAGAACACATCCATCATGCACGTGCGTTTCCACCCTCTGTGGTACAAGATGCTGTCGCTGTCGGCACTGAAGGGCATCGTTCAGGGCTTTCTTGTTACGGCTCCGGCGATTCTTGTGATGAAGTTCATAGGCAATGAAGGCGTTTTGGGCACCATACAGGGCATCAGCGGCATGCTGACGGCAGTTCTGGTGTATGTCCTTGGAAGGATAGCCCGTCCCGGCGGACGCCTGCGCATATTCCTTGTGAGCGTCCTTGTGTTTTTCATAGGTACCTTATTCAACGGAGTGCTGTTCAGTGCCATGGGTGTGATTGGCTTTGTTCTCTGCAAGGTGTTTTTCCAGCCGCTTTTCGATCTCGCCTATTATCCGGTGATGATGAAATGCATCGACGTGGTGGGTGAGATTGAGAACCGCAACAAGTATACCTATATCATGACTCATGAAGTGGGACTTTTCGCGGGCCGTTTCTTCGGTCTGGGTCTGTTCATACTTCTTGCCTATCTTGTGTCACAGGACTTCGCGCTGAAATACGCCCTCATTATCGTAGGAGGATTGCAGTGCCTTGCCTATCCGCTTGCAAGGAACATAACAGCCGAATGTGACGACTATATCAAAACAAACCATTCAGAAAGACATGAAATATAAACATTTATCAACTCTCATACTCATTGCTATGATGCACAGCCCTGCATGGGCGGCATCCATACGCAAGGAAAAACCCGTAAGGCAAGTGTCCGTACAGCGCATCGACTCAATGCCCGACATGCCCGGGAGCTACCGTATGATAGACTGGAAAGCCAAGGCAAAGGCGTTCGACGCTTACGTTTTCGACTGGAACAACACCGACAAGATGGGACCGCTCATATGGAAGGATGACGCCCGCAGAAACGTAGACCAGACCACATTCGGACTGTATACGGCGATAGGAGACGTGCGGCAGGGACCTGACAACAACGGAGGCGAGTTCCATGAGGCTCTCAACAGCATGGCTGCAATATTGGGAGCGGGTCTGTGCGGCATCGACAAGACCAGCCAGAACGGATACAATTACGTCAAGATGCTTCAGAATTATTTCAACCGGGACAACGGTTGGAACATCGTGATGAACAACACCAACCCCCGTGTCTCCAACTTGGGAGGAGGCTACGGAAGGGACTGGTGGTATGACATATTGCCCAACGCGCTTTATTATGCGGTGTGTGACGTGTTCCCCGATGTTGAGGGTTCGGAGCACATTCTTAGAAGTGTGGCAGAGCAGTTCGCCAAGGCTGACAGTGTGCTTGACGGCAACTATGACTACAGCTATTTCGATTATGGCAGGATGAAAGGCGGCAGAAGCGACATTCCCTATCAGCAGGACGCCGCCGGAGGACACGCTTATGTGCTGTTGCAGGCATACAAGAAGTTCGGTGACAAAAGATATCTGAGGCATGCGCAGAGCGCCATCGAGGCGTTGCTCAGCCAGAAGGAGAGCCGTTTCTATGAGGCATTGCTGCCTTTGGGAGTATATGCGGCGGCTTATCTCAATGCCACCGAGGGCAAGGATTATGACACCCATAAACTGTTGGACTGGGTGTTCGACGGCTGCAAGATTCCTACAGGACGCACCGGCTTGGGAATCATTGTGGGCAAATGGGGCAAATATGACGTGAGCGGTCTGCAGGGAAGCCTTATCGACAACGGCGGATACGCGTTCCTCATGAACTCCATAAAGCCTGTATGGCCTTTTGTCCCGATGGTGAAATATGAGCCTGAATATGCTGACGCTATAGGCAAATGGATGCTCAACAACGCGAGCGCGTGCCGCCTGTTCTTCCCCGGATACATTGACGGGGATAACCAGTGGGCGTCAGAATATAAAGACATCACGCACAACAACATAGCGTATGAGGGTCTGAGAAAGCATGACGACTACGGCATGCACTACCTGAAGGGAGTGAGCCCTGTAGCCATCGGTGACGGACCAAAGTGGATAACAGGCAATCCCACGGTAAGCATGTTCAGCGTGTACAGCACCTCTCCCATCGGCATTCTCGGTGCGGTTGTCGACACCACCGATGTGGAGGGCATACTGAAGCTCGACTGCAACGCTACCGACTTCTACAGCGCGCGTCCCTATCCGGTGTATCTTGTATACAATCCGTACGCCACTGAAAAGACCGTCACATACAGGACAGCCAGCCAAAATTGCGACTTGTTTGACGTAATAACAAAACAATATGTCGCAAGAAACGTGAAATCGGGCAGGCGTATAGCCATTCCGGCAAAGCATTCAAGACTCATCTACGAGTTGCCGGCAGGCACACCGGTAGTCAGGAAAGGCAACAGACTGATAGCGGGGAAGAAGAATATCATATTATATAATAACTAAAACACACAGAATTTATGAGAAGAATATTGTTAATCTTTGCATTGTTTACAATCTTATCTGCCGTAAGCTATGCGCAGACAACGAAGACCATCACCGGTCGGGTGACGGACAGCTCCACCGGAGAACCGCTTATCGGAGCTACCGTCCGGGAGGCTGGAACAACCAACATCACGAAAACAGACCTCGACGGACGCTATTCGCTGAGCGTGAAGTCAAACAGAATAGTGGTCTCATATGTAGGTTACGCCACGTCACAGATAACCGCGTCTGACGCCGGAGTGTACGACATACGCCTCACCGGCGACAACATGATGAACGAGATAGTGGTTGTGGGTTATGGCACGCAAAGGCGCAGCGACCTCACAGGGTCTCTCTCGTCGGTGAGCGGTAAGGACATAAAGAACCAGGCTACGTCCAACGTCTCCAACATGCTGGCTGGAAAGGCTGCCGGTGTATACGTAAGCACGTCCTCGGGACAGCCCGGCGACGACGCCGTGGTGAGGGTGAGAGGCTTGGGAACGGTGAACGACAACAGTCCGTTATACGTCGTTGACGGCCAGTTCATGGACAACACCAGCAGCGTGAACCCTGCCGACATAGAGCGCATAGAGGTGCTCAAGGACGCTTCCGCCTGCGCCATCTACGGTTCGAGGGGCAGCAACGGCGTGATACTCGTAACCACCAAAGGCGGCATGAAAGGACAGACAGTGGTGACGCTCGACGCTTCAGTGGGCGTGCGCAGCAGCTACAAGGCACTCGACATGATGGACAGCGGGCAGTTCTACAACTTCATCACCACGGCTTATGCCAACGAGCAGACCTTCGACAAGACCAAGTTCACCAACCAGTACAGGAAGGGATATGACACAGACTGGTGGAAAGAGACCACCCGTTCGGCACTCAACCAGAACTATAACCTTAGTGTCCGCACCGGCACGGAGAAGTCGAGGACTGCACTGTCTCTCGGTTATGTGGACGAACAGGGCATCATCCTCACCACATCATTCAAGCGTATCAGCGCACGCCTGAACCAGGAGTACGACCTTAACAGATACATAACAGTGGGTGCGACGGTGAATATAGCAAGCATGAACAAGCGCGACGCAAGCAGCCTGCCAGCCTTCGATTTCATACAGAAGGCAGACCCTTTCACCCCAGTAATAAGTCCGTTGGTGGACCCGTCGTCGGAGAACTACAAGTATGACAAGTATGCGCCGACAGAATGGTCTTTCGACCCGAACCCCGTATCCATACTTAACCTTAACGACAGGAAGCATGAGATGTTCAACGTGTTCGGCAATGTGTTCGCACAGGTAAACTTCACCAAGGACCTGCATTACCGTTTCCAGCTCAGCTTCGAGCGTTATAACGACACATACAAGGCATTCTTGCCCATATACTCCGCCACCTTCTCAGACGACATGATGGGCAACCGCGAGAGCAAATACAACACCGAGACAAAGATGACGCACAACACGTCATGGGTGAAGAACTATCTGGCTGAACAGCGCATCAACTATGCCCACGACTTCGGAAAGCACCGTCTGGACGTCATGGCAGCCATGACTTATGAGAAAAACAACAGTGAGGGCATCAACGCCTATAAGCACACGGCATTAGGCAACGCCGAGATATACCGCATATTGAGCGCGCAGACAGCGGGCGACCAGGCTTCCGGCGACCGTCTGCAGACATCCATGCTGTCTTATCTGGGCAGAATAAACTATACATACGACAACCGCTATCTTGCAACAGTCAACTTCAGGGCGGACGGAAGCTCACGTTTTGCGAAGAACAACAGATGGGGTTATTTCCCGAGCTTCTCCTTCGGATGGCGCATCTCGGAGGAACCGTTCTTCAAGAATTCGGGAATGGCAAAATGGACGGATAACCTCAAGCTGCGTGTGGGATGGGGTCAGAACGGCAACCAGCGCATCGACGCCACCGCACCCCTTACACTCATAGGCACTGACAACGAGAAGAAATGGTACTTCGGAAACGGTTTCTCACAGGGTTACGTCCCTATTTACCAGGGCAACGCGGACATAAAGTGGGAGACTTCACAACAGACCAACATCGGACTTGACGCCACCCTGTTCAACAACACGCTCAACATATCAGCCGACTATTATATAAAGAACACGAAGGACATGCTCCTGCAGATGCCCATACCGTCTTTCGGGGCTTTCTCGAACAGTCCGTTCTTCAATGCGGGTGACGTGCGCAACAACGGTTTTGAGTTTACCGCAAGCTACAACAACCATGCCGGAGCATTGAGATATAACGTGGGTCTTAACCTGTCAACATACAAGACTACGGTGACACGACTCACCTCCGAATATCTCACAGGCAGTGTGAGCCGCACATATGAGGGCGGACCTATAGGACGGTTCTGGGGCTACAGGCAGATAGGAATATTCCAGAGCCAGGAGGAGATAGACAGCTACGTGGACGCGAAGGGCAACAAAATACAGCCCAACGCACATCCGGGAGATTTCAAGTTTGCCAAACTGGGCGACGGCATAGGCGCGCTCAACGACGACGAGGACCGCACGTTCATAGGCGACCCCAACCCCGACCTAATCTTCGGATTCAACTTCGGACTGTCCTACAAGGGCTTCGACCTCAGCGCGGCGTTCCAGGGAACGTTGGGCAACGACATCTACAACGCCGCCAAAGGCACTCTGTCGGTGCCCGGATACCAGAACGCGCTGGCTGACGCCTATACCAAGGCATGGACAAAAGAGGGCGACCTGTCTGCCGTATGGCCGAGAATCACGACCAACAACGACAACAACAACTGGCGTGTAAGCTCGTTCATGGTAGAGGACGGAAGCTATGTGCGTCTGCAGAACCTGCAGATAGGCTACACTCTGCCCGAAAAGTGGCTGGCTGCCTTGGTATATGTGAAGAGCATGCGTGTATATATGTCGGCGCAGAATATGTTCACCATCACCTCTTACAGCGGACTTGATCCGGACCTCGGATCGTCGAGTGCGCTGAGCCTCGGATACGACAACACCCGTTATCCTTCATCACGTACGTTTATGTTCGGTGTTAACATGACATTCTAACTTTAAAAAGAAGCGACTCATTATGAAAAAGTATATAGGATTGACCTTTGTTTCGTGTGTGATAGCATTGTCGGGATGCAGCCTTGACGAGGAGACATACGGAAAGACAACCAGCAGGAATTTCTATTCCACACAGTCTGAGATACAAGAAGCATTGACCGGAGCCTACCTGCAGCTCCGCACGACGTGGAACGAATATGCGCTCAACTTCTATTTCGTGGGCGACTGTTCCACTGACGACGCCCTGAAAGGAAGCACCGACGGAGACCGTGCCGAGGTGCTCGAGCTTTCCAATTTCACCACGTCGACCACAAACGGCGAGGTGGGAAGACGGTGGGAGATACTCTACCGCCTCATAGCCCGCTGCAACGAGGTGATAGCCCACGCGCCCGGCGCAAGGGGCGATGAGGCTGTCCTCACACGTTATATGAACGAGGCAAAGGCTCTGAGGGCGTTCGGCTATTATGAGCTTGTGACAACGTTCGGAGGCGTTCCTCTGGTCACGGTCCCGATGAAACCTACCGACATCCTGAAGACTCCGCGTGCCTCCGCAGACGATGTGTGGGCGCAGATTGTGAGCGACTGCAAGGACGCTGAGGCGTTGCCGGCAAAGGGCGAGTACAGCGCGGAGGAGCAGTATCGTGTGACGCGCGGGTTCGCCAAGGCTATGCTGGCAAAGACATATATGTTCCGCCACGACTATGAGAATGCGGAGAAGACACTTAACGAGATAGTGAACGTGGACAAGGACTACAGTCTGCTGCCCGACTACGGGCTTAACTGGACTCCGGCATATGAGAACAGCACGGAGAGTGTGTTCGAGATTCCTAACAAGCTGTATGACAAGAACGTGGCTACAGGTACGAACGTGCCTCATTTCTTCACGAGCAGGGATGTGAGCGGATACCAGGGATACGGGTTCCATGTGCCCACAACCGACCTTTATAACGCCTTCGACAAGGACGACCCGAGGCAGACCTATGTGTTCACACGTACGGGCGACCGCTATGTGGGAGACACCGAGGCGCAGGACAACCACCAGAGTGCCACCGGATTTCATGATTATAAGATGACCGTCCCCAGAGCCGAGAAGGCTGGATATGACGTGTGGATGATACCTTACAACATCCGTATAATACGCTATTCGGACCTCCTGCTTCTCTATGCCGAGGCTTTGAACGAGAACGGAAAGTCTTCAGAGGCTCTGAAGTATCTCAACGAGGTGAGGGACCGCGCGCGCAACACCAACCCTCTTGACCCGAGAAAGGACATGCAGGCATACGTGCCTGTGGTGACGGCAGCCACCCTGCCGCGTATAACAGAGACACGGCAGGACGCCCTGCGCGGCATTATCTGGCACGAGCGTCGCGTGGAGCTTGCCATGGAGGGATGGAGAAGAGACGACCTGATGCGCCAGAAACGGTTCGGAGAGGTGATGCGTGCCTATGCAAAGAAGTATAATGTGCAGAAGGGCGCCAACTTCAAGGACGACAGGGACTATCTGTTGCCCATCCCGCAAGGGGAGATAGACAAGAGCAACAACGTACTGAAACAGAACCCGAACTATTGACGGTGTAATTGGGAATGTGCATGTCATGGCTGCCGTTTGGTGCATAAACGGCAGCCATTATTGCTTTCCCGTATTTTACTATTGCTGTGGCGCGAGCCCTGTAGAGACGCAAAATCTTGCGTCTCCCGAGCAACAAACGCGGTGACACATGACATATTATATGGCATATATTCATCGGCATCCTCGCTTGTGAGACGCAATATTTTGCGTCTCTACTTCGGTTAACCACATATTATTTTGATGGCGCGAGCCCTGTAGAGACGCAAAATGTTGCGTCTCCCGTCCATCCACAGCAACAAACACATGCGACAATCCGCTGTCAATAATCGCATTCATCCCTTGTGAGACGCAAAATCTTGCGTCTCTACTTCGGTTTGCATGCGTTTTAATGGTTTATTATTGTGAGGGCTGGATGCGTAATTTCAGCACGGGCACGTTATATGCTTCATCCGTATTTGTTGCTACTCCCGTCATCCTTATCCATTCTTTTCCACCATATACCTCTGCTTCATCTTCAAATAACAGGGAAACAACATCACGCCGGCAGCGCGTAACAGGGATGAGGCAGGACGGCAGTTCCGGTCTTAATGTGGAATATCGGTGGTGTGGAACGGCTGTGGTCATATCATTATCTGTAAGGAACGCACGGTAAAAAATCTTTACATTTTATTTCTGCAAACCAGACATTACCCGTGCCCGCAGTCATTCTCTTCCGCGTGTTTTTCCTTACCTGACATCATACATTGTTCGCATATCATACGTGAAAAATGTCCTTTACGTCCGCTTTTCGTTCCTTTCAATGTGTTCTTCAATAGCTCCGCATCGCTTCCGCCTGCTGTTCCGTGCCGTGAAAACGCCCGTTTCATGACATCATACAGCCCCTTCCGCACGCCCATACGTGCTTTTCCGTCACACAGGAAAGCCTTTTCCGCAGTACATAAAACGGTTTTTAAAGTAATGTAACGCACAATACGTTGATTTACAACGTATTATCTCTTCATGCGAAATGAACGCGCATTTGCGGACGGAATCATTCATGTATGCTTCCACACGATTCTCAGCGACTTGACGTTATCCTCATTATCCTTATCATTCCACCATATTGCGCGTGGAAATTTTAATAGGAATGGCGTTCCATATATTCACGATTGTCAGGTCATACATTAATGCTTTTTGCGCTTGGACGCTTAAATTGCCCGCAAAAACAACAGGATTGACAGGTATAGTATGCGTCAGTGATGCAAGAAACATGGTTTTACGCATGATGAAAGTACTTTCCATTGCTTAATGTTCATTGGATTTACGGAATTGCAGAACGCTCTTTTTTCAGCGGCTTATCCTTGTTCAAGAAACAGGAATGTCGCAGTACGATGGAAATATTGCCGTTTATATTTGCAGTCAACAATGATTTTCGCTATCTTTGCATAAGATATAGCAGCGTCTCGGCAGCGACAAAACTCTGCTCTGCTTTATACATATTTGTGCGACGACGCATAAATCGTGAAAACACGAAATGATGTAACTGATGCCATAAACACAGGCATGCAAGAACACCTGAGGACAATCTTTAACATTCAAGAAATATGAAAATCACACAAAAACACAATGTCATCGCAGTTATGACAGTCATGATGTCGGCATTGCTCACGACTTATTCGTGCAGCAGCGACGATGATGAGCCGGAACCGGTATATCCGAAAGTGTCTGACTCAAAGTATTATATGGATCCGGAATGGGATGAAAGCATAATCTACTTACGCCCGAAGGATTTCAGGGAAAAGAAGTTCTTCCCCGGCGTCAGAGTGGTGGAGCAACTCGTAGACTATCCGGCGTATGTAACATACCGGACCATATCGGGCGACGGCATGGACATATGCTTCGTGACAAACGTGGACAATAAGCTGGAGCCTACCACCAGAACGGAGTTCTATGACGGTGAGGGAGCTATGGCGACGGTGCTGGAATGGGATTACATCGACTTGATAAGACGATACAGAATGACGGTGAATGCCGACGATTTTTTCAAGTATGACATCAAAAACCCGTGCAAGGTGTATGTGACTGCGCTGGTGACAAACGCCGCGACATACAACTTCCAAAACCTCGACACATACTTTTCCACTTTCAATTTTCCAGGGTCTGAGGAAAGTAAATTGGAGTCCACACCTACCGGCACCGTCATTCCCAAAAGCGAATGGACAACACATCCCACTGAAAGAAGGGCTTACCTGATAGATTTGAAACTGAGAAAATAAAGACATAAGAATATGAGAAAGTTTGTTCTAACCTTATTTATTTATATAGGATTCACATCTGTGCTGTATGCACAAAAAAGAATTATAGGCGGCAAATCTGTCGATATAACGCAAAGACCATATATGGCAGAGATATTCGGAAGAAAAGAAGGCGATCCATATATGCATTTAGGAGGAGGTGTTATATTAAGTGACAGATGGATTCTTACTGCTGCTCATGTGGTAATTAATGTTGATGCGGATATATCAGAAGTTAGTACCGGTAATAACAATCCGGATAGCGACAACAACAAAAGTTCTATTGAGTCGATATATATACATCCTGATTATAAAAAATATGAAAGTGATTATGAAAATGATTTGGCATTGATAAAACTATCAGAGCCATTAAAATTCGATTCAAGGAGACAACCTATAAATATTTCAAGGATAACTAAATATCCTGATAATACAGTTGCAACCATATCCGGATGGGGCAGAACTTCAATAGACTCCCCGTCACTTCCGACAATGTTGCAGACGACAGATGTTGTTGTTAATACTATTTCTGATGGATTCTTAACATCAAAATCATCGACTACATATCCTTTCAATGGAGACAGTGGTGCTCCTTTGACAATATCAACCCCGTCTGGAGAATTGGTTATAGGATTAGATTTCAGTCACTTAAAAGACATGTCTAAAGGAGTAGAGACACTTTATACGAACGTAGGATATTATTTTGATTGGATTTCATCTTATGTATATAAATATGATATAGAAGGTCAGGATGTAGTTGGCACGACAGGAACGTTTACTGTGAGTCCATATGACAATTTTGAAGTAAAAGTATCCGGGGCTTTAGATACGGTTACTAAAAATGGAGATAAGATAACTGTAAACGGACACGGTTCGGGTTTAGGATTTATCAATATATATGTAAATGGCAAATATGTTGCGCATAAATATGTATGGGTAGGTGCACCGTCTGTTTCAGGTGTTGTTGTTGACGGAGATTATCTAAGACTCAGTAAAGGATTGATAGACCAGCATATAACGCAAACAGAATGGAATATAGACGGGAGTTATTATTCATATTACGAGGATTGGATTTATAACCCTTATGCCAATTATGGAAATGTAAGGAACAGAAAAATATCTGTCACGGTCACAGCATCAAACCAATACGGTAAAAGCAAGCCTTACAGTACAGTTGTTACTTATTCAAAAGGGTCAAGGTATAATATATCGCAAATGGAAGGAACAAACACAATAAGAGTATTAACGAATACAGCCTCAGACTTTTTAACTGTGGAAACAGAACTTACCACAGGTGAAAGTGAGACAAAATATGTTCTTACAAATACAAAAAATGGTACCGTAGTTAAAAGTGGAAAGTTACCTCCTATTGGTGGTATAATACAAGTAGATAATGCTGTGAAAGGTATGTATGTACTAAAGCTATACAACAAAAAGGAAAGTATAGAAACATTCAAGGTAAGTTTAAAATAAAATATAAAATTTCATTTAAGTAAGTCTACAAGAAGATAAAGCTTTGCATCTACCGTCAATTCATAACCATACAAAAGATGTAAATGGTTATGTTTTGCTTGGAAGATGCAAAGTTTCTACTTCTTTTTTTTCTATACTGAAATAGAAGGCGACCATATTTATTTTTATAATAATAGTCGGCGGAAGCGTAGAAGGAAGCAAAACGTTGTTCATTCCATGTT
>ERZ780218.45-NODE-45-length-119521-cov-18.088268_pt1 | contig 119521 bp, 157 predicted proteins | sample MGYA00510975_ERZ780218 | MGnify/ENA primary metagenome ERZ780218 (study PRJEB29588, sample SAMEA2152063) | human gut metagenome | biome: human gut; feature: human-associated habitat; material: faeces | place: Denmark | collected 2008/2010 ... | reverse complement strand
TTATCCGCAGACCGCCTTTCGGCGGTTTCGTCGTTTACGACTCATCAGTGCGGCTCACCAAACACTCCCCCAATCAGGGCGGTTAGACAGCTCGGTAAACTCTCGCCCTTTGCGATCTGCCTCGTCTACCTCGCCATCATCGGGGAAGTCAGACACATCCAGATCGTACACATCTACATCGATTCCAGCATTTGCAATGACAGATTGAACCAGGCCACCGCGAACCTCCACAGCTGCCTTGACATCAAGTTCTTTCTCTTGAATTTGCCACTGTTCATATTCGCACTTGCAGTCATCAGAAATTTCAGCCTGGTTTTCGTCGCAAGTCCAATGAAAATCTTCGGATGGTTCTGTGAGATCGTTAATTCCCCAACTTTCAAGGGCGGCGCGATACTGTTCTTGCATTACCTCCTGTGCCTTTTCTTTAGTCAGAAAAATATCTGCATCTGCATCCCACATAGAGGAAGTGTCCTGTTTATGCACCAGCATGTAAACTTTCATCATTAACACCCTTTCAGCTCTTTTTCGTGGATTTGCCACTGGTCATATATGCAGTTGTAGTCATCACAAATTTCAGCCATATCGTCCCTACAGCTATACCTTTTTGCGGGGAGAGAGCCATCCATCGGATCGGCAACATATCCATTGATACAGCCTCTACTTCTAAAAGCAGCCTGATACTGTTCACGCATGACGCGCTGCGCTTCATCTTTTGTGGTGAAAACATCAACTTCAGCATCCCATTCACATCTATCATTCTGATAGACCATAACATAAACTTTCATGTTCTGTTTCCTTTCACAAAAATATGAGAAGAAGCCCTCATTATTTGAGGGCTTCAAACTCATTTCATTATTTATCGAGCAGCAACCAGGCTGGTCATACGGTCAAGCAGCTTGTGGCCGTCCATGATTCTTCCCCAGTTGTTTTCCTGGTAGGTCTTGGAGGCACGACGCGGAGCAGAGTGAGATACCATGTCACTCATAGCGTTTACCACGCCCCAGGCCGTGTTTAGGAATTGCGCAATGTCCGGGCGAAGATAGCACACCATAAACTCGTCCTTGGCCTTCTGAACACTGTTCTTTTTGCGGTCAGAATCGTCATCGTCAACAGGGAACATCTCATCCAGCAGCTTGTTCAGCTCTTCATCGGTGACTTTGGTATTTGCCAGCTTGTCCGCATACTCCGCCAGCTCACCCATGTACGCATCGGCCATTTCCAGGCACATACGCGCCTCCTGCATCTTGTGATCGATGTCCCCAACATGTTTGGTAGACCAGCTACGCACAGCGGAATTGAGCGCCAGATTCAAAGTGTTATTGCACACCACACGGATAGGGGTCATGCACACGCGGATAGAACCGCTTCCGTCATGCGTGTTAGAGAAACACAGGTACGGCTCCACATCATCGCCCACGATCTTCTGAGCAGGCATCCGCGCCAGCAACCAGATTTTTTTGCCATTCTGGAGGCTGCCAGCAGTTTCATAGCGAACATCGCCGCCAATCAGCTCGTCGGTAAAGCTGAACGCCTCCGCATTTTGCACGATCTGATAGCGGTCAGACACAACACCAAGGACAGCGCCGTCCGAGCTGCGGACATTTGCCTTGAAGTTTTCAATCTTAGCTCCGCCGCACACCTGAATACTACGCTGCTTGACCTCCCAATCCAGGCCGGCCAGCCGCAATGCGTCAGCACTGGTGGGCGCTTCCTCAACGCAAGTCCCAAGGCCGTGCCACGGCTTCTCACGAACATAAAACATAGTCTCAACATTTGCTGCCATTTGAATTACCTCCTAAGTATTTTGGTTGTAGGTTGTAGGTGAATTTGTCTTCCTATTACATCTACCGCTTGAGCGCGGAAAAAATAAACCAACTGCTAAAATTTATTTTTCATCGCACAGAATCAAGACTTCATCCTTGCTCCAGCCATTCTCTTCGCAGACCTTCCAATCGTCCTCCGAAAAGTCCAGGGTGGAGCCGACGCTGCTATGGTAGTCCATGATAGCATAGGGGAGACCTTCATCCTCCCATTGCCAATCCAATACGCCATAGCGCTGGAGATACCACGCCTTGCTTTCTTCAATTTTCTTTCGCAGAGTAATCATCAGAACACATCCTCATCCAGCAGAATTTCCGCAATATTGATGGAATCCACACCGGTCATATCGATTTTATCAACCAGCTTTTTCATGGCCTCCTGCCTGGAATTTGCGGATACGATATAGCCACGCGCCTGATTGCAAAAGCGGACAACGACGGAGAATTTCGGGATATAAACATCCTCCATGAATTCCTCTTTCGTCAGGCCGTCCACTACATCCTTGCCGCAAGCGGGGCAGGGGCAGAAGGTGTGGCCGGGGGCAACCTCTTCAGACTGCAAAATGTCGGCGGAGAACCAGCGCCCGCAGCCCTCGCAATTGGTAATGGCATTTACTTCCCACTCTTGATCGTGGCACTGCTCACACTCGATATATTCGCGGTCAGTCCCCTCGTTGATGGTATAAACGGTATCTTCATCCTCATTGATAACGCGGCCGCACACAGCACAAATCTTAATCTTCATTTGAAAAGCACCTCCTATTATATCTACCGCTATAAATGCGCAAAAATAAACCGCTTATAAAAAATAAGCGGTGAAATATGGGGTAGGGTTTTTGAACGGAACCCTCCAAAACCGTATCGTATCAGGCCGGCACAGCTTCCACCTCCGTCTCATTCTTTACAGCGCTGAGCCGTGCCTTTTCAGCGGCTTCAGCCGCAGCCTGACGCTGCCGGTCATACCGCTTGACGCGCTTCTCAAATTCCGCATCGGAATCCATCGGCATGTTGCAGGTTTTTCCGCCAGCCTTGCCGATAACTCCCTTGGCAGGAGCGGCGGGCATCACATCGTTTTTGAAAACCACGCCATGCACACCGGCATACTTGCCCAGGCCAGACTTCTTCAGATTGCTATTCATATTCAGTTCCTCCTTATTATTTCTGGGCATCGCCCATTGATTCACAGAATTCCTTAAAGGTTTTATTTGCGTTGTATTTCTCGATGAACGCATCATACTTGGAGATTAACTCCTGGGTATCACGACTGCCCTCCCTTAACTTGAGAATTTCATCCTCCATGGCCTTGTTAATATTGCTTCTGATGTAGTGGCCTAATGAAGATGAATCAAAATATGTTTCCCGAACGACTTTGCCATCCAGCAAAATTTCTTCAAACAGCCTAACATCGTATGTAGCGTCTGAGAAATAATGCACAAGGTAAAAAGTGATTGCATCGTCCAGGCTGGAATACTTGCGGGATTGATAGCGATCCCACGGCTCACCATGGTTGAAGATCCCCTTGCAGATGTAATCCCAATCCTTTTTGTTATTCACGAACTCGACGGTATATCTTGTTTCAATATTCACGGCGCTGTCCTGGTAGGAAACCATGAAATTTCACCTCCTATTATATCTACCGCCGAATCCAGGTGAGAATTTACTCACCCTCAGAAAAATTTTCGTTTTCAATATCTCCGCCGATGCTGAACACCTCATAGGCGGCAGACTCCAGGCGGCTGATAGAGGCCGTGGCGGTCGGCTCCCGCTCCTTGATTGCGTCCGCCTCTGCCGTCATGATGTCATTCACCAGATTGAACGCATCCACAACGTCATCATCGGAAACAATCAAAACGGAATACTTTCTTTTAATCTGCTCCAGCGTTTCCTTTTTCAAATACATGGTTACATCTCCTTATGAAAATTTTGATTGAATGTATCAGAGTATGCGGCAACGCCATTCCAGTCATCGTAGCGCACTTTTTCCTTTTGTCCGCCGCACTCAAAAATCAGGTTAGCTCTCGGCTCGCTGCCGTCTTCAAATACCCGGCGCTTTCCGCATATATACCACTTTGCAAACGGTTCACGCCTGGACACCTCGCGCAGATAATAGCGGCCATCCTCACCGCGATACACCTGCCGCCCGGTTCCCATCTCAACCTCAACAAACTTGACGGGGATAATTTTGTCCGGGTTTCTGGCCTGGTCATTGTAATAATTGTTTTGCGACACTTCCAGGCACCACATATCCATAGAGGAATAGTGCTGAAGCTTGACATTTTCTCTTATGTAGTCTTCACCCAGGCGCATATAGGTATCAAGTCCCATAAAGAGAACACCAACATGAGAATCATCATCAATGGCCGTGATTTTTACCTTGTCATCCAGACACGACGGACGCATCCCGATAAGCACATATTCTTTTTTGTCTCTGTCCGTGGGAGAAGAAAAGGAAACAATCATTGTACCATCTTCCTTTCGTACTTTTCGATCTGCCGCATGGTCAACCACTCCGGCTTTCCATCCTTGGGAAAACTATTCCAGATTGCTTTCATGTAGGCGATCTGAAGCTGCACACTTCCAGCCCACAGGTATTTCTCAACCATATTGCCAAAGCCCAGGAAATACTCGCAGTCCATCTTCATCCTGGACAACAGTTGATAGCGGAAGATTTCATCCTGATGGACAACCAGGTTGATTTCATACTGCTGCCGCTCAGAAATTGGGTTCATAACATTGCAACTGCATTTCGCAGTCTTCATATTCAACATTGCAACCACCCCCTATTATATCTGCCAGGCCAGAGTTAAAAATCTTAACCTTGAAATAAAAAAAGCGGGGATGACTCCCCGCTTTTTATTTCAATCCACAGCATACACCAGCTCTACGCCGTCACGGTCAGCGAAAAACTTTTCGGCCACCGGACAACGGCTGCACAGCGCTCGATTGCATTCACCAGGGGCGCGGCAGGCCGCACCATTCACGCCGCAAATCTCAGGGACTTCTCCCTTTGCGTGAAGAACAATGCGCTTGCCGGTCAGCTTTTCAGTAACCAGCCGTTCCAGATACCGCAGGGCGGTTTTGTCATCGCTGAAAATCTGAGTCCCAATCTTCCATCCCCATCTGCTTCCATAATGCTCAGGGTCTTTCTCTACGGGGATCTCATCGCCATTGCTTAAATGAATCATCCAGTGCTTTTCGTCCAGCACCTCCGCATTAAGATAAAGGCTATCTGAAACATACATCTCGACCATGATACAAACCTCCATATCTTTTTGGCTTCCTATTACATCTAACGCACGACAACGGCAAAAATTAACCAGTAAAATAAAAAAACGACGCAGATTTTCTGCGTCGCATATGTATTCCTATTCAGTTTTCTTATTCGCCGGAGAGAATGGCATCCTTAAAATTTTCCACGGCTTCATCTTTCAAAATCTCAGAATAGTGGGTGCTGATAGCGATATATTCATCCGAAAGACTTTCCCTGGTAGCGGTCAGAAGATTGTGCGCCTCTTCCACGGTTCCGCCAAACTCATCCGCAGAAAAACCCTCTTCCACGAAAAAATCCACCATTGCGGCCTGGGCAGACTTCAGCGCATCTTCCGCACCCGTCCCATCCGCATAGGAATTCCAGGCGGACATCTCATCCATCGCCAGATTGAACAGCTCATCATGCTTTTCAACCGCTGCTTCCGCCGCTGCTGCAATTTCTTCCGTGTTCCCGGACTCAATGATATCATACATTGTAGTCCGCTCTTTCTGTTCTGTTACAGAGCAGGCGCACAGAAAACACATCAGCATGACAGAAATAAAAAGACAGCACTTCTTCATCTTTCCGCCCCTCCAATCGTGGTAGGTGATAGCACCATTCTATCACCCCCACGACGATAAATCAATCTTAAATCACACCAAGGTTTTTCAGGGCGGCTCGTCCAACGGTTTCAATATGAACATCGTGGCATCCGTATTTATCATACCAGGAGCAAAGCACCTCCGTGCCGACAAACGCCCTCAAACAATCCCAGGCCAGCCGGTTTTCAAATACCTTATACCGCCCGCTTGCCTTGAGCCTGGGCGCATAGGCTTTAATCTGGTCAATATTCTTTTGAAAGACAGCTTGAACGCCGTCCAGCTCAGCTTTTAGCTTCATACTCCTGCACCTCCTGAGCATCCATTTCCCTGATGTATTCGATTTTTGCGCCACGCAGCTTCCATGCCTTGATATACTCGCGGCCACGCTGCCGGGCTTCCGTCTTATTCTTTGCGGTGCATTTCATCTCACCGCTTCCTCCGTCCGCATCGCTGATACATACGGCATAGTGCTTCACATCGTCCACAATCTCGAACGAAACGCCCTCGATAAAGAGGACGGTTCCGTGGCCTGGTAGAAAAGCGGTTCGCCGGCCTTTCCACTCAGGATGATCGCCGCGAACATCTTCAAAGGTTCCGCGATACGCTTTCGGGATTGCAAGGTATTGAGATTTTGTAATTCGCTCCATGGTTTTATCCCTCCTATTATACCTACCAGGTTAAAACGGAGATAATTTACCATCCATCAAAGATTTATGATGGAAATGGTGAGGTCAAACAGATAGGCTTTTATCTCGTTGATAAAGCCCTCTTTTGTGTCCACCACATGGAAGATAAACTCCTTTTCAATCCGCCTTTGCAGACGCTTCCACTCCCAGGTCAGCACCAGCTTATTGGGATAGTTGTCAGCGATAGATGGAGTGATGGTAAAGGTGCTTTCACCAATCGCTGGGAGAATGTCATCCGTGAACGCCTCCAGCGCCAGGAGAATTTCATCCAGAATATCTTTCCGCTTTTCAAGAATCAGCGCTTCATTCATTCCAATCATTTCAACCGCTCCAATCCATTAAATTTTGGTTTCTGTTATATCACACAGTCCAGAACGACAAAAATTAACCGAAAAAATAAAAAAGGCGGGGGAATTTTTCATCCCCGCCAGTCTGTTACATGATGAATGGGCTGTTCAGCTTGTCGCGCCCCTCTTTCATCAGAGCCAGCGCCTTGGCATCGTCCACCGTGGAAGCGATTTGACAAAGCACCTTGTAATTCTTCTTGGGCTGCTGCGCCCCGCTATCCACACGATAGCCCAGGCCGTTGCCGCGCATCATATCCGTTCCCTCAATCGGTTCATACACCTGCACATGAATAGAGGGCTGCTGCGCCACCGTCCGAAAGTTTTCCACCACATCATGATATCCAACCGTGACGCGGAGAATCCGCCCATCTTCCAGCTTGATATCTCGAATGGCCTGCTTTTCGCCCCAGGTGACAAAGTGCATCACATCCAGCTTAAAGCCGCCGCTCAGTTGCCCGTTCCACTTTTCGATCTGCGCCCTCGTGATTTTTGCCATGATAAAATCCTCCTATTCTTTATTCAACGGCGATCCGCTTGCAATCGCCGGAAAGAACACGCTCCAGCTTGCTTTTTACGCTGCCAAGGTTTTCCGCCTGGAGCTTTGCCATGCCGCGCTCCATCTGGTTCGTGCTGCGCCGTGCCACCTGCTCGTAGTAGTTGATGGTCAGCTCCAGAGCGCTCACCGTCCAGGTGATTTCCGTTTTCGTCAGCTTTTCCATTCATTACACCTCCAGGCCGCGCCGCATCTTCATGCCGTCCACAACGGCGCAGATCGCGCTCATTGCGTCCATATAGGCATCCATTTCCTCATACTTGCCATCCGCCCGGCTGCTGCTCGACCACTGCCCATAAAGCATCACGGCCATATCACGGATGTTTTGCAGCTCAATGTCCGTCCGGCCATCCAGCTCCAGCACCTTCTTGACTTGCGCCGCCTCTTCCTGGTCAATCCAGCCACGCTCTTTCGGTTTGAAGTTTTCCTTTAGCTCCATGATGGAGTGAAAATCGGTTTTGGTTGTCATGGTAACATCTCCTTCTGTTATATCTTCCGCCGTTCATCAAGGGGAATTAACCACAGATGCAAATTTCTTTCGTGAAAATTAAGTACAGTCCAAAAGGCAGGAGAAGAACAACCGCCGTTGCATCCCTATCTTCCGGGGTCTTTCCAGTAGCGCACACCAGGCAAATCAGGATGGAGAGAAGTACGAAAACCAGCCCATAAAGTTTCTGTTTCCGCATCAGCTTCCGCCGCTGTTCCCGTGTTTTCCGCCGCATCATCCGTGTGTTTTCCATTTTCTGTTCCCTCCGTCTGTTCTACTTATTAAAAGAGATTCACACCATCAGGCATGATATAAAGGCTGCTTCCGCTATGCTCGACCTTCCAGCCCTCCAGGTGGTAGGCATCCACCATGGGCAGGTAAACGGGATTCTTCCAGCCATCCACCACCAGGCGAAAGTCCAGCCCATCCACCAGGACGGAAACGACTTGACGGGAAACGGTGCCGTCCGTGATAACCACCAGGCCACCGGACGCAATCCACGCCGCCAGCCCCATTTCCAGCGTGGGAAGCTGTTCCACACTGTTACAGCGCTGCATATCGTCATCCACCGCGCCCAGGTTGAACACACGCCCCAGGTAGTAGCGCCGCGCCTCGTCCAGCGTCCCATTAAAGCCAGTTTCAAAGCTATCGCCGTTTTCAAAGCCGATCTTGAAATACAACATGGAAAAATCCCTCCGCTTTATTCGTAAATCTTTCTACTATACCATCCAGAGTTAAAGGGCAGAAATTTACTAAGGCATAAAAAAAACGACACGGATTTTTCCGTGTCGTATATCTGTATTTACTTTATAGGTAGTTAATGTATTCGCATGTTTCTGCCACTAAATCCAGTCCAATTACACGCCCATTTTCAAGCTCATATTCATAATTCGTTACCGAACTTGACATATATTCATTATTTGAATAAACAGATTGATTTATAGATTGACCAGGAGATAGAGAAACGGCCAGCGTCCGTGAATCAGATCTTATAATTGTATTGTCGGCATCTGTAAAACAGACAGTAAATGAAATTCCAGATATCGTTCTATCACTATTATTTGTAATTGTCCAAGTTTCATTATATGTTGTAAAACTTTCCAGTGTTTCATCGATATACCTGGATTCTTCATCCAAATGAAAACTTAAAACATTATATGAATCAAAGTCATTATCAGAAACGCTACCGCATCCAGACAGGCCACATAAAACCAATACACCTAAAACAAAGGAAAACAATTTTTTCATGCCATCCACACCATCCAAATTAACAGAATATAAATCTTTGCTGTTCATGCTATGGAGAGCTATCCACACTGTTCATCTTCAGAAATACATTTGCGAACATATTCCAGAAGAACAGCTGATATTGTTTTCCCTCGCCGCTCCGCATACGCCTTAAATGCTGCGTGTTCCTCCAGGTTGACAGTACAAGCTATATTCTTTGTGTTGGCCTTGTTCCACTTTGCGCTTGCCCGCTTTTGTGCATCTGTGGTTGCCATCTTGAATCCCTCCTATTATACCATCCAGCGATAAAACCGAATAATTAACCTGAACGGCAAGAAAAAAGTTGACAATATACTCTAAATGTTATATAATAGGTATATAGAAAGAGGGCGGATGGTCGCAACATCCGCCCCGCCTGACAGACGAAAGAGAATCCATCAGACACGGGGCAAGCCCCGCCTATGGCTATTCTACCACGGATGCAGGAAAAAAGAAAGAGGGTTTTTCCATGTACGCCATTATTCAGCACAACAGCAACTTTCCAGATCGTGACACCACAATTAAATTGAACGCATCCGTTCACAACATCGGCTTTTCATCCGTTAAGTTTTGCAACTGCCTTTTCTTTAAGCTGTTCCGATTCCCAAGAAAAGAGCTTTTGCAACATATCCAAGAACGGGAATACGGGGAAATTGTTCAAGTAAAATCTTTCATCCGTGTTTGCATCAAGAAACAGTATACAGCCGTTTGTTTGGTTGTCCGCTATTCCATTAGAACCGCTGGAGAATCCAAGAACCAACATGTTATCACGGAAAAAGAAATGGTTTTCAAGGTTCAAGCTGAAAAGAAAGAGTTAATCGCCCTTGTCCGTCCTTATCTATCCAGACTTTACGAATCCAACAAGAAAGAGGACGCCGATCTCATCCGGTCTTATTTTGAAGAGTATGTAAATCCTACTTCCTTATCGTCCATCGCAAGCAGAATAACAAGAGACCAGGAAAAACGGGCGGCTGCAATGTTAGCGGCCTATTTCGGATTTTGACCATCCATTATACCATACATCAATCATATCCAGAAATTAACCAGAGGCGGGGAGAAATTCCCCGCCATCTGTTTTTCTTTTGGGGATTGATTAACTTATTCCTTACGCCGCCACCATGCCAGAGGCCACCAGGTCAGCGCGGATTTTCTTCAGCCGCTTGCAGACAGCCGGCTCAGAGATTCCAATCATCGCCGCAATCTCTTTGCTCAGGTATCCATCACGGATTCCCTCAATAATCATGCGGTCTTTTTCGTCCCGTCCGTTCACGAATTCATCCAGCGCCAGCCGGGAAACGACGGCGGGTTCCGTGTTGTCCTTGCGGTTCGTCGCTACGGTTTCCAGCGCGTCCACCTGTTCGCCGTTCTTGTCGGTGATGGTATCCACACGACCGCGCCCGCGCTTGATATCGTCGTTGTAAACCTTGCGGATAGCGTCTTTTGCGGAGCGATACACCAGAGAGGTGAGAGAGATATTGACCTTGCCAGCCGCCGCCCGCTTTGCGTTCAGCGCTTCCAGATAGTCAGCGTCCAGCCGGTCCGCCAGCTTCAGCCACGCCTCATTCACCAGCCCATCAAGGCCATGGTATCCCAGGAACCACGCTACAGTCTCGTTATACTGCAAATAGTGATCTTCCGTGCTGTAGCCGATCTCGTTCTTTGCCGCCCGCTTGACACAAGCCGTCAGCATGTTGATCTGCTCTTTCTCGCTCATCGCCTGCCACTGGTTCAGCACATTAGCGTTCTTGACATGTTCCCACGCCATTTCAAGGCAGATGGAGAACACAGGGCGCAGGCCGTCCGGCTGCTTGTTGGCGTGGTAAATTTCCCATGCCTTGCTCATAACGTCGTGAAGGTTGTATTTCATGGTAAAAGCTCCTTTCTGTTTACACGCCATCAAAGCGCCACTTCGTTTATCTTGATTTCATAGTCCTTACCATCTGCAAAGTCGCGGATAATCACGCTGTTTGCATCTCCATCGACGATTTTATAACCAGCTTTTGCCAACGCCGATTCAATGATATCGAAAATATCTTTGTTCACGGTTTAAGCTCCTTTCAAATCATCAGGCGGTTTGCGCCGCTGTTTGTCCTTTCTTTTGGGTTCCCACGACCCCCGCAGGGGTTTCGGCTTGTTCCCGTCAAGCTCTCATCAGGTGGGCATCAGCTGAAATAGATGTTATAATCGTTTTTGGTGATGTTCGGGTTCCCCTCGTACACGCTGTAAATAAAGCGGCTGTTTTCGACTTCCTCGCCGTTTATGTACCATTCGCAGGAGCCTTGCCAGCATCCCAGGTTTGGGAAGTCCCGCCGGTTCGTGATAACTCCCGTTGTAATCCCTACGGCCTCCAGCGCCTCATACATTGCGCGGATTTCTTCCGGTTCACGCCATCCACCAAAGCGGGAGGCTATCCGGTTCGCCTCTGCAATCTGTTTCCGCGTCGCTCTCATATACAAGCCCCTTTCTTTAAGCCCCAGGCGGAGCGGGGACAGCGCCCCGCCCGCCGTGATTGATTAACTAATTCCTTAGATGAAGTACATGCTGCCGTTGTACTCAAGCGCCACGGCCTCTTGACCCATCTCGTGCTTTAGCTCGTTGCAGAGGGTAACAACATCGTCGATGTACTTTTCAGCCGCTGCCGTATCACAATAGGCGAAAACCATCGTCGTTTTCTCAGCCACCAGAGCGCCGTCCTGAGCCACCCAATACCCACGAGCGGGGGAGGAAGTAGCACCGCCGAAACACTCAGACAGCAGACGCGCCACGCGCTCAACCTGCGCTGTATTGTCGATCTCCTTGTTGATGTCCACCGTCGCGGGGACATACACCGTGATTTTGCTTTTCAGGGGGATGAGGTCTTTCAGTTTCATTTTGCCGATCTCCTTTCAGATTGATTAGCTGGTTCCTTTCTTCCGTCCATCCGCCGCCCGGCAAAGGGGAGGCGGTGAGCTGAAGTGGATTAACTATCTCCTTAACTCTGGTATCATTATACCGCACTTTATGGGCGACGTCAAGAAAAAACCGCTCAAAATTTATCGCTTTTCGCTTGAATAATAGCCAAACCTGCAAGGCTTTATTTGTGCAACATGACGAACCGAAAGCCTGCCAGATCGACACACGCCAGCCCCGGCCAACCACCACCGCCACGGCCTGGACAGCCCAGCACCTACCCCACCCAAGGCCAACACCCAGCCCCAGCGCATAGCAGGCCAGCACCAGAGGACAGCAGAGGAACGCCAGCACCCAGGAGAGAGGGCAGAGGGAGACAGCAGCACCAAAGCCCAGAGACAACACCCGGGAGAGGGAGAGGACGCAAGACAGGGAGAGGACAGCGGCCAGCACCTGCACCCAAGGAAGCCAGCACAGCAACCAAGGCCAGCAGGAGAACAGAGGGACACCCAGCCGCCCCAGCCGATGCAATCCCCCAGCCAGCCAGACAGCAGAGCCAGCGCCGCCCAGGAGATGGAAGGGAGAGGACAGAGAGACGGGAGAGAAGGGAAAAAGAGGAACGGCCAGAAAATGACAGTAAAAGAGCGCCGCCCAGCCTGCACCCCCGACAGAGCCAGCGCCCAGGCGCTCCGGCCATACTGCCAGCAGTCCCAGCATACACGGACAGAGGACAGCCCAGGAGAGCGCCAGAGAATAGGGGAATCAATTCCGCTTTTGTGGAGTATGCAGAACTGCCCTTGACCAACGCCACCCACGCTATCCCAGGGGAGGCAAGGCAAGGGGGATACTTTACATTTTGAGCGCCACCGCCACGGCGAAAAATCCGCCTTGTACCCCATTCTCCACACCTCTAAATCTTTCACCCAAACAAATTCCTTACATCACCACCTTGTTCATCGTACTATTCTTTGCCTTAAAGATTATTCGAGAACGGGTTCGACTCAATAGGTTGATCATCGCCTATTTCTTTGGAATCAAGATTTCTTTCAACATCTCCTAACGGGTGGATTTGGCAAGGAAATCTGCGTTGAACATCGTGTTATATTTTCACCCTTGCCTTATAAGGAAGCAAATAATCAACTTTTTCACCAGATTTCATTGACAAAGACACCCCGCTCTGCTATAATTATAAACAAGGAGATACCGTAACTTTTGCCCGTACAGCAACGGTAATTTCCATTAGTAAGAATATAGTTAAATTATCTTTTATGGAGGTATCACTATGGAACAGTACACCGAGAATGCAATTGTTACGGTAGCACTTCACCCTGGCCTGGAACAGTTCTTCAAGCAGCAGAGACCTCACAATTACAAGAAGAACGAACGGCAGACCGTATACCCTATCAAGAAGCATGAGGAAATCATTGCTATGGCGAATTGGCTTCTTGAGCATAAGGATCGGAAGTATGTGCTTGCCTTTACACTTGGTATCAACCTGGGACTCCGAGCCAATGAGCTTCTGTCCTTAAAGATGAACCAGGTTTTCTGCCCTGATGGATCTGTAAGGATGAATGATGATATGGAGGACACCTCTGACGGCATCGAAATCCTACAGAGCAAGACGGGAAAGTTTAGAACGGTGTTCCTTAACCAAGCTTGTAAGGATGCGTTGGAGTGGTGTTTCCCAGAGAGGGGGAGCTATTTACATTGTAATGGCTACCTGTTTCCCAGCAGAGAGGGAGGTTCTATTCAAGTCGGGACTTTTCGTAAGGTTCTGAAAGATGCGGCAAAGGCATGTGGAGTGAAACAGAATGTTGGAACCCACACTTGCCGTAAGACATGGGGCTGGCACCAGTACAAGTACAACTCTGATAAGGCGAACCTCGACATTTCGATGCTTCAGAGAGCTTTCGGACACAGTTCGCCGGAAGTCACCCTCAGATACTTGGGGATCACGGATGAGGAAGACAAGGCTCTGTATCGAAACATGTGTATTCATGTTATTTCAGACAAAGGATTTGAAGACCATGGTTTTATGAGAACATGAGTAGAGAGGTATTTTTCTATTCGACAATAGAAAAACAATACATGTATCCCCCACCCACTCTAAAAGGGAAGCACTTTTCAAAATTACTTCATCAACGGCTATTTCCACTGTTTTTTAGGGGCGTTTTGCTGAGTGGTTTTCAGCAAAGTTTACATAATTAACTCTCTGTAAGGTCTAAAAGTCAAAGGAGGACGACCCATTGGACATTAAAATCTGCGACGCAATTATGGGAGCGGGGAAGACCAGTGCTGCTATTAACTACATGAATGACTCTCAGGGGAAGTTTATCTTCATTACTCCGTATCTAAAAGAGTGCGACAGAATTATCGACAACTGCCCAATAAAGAATTTCAAGTCCCCAAAGGATAAACCGAGAAGCAAACTGCTCAACCTGCACTTCCTTTTGGAGCGAGGGTTCAACATCTCCAGTACACACGCTCTTTTCGCCAGCTATACGGAAGATACTATCCGTCTGATCAAAGAGGGACATTATACGCTCATCATGGACGAGGTATTTGAAATCGTGAAAGAGATCAATGTCTCTAAGGGCGATGTGATGGATCTCCTTGCGAATGGATACATCGAAATCGATAAGGAGACTTGCCGGGTAAAATGGCTTAACGATAACTATGTTGGCACAACTTTCCAAGACCTTATGCTGAGAGCTAAGGCCGGCACACTGCTCTACTACAACGACACATTCTTGTTCTGGATGTTTCCTCCTGAGGTGTTCCAGGCTTTTGATGAGGTAATCGTTCTGACATATCTGTTTGAAGCGCAGCTTCAGAAGTATTATTTTGACATTAACGGCTTTTCGTATCGATACATCGGCGTGGATCAGCGTAACGGCAGCTTTTACTTTTCGGAAACAGGGAATCAGTTTACCAAGATCCCAGGTCTAAAAGAAAAAGTACACATTTTTGACAACAAGAAGCTGAATAGCATCGGAGACGAAAAGTTCGCTTTTTCTTCCTCATGGTCTGAGAGACATTTCCGAAATCCAGTTTCGTGTACGAAAATGCGTGATGGGTTATACAATGTTTTGCGGCACCACTATGCTGGAAAGAGCGGGAACAGTATGTGGACTGCGTTTAAGGCTCAGAAAGATAGGATTACGCCAAATGGATTCAAAAATTGCTTTGTTTCATGCAGTTGCCGAGCAACCAATGAGTACAGGGAGAAAAAGAACCTGGCCTATTGCGTGAACATTTTCTTTAATCCTTTCTTGAAACGATATTTTGAGGAACATGGATGTGTTGTGGACGAGGATAAGTATGCGTTGAGCGAGATGATCCAGTGGATTTGGAGATCCGCAATTCGTGATGGATATGAAATAAATATCTATATTCCGAGCAAACGTATGCGAAATCTCTTGACAAATTGGCTAAATGAGGTTAGTATATAAGAAAGGAGTTAGTTAATCTAATGTGTGAGTTTTGCAGGAAGTACAACTTTGAATTGGCTGCGGCCAAGGTGGATGAAACCGGCGCATCGATTTCGGTTTCAGGAGGCCATTGGCGTTTCCCAAAAGAGCTTCAGTTCAAATTTTGCCCAGTGTGTGGTAGGCGGCTTGATCCGTACTATTATGAGGGCATGTATAATGAGCAGGCGGAACGGATCTTGATTTCCCACCTAATGTATCTTGCGTTTTCAATGCCGATTGAGTGGGTTAGAAAGAATGGGGAGGGTAGCGACTTTCAAAAGGCGTATGGGATGGCGTTGGACGCTCTGCGGCAGGGAGGTGGTTAATTGGAAAGAGCGAAATGCTATAAGTGCAAGTATAGGGGTAATGTTCCAGGCGATACGCATAGCTGCTGCCGATATCCTGGCAATGATACGAATTTGTTTGCAATGTTTGAGCAAACAAACCTGGTGCAAATGATTAAGCTTGGCATCAAAGCTGATCGATATGGTTTTGAAAATGGGTGGTTTATGTGGCCTGTTAATTTCGATCCGATTTGGCTGTTGAACTGCAATGGATTCACACCAAAGGATGGTGAAGCATCGGATGGCGAATAAGCTTATTTCCGGCTATATTAAGCAGGCCACGCAGGAAGCCTTTTTGCCAAGTTCGTTGAGAACTGAGTTTGGCGAAGCTATGGCTGTAGAGATCAGCAAGGCATATAGAATTGCGGATAAGACAGATGAAGCGCTTGGATGTTTACTCTACGAGCTTCGTCAGGCCGGCAGTGACGAAGACAGAATGAGGTTGCTGGATTCAGTATGGAAGCGGCACTATGAAGTGGCCGCACAGAAAATCATAAAAGGAAATAGTTAATCAATCTTTATGGAGGGAATCAAAATGCTCACGATTGAAAAGCCCGACAAGAATCATCCGTGCAATGGTTGCCACTACTGGCGATGGATCGGCCTGTGCCAAGCGTGTAACTACTGTCTTTTAACCGGACACAAACGAGGTTGCCCCGCTGGAGCTGGGTGCGATAAGAGAGTTCCCATGGATGAGGAACTCAAGAAGAAAGAGCAAATCAGGCTTTTTCACTACGGATATTTGGAGCGGGGAGTATGATTCCTTTCGGATCGATTGAGGAATGGCGTGGGGCAGTCTACCAGGGCGTAGATTATGGATGGCGGTTTGAAGTGTCCACATGGGGAAGACTCAGGAACGCCAAAACAGGCCATGTGTATTCTTTCGGATATGGAGACGGCGGGTATCTGCAAGCATGTATTTCGATCAACGGGAAAAGGCTTAATGTCCATGTTCATCGCTGTGTGGCAGAGACCTATTTACCAAATGAATGCGGCTATGAGATTGTAAATCATCTTGATGGCTGCAAGCAGCACAATGATGTTTGGAACCTTGAGTGGTGTACCAGGAAAGAGAATTACTTTCATGCGGTTGATATGGAGTTGATTGATTACGATGTCCCGTACCGAATTGGGTACTTGTCCCATATCGGCGCTTATGTTGGAAGCAGTAATGGAATGTCTAAGTTGACAGAGGCGGATGTTCTATATATTCGCCAGAACTATATTCCAAAAGGCAAGGGGCAAAAGTGCAATCGGAAAGAGATTGCAGAGATGTTTGGTGTTTCGCCAAACCTTATCTCAAAAATAGTCAGCGGATCTATATGGTCGCATGTATAAAGTGGTAGGAGGTGAACGATATCGGACAATTTTTCATTAAGATGAACGGAGAGGATATTCGCATGATTTTAAGCGGCGATAAGTCGCAAATGCGTATTCCAGTCCGACAATCTTCAGAGACGGACGGAGATTCATCCCCGCCGTATAGTGTTGGAGATATTTTAGGCATAAAGGAAACCTGGGCTTATGTGGACGGCAAGTATGTTTACAGAGCAGATTCAGAAAATGAAACGAAGAAGATTTTATGGGTGCAGTCTACCAGGATTCCAGAAGAGGCGATAAGGCTATTCCTTTCTATTAGGGCTATTCGTCAAGAGCGGCTGCAAGATATTTCGGATAACGATATTAGGGAAGAGGGCGTATGGCTCCCTGGTGTTATAGATCCCAGATTTGCATTTTCGGATAAGTGGGATATGTCGCTTAGTAAACCGATGAGAAATCGATACTCTTGGGATGACAACCCAATGGTTTGGGTTTTGGAGTTTGATAGAGTTTCAGATACAGAGGTGGAACATGACGGTATTTGAATTTCTTTCTTCCTCCAAAGAGAATATGGCTAATTTCATTTGTGATCGTGCGGTTATACCTCCGTGTGATTTGGTCTGCTGCAATACTCCATGTAACGCAATTGACGGTTTTAATAAGACTGCGAGAGATATCTGCATGAACAATATACTTGAATTTTTATCGCGGGAGATTGGTGCAGATGGATGATATTAGAGAAACCTCAATTGATCATGCAGCAGGGGAAAACTATGCGACTTTGTTTACCAGTGAGCGCAAATGGATCAATTATATTTACAAATTGAAAGAGTCTCATCCTGATGAAGTAGACATTCGGCATGTAAACAACGACGGAAGCCTGATCGCACATATTCCAGCGTCGTGGATGAAAGTAAAGCCGAAAAAGAAAGTGGTATTAACAGAAGAACAAATTGAAGCTTCAAAGGCGCGTCTTGAACGAGGCAGGCAGAAAAGATTAAGTATGATAGGAGATGATGCGCATGTAAGTTCAGAAAGGAGCGGTGAAGATGAGCCATAATGATAAATGCGCCATCTGCTATTGGTATGGAAAGTGTAATGAAGAAAATCCGTGTGATGATTTCACACCGATTGACGACAGTTTAGATGAGGATTTCTATTCCGATGTCGTAAGGGAAAATTACGAAGAGTATCAATTGCTTGTTGAAGAGCAACAGTTGTAATATACATGCTTTTTATATAAAAATTGTGGTGATTCTAATGTTTAACTTTAGGAAATGTTCGAGATTGGAAGAAGAACGAATCGCTCTATTGCAAGAAAAAGAAAGGCTTAATGATAAAATCCATGAGCAAAATCGTCAGTTATCTGATTTGAAACACGATTATGAGTTAGCTTGTTCTGAAGTAAAGAGACTTGCAGATGAAATCAGTGCTAAGGTTGAAGATTGCCATATTGGGCCTTGGTGTGATGGGTGCGAGCACAAAATGAAAGCTGTCATGAAAAATAGAGAAATAAGATATAATGGCGGATGGGTAAATACAATTGATGAGGAAGAATCTGTTGTTTATTGTGGAAAGCACCTACACGAAATGTGTCCAGGGTTTGAAAAAGAACATGTCCCACATTGGGCAGTGTAAGCGATCATTATGATTTAGATCTATTGGTAAGGAAGTGAATTTTACATGGTAAGTAAAACGGATTTGCTGCAAAAGACCAGTGAATATATGGATTATCTTGCAGAACACAAGAAAAATGTTCAAAAAGCCTGGGACGAATTGAAAAATGCTACAATGGGCGTTCCTCTTCTCCAAAGACCTTATATTGTGGATGAAATGAACTGGAGAATCAAGTGTCACGATGACAGCAAGTTTTCAGAAGAAGAGTTCGTACCGTATCGTCAACACTTCTATCCTGTTGATGGTGAGCAGGTTGACCAGGCTGCTTTCGATAAGGCGTGGAAGATTCATTGCGGAAGAAATGACCACCATTGGCAATACTGGGTTGATGAGGACGGCGGCTTTATTTCCTCATATAGCGTAGACACAAAGATTTGCGCTTACCTTGAAATGATTTGTGATTGGCAGGCAATGTCGTATGTTCTTGGAGGCACGGCAGTGACCTATTATGAGGCCAACAAATCTTCAATTCAGATTGATCCTTATTGGAGAGAGTTCTTTGAAGAGGTTCTTGCTCTTCTTGGTGAGTATTTGACATCGAAACAGTGAGGCTGCGTACATGAATAGGGAACAGAAACGGGAGCAGCAGAAAAATTTAAGAAAGCTTGGGATCGACAAGCGCTCATTTGATGTGCTTGTCGGCCTACAGGCAATCAAGAAGTCAACACAGACGATTCAAAGCGGAGACAGAGTGAAATTAAATGTTGACGCAATTAGAAATGGCAAAGATTATGATCGCCTTTCTGATTTGTATAAGAAATTTGTTGCTGATCATGAAGACGATGAGTTTACGGCGATTGTTGATGACGGCGTTGGTAAATATGGCAACCTGTTTTCGTTGAAAGAAGATCCTGCCGGCTGGTTGTTTTGGAGCGGGGATTTAATCAAGGTTTGACTGTTAGGGGGAGATAGGTATAAGTCTCGATAAGCAGATTCATATTTATAGCTTTGATACCAGTGCATTTTATACAGATGAAGAAAAGCAGTTGGAAAAAACAATTAACGACCACTGTTTATGCAAGAATAGGCTAAAGGCTGAGAAAGAAATCCTATCTGAGTACCACTATAATGGCCTATCTCTCGAAAAGGCAGAGGCGAGGTATCGCAAGCTGTATAAGATACCAAAAGATTCTCCGGTTTGTATCGGAGACAAAGATAGAATTCGTCAGATTACGAAAGAGATAAAAAATCACAATAGCAGCATTAAGCCACTAAAAGATGAATTGCTTCGTCTGTTACAGTCTCACAGAGCTACAAGAAAGCTTCGGGACGAATATGTGGTAGACAAAAATGTGATTTCAGTCTTTGAGTCGATGCTGACCAGGACGCTTGGTATGCAAACTGGACAACTCTACGATGATTTCATGGTGATCCGTACATACTATTTTGATGTGATTGAAGACCTAATTCTTAACGGATATTTTTACAATGGAGAAAGATATGTGTGTTTTACTGCGTCTGCCGGCCAGATCAGGACGAAGAAGACCGTATTCATCAAAGAGAGTGTGTGGAAGAAACACCAGAAAACGCTTATGTGCGGTCTTACTGTAGATTCGATCAATGAGCATGGTGGAATCAATATCAACAAATACCTCGCATACCTTGCTTTGTGCAATAGTGCAACCGATCCCTGGGAGGGATTTGATATCACGAAGTCTATCGTGGTAGACGATATGGAAACGATGGTTCATGGAGTCGTTGATTTTATCGATCATAGGACATACACTGCGGAGCGGAAAGAAATGGACATCCCGATTACCCATACAGATGGGTGTGGGATGGTTCTTCCATCGTGCAATCAGAAGAACACCATGGTACGGCTTCCTTGGGTAAAAGGTCTTCTTGCCGTATTCCCATATGACAAGTTCATTATGGAAGCGGATCAGAAAGAGCCTGGTGTCCGCCATGGCATAGTAAAAGATATCTATGGGAAAGAACATGATATTCTTGAAGAGGGCATACAGGTTATTTTTACGAAGAGCCAGTTCAAGATGCACAAATACTATTCAAGCTGGGAAGAGTACATTGCGATGTACCAGAAGTATGGGTGTAGCGCTGGAAAATGCAACGAGGAAGAGAATTTTTTGCCTGATGCCAAGCTGAACTACCAGATGCTTCAGACATTGACTGATATAACGCCGGATGAGATTGAGCAGCTTGCGGATCGTTCGGTCAATAAGATTTTGAAAATCGCGTCGGACAGAGAGACGATGCTTGATGTGTTTGGGGCTTCGTCCCAATATCAAAACAAGAACGCTTTTCAGGAGTGTTTAAGTATATACCCAGAGCTTCTTTCAGACCCGTACACCAAAGAGATGCTGCGGCAAATCAAGAAGAACCTGGTTAAAGAGGGTAGGGCTGCGAAACTGGATTTATCAGCAAAGTATATGTTCCTCATCCCTGACCTGTATGCTTTTTGCCAATGGCTGTTTCTTGGAGATAAAGACCCGTCTGGCCTTTTGAAAGACGGCGAAGTGTCGAGTTACTTATATCGAGGATGCGAAAAGCTTGACTGCTTGAGGTCTCCCCATCTATACAGAGAACATGCGGTAAGAAAGAATGTTGTGACGAGGGAAACAAAGAAGTGGTTTACTCCAAATGCGTTGTATACAAGCTGCCACGATCTTATCTCTAAGATTTTGCAGTTTGATTGCGACGGAGATAAGAGCCTTGTGTGCGCTGATTCATTGATTATCCAGATTGCGGAGCGGAACATGAAAGATATTGTGCCGCTGTATTATGAGATGGCAAAAGCCGGAGCAGTCATTGTAACGCCGGAAGAAATCTTCCATGGGTTACGGGCTGCGTGGACTGGTGGAAATATCGGAGTTATCAGCAATGATATTACGAAGATTTGGAACAGCGACGACGTTGACCTTGATGCAATTAAGATCCTTTGCATGGAGAACAACTTCTGCATTGATTATGCAAAGACGCTCTATAAACCAACCAGGCCAGACCATATCAATTCGAGGCTGTCAAGAATCACTGGAATGAAAGCACCGCATTTCTTTGTTTATGCAAAGAATAAGTCGTCACACCAGGTTCAAAAAATCAATTCGAGCGTGGTCAATCAGCTTGATAAGATTGTGCCTAACAAGAGGATGTCATTTTCGGCCAAAAATATTGGTGCGTTTCATTACCAATATATGCTTAGCGAACCTAACAAAAAGGTTTCAGTATTGCAAGATGTTATTGATTTATACAATGAGGTTGAAAAGCAGTATCGGTATTCAATTAGCTTTTATGATGACAGTGCAAACTTTGCGTATGTGAGTGATAGTATCCTTAACAAGTTTGAGTCTTTAGGATATAGCATGAATGATGTTTGTGACACGCTGGTTAAATACCTTTTCCATATGAAGCAGAGCAAGAGGAAGAATGTTTTTTGGATGTGTTTCGGAGATGTGGTTCTGGAAAACTTAAAGAGAAATGTTCCTGCTGGATCAATTCAGTGTAGAAAATGCGGGGAGAGGTTTGTACCAACAAGTCCACAGCAAAAGATCTGCACAAAATGTTCTTCATATCAACCTGTTCTAAAGCGGATTGTGAGATGTATTGATTGTGGAAAAGAGTTTGAGGTAAGTAGTTCTGTCAGAAACAAGAAGAGGTGTGATAAATGCCAACAACGAAGAGTGAGAGAATATGAGCGAGAAAAGAAGAGAAAACAGCGAAAAACTGTATGAATGTCCCCATGTTTAATTTCGATGTTTCATATACGGAAAAAGCCGTTTTTCAACGGCAAAATATGCTTTGCCATAATTGGCAAAATCGCATATTTTGTCATTCTGGATTTGCAAATCTAACCGTTGATTAACGATTGTTTCACATCCAAAATAGAAATGTCCCTTTAAGGGAAGAAAACCGTTTTTATTAAGATATTCGGTATCTCCTGTCCGTCTGGCCGTGGGAATACTCACGGCCTGGGACATTTTTATGAAAAGGATTGATTTATTTTATGATTCCAGTAACAAAGGAAGAGGCAAAGTTACTCCGGGAGCTGTACCCAGAGTACAAGGTCACGCGGACAATGGTTCAGGATTCAAAACGCCACCATTACTATGCAACAGAACATGAGGGAATGATGCGGGCGATTGCTGATACGAACTATGCTGCGGCCAACATCGTTGCGCAAATCGATAAGGAGAGAGCGCTTCGTAAGAAACGAGCAGAATTGCAGGAGCGAAAATATGGCTGATTTCGAGCGGAGAGAAAGATTCGACAATGCCATTATTGATCTAAGCGATATGACAATAACGGAATATACGGATTGCGATACGAAGTGCTATGACCTTATGAATTTACTGAAAAGATGGGATGGGGTGGTTGGAATAAACTTAACCATTGAGCGTTGCGTCCCATTACCACAGGATGGGAGGGATGTAGCTTGAATCCGAAGTATAGCCAACTGGAAAATGAAGACTCATATGAATATGGCCTTAGGCTGATTGAAACCAAGATAGAGCAAAATCCGTCTGATCTTGAGTGGTCAGATATTGTGGATCTTCTTGGACTCGATGTGCATTATGACAGCCTTAGAAAAGCGGCCAATGTAACCCCTTACTGTGGATATCGGGTTATGAAGTATTTCAAGGAGAAATACGCAAGCGAGTCATGCGGCGAATCGTATTTGGACGAGCTTGACCAAAAAATGTTGGAGTTCAAAAAGGAACGGCAAAGATTTTTTGACCAGAGAAACGCACTTAACAAAGTCGTGCGAGATATGGCAAGACGGGATGAAAACCAGGAGATCCTTGAGAGAGCTATTGAGAATGGTGTTTTGCCTAAGCTTACATATGCCCAGAACAATGTACAGCCCACGGAGCAGGATCTACTCGTGAGTCTGAATGACTTGCATTTTGGGGCTTGCGTCGATAACTATTGGAATTATTACAATTCCGATGCCTGCCGCATGATGCTACAGGACTACATAGGGAAGATTATCTCTATTTCAAATCTGCATGGGGCAGAGAATTGCTATGTATGGGCAAACGGGGATCTCATCAGTGGAAATATTCATAAATCAATTGCCGTCTCAAACAGAGAAAATGTGATTGAGCAAGTTGTCGGTGTTTCTGAACTGATAGCAGAGTTCTTGTCAGAACTGAGTCCATATTTTAAGAATGTTTATTTCTCTTCAGTGGCAGGAAACCATTCTCGCCTGGAAGAGAAAGACCTTGCATCCCCGCATGAACGGCTCGACGATTTAGTTGAGTGGTATCTAAAAGCGAGGCTGCAAAACTTTCAGAACGTTGTGTTTGACAACTACGAAAAAATTGACGACACCATGTATCTGGTCAATATAAGGGGCAAAACATACCTTGGTGTGCATGGAGATTACGACGGATCGCCAAGCAAGGTACAGTCTCTTCAGACCATGGCGCAGCGTCCCGTGTATGCGATTTTGTCAGGCCATCTGCACCACAACAAGATTGATAATGTGCAGGGAGTAAAAACGGTTATGGCCGGCAGCTTTCTTGGCATGGACGATTATTGTGTGGGGAAGAGGATCTATGGCTCGCAGCAGCAGTTGGTTTGTGTTTGCACATACGATGGGATTATGGCCTACTACGATGTTGACTTTGATACAAACGCATATCGTCAACAAAGGAGCGAAATCGTGGCGTGAATATCAACAAAACAGATTTAATTAACGCATTGGCAGAAAAGAAATCGTATAAGAAATATGCGATCAAGAATGCAATTGACGATATTTTTGAAGAGATTGCAGAAGCTCTCGTTCGAGGGGATAAGGTATCTATCAGAGGGTTCGGGACATTTGAGCCAAAGATGTTCCAATCTCATCCAGCCGTTCACCCTGGAACTGGAGAACGCATTATGGTGGAAAGCTATAAGAATGTCGTTTTCCGTCCAGGCGACGAGCTGATCCGCATGGTAAGAGAGGAAAAATAAATCGGGGGAGCAAATCCCCCGATCAATTTGGCTGAGTAGAGAAGGTGGTATTCTTGCCTGCCTCATAAGCAGGAGACATTGGTTCGACTCCAATCTCAGCCACCAAAAAAAATAAAATAATTTTGCTAATTCCTATTGACAAATGCGTTTCTGTCTGGTATAGTAATACATGTCAACAGGAGATAGCTAATCAATCTCAATCTGCTGGCGTAGCTCAGTTGGTAGAGCAGCTGATTTGTAATCAGCAGGTCGGGGGTTCAAGTCCGTCCGCCAGCTCCACAATGAATGAACCTTGATAAATCAATATCTGAATCATGCTTATTATTAACTCAGTGAATAAAGCGTGTCAGCGCTCTGAGACGCACAGTAATTTCCGTTTGGTTGAATAGGGATACCTATTCGATTGGGCGGCTATGGTATAGTGATATACCGTAGGGAGGCGGAAACCACCAACAAAAATGTGTGTTGCCAAGAGTTGTCGCTGCAAAATGCACGGAACTTTCGGGCGTAGCAATAGACGCTCCCAGTGGGAGAATAAGCCTAAGGGGTTATGGTGTGGCAACCATAATGACAGAGGTAGGCCAACAATACGCTCCGTCTTGATGCAGAAGAAATTCTGCTATAACGAAAGTCGCCGGTTAAAGTAGCCGTATGACGGGTTTGAAGATGATCTTTTCTATATCAAATATGGATTTTGTAAAAGAAAATTTCTGAAAGAACGGTGAAATTTGCGGGTAAGCATTCCCGCACAGGTTTATGTACGCAGCATGGCTTATCCTGTTGCGATACTGGGGTAAGAAGTTAGGGGTCGCTCCCCGAAGCTCAGACTTATCTTCCTGGTGGCAGAAAATTGTAAGAAGACAATGGAGGTAGGGTGAAGACCCAGTGATAGGTATGATTGAGCTATTGATTTTTTCAAGGAGTTAGTTAATCTATTTTAAGGGAGAGCAGTTCTATGAAGATCAGCATCAGAGAGAAAGACATTGGTATGTTTAAGGCTATCGATGTATCATGTAAGGATGGCGTGATTGTTCTCGACTTTGACTGTGCCAATTGTGGAGTGCCTATGGTGAACAGTAGGCCGATTGTCCCAGTTCCAATGGTGTCCCCGCTGAAGGATCTTAATCATCTTACATGGAGTGAGATTGAGGCAATTGGCGCTGCGGGAAAGGCTCGTGAGACCTTTGCGCTTGGTGCCACAAAGAAAGACCATATGAAGAATGGCTATGATGCTGAATGGAAAATCATTGGATTTGACCATGATGATCTGGCCGACGGAAGCGGCAAGGCACCGATTTCGTGGGATATGGTTAGGGCTTACAAAGATGAGTGGTCTATGAATGACGAGGCCACAAACGCCGGCGGCTGGGATTGGTGCAAGGCAAGAAAGCGGATGGACGGAGAGCTGTTGTCTCTTTGCTCTGATGAGCTACAGGCTATTATCAAGCCCGTTATCAAGCTGACCAGCGCTGGCAGTTGCAGTAAGGATATTATCAAGAGTATCTGTAAGCTGTGGCTGAAGAGTGAAAAGGAACTGTTTGGCCGCTGTATTTACTCTGCTCCAGGAGAGGGACACTGGTATGAGTATTATCGTCAGGAGGATGTACCATACTTTGCACTTGATGAAAATGGAGATCGTGTGTGTCAGTGGCTCCGCTCCGCCTATTACGGCATTAGCAACCGTTTCTGCTCTGTCGGCACGGATGGCTCGGCCGACTATCACTATGCTGACTGGTCGTGTGCGTTGCTGCCCGGCTTTAGTTGCTAATCTTTTATCTAATCTGCTTCCGCCTCGAAAGGGGCGGAGCAATATGGGGCTGTAGCTCAGTTGGGAGAGCACCTGCCTTGCAAGCAGGGGGTCGTGGGTTCAACTCCCATCAGTTCCACCAGTAAACTGTGTTGGTTATGTTGACGTTTGAGTGGTTAAGCTCATTACTTTACTGCAATTCCAGTCAAAAACCTATCGGCCATGGACGAGGTTCTTCGGACGCACGGTGATAACGAGACATAGCTCAGTTGGTAGAGCGCACGACTGATAATCGTGAGGTCGGAAGTTCAATTCTTCCTGTCTCGACCAAAATTTAATATGGGGCAGTAATGGGTTCGACGGGGTTTTGAGAGTGCAAAACACGCAGGTATGATACCGCCGAAGGGTCAAAATAAAATGAAACGACGAAACTGTTGTAATGATTCATCCTGCTTTTGCTGCTTTTGCAGAAAGCCGGATTGCCGCTTGAGATAACTTGAGCATCCAAAACAGCGAACCTGGCCTGGTAAACGCTTGAGGATAGAAGAATAGGCCATTTGGTTTCCTTGTTACCCCTACACAAACAAGGTGGTGGAGGCGATACCGTTCCGGTACGCCCTGGGTAAGATTTGCTGGCATCGTGGCACCCGCCGACAAGCGAACGCTTAAAAGCTGGCTATTGCGTAAGAATGTTTTGCTCATGTAGGAATTTCGGACGCGGGTTCGATTCCCGCCTGCTCCACCACTTATCTGGGTGTACGTCAATTGGTAGACGGCGTGATTTGGGGTCACGAGGTTGTGGGTTCGAGTCCCACCACTCAGACCAACAAAAGCATTGGAGGAAATACAATGGATCGATTTGCTGTTACAACTGAAAATGGTGTAATGCATCTGTATTATCCTTCGATTGACGATGCGAAGAGGTCATGGCCTAATGCGAGGATTGAGCCTTATGATGACGATGGCTACCTTCGATATATAGATCTCCTGATTGACGCAGCGGACGACTCCTGCATTGATTATAGAGGAAGAACGGTTTTGCGACGATTATTTCCATGGGGAGAATTGAAGCTGCGACTTACAAGAATGGGCGATAGCTGGTACGACATGTGTGAATTTCAAGAACAAAACAACAACGCCCATATTGTGAATTTCATGTGGACTTTATCAGATCCAAAATTGGTATGGGAAAAGTTCTTTGGGTATGAAGTTAGATATGAGTTGCTTCAATGTGTATGTAAATCCTACGGACAAAGGCCAATAAAACCAAAAGAACTAAAGGGTATGAAGCCAGTATTCGGAGTCAAATTCATAAAGCTGAAATCTCAGGTGTTTGTGAAAGACAATGATATCTACATATATCATAACGAATACTTTTGCCCTGAGATGCCGATTGACCCAGCGGATTATGGAACCCCATTTTCATACAGAGCGAATAAGTATCTTGGTAAAAACGCATCCAAGAAATTCATCTATGATGATAATTGGGGGTCTATTTTACTTCATAATGTGGCATGGTGCAAGTTCGTAAACTTTATGAAGTTATTTGAAATAATGAAGCCAAATGATATTGCTCTCCTTATGAGAGATAAAACATATGATTTTCATAATTTCGATAAAACCAAGGGAGATGCATTTCAATGGCTTGTGTTCTATGAACAGATCTGCAATGGGATTGTGGATCATATGAAGTGATTTATATAAGGCACGAACAGCAATACTTTTGTAATTCTTACTCTTCAAGAAACAAAGTGTGCCTTGGATGTTGAGACGCTAACAGCAATATTAACAGAAACAAAAAAGATGATTTGGGTTTATCTTTGTGTAAGCTCTTGTGCTTATTTTCAACAATGCGTCTCGTGGGATGATATTGGCGTGTAGCTCAATTGGTAGAGCATTCGGCTGTTAACCGGAGGGTTGCGGGTTCGAGTCCCGCCGTGCCAGCCAAACTAAAAAGCAGGATAGAGAGCTTTTATAGCGTGATCGCAGAAGGACACTCACAGCAACTTTACTACACATAAATTGGGCTTATGAATGTATTAAAGTGTCTTGGCGAATTGCTATTTTTGGAACTATCCATATATTGCGGGGTAGAGAAGCGGCTATCTCGTCAGCCTCATGAGCTGAAGATCACAGGTTCGAGTCCTGTCCCCGCAACCATGCCCGCCCAACGAATAGAGCAGAGACTATAAACGGAATTGGGAATTGAAACCTTTGCATCTGGCAGCAATGAAGTTCAGCAGGTTTTTGATGAAACCGCCGCATTTAGATAGCGAATATCTGAAGGTATGGCCGATACCTTGAATCGGTCAGTATGCTCGATTAGCTCAGCAGGGAGAGCGTGTCCCTTACAAGGATGAGGTCGGCGGTTCGATCCCGTCATCGAGCACCATAAGAATAGTATTTTTTGGAGGATATAATGTACGAAGAATACCCTGAGGTATACTTTCCAGAGCATCATAGAGCTAAGAAAAATGGATGTGTCGATAGGCATATAATTGAGGCTGAAAAAATGATAGGGAGAGAGCTGAAAGAAGAAGAGGTTGTTCACCATATAGACGGAGATCGTTTTAATTATAATCATGATAACTTACTGGTATTTGTAGATCAGACGAATCATGCAAGATTCCATAAAACTGGTAGGTATGTAGAAACAAATGAGAAAAGAGTTGTTTATTCTCCAAAAGAATATATAGATAGGTGTGTTTTGTGCAACAAGCCGATTGGCATTACAAAACATGGGAAATGTAGAGACTGTCTTTCTAAAGAAAGAAGAAAAGTTAATCGCCCATCTGTCGATGAATTAAAGTGCTTGATAAGCAAATGCAGTATGTTAGCCATAGGGAAAATGTACGGTGTGTCTGGCAATTCGGTTAGGAAGTGGTGCAGATCGTATGGAATAGAGTATAGGAAATAAGTTTTGCATTTGTGTTGGTATAGCTCAAATGGTAGAGCGTCGGCTTTCCAAGTCGAATGTTGCGAGTTCAAATCTCGTTGCCAACTCCACCTGGCGCACTTGTGACTATCTACTTGACAGGTTGTTGCCAAAGATGCTTTGATCGCGGGCATCTATAAAAATAATAGTCGAGCCTTTGGGGAGTTGGTGAATCCCTCGGTAGCCCACAGCCCGTTAGTGATGTAGAGCCAAGTGGGATATACCCTGGCATTTCTATTGGACGCTTTAGAAGTGGCTGCGGGCGACGGCCTAACGCTATGCCAGGTTTATATGCGGGTATGGCGGAATTGGCAGACGCGCCAGACTTAGGATCTGGTGGGCTATCCTGTGCAGGTTCGACCCCTGTTACCCGTACCATAAAGAGCACATACAGCAATTTTATACATGGAATCAACTTTTAACTGATCAAACCAAACAAGGTGCTCTGTGAAAATTAGCTGGCGTGGTGGAATGGCAGACGCGGCGGACTCAAAATCCGCTGGTAGCGATACCGTGTGGGTTCAAGTCCCACCGCCAGCACCAACTATGATACCGTAGCCAAGTGGTAAGGCACTGGGCTGCAACCCCAGGATCATAGGTTCGAGTCCTATCGGTATCTCCATATGCGCCAGTAGCTCAATTGGATAGAGCATAGGACTTCTAATCCTAAGGCTGGGGGTTCGATTCCTCTCTGGCGTACCATCCGTGTGGTAGTAAAAGCACGATCAATAAAATAACTACGCTCGTTTGTCTCTGCCACAAAGGACTGGATGGTATGGCCTGGTCAGCGAGAGATCCTGTTTGGAGAATCGGGAGTGCAGGCACGATAAAAGTAAAACCCCGCCTTTCGGCGGGGTGAGAGGGTCAAAGCTTAATGCCAAGTTTTTCAGCCATTTCTTCTGGAGTCATGTTGGCGGAAGCTTCTTCGATAATCTTTTTCATCTTAGCGGGTCGAAGAAGTTCTTGTTTCTTTGCTTCAAGAGCTGCAATCTTTGCGTCGATTTCTGCAATTTTGTCTTCCACAGTGCGACGAGTGCGTTTTGCTTTTTCTTCAGCCATAATACATTGCCTCCAATCGATTTGGTTATTACATTTATACCATACTTTGATACAGAATGCAACATCCGATAAGAAAATATTGGGGTATCGCCAAGTGGTAAGGCACGGGACTTTGACTCCCGTATTCGCTGGTTCGAGTCCAGCTACCCCAGCCAACTATCATAAGATGTTGGTTCGGTTTTGTGCAAAAATGCTCCCATCCTCTAACTGGAATAGGAGGCTGGCCTCTCAAGCCGGTAATACGGGTTCGAGTCCCGTTGGGAGTACCAAATGGTGCCGTGGACGAATTGGTAGAGTTGCCGGCCTTTCAAGCCGGAGTTTGCGGGTTCAATCCCCGCCGGCATCACCATGAAGAAAGGGAGATATTTGTGCCAAGAAAATCTTTGACAGAAAACGCAGGAAGTAAACAGAGATTAGTACGAAAAATTCCGTCCTCAGAAAACGGATTGGGCGTACACTGTACGACAAAATGCGGGCAGGAATTTCAGATAAGCCAGAACAACGAAAAGAAAAAACATACACTATGGAAGATCGTTCCTGGCGGATTTGAGAAGATTGCCACGGGTGACTCCCCGTATGATCTATACGATAAAATCCCATGGGACAAGTAATGAATGCCGTTATGGTGGAATGGCAGACACGCCAGCTTGAGGGGCTGGTGGGAGCAATCTCGTATGGGTTCAAGTCCCATTGACGGCACCAGTATGGCTCCATAGTTCAGAAGAGTAGAACGCCGGCCTGTCACGCCGGAGGTCACGGGTTCAAGTCCCGTTGGAGTCGCCAATATAGGGGTTTGGTGCAATGGTAGCATGACGGTCTCCAAAACCGTTGATGAGGGTTCGAGTCCTTCAGCCCCTGCCAATAAAGACACATACAGCAATATCACATATTTTAAGTATTCTTTCAAACCATCTCCTTTCTTTCTACCTCCCTTTCTCTATTGTGTCTTGTTATGGCTTTCCATGCCGGTATAGCTCAATTGGCAGAGCAGCGGATTTATGCCCCGTAGCGCCAGATAAGCGGCAGGTTGCAGGTTCGACTCCTACTACCGGCACCATGCGCCACGGTTAATGGCTAAAATTCTACCGGCAAATAAACAATAGAAGCCCCGCATAATGAAAGCGATTTAATAGGGTGTTCGGCGCTAACACATAGGGGAGCGCCAGAGTCGGAGAGCTGGGGCAGTCTGTAAAACTGTTGCTTTCGAGCTGAGTGGGTTCGACTCCCACCTCCCCTACCAATTGAGATTATGGAGGATTAGGTATAGAAAGATATTGTGTGAATTGTGGGTGTAAAATTTGCAGAGAAAACACATCTGGATATTGTATCGATTGTCTTAGAGCCAAAAGAAAAAGAGAAAAGATAGAAAGATGGCTTAAAATAGGAGATGCAAACATAGGTGTATCAACAACATTAAGAGGGTGTATCAGACAATATATTCTGGACGATCAGAATGGTAGATGTGCTATATGTGGTATAGATAATTTTTGGAATGGAGAGCGTTTGAATTTTATTTTAGACCATATAGACGGGGACGCATCAAATAATTTTAGAAATAATTTGAGACTGATTTGCCCTAATTGCGATAGTCAGCTTCCTACATATAAATCCAGAAATAAGAATTCTGCGAGGGTGTATCGTAGAGCTTCTTAACATACGGCGGAATACCGAAGTGGTCATAACGGCGCAGTCTTGAAAACTGATGTGAGCTAACTACTCCCGTGGGTTCGAGTCCTACTTCCGCCGCCATACTCCATATACCATGTTGTATATTGGAGCCAGGGAAATCGTATGGTGATTTCCCTCTTATATGGAACGATAGCTTACGAGGTCTGAGCGGCGGTCTGAAAAACCGCAGGATGATGGATCGTTACCATCTCGTTCCACCATAATAAAGACATGGACAGCAATTTTATTTGGAGGAATAAAATCACTATATGATGATCGTGTCTTGTGCCTAAAGGGAGTCACCAACTGGCGTTAAATAAGTGGGGCAACCGTGCAAACCGGGTAAACTTAATATGCGCTCATAACTCAGTTGGTAGAGTAGCTGCCTTTTAAGCAGCGAGTCGTGGGTTCGAGTCCCGCTGAGCGCACCATTCTACGACACACTTTTTGTGTGTCGCTTTTTTTATTATTGCCGAAAGGAGGAAATGGAGTGGCAAATGATTTGAAAAAGGGAGCCGCAGCAAAAACGCAGCGCCCTGAACGAATGAATTTGGAGAACGACGACAAATACCCGTATCATTGCAGCGCATGTGGTAAGGGATATATGCGACAGAAGGATAATTTTAATGTCACCCCGTCTCCTTATTATGCAGGTAATGGCGGTTATCTTACGATTTGCAGAAGGTGCCTGGATAAATCCTTTGAATACTATCGTGATGAGGTGTTTGACGGAGACCAGGATAAAGCGATGGAGCTTTTGTGCGCGACGATTAACACCTGCTTTGATGAAGGAGCATGGGCAAATGCCAAAAAGCACCCGTCTCCAAACAGAAGTAAGGTAAGCCAATATTTTTCCAAGTTGAATTTGGCGCAGACAAAGGGAGCGTCTTATGCAGATACAATTCTTTACCGCAGAGCAAATAAAGTCGAAAACGCAGAGACAATTCAAGCGGTAAAAGATAATCCCAAAATTATGACTCCGATTGAGACCATCCAATTGTTCGGTCTTGGATTCAGTGATCAGGATTATGAAACGCTGCAATATGAGTATGACGATTGGGTGAAAAAATACGGTGAACCTGAGGATAAGCGCCAGGACGAGCTTTATAAGAGCCTTTGCTATTTGAAATTGCAGTTGCAGAAGTCCGTGCAGAACGGAGATTCTGGAATTGGCGCATTGGCGAAGACATACAAGGAATATATCAATGCGGCGACGACTGAGCTTGAGGATCGCCGGCAGAAGAAGGAAGAGTCCGTCCAGTTGAATCCTCTTGGCCTATGGGCAAGGGATATTGAAAAGTATACCCCGGCGGAATTCTACAAGGACAAAAAGTTGTTTAAGGACTTTGATGATATAGGAAGTTATTGTTCTCGCTTTATTTTTAGACCTCTGAAAAACCTCCTAACCGGATCAAAAGAGCTTGATAAGGAATACAAGCTTTCCCAGGAGGAATGATGTGATGAACTATGATGTTTTAATGGATGAGCGGCAAAAGCATTTGCACGAACATTTCCCGTCTACGCACTATTTGCACAAAGTAGAAAATGTTCAGCGTGTACTTTTGTGGCTCACTTTTTATAGGAGAAACCCATCGAGGTTTGTAGAGCACTACTTTGGGATTGTTCTTCATCTATATCAGCATATCATTCTTTATCTGATGGAGTATTTTCCAAGCTTCTGCATTGTAGCCGCCCGTTCCGCAGCAAAGTCTTTCCTTATTGCCGTGTTCGCCTGTAAAGAGGCAATCCTACGGCCTGGGGCAAGGATCGTTGTGGCATCGGCTACCAAGAAACAGGCGAGACTCATCGTGTCAGAAAAGATAAAAAAGGAGCTTTTGCCAAAGTCGCCGCTGCTTGAAGCGGAGATAGACAGTTTTAAGGACAACCAGAATGAGATTGAGGTTATTTTTAAGAACGGAAGTTCTATTGTAGTTGTTGCCGCTAATGAGAACGCTCGTGGTTATCGTGCGACCGTTATGATCTACGAAGAGTTCCGTATGATTGCGAAGAATATCATTGACAGTGTTCTTTCTCCGTTCCTATTTGTTCGGCAAGCAGACTATTTGAAGCAAGAAGAGTATGCCGGGATGCAGGAAGAGCCTAAGGAAGTGTATATCAGCTCCGCATGGTATCAGAACCACTGGATGTGGAATCTGATTCAGACATTTACAAAGGATATGTTGTCTGGTGGTACATCGTGTGTTATTGCGATGGACTACAGCATTGCTTTGAAACACAACATTAAAACCAGGAACTTCCTAATTAAAGAGCGAAAGAAACTCGATCCGATGTCCTGGGCGATTGAGTACGAGAACCAGATGATTGCGGAAAATGCCAGGTCTTTCTTTAACTATGATCAGTTGAACCGAAACAGAAGACTAAAGCGGGCGTTTTATCCGCGCAGAAATGATGAAGCTCTTTTGAAGCAAAAGAACAAATACGATATTCCAAAACAGGTGGGGGAAATCAGAGTATTGTCTTGTGATATTGCAATGGAGGGCGGAAACGATACGGATAACTCTATCTTCTCCTGCATCAGACTTTTGCCAGAAAGCCAGGAGCATAAGGTGATGGACACAGCCGGCGAGCATATTACGGTTAAAAGAGGATATCGCCGTCAGGTTGTCTATATGGAGTCTGTTCATGGAGGGGAGACCACTAAGCAGGCTATCCGCATCAAACAATTGTATACGGATTTTAACGCCGACTATTGCGTTCTCGACGGACGTAACGCCGGTATTTCCGTTTATGATATGCTCGCAAAGGTTTTGTTTGATGAAGAGAGAAACATTGAATACAAACCATGGAAATGTATGAACGACGAAAAGGTTGCGAACAGAATTCAGATTGCCGGCGCTGAAGAGAATGTATATGTCATTAAGGCACAACTCGAAACGAACAGCAATATTGCTGAGTCCATGCGTAATGCTCTGAATTCTGGGATGATCGACTTGCTGATCAGCAATACTGAGGCGGTTGATGAGATTTCTAATTTTATCCCAGAATATGCGACTGCTGATGTTGAAGCGCAGCTATTCTTTGAAAGACCCTATATAGAAACGGTTGCTTTAATCAATGAGATGATCAATCTTGAATATGAGCGAGGCGATCAGACTGGGTTGATCAAAATTATGAACAACAATGACCGTAAGGACAGATACACCTCTGTTTCTTACGGTAATTATTTTGCCCAAATGCTTGAACATGATTTGTTGTCCGATACGGCGGAGTACGAATATGTTCCACTATTTAACTGAAGGAGGTGATGAAGTTGCAGAGTGAAAAGAAATGGTATCAGTTCTGGAAACGAGACCGTGTGTACGAGGAAAATGCTGTCGTTAAGGCTGAAGATCATACCCACGAGTTCAATACAAGTATTGGAAGCGCATATATCAATATGCTTTGCGGGTCAAGCGAATCTCCATATACCATTCAGGAGATCCGTGCTTTTACGAAAAACCCAATGAACCATATTACGGAGCTGCGCAGAATGGCAAAGTGGGCTTACCGAACGAATGGCGTTGTGTCTGGCGCAATCGACTATATGAAGTCAATGCACACATTAGATGGTGTTATTGTTTCTAAGTCACGCCGGCCAGATGGCAGAAAGCCAAGAAATTATCGTTCCAATAAAGCAAAAATGGAAGGTACACTAAGCACCATTCGATACAAGCAAATTATCCGCGATGGTATTTTCAAGAATGCCAATGATGGTATGTATGTCGCTTACTTTGAAACTGCTGCGACCACACCAGACTATAGAATGGCGCTGACTGATTATGAAATCCAGAATATAACGGAAATCAATGCGCTTGGAATCAATGCAATGGTAATCCCTCTTCCTGTTGAATATGTGCGGATCATTGGAAGAAAGAACAACAGTTATGTTGTCGCATTTGATTTGAAGTATTTTGATTATTTCACGGAGGATGCAAGGAAGAAAAAGCTTGCCGGCTTTCCAAAAGAGATCCAGGATGGATGGCTGAAAAAGATGAATGGGGAGCTGAACGCAGATTGGCTTGTTCTTGATAATACAAAGACAATTGTAACGAAAATCAAGAGCGAGATTTCTGAACCATACGGAATCCCATTTTCTATTGCAGCTCTCGACGATATTAGCTACGCTCAATATTTTATTGATACGAAGCGAAATGTTCTGGACTCTGTAAACAACCAAATTGTGTATGAGACATTCCCTGAGGGCAAAGATAAGGGGACATCTGCTCTGAGCGAAAAACAGCAGAGACAGCAGCATGATTTGGTCAAGAACGCACTTTCCAGCAAGAGCAGAAACGGCAGCAGTACATCATTTTTCTCTCTTGCGAGTGGGACAAAGCTTGACAAGATTTCGTTGGATGTTTCTTTGCTTGATGAAAAGAACGAAAATTCGATTGTAGATTCTGTAAACAAGGATATCAGTGTGAGCGCCAGCGCTCTTGACGGCAGCAGCACTGGGAACTACTCTACAGCGACATTGAATTTAGAGCTTGTCGCAGCAAATGTGTATTCCTGGATTGAGGATATTGTGGACGAGCTGAATAAGTGCATCAATAAAAATATCATTAAAGATCCAAGTTGCAGAGTCGAGTTTTATATTCTGCCAATTACGATGGTAAATCGTGATCAGATGGTAGGGTATATGTCTGATCTCTATGCAAGAGGAAAGGGAAGCCTATACGCATGGATTGCGTCTACTGGAATTAACCCGGACAACTATGTTGCGTTGATGGACTATGAGCTGGATGAAGACTTTGAGAATAAGTACCCAGTGCATAGGACTTCTTTCACCGTGACCGGTAAAGACGATCCTGAATTTGAGGATCACAACAAAGGCGGCAGACCACCAACTAATAGCGAAGATCCTGCTGCCGTGCAGCAAAAGACAAACGGTGGTAACAATATGCCGAAGCCGTCAACGGGGTAAGGGGGTGAGAAAATGAATAGATGTATTCCGACTGGTAGAATTTTTGAACTCTCTAATGAACGCCAGATCACGGGAAGAAGAAAAATCAAGGTAGTTCTTCACGAGATTTTCTCTAACCATGATGAGTGGCAGGAGAACGGTATTTCCTGGGATGAGACCTATACACAGCAGACGATTGACTCCGTTTCTAATATGTCTTTGTGTGTTGAATTTATCAGCGAAGACAGGACGCTACCATATGGGCATGGGCTAACTGAGATTGCCGATATGCCTTATATGGAAGATGCGACTGTCGTTGGACACTTCGAGCGCGGTTATATTGACGATATCGAAATTGACGGTGTTACAAAAAGGGTTTTGGTTGCAGATGGATATGTTGATGAAATGAGATACCCTAAGTTTGTAGCATGGTTGAAAGATCGGCTTGAACATGGAACGGTCAAAGGTTCTGTGGAAATTGTAGGTAGACCAGAAAATGAAAATCGTATTATTTACGATGGCGGTTACAAAGAGAAAGGAAGAATCCCGCAAATCTATGATTATAGCGGGTATGCCATTCTTGGTATCAGACCGGCAGATGATACGGCAATCGTCATGGAGTTAAATAATAAATCACAAGAACATAAGGAGGAAACAGGTATGGATGAGAAGATGATGAGCCAGGCAGTTGAGCTTATCAAGTCTTCTGTAACTCAGACCATTAACGAGTTGAATAATAAGAGTGGCGAGTATGAGAAGAAGATTGCTGAGCTGAACAATGCGGTGGCCGCAAAAGACGCTGAGATTGCAGAGCTGAACGAGAAGTTGAACACTGCCAATGCGTCTGTTGCTGAGAAAGACCAGGCTATTGAGAGCCAGACCAATGAGCTGAATAGTCTGAAAGAGGCCAATGCCGCGCTGGAGAAAGAAAAGAAGATTGCTGAGCTGAATTCTGCTCTGGCGGAGTTTAGCCAGGAAGAGCAGGATCTTGCCAAGGCTGAGATCGAGGCATTTAAGGCCGATCCTATGTCAGTTGAGATTAACAGCATCACAAGCAAGATTTGCGTGGAGATGGTTCGTAAGAACAAAGAGACACGCACAGTCGAATTGAACAACTCTGCTCCCGACATTTTCGGCGGTGTGAACTCCCCTGAAGATGACGGCGATGTAGACATTTTTGGCTAATTAAGGAGGGTTAAAGGAATGAAATACAAGACTATTGGTGCATTTAAGAATGTGCAGAATATCCCATATTGCAAGGCAACTGAGGATATGAAAGTAGGTATGGGCGTTGTGCTTGACCGCGCCGCAAAGACCGCATCTTTGGCAGAGGATGATACCGCTGCAAAGGCTATTGTTCACATTGTCACCAACATCAATGATAAGCCTGAGCTTCACAACAGCCCTGAGACTTATGTGGTGAACGCCGGCGAGTATGTACGCGCTGATGATCTGAGAACCGTGAACGGACTTGAGATTGAGTTCGCTGCGTTTGAGATTGACGGTGGGACTGATGGCCTGGCCGCTGGCGATGCTTTGGTATTTACCACATCTGGCCTGGTGAAGAAGGTTGCTGACGCAACTGGCTATGCAGTTTCCTTTAAGGTAATTGCTAAGACCGCATATATGGACGATGGCATTCTTGCTGAAATCGTTGCTCAGTAAGAATTTTTGTTTCTAAAAGGAGGATAGAAGATAATGGATAAGATTTTTGAGCTTAACACAGTCAACAATGTGAAAGACTCTGTTGTTGGTTCCAAGGTAAAGGCCACTTCTCCAATCGTAGAGGTGTTCTCTGCTCTGGCACAGGGTAAAAACCCCGCTGTTGACGGTAAGGTAGTAGATAAGGCTGTTGCCTATATCAAAGAGTTGGCTGGCCGCGCAATCGACGGCGATCATCAGGCAGTGTCCGAGCTGAACGCAATTCAGCGTTTTACCATTGAGCCTAAGCTGATCGAGGCTATCAAGATTTTTAACTTCATGGGTACATACAGATCCCTTCCTTACGACACCGTGCCTATGATGAAGACCTATAAGTATGAGAGCATTGATTCTCGCTTCCAGGCTTCAAGCGGCGATGTGCCTTTCGCTACCCACAGCTTCCGTGAGTACCCAATTGCAACACAGACCATTTCTGCCGGCTATGCGGTGGACTATCGTGAGTTGCAGAGCGGAAACTTTGACGGAACTGTTGCTGAGGGTATGGCTCAGGTACAGACTGACATGCAGAATAAGGCTGTGTACTATGTTATCGCAAAGCTTTATGATGCACTGAAGAACGCAAAAGGCGTAAAGCACTTCGCTGAGAGTTCTGGTATTACCCAGACTGCCGTTGACGATATGCTGAAGGTAATGCGTCGGTACGGCAAGACCAATATCTGCGGCGATTACGCTGTGGTTTCCCAGTTGAATGATTTCGCTGGTTATAAGACTTTCGGTGCTTCCACCATTCCGTTTGGTGCTGATGCGGTTGCCGAAGAGATTCGTAAGACCGGTTTGCTCAGCTTCTACAACGGTTCTAATGTGGTGGAGCTGCCAAACGCTCTTGATTACACCCGTTTGAATGAGGACAAGACTTCCTATGAGCTTTATATGCCTCAAGGTTTGCTGTTCTTCATTCCTCAGGGCAACATCGCACCCCTCCAGATCTTCCGTCGTGGCGGACTGACCACTATGACTGGTGACGATATCGTAACCCGTCAGCACCTGACCCGTTTCGACATGGAGATTGGTGCCGGCGTAGCAGAGGGCATGGAGGATCAGATTGGTCTTCTGTCTGATACCAATTTCGAGGTTCCTACTCTTTAATAGGAATTAGTTAAGTTATCTAAAAGGGGAGGGAAATACTCTCCCCTTAATCTTTTTATAAGGAGCGAAAGAAAATATGGAATTAACAGATAAGGTTGCAATCAACAATCTGTGTAGCTGGGCGCTTTATTTTAAGCGTGAAAATGGAGTGGGTGATATCCGCATCCCCGCAAATGCAAAGAATTTTTCCCAGTTGGATGTAGCTGAGGTTCAGATGCAGATTCAGCGCGGCAATCCTCTGTTTGTAGGGGATGGCAGATCCAATCAGGGGGATCACGCTCGTTTGTTTATCGTGGACGATAAGCAGCGTAAGGAGCTTCTTGGATATGGAGAAGAGTCTGCCCAGGATGCGGTTGTTCTCAACGAGGAATCTGTAAAGGCTCTTCTGGCGATTCGTGGGAAAGACGCATTTCATGCAAAGCTGAATGAGTTTGTAACCACGCCGGCAGAAAAGAAGATGATTGTCCAGATTGCAAAGGAGTGCGGCGGAGACGATGTAGCCGCATGGAAGATGGCTGCAATTAACGAGCTTGCCGACACAAACACCATTTAAGTAAGGAGGATGAGGTATGGATCAGCCTACTACTTTTACGGATATTGAAACAAGTTTTCACTCCATGCCTCTAACGAAATATAGGATCGATCCTGGCCTGGAGAAACAGTGGTTAGAAACTGCGATTGCAGATTACGAACTCGATCTAAGCACTGTGCTTGAATACGACAGTGAAAGCGGGTCGTTTGCAAATAAGCTTGATCGCCCTACAGTTCGCATTCTTGCTTTGATGATGTATGTCAGTTACCTTCAAAGAGAACTTAGCCGCGTTATGGCTCTCAACGGTATTTATGCCAAAGATATTCAGGTTACTGGAGCAGACGGAACAAAGCGGGTGACGAAGCAAGAGCTTGATAGTGAGCTTAGCAGAGTGAACACAATGCTTCATAAACTCAAAAATAACTGCTTTGATTAAGGAGGGGTTGCAATGCCAGAATCATGGTATTTAATGTCCCAACCTTTGTTTAACAGCGGTTTTGAGGGCGATGAATTCTCTGCATTTGCACAAGGGGGATTTGAAGAAATTTTGGATTCTCCCCTTGCGGATGAAATAGAGATTTATGAGAAAACTCTGTCTGCTACTCCGGTTTCTGCACGTGCGATTATACAAGGTGTGACAGCGGACAATTATAACAATAGTGTGATGCGTCAATTTCTTTGTAAGATTGGGACACTTCGGAGCGGACAGTATATCAAGGCAAGAGGCCAAATGTGGCTTGTTTATTCGCTCCCTGATAACAATAAGATGTACGAAAAAGCGATTGCTTGGCAGTGCAAATATTCAATCAAGTTTGTTTCACCGACCAGCGGAGAAATTGTTGAGTATCCTGTTTATGATATCAATAGTACGCAGTATGGCTCTGGTGAAACATCTGAAGACCATTTGACGCTTGGCACATCGCAGCACTTAATTTACATCCCATATAACGAAGAGACGATAAAGCTTGACAGTGGGTTTAGGTTCCTCATTGATAAAAACCGTGATAACCCAACTGCATATCGTCTGGCGCAGGTTGACCCTGGCGGATATTCCTGTGGGAAAGATGACGGCCTGATTCAATGGACAATTGTTGAAAGCCAATTTGACGAGAAGACGGATAGCAAAGAATTGATGGTGGCTGACTATTTTGGCAAATCGGAGTTGTCTAAGCCAGAACAACCGTCAGAGATTGGTTATTCAATTCGCGTTAATCCAGATGGTGGAGACGCATCTATCATATTTGGAGAAACACTAAAATCTTCCGTTATTATTTGTAAAGACGGTGTAGCTCAGAGCGGATTGCCATTTGATGTAACAATCACCGATGGCGCAGAGTTTGGAACAATTCAGTCTGTTGATCAAAATGGCTTTGTGCTGTATGCGCTGAACAATCGTGATTTTATTGGACAAGAGATTACAGTTGAAATCACAAGCTCTGAATGCGAAGCATCGAGCAAAACAGTATTTACGGTTAGGGGGTGGTATTGATGTATTTTGAACAAGTCCCTGAATACAGAGATACCATCATGGAGAGCATTTGTAAGTGCGATGCCATAATTGATTTGATTCGGCCAACTGAAGCCCCAGAGATGAGTGCAAAGGAAATGGCCTACAAATATATTTTCCCTTATGATTTCATTGTGGGGAAGACATCTGAAGTTGGAACTTATATTTGCTTTGATGTTATCGCCCCAAGAATTATCAATCGCTCATTCTCAGATTTCAATATCTATATTTGGATTATTGCCCATGAAAGGACTATGAGAACCCCGAAAGGGCTTGTGACAGACCTACTGACAACTGAGGTTGACAAGCTGATTAACGGGAGCAATGGGTTCGGCCTTGGTCGTGTGGAGCTTAAATCGTGGGATAGATTTACGCCGGCTGAGGATTTTCATGGGAGAACACTTGTGTATCGCACAGTGGATTTCAATAGGAAATAACATTGGAATCAAGAGATCTTGATCTGAGATTGTGCGCAAAAGATCCTATTTTTGTTGACGGAGTTCCTATCTACCCAATTTCAATTAAGGAAATTTCTCGTATTGGCTATACAAAGTACAATACTGATATCCGCTTTATGTCTTTGAATGAAAGCGATATCGGCGCTTTGCTTGGCAGGGACATATCCGATATAGGCTCATTTAATTATCTGGTCGGCAATGCGATTCATGATAAAGAGACTATGCAAATGATGTTGTTTTGGCTTTCCAAAATCACACATAGTAAGATTACCTTTTCTGGGAAGAGACTTTCTTTTGTCGGAGATGGGTTCGAGATCACAAAAGATAATTTTGATGAAATCCAATCTATTGTTAGACTCAGAAATGGCTTACAAGGGATAGAAGAAGAGGAAGAAAATCCAGATAACGAGGCTGCTCGTAGGGTCTTGCAGCGGAGAAAAGAAGAGCGATTGAAAAGGCGGAAAGCAAAGAGCGGCGGAGATGAATCCTCTTTGACGCTTGCTGATCTGGTCAGTATATTGGCAAGTGGAATGGGAATGACGATGGATGAAATCATGGAGTATGATTTGTACCAATTCAATGATCAGTTCAATCGTCTGAAAATCATGGAGGATTATGAAGTTAATGTCCAAGCGCTTTTACATGGCGCTAAAAAAGAAGATGTAAAACTCACGCACTGGATCACCAAGATCAAGCGCGAAGAAGAGTAGTTTGGAACAGTCTGGGAAACCAGGCTGTTTAGTTTTTTTAAGGAGGTATTGTAAATGTCTAACGCAAAATTTGGCGCAAAAGAAGTCATGGACGTTGTGCTCTATGATATGGAGACAAACAAGCCTGTTATCCAGTTTGACAGCTTGAAGACTTCTTCAATTAGCGTAACTTCTGAGAAAGTATACGCAAGAGGCGGTAAGGGCAACCCTAAGCTGATTACATGGGAAATCAATAAGGAGGCCACTCTGACCATTGAGGACGCTCTGATTTCTCCGAAGTCCCTGGAACTTATCTCTGGCATTGCTCGTAAGGTTGGCGTACAGACCATTCGTATGAGACAGACTACAGAGTATGATGAGAACGGCGTAAATAAGGGCAGCATGTATCCGCTGAAGGCTGATTCCACCGGTAAGATTACCCTGGCATTTGAGCCTAACACCACAGCAGATAAGATCTTGGTGTACCCTTATGATTCTGACTGCGAAGAGACTGCCCTGTACGACATGGAGGGCGCTCAGCTTTCAGGCAAGGAGCTTACGGTTGCTGCGGCTAAGGATCAGCGTGTTGTAGTGTACTACGACTATGACAGCGAAGAGACCGCCGAGACCTATGTGATCGACGCAGAGCATTTCAGCGGTACATACAAGCTTGTTGGAGATACCGTGCTCCGCAACCAGAAGACCGGTAAGGATGAGGCATTCCAGGTTACTATTCCGAACCTGAAGTTTACCTCTAACCTTGAGCTTGGTTTTGCTGCCGAGGGTGATCCTTCTACCACCACATTTGAATGCGAGATCATGCGCGACTCTGATACTGGCACCATGATTCAAATGGTGAAGTATTAAGAGTTATAGATTTGAATATAGGGAGGGCGAAAGCTCTCCCTTATTCTTTGAAAATGGTTTGGAGGTATGGCAATGAGATATAAGATTTATGTGAAAGATGTTCTTTCCACTGATAGCGGTCTATGTGTTGTAATTGCCATTCTGAATGGTAAAGACACTCAAATTTGTCTTCCTAAAGATTGCGGAATCGAAAAGTACATTGGAGAAGAGGTGTATTATGAGATTAAGGGCAAAAAGGTTCGTATCTCAAAAGCGCATCAGCCGCAAGTCTGTGTAGAGACTCCTATTGATGAAGAAGACGAGAAAGGGGAGGAATAACCTCTCCTTTTTCTTTGTTTGGAACGGAGGATGGTTTTTATTAAAATCCTGGCTATTGACCAGGCAAGAAATGGAGCGTGGGCGATATTTAACTACGACACAAAAGAACTTGAAACATATGGGACATTTTCGTTTGGAAACAAGAAATACACTTACGCAAAGGCGATTCTTGCCATAGAAACATTAGTTGACGAACTGATAAAAGAGCATGATATATCCGCTGTGTTTATCGAGGATATTCAATTGCGTGTAAATGTTCAGTCGTTCAAAAAACTTGCTCAGCTACAGGGTGTCCTCGTTAATCTATTTGAGAAAAACGAATACCTGTATAGCTTTGTTGCTCCTACGCAGTGGCAGAATTATTGTAAAGCACGTGGTAGGACTTCAAAGGAAGTAAAAGAAAAAATAAAGACCCTCGAAAATGCTGGCAAGAAAGAATCTAAAATTTTATCGATCCAGTTTGTAAAAGAAAAATTCCATATAGATACAGACAACGATAACTTGTCTGACGCTATATGTATCGGCCATTATGCCGTAAATCATTTTGAGATAGAAGGGAAGACGCTTCATGTCAAAGAAAAACAATAAGATTTCCATTAACGCATTGGAAAAATACTGCGGACAATTCAATACAGAGCCGCAGGATATTGAGATCCATTATGGGGAAGATGAAGTGTTTACTTTTACAGTAAAGCCACTTTTGACCATGGATGAGTCAGTGAGGTTTATTGAAGAGGTCGTGCGGGAGTGCATCATGCCAGATGACATGCTGATTGTGCCAATTGCCCGCGATTTTATCACAAAAAAGAACCTGATGACATATTACGCAAACTTTACTATGCCGGAGTCGCAAAGCAAAACCTATGACCTGGTTATGGCATCGACTGGAATTATCAATGCAATTTTGGACAATATCGACATTGATCAGTTTACTATGATCCAGCGGTCAATTGATGAGCGGATTGCATTTGAAGAGCAGAAGATGATCGCAGAGCAGCAAAGCAATGTTCGGAAGATTACTGAGGATGTTTCTGAATTTGTTTCTAAGATGTCTTCATTGTTTGACGGCATTGATCCAGAGCAGATGGATGGGTTTATGACCAGCGTAAGCAAAATGGCACAAAATACTGAGATCTCTGCTCAAAGCTTAGCGAGTGCGTTTTTGGAGAGCAGAAACAGTAAAGAAGACTAAAACACTTGGAGGCGCTTATGAAGAAAGCATTTCTTGAAGATGAATTTATGGATGTTGAAGATCTGATGGAGACAACACTACCCCCCCCTACATTACTTGAGTATTATAGGAGATTAAAAGATCGTGAGATTTTGTGGAATGACTTAATCGACGATGGCATGATCGACATTCCTATGTATATTTTGAAATGGAATAAGGAGGATTCTGGATTGCCAGTTGAAAAGCGAAAGCCAATCAAAATCTATATCAATTCTGATGGCGGAGCTGCAAATGTGACTTTGTATACAGCGAATGTTATTTCACTCTCCAAAACACCAGTTATTACTATCGGAATGGGAAGAGCTTACAGCAGCGGTGGGCTTTTGCTCATGGCAGGCCATAAGAGATATATTTTTGACTCAACCTCTATTTTGATTCACGATGGCTCGACTGGAGCGGTAGGTGATACGGGCAAGGTGTTGGACAACCTGGAATTTACAAAAGAGTTCGAGGCAAAAGTGCGGCAGTTTATTTTGACGCACACAAATATTCCAGAAGACCTAATTGATCGCAACTATCGCAGAGATTGGTTTATGTTCAGCGATGAAGCAATCAAGTATGGGGTTGCAGATAAAATTGTTACAGATCTTGACGAAATTATTTAGGAGGCCACTTCATGGCGCGAAAGAATACTATTTCATATCCAATTAAGCCACAGCCGCCAACTACCCTGGATGATAACCCATTCTATGGTATTCAGTGCGACGAATATCAAAAGCAGTTTCGTGATGCAATTTGGAACCCAGAAAAGCTGATTGTGTTTTGTAATGCAAAAGCCGGAACTGGAAAAACAACGATTGCCACCGCGACTGCAAACTTGCTCTGTGAATATGGGCTTTATGATGGAATCATCTATATCGCTTCCCCGACACAAGAGCAAAAGCAGGGTTATCTTGCAGGATCTATCGAAGAGAAGTCAGAGCCATATTTTGAGCCATTTTATGAGGCTTTACAAAAGATTGGCGTTAATCTGAATACGGTACTTTTTGATAACATTCTTAATGAGAAGAATGGGACAGCTTATATCAGATGCTTAACGCACACATTTTTGCGTGGGGTCAACTTTGAGAATAAAGTGATCATAATCGATGAGGCTCAGAATTATTATTTTGACGAACTGATGAAAGTTTTAACTCGAATCCACGATAATTGTAAGGTAATTGTGATTGGGCATGATGGTCAGATTGACCTATACAAAAATCCAGAGCGCACGGGCTTTGTACGATACATGAAATGGTTTGCAGAAGACGACAGATGTGCTGTGTGCGAGCTGAAGAAGAATTATCGAGGATGGATCAGCGAACACGCAGATAATTTGAAATACTTTTAACTGAAAGGCGGAATCCCGCCTTTTATTATTTTGCGAGGTGGGACTATGCCAAAATTCAAAAGCACAAAAGAGCTTGTGGCGTATCTACAAAAAACTGTAGACAGAGTTCTTACAGAAGATGTGTTCCCAGTTATACAACAAGAGGAAGTACAGGCGGTTGATGATGTCGTTTACAGTATGCCGACATCTGGATACTACCAAAGAAGATACGATTATGAGGGTATTGGAGATCCAGATAACATCGTGATAAAGGGCGGAGCCGCAAAGAATGGCATTATGGCCGTTGTAAACGAAACAGATCCGAACCCATATTTGAATGGTAGAAGTGGGGCAAGAGCTACTGTAAATAAAAGCTTGCCATATGTTATTGAGTATGGAATTGGTCAACCTGGAGATCCAGGGTATGATTATTGGGCTGGAAAACCAAGACGGTTTACAGCAACTACAATTGATCGTCTGGATGCTTCTGGGGCGCATGTGATTGCTTTGAAAAACGGGTTAAGAAAGCACGGAATAAAAGTGCGATAAATTTCAAAAGGAATAAGTTAATTTACTTTTAAGTGAGGTGATTGTGCGTGGATGAACTGCAAATTCTGCTGAAAGCGATCATTGATAGCGATAGCGTCACATCGCTTGACTCTCAGTTGTCCAATATTGTTAAATCTCTGAGCGCATCGCACGAAGTAAAGCTGAAAGTAGCCGTTGATGAGACTTCCATCAGAACCACGCAGAGCCAGCTACAATCAATCGCTAAGCAGGTTTCTTCTGCTGGAAATAGCGGGAGACAGGTACAACTCAAAGTCTTTGACGCTGCGCAATTACAGGCGGACGGTCAGAGATATTTTACTGGTGTAAGAGATATTGTTTCTCGTGTCCAAAAACAATTCAGTAAGCTTGGCAGTGTAGATGTTGTCAATGTGTTTAAGGACGCACAGGGCGATATTCAGAGTTTTACCGCAAGTGTGACTAAGGCTGATGGAGTTGTAGAAAGATTTAATTTTAACCTTTCTAAAATTCGTCATGGCTCAAGGACATACAGCGGCTTTGTGCAGGAAAACTCTATTTTGTCTGATAAAAATGCTGGTACAAATCTTCAGAAAACACTTGATTATCTGAACCGAATTGATAACAAGATTGCGGATATTACCAGTAGGACTCTCTCCAATACGGCAAAGCCACTGCTTGCCGATATGGAGCAGTATAATCAGTATCAAACAAAGCTAACACAAGTAAAAAGTAGAATTGATGAACTCCGCAAGGCAAATACAACGCTGTCTGCGGATCATAAACGAGAAATCAATTCTATGGTGGCTGATTTGCAAAGATACGCACGGGAACTTCAAACCTCTGCGTATGCGGCAACTGATTTGAATGCAGCCACATTTACAAATAAAAAGGCCGAACTTCAAGCTGCCTTGCAAACTGACATCCAGCGTTGGCAAAACTCTGGTTTGTTCGGCGCTGATTTCAAGGCGGCTGTAAACGATGCGAAGCGAATGCTTGACGAGGCGCTCGATCCAACCGATCTTGATGCGTACAGACACCAGTTGTCGTTGCTGAATCAGCAATTTAAGCAGATGAAGCTTCAAAATACTGCGTCTGGTAAAATCCTTGACGCAGATAGGTTGACTTCAAATATTCAGACTGCGCAGTTGCGTATTCAGAATCTGAAGAATACTTATAGCTCATTTGTAAATGATCCAAATCTGTTGGCAAAATGGCAACAGCTCTTTGACGAATCAAAGATGATCAGTAGCAGTAAAGAGCTGACAAATCTTAACGCTAAAATTCGTCTGTTTGAGCAAGAGCTGATCAGCGCCGGTAAACACAGCAGATCGCTTTGGGATGACCTAAAGGCAAATGCCGCAAAGATGGGTTCATGGATGGTGCTGGGCGGCGTAATCGCCGGCGTTATGCGCGGTGTAACCGGCCTGTATGACGCAGTGGTTCAGCTTGACAGTGCTATGACAGAGCTGATGAAAGTAACGGATGAAACCGACGCTTCATACGAAGCATTTTTGTCCGACGCTGCTGACAAGGCGGTACAGATTGGTACTACATATGCCGATTTTGTAGACTCTACAGCATCATTTGCACGTCTCGGATATAATATGGAAGATGCCTCTCAGCTTTCTGAGGTTGCCAATATCTATGCTGTGGTAGGCGATGAGGTAGATGGCATTGAAGGTGCTACCAACTCTATCATTTCTACTATGAAAGCGTTTGGTATTGAGGTTGACGACACTATGAGTATCGTTGATAAGTTCAACGAGGTGGGCAACCGATTCGCCATTTCGTCTGGCGGCATTGGCGAGGCCATGATGCGAAGCGCATCCGCTATGGCAGAGGCAAACAACACCATCGACGAGTCAATCGCTCTGATCGTAGCCGCCAACAATGTTATCCAAGACCCGGATGTTGTTGGTACAATGTGGAAGACGGTTTCTATGCGTATTCGTGGTGCGAAGACGGAGCTTGAAGAAGCCGGCCTTGAAACGGAGTATATGGCTGAAACAACCGCTTCGCTGCGCAAAAAGATCCTTGGACTGACCAATGTTGACGGCAGCGGCGGATTTGATATCATGCTGGACGAAGAGACGTTCAAGAGCACCTATGATATCATGCTTGGGATCAGCGAAGTTTGGGAAGATATGAGCGATATCGACCAGGCTGCTTTGCTGGAGCTATTGGCTGGTAAGCGGCAAGGTAACGCCCTGGCTGCGGCCATTACCAATATGGGCGACGCTGTTAAGGTTATGGACACCTCTCTGAATGCTGAGGGGTCTGCCGTTAGAGAGCATGAGAAATGGATGGACAGCATTCAGGCCAAGCAGCAACAGTTCCAGGCTCAATATGAGGTGTTTGCAAACACTATTTTGAGCAGTGATTTGATCAAAGGTGTCTTTGACGCTGGTACTGGTTTGCTTGGGTGGCTTACGACATTGGTAGATACGGTTGGCGCATTACCCGCCGTTTTCGCTACTGTAATGCCATTTTTGGATAAGCTCAATTTGTTCCGAACAACAGATCAGAAAAACTGGGGCGGCTCTGGAACAGGTATTGCGTTTGCATGGAACGCCCAAAAGCTTGAACTTGATAACGATATTAAGCTTTTGGATGAATATAATAGTAAGATTGCAAATCTCGGAACATCTACGGGAGATCTAACTCAACGGCAAATTGTATGGAATGATACAATTGGAAAAGGCAGTGATAGGCTGCGCAGTGCCGTAAAGGTTTCTGACGATGCGACGGTGTCTTCTAAGGCATATGCCTCTTCAATGGAGCAGGCAAGCATAAAGACTACCCTTATGGGTGTTAAGTCTAAGGCCGCTGCAATTGGTGTTCAGGTACTTAATACAGCGCTTAATGCGCTGATCGGTCTTGGTATTGGTCTTGCTATTAACGCAATTATTTCTGGTATCACTTCTCTTGTCAACAAATCAAAAGAGGCTCGTGAAGCAGCTTTGGAAGCTGGATCTGCCGCAGTTCAGAGTTCAACCGAATTGTATGATCTGGCATCCTCTTATCTTGAGATGAGCTATGCTGTTGAGGCTGGAACCGCATCCCAAGAGGATTTGATGAGCATTCAGGATGAGCTTGTTGCTTATCTGGAAACACAAGGTATTGCAGTACAGAACCTTTCTGGCGATTACGATACTCTAAGACAGTCTATTGTTGAAGCCGCAAGGGAGCAGATGCGCACAAATATTTCCCAGGGTATTCGTGCTGCTGATATTGCGAAAGAAGATGCAATCGGAGAGCTTGAAACATGGCTTGGCGGAAACAGTCTGTATTCATCTGCTAAAGAGGGAGCAAAAGAGGCTTTTGATTATCTCGACAGCCTTGGTTTTTCAGGTATAGATACTGGTACAAAGGGTGGAACTCTTGTACTTCCAAATAGTACAACCACGGATTTGTTCAGCGACATAACCTTTGACCAGTTGATGGAGAACTATCGTTATCTCGAAGACGCGATGAATGCGGTGAGAGACGAATATGGTTCTGAAAACCCCGTCTTCACAATGCTGGCCGACGCTTTCAATACTTATGACGAAGCATTAAAAGACGCTATCGAGCGGATTGATAATGCGAACCAGATGATTGCGCAAGACGCTCTTCGGGCTGCACAAGCGCTTGATCAACCTACCACGGTTGAAGAGTTTGAAGAGTTCAGAAGCCAGATGATTCAGAATATTGAAAACACATCTGGTTTTGATGATGACGGTACATATACTGCTGAGCAGTTGGCAGATAATGTTCTTGGTTCAGATGAGCGCTATGCCGATCTTCTTGCAGAATTGCAGGAGAGGGAAGCTTCTGCCGAAGCCGTCAATGAGAAGATGCGAGAAATCGCAGAAAAGCTTGTTCCAAAAACATATGAGGAACTTACCCCAGGCACTTCCGCACACTTCCATGCACTGGATGCGTGGAGCGCTGAGGTAGAGGGCGTTAAGGACAAGTTGGAAGCCCTTTCCGATGAGGAATTTGAAATCGCATACAATGCGGTTATCAATGAGGGCGCAACCACCTGGGAAGACATTACTGCCGCTATTGAAGAATACAATAGCGAGCAGGCCGTAGCAACAAGAAATGCTGAGAATTTGCAGCGCAGCATTCGTGGTATGTGGGATTCGGAAGATTTCTCCGATACCAAAGAAGAGTTGATTGCAATGTCCCAGGCGGTGGACGGCATTACCCCACAGAATATCGAAGAGCTTGCTTCTGAGAGCAGCGTCCTTGCAAGTATTTTGGAAGAGGACGGGATGAACGCTCAGTTCCTATCCCAAATCCTACAGAATATGGCCGAGGGCGGGGATGGCGTGTCCCTTGTCACCGCCGAGGCTTTGAAGCTGAATGATGCTCTGGACGGAATGGTGGACAAGTTCGACCAGGTGACGGACGCAAAATCTCGCTATGATGCGGCCATGGCTGTGGAAGAGAAGGACACCGACTTCCGTTCTTATGCAGAGGCGTTTGAAGAGCTGAACGCTCAGTTCGAGGCCGGCACCACCAACAGTAATGCGTTCTGGGCTGCTGCTGAATTCCTATTCGGTAGCGAACAGTTGAACACATGGGGCTGGAGCGACGGTCTTGATGAAATCTACGACGCAATGCAGCGCAATAAAGGTGTCTTTGAGGACGCTGAGAGCGCCGGCGCTGGGTTTATCGAGCGGCTCTACGAGATGTCAGAAGCAGGCCAGTTGGTCAATGACGAGGGCGAAAAGCTCATCGAGATCAGTAGGGATGCCAGTGGTGCATATGATTTTGATGTTGACCCAGAAAATCTTGAAGAGATTGCAGAGAAGATGGGTATTACAGAAGAGGCGGTGCTCGCCTGCTTTGAAGCCCTATCTATGTGGGGAGATATTGATTTCTATGACCTGACTGAAGTTTCAGAGGTTATTGACGAAATCGGACTTTCCGCTGAAACGGCTGCTGGTAAAGCAATCAATGTGGATCGCCTAACTGAGCAGTTGATGACGCTGGGCAAAACGGATAAGGAAATCTATGATGTTTTGTCTGCTCTACAAGGACTTGATGGCGTACAGTTGTTCAGTGTGTCAGGTGATATTGACGCAGTTACCACCAGTTTGCAAAACCTTGGTCTTGCTACCAGTGACGATTATACTATCACCATCAATTATGAGGGACTTGGAGATCTGCTCGCCAACCTTGGTTACACCAAGGAAGAGGCCGAGGGACTGATCACCAAACTTGGTGAAGCAGACGGCATCACCCTGGCAAATGCAGATGGTGAGGTTAAAGATGTCAGCGATGCTCTTGCTTATATCGATACTATTACCTTCACCAATGTTACAACCTCCATCAATGGAGTTGAAACGGCAATTGATGATGTAGATAATTCTACAACAGACAACGCTGTTTCAGAGATTGATGGTATTGGCTCTGCCGCCGAAGATGCTGCGACTAAGGTTTACAGCATCGGGACAGCTATTGACAGTGTAAACGGAAGAACCGCTACAGTATATTATAATGTGCAGCGTAAGGGCGGACTTCTTGGAACAATTGGTAATTTGCTTGGGTTTGCAAAAGGTACATCGAGTGCGCCGGCTGGCGAAGCGCTCCTTGGTGATGAATACTCTCCAGATGGATCGCCAAAACCAGAATTGGTTGTGTCGGATGGTCGAGCATACCTCGCAGGTCTAAACGGCCCGGAAATTGCCAACTTAAATGCTGGAGACCAGGTTTATACTGCGTCTGAAACGAAACGGATTCTAAGCCGTTCTGGTAAGCGTATTACCGGCACAATCCCAGCATATGCAAGTGGACGTATTACCACAAGCGGTCTGCGTGTTGAGACGGATAAGACTGGTTCAACAGGCACACCATATACGCCAACCACAACTGCTACCGTTACGGTGGAGGCTGAGGTTGACGATGAGCAGCTTTCAGAAGAGATGGAGGATGCCATTAAGGAAATCCAGGACGAGCTTGACGAAATCCTTGGAAACTATGAGCACGACATCTTTACTCTGGAAAGAAACGATGGTACTCCAGAAGAAATCATTGCAGTTTATAAAAAGATGCAGGACACCGTTCACCAGTATGCGGAGAAATACCGCGCAATGGGATTGGACGAGAACAATGACTATATTCAGGATCTTGGAGAGCAATGGTGGGAGTATCAGGACGAGATCGACGATATCTTACATGGTATTTATTCTGATGCTGTTGAAGCACATGAAAATACCATTGAACTTTTGCAGCACCAATATGATGACCTAAGCGATAGTAAAAACTATCGTGACATGTCAACCAATCTGGAGCGGCAGCGCCAAGAACAGCTTAGAATCCAAGAGCTTGCCCATGAGGAAGCACAGAGATTACGGGCGCTTGGTGTAGATGAAAATGATGAGGCAATTCAGGAGTGTATCGATGCTTGGTGGGACGCTGAGGATGATATCAAGGAAATTAACGAGTCTATCGTTGATAATGTCCTTGAACCGTTTGATGAGTTTATCGAATATGCGGATGACTTTGACCTTTGGGATCGGTTTGATTTCACAAAAGTAGATTACCTAAGGCAAAAGATCGCCGCACTGAATCGGTTGCTTGAACAGGGCGTTCTAACTCTAAGAGAGTACACGGAGCTTTTGCGCGAAACTCAACTCGATATTTATAATGAGCAGAAAGACGCTATTACAGAAATCATTGAAAAGACAATGGAGCTGGTGCGTCAGGAAGCCGAAGATAAAATCGATGCTCTGGAAGAACAGATTGATGACTACCAGAAAATCATTGATTTGAAGAAGGAGTCTCTTGAAGTCGCCAGGGATGAAGAGGATTACGAGCGTGAGGTTGCAGAGCGCGTTGCCGAAATTGCAAAGGTGCAGGAAAAGATCAATCAGCTGAGCCGCGATGATAGTCGTGAGGCTAATGCCGAGCGGCAGCAGTTGGAACAGGAGCTTGCCGAACTTCAAAATGATCTCGCTGATTACCAGGCAGACTATGCGTATGATGCGCAGGTCGATGCTTTGGATAAGGAAGCTGACAAGTTTGAAGAAACCAAGGACAACGAAATCGCCAAGGTAGAGGCCAGCGTTGACACTGAGGAAGAGGTGTATAGAGCCGCTATTGACCGTATCAATGCAGACTGGGATCAGCTATACCAAGATTTGATTGCTTGGAATAGACAGTATGGAGATATGATCGATGGGGAGGATTCAATTACATCTGCTTGGCAGACTGCTATGCAGGCGGCTCAAGAGTATGGAGATATTGTATCCGCTCTCAATGGTATCAATAATGATATCGCCAATGAGCAGCAAGGTATTCTGGATCAGCAGCAGGAAGATGCTGAAATCAGTGCCATTATGTCTGAGATGTACGCCAATGGTCAAGCATGGGGATCTGCATCTGATGAAGAGAAACAGCGCCTCGCTGATGAAAACCTACGGCTTGGCAGACTGCTTGCCCCATATGGCATTAACGCTGTCCGTGGTGATGACGGCGTGTGGTATGTAGACCGTGTTGGCGGTGAACAGCTGTTCCAAAAATATAGACAGTATATTTATCACGACGGAGGAATTGTCGGAGAGGACTCATTAAAGAGCAATGAGGTTTTTGCCAAGTTGCAAAAGGGAGAGGCTGTATTTACCAGTAAGCAATATAAAAATCTGTTTAGTCAGATTGGTGATACGATTACTGGTGTTGTAGATTCCGTTGTGCGTAGTCTTGCAACAGCAAAAGATACCACAGCGGCTGCGATTCAGTCTGTAACCAACAATGAGAACACAGACAATTCTATGGGAGAGATCCGTATTGAAAACCACTTCGAGGTTAAGAATGCGGATGAGAAATCGGCAAGGGAGCTTGCAGAATATTATTCTGATCGCACTATTGATAAGCTTATGACCGCTGCAAAGCGAAAGGGCATGAAGAATAGTATTGGAAGTCACATGCTCCGATAAGTTAATGCGGCCACCGTAACTGGTGGCCGCTTATTTTATAAAAGAAGGAGGCTTTAGACATGGTTGTTGATTTTGCAAAGGTCAATGTAAAAGAGCAGCCTCTACTTATTTTACAAAACATGGATGATACACCGATTGGTGTGCTGAAGTATGCTTTTAATGTGGAAGCAGATCTTTGCTATAACGAGGTGTCAACGCTATCGTTTGAGCTTCCTGGTTATGTGGACGGCAAACAAACTCCAAACTACGAAAAAGTAGTTGGAATGAGAATCATTGATCTAAAGGACTACGGAAGATTCCTTCTGGTAGATCCTAAAACAGAGAGCGATGGAGTTCGAGAAGTTAAGAGCTGCACCGCTTATTCTTTGGAGTATGAGTTTACTTTCAAGAAACTTGTGCTTTCAGCCGGCACATATAACCTATGGAACCCGATTGCGCCAAATGATACGATTATTGGAATGATACTTGACCTTATGCCATCGTGGAAAATTGGTCAAGTAGATGCAACACTAATCGATAAATACCGCACATTTGACGATAGCGGAGACCAGAATATATATAACTTCATTAAGTCAGATTTGCAAGAATCCTATGGTTGTGTCTTTGACTTTGACACATATAATCGTCTGATCTATGTTCGTGATATTGCGAATGAGCCAGAGACAACGCCGGTGTTATTCTCAATGGACAATCTCATTAAAGAAGTCTCTGTTGAGGAAGACACAGAGAGCATCGTTACGCAGCTGAGTGTGTACGGGGCGGACAATGTTGATATTAGAAGCGTCAACCCAATGGGTACAACAAGCTTAATTAACCTGGATTATTTTATGACGCATGATTACTTCTCACAGGATATTATCAATAAGTATGACGATTGGAAAGAGACATTTCAATCATATCAGAGGTCTTATTTTAATCTTACTGTAGAAGAGGCGTTGAAGACTGCTCAACTACTCACGGAACAGGCCGCTATTACAACGCTTGAAGGAGAGCTGAAAAGCCTTGAGAATATCCAGGCGACAACAATCCAAGCAATTGCCCAAGGAATGAAAAGTCAAAGCGATCTGAACAAGGTGAATCAGGATATCTCCGCTAAGAAGAATGAAATTACTGCAAAACAGAATAAACTCGAAGATATTCAGGCAGAGGTAGACGAGCTTGATGAAAAGATGCAGGCTATCAATGAAAAGACAAAACTGAGCGCATTTTTCACAGAAGACGAGTATAAAATCATTGATCGGTACTTGAAAGAGGATTCTATTTCTGAAGACTCTTTTGTCGCCATTGAAGTCGATTCATTTGATAGCGCTGGAGAAAGCATTCCTGCAACTGGTTCAATCTTCAATATTATGGACGCTACAGTTACTAAGGTAACAAATGAAGCTGGAAAAGATATTTACTCTATTGTTGGAGGCAAGATCGGATGCTCGACTTCTGGATTTGTATTGAATGCGGATATCATTCGAGCGTCACTTGATTTTGATGAAAACCACGATCTACTTTTCACTGCAAGACTGTCAGCTGGTACATTGAATGGAGAAACATTCCCAAGCGGCTGTGTCTCTGTTGCAGGAACTGGTAGCACTGTTACATCAAATGTCGTACCAGATTCCAGTGTCGGTGGCGCAATCGAAGAGGGAAGCACTATCTCCTTTAAGATTGGCGATGCGGATCTATACTTCACTCGAAGCACAACGGAATATGAAAAACGAGCTGTTGAGTGGGATTTGCTGGACTATGGTGTGGAGCTGATGGAAAGAGTGTCTTATCCATCCTATACATGCAGTCTGGATCTGGCGAATTTTCTTGCGATGTCAGAGTTTGAACCATTCAAAAACAACCTTATCTTAGGCAGTAGATTGTACTGGCAGAAATCAAGTGGAGAGGTTATGCGTCCATATTTGATTTCTGTAAGAATCCCGTTTGAAGATTTGACGGGTTTTGAGGTTGAGCTGTCAAGTAAGTATTATGCAAATGGGGATGGGTTTAACTACATCGATCTGATTGAAGACAGCAATACCGCAGGGAAAACATTGGATAGTGGCAAATGGACATATAGCCAGTTTGTAAATAGTGGTGCGGAAACAAGCCTCAGCAAATTTACAAAAGAGGCGCTTGATATTGCCAAGAATAACATTCTGTCTTCTTCTGGTCAAGATATTTCCTGGAGTGAATCTGGCTTACGGTTACGCAAAAGAAAAGAGAACAATCCAGAAGAATATGAGCCTTATGAGATCTGGATGAATAACGGCCAAATCATGTTTACAACAGATAACTGGGCAACCGCTAATCTCGCTATTGGTCAAATGAAAACAGAAGACGGCGGGATTATGAGCGGTGTAATTGCAGACAGTTTGATTGGTAAATTATTGGCTGGAAGCAGTCTCATCATCGAAAGCGCAAAAAAAGACGGCGACATTTCTGTGTTCCGCGTGGATGGGAACGGTGCGTCTTTGCACAATGCTATTTTTGATATTTACAATGGCAATCAAGTGCAGATCACTCTAAACCCATATTCAGGATTTGCGATTGGTAAGTACCCACTGTACTCAGGAGACGAGTATACAATTGATGAAGATAATGCAAGCTTCTGGGTAGATATCAATGGCAATGTTCACATCAAAGGGACGCTTGAGGGGTGTGATGGAAAGTTCAGCGGTGAGCTTGTTGCTGCAAGTGGCCGTTTCAAAGGTGTTGTACAGGCTTCTGATTACCAGGATTTGAATGGCAGAAGTATGCTGACTTCAAGCTATAAATTCTCTCCTACATACCTGGAGCTAAGGGGGCTTACTATCAGCAATGGCAGCAAGAATACCCTTGTCATTGATAGCGCCGGCAATATTACAATGGATGGAAATATCACACTTGGCTCTGGCTCTCGTATTAACTGGAATACGGTCACGCAGCTTGGCACTAATCCGCAGATTTCAAACCTGGAAGACGATATGGATTACCGCCTAACGCGGATCAATACGCAGCTCGACGGCGTATATGAAGAGATTGATTGGCTTTCAGAGAATATGTGGACTGAAAGAGAAATTAGAAATATTTCGTCCACAGTGATCACAGACGAGCTTGTGTCAGCTCCCAATATTAAAGGCGCATATATTCAGGGCGGAACGATTCAGGGTTGCGACTTTTTGTTTGGCGATTATGGGGTTATCTATGATGGATATGGTAGCGACGGTGTGAGCAGGACTGACTTGGTGTACATTGAGTCTACAAGAGGAATTGCGATTGTCGCAGATGAAGGTATGGCGCTTAGAGCCGGGAATGGTATCTGGATTCCAGACGATGTTCATATCATGGTAAATGGAGATTATGTGAATTTGGGAAGCGTCATTGAAGATTTACTTGCAAAATAATATGGAGGTCGTATGAAAGAAATCATTAAGAAAATTGATGCTGCTGTCCGCGTCTTAAATAATATTGAGGTCAAACAGAAGCAAAATTTGTTGAATATGGGTGGGGTCATCGACCTTCTGGAGAGTGTCATCGTAGATCTTCAGAAGATGGACATTGAGGCGACGCTCAATAAGGAAAATGTTGAAGGAGAAGAAAAAGAATAATATATATCCTCAGGAGGTGGTGCAATGGCTTTTTGGGGTGATTATTTCGTCTATGATGGGATACCATGTACGGAATTTGGCCTAAGACTCTATGAGGTGAATGGTGTTACACCGGGGGAGGCGAAGTTTTCTGTGGCTTCTGATATTTCTGAAGACAGAGTTTCAAGTAGATACCGTCCGTTGTTTTATGGTGTTACACAAAATGAACCTCTTTCATTTAAGATGGTCTTTGGAGCCGACAAAGAGCTTGCAAACAGCGGAGGCTTTTTTGACGCTTGGGATAGAGAGGCAATCAGTTCATGGTTATCGCCATTGGATGGATACAAATGGCTTGAAATTGAACAGGATGACATGGAGCAGGTTCGCTATCGCTGCATCATCGAAGAATTAGAGATGGTGGAGATCGGGAATCTGCCCATTGCTTTTTCTTGCACTGTGAGATGTGATTCCCCGTTTGCATATCAGTATCCAGTGACATACTCCTATACATGCCAGGGCAACACCAATATTTTGCTTAGGAATCTTGGTAGTTATAGGGGAGGATATCAACCAAAGCTCAAAATCACAACGAATGGTACAGATAGTATCAAAATTATTAACCATTCAGACAACGATAGAACTTTTGAATTTACGGGACTCCCTCAATCCTATTTCTTGGAAATAGAAGTGGATAATGAAAATGGGGTTATCACAAATAATATGGATCTAAATTTATATCCGTATTTTAATTTTGAATTTTTCAAACTTATTTGCGGAGACAATTCATTAGAAGTTGTTGGCGATTGTAAGCTTGAAATCACATGTGAATTCCCGGTTAGCGTAGGAGGATAAGCAAAATGATTAGTAAAGTTTATGATCTGCCTGAAATTTCATTTGTTGGCGGGGAGACACACGATCTGCGCTTTCATTTGTTTACGGACACAGGCAGAGTTTTTAATGCCTCTGGCGCAAAAGCGACATTTTCAATTGTGTATTCGGTAAATCGAACAGGAGCACCAGTGCTATCAAAAGCAATGAGTGTTATAGCCGATGATGATGGAATTGAAAGCATTCTTGCCGTTACACTGCTCCCAAAAGAGACCGTCGATTTGTACGGGAAGTACATCTACCAGATTACGATCCAAGACATGTCTGGGGAAACGGATATCCCAAGCCAGGGTATTTTGGGAATCACTAATAACATTGATAAAAAGGTGATTCGTTAATTTTGTTAGGAATAAGTTAATCTATTTGCAAGGAGGATATGAAATGAACACTACATACTTTCTGAATCAAGTGATGGGAAATTTGTTTAAGACAAAGGAAACTCCTGCACTTCCAAGCGAGTATTACATTGGCCTAAGTTCTACCGCTCCAAATATCAGTGGCGGTAATGTCACAGAGCCTCTTTCAAACTCTGGATATAAAAGAGTGAAGCTTGAGAATTTGAGTGAGCCGGCAGATGGTGTAATTACAAATGAGCAGGCCATTTCTTTTGATGAGTCAACTGCAAACTGGGGAACAATGTCCCACTTTGTTATTTATGATGCGCTGGAGGCTGGAAATCTACTTATGTATGACACCCTATCCACCCCTCGTAATGTTGAGGCCGCAACTATCGTAACGATTAAGGCAAACAGCCTGACTTTGACTTTGAGCAACCCAGCTTAATTACGATTAGTTAGGCGGTGGAGAGATGGCGCAAACATACAACATTTATCTCCGAAAAAGACTAACTGAATTTGACCTGATTATTAGGAATTTGCCATATCGTGACGGCCTCGTGATTTACAACCGCATGTATCTTGACGCAATGGTGAACTATCTATATTTGCAAAAGTTTATTGTTGGTGATACGGATACGAAGCTTGTATCAGAAATTGATAATTTGTTAGAACGAGTCTTCAATATCTTTTCAAGCGGGATGGAACTTTGTGCAGAACTTGAGTTGTTCGCAGCAAAACCAACTGGCGGTTCAACAGAGCTGGTTTTAACTACAGGTAAAGCCAATATTGGTGAAGAAAGCTTTAACACATTCCAAAATGTCACACAGCTTTTGACAAACACACTGAAGTACGATATCGCAAAATCTCTTGGGTCTGGATCAACGGAAATGGAGCTAAGGACAGCTCCAGCGTCTACTTTGAAAGAAGCGTTAGAGAAATTTAAGAACACTATGCTCTTAGACTCTGACGCTTCTACCTCCGCTATTACCCATGGTGAAGCAGAGACCGATATGGTTCTGACTACAAACGATTTTGATATCTTCTACATGCTATCTGTAGAAGGAGAAGCAATGATGAATTTGCTTTTCTCTGCTGACTTTGAGATGTGGTATACACTTGGGACAGGCGATAGTTCGATGTGCTTGACGGTTGAGAATAGCGGTGTGCAATCTAAAAAGTTTATGACGTATGAAAGCTTCCTCAATCTTGTTTTGGAGATAGGGAATATTTTGCAGTGTTTTATCTTCCCGGATGAGAGCGGATCTCTTCTATCTTCCGAACTAAACATCGGAATGAAAAGACATAGGTTGCTTTCTGAAATGGATAACTTAACACTGTCTGAGCATGACGATATTACATTAGAAGAATTAGACTATGTGATTTTGGCGTGACGAAAGAAGAAAGGAGTTTTCGATATGTCAAAAGGTACTCTTGGTAGTTTTAATGGCACTACTACTGCCAATGTAAATATGCTTGATATTTTTAAGCAAAATGAGATGGCGGCACATGAAAATAGTACACTTGCGTTTACCGATCATATGGTAATCAAAAAGATTGGAATTCAATGTGAGGCGGGAACGGAAGTAATTATCAATGGATGCGAGATCCCTATTGTGTCTGGAGTATTCGAGCTTGGTTTTGGTCAAGTGGATATTACAAGTCTCGTGTTCAAAGAAGAGAAGTCAGTGAACATCTACTACATGTATTAAGGAGGTGCTTTTCAATGGCCGATTTGCCGTTCTTCGGCAACTCTTCTTTTGGAGGCGGCGGAGGCATTATTTCTGGAAATCCAGTTGTAGATGCTGAGCTTGCAGAAAATGGCGACATGATTTTGAAGATGAGTGATGGAACAGAAAAGAACATCGGAAGTGTCGCTGGAGAAGATGGTGCTGTATACGTCCCACATATTTCGGAGCAAAAAATCCTAAGCTTTACAATTGAAGATGAGCCTGGTGATGTGCCAGACCCAGTTGATCTTAACCCGCATGATGAGTGGTCTGATATTGATGACAGTGAGATTGTTTCTGACTATGTGTGGGAGAAAATGTAACGCTATATAAACTCTTAGAGAGTGTTTATATATTTTGATTCTATTGTAAAGGAGGGAAATCGAATTGGCTAATGTAATTTTTAAGGTCGGTACAAAGGCGCTCTTTGATGCGCTGGAGCAGAAAGACACAAATACTTTGTACTGGCTGGAAGATGTGCAGGAACTCTACAAGGGCAATCTTCTGTTTGCTACTGGTAAGACGGCATCTGAAACCGCTGCCGGCCTGATGTCTGCTGATGACAAAATTAAGCTTGACAGTCTTTCTCCTGGTACATTGACTGGGCTTACTCCAGTAGATGCGTCAGTCATTATTGCTGATGGTGAAGACGGAAAGACAATCGGCGTACAGCTATCTAAAGAAGCTGGCAATACCATTGTACTGAAAACTGACGGTTTGTTTGCCGCAGGCACTCAAGCCCCAGAGTTTGCGATTGAGAAGCAAGGAGAAGCAACAGAAGGATACGCTGCAACTTATCGTCTAAAGAGAACTTTGGGAGATGAAACCACATATGTTGGCGACTCAATCAACATCCCAAAAGATTTGGTTGTGCAAAGTGGTTCAGTCAAAACAGTAACTGAAGCAGATCAGCCATATGAAGGGGCTGAGGTTGGGGATACCTATATTGACTTGCAGCTGAATGATAGCGCGTCTTCTCACATTTATATTCCAGCTAAAGGCTTGATTGACACCAGCGATTTTGTGGTTCAGGTAATTGAAAGCCAGAATGGAGAAGCAATTATCCAGAACGAGCCTACTGGCGGCGGTGCAAAATTCCATCATACTGATGGCACAGAGTCATTTGTTGGAGTAAACGATGGCGGCGAGAACGGTATGGTTGCCCAGATTTATGCTGATAAGAATGTAGATGGCAACTGGATTGGCTCTCGTATCAATGTGTATCAGAAGGGTATTTTCTATCATAATGCGGAGGACAAGGCATCCGCTGATTATGTGGCTGATGATCCTGAGCATGAGATTGCAACTATCGGGGATATCCCTGATGTATCTGGGGTGCAGGAAGTTATCGACTCTATGCCAGATGAAATCCTCAGTGAAATTGTAAATGTACAACGCACTGAAACCACTAATACCGCAGAGATCCGTATTTTTACGAAACAGGAAGACGGGACATATTCCCCCAATGTCCAGCATGGAGTTCTTACTTTGATTGGAGCTGGATATGGAGCAGATGGAAAGTCTGCTGCCGGCTTGATGTCTCTTGCAGACAAACAAAAGCTTGACTCTATTGATCCAGATAAGATTGAGAGTATTTCCGAAAGCCTCGTATGGGGAACAATGTAATTATTAGATAATTAAAGGAGTGATTGAATAATGGCTACTGTTGCTTTTAAGAAAGGTCTATTGGCTGCTTTGCCCTCCACTTATACCGAGGGTACTTTCTATGTAACTACCGACGAGCGGGCTATTTATTTGGATGTTGACGGTTCTACCCGTATCCGCATTGGCGACTTTCAGGAGTTCGCAACCCTGCAAGCTCTTCAGGCCAACACCAATCCCAGCACAACCGCTCTGTACTACATCACAGACCTGAATGTGCTGGCAAAGTGGAACGGTACAAGCTATGTGCAGATCAACCTTGATACTGGTGCCACCTCTATCGAGGTTGTTGGTGACGGCAACACTGTAACCGCCGCTTCTTACGATCCTGCAACTCGTAAGATCACCTTGACCAAGGGCGCTACTCACACTACCGCTGAGGATGTAAGCAACGCCATTGATCTGGCTATTGGTGAGCTGGGCAATAAGGAGGGCGACACCCCTTATGCCAACGTGAAGGAGTATGTGGACGATAAGATTGCCGATGTTGTTGCCGGGTCTATCGAGGGTCTGGGCGCTCTTGCCTCAAAGGACAAGGTTGCTGAGTCTGATCTGGAGGCCACTCTTGCGACCAAGATTAACGGAAAGGCCAATGTTGGTACTGCTGATGATACTTCTGACATGGATACCCTAAAGGGTGCTAAGAAGTACGCCGATGAAAAGGCGGCTGCTGTACAGACTGAGGTTGACGCGCTGGAGGCCAAAGTTGGTACTGTTCCTGAGAGCAAGACCGTCGTTCAGATGATTGAGGAAGCTCAGGAGGCAGCTACTTACGACGATACCGAGATCAAGGCTAAAGTTCAGGCCAACACTAATGCAATCGGTGTATTGAACGGCGAGGCCACTGTTGAGGGTTCTGTGAAGAAGACCGTTGCTGATGAGATTGCTAAGGTGATCGCTGATGCGCCTGAGTCTTTCGATACCTTGAAGGAGATCTCTGACTGGATTTCCAGCCACAGTGACGATGCTGCCGCAATGAACTCTGCCATTACTGCCCTACAGGGTATCTTGGATGGTATCGGTGATACCGAGTCTGGCGAGAAAGCCACTGTGGTTGCCTATGTGACCGATGCGATTGCCGCCCTGAACATTGGTGACTACGCTACTGCCGCTCAGCTGACTGCTTTGGCTGGCCGTGTGACTACCCTGGAGGGCGCAAGTCACACCCATGCAAACAAGGCTCTGCTGGATACCTACACCCAGACTGAGGCTAACCTGGCTGATGCTGTGGCTAAGAAGCACGTTCACGCAAATGCTACCGAGCTTGATAAGATCGCTGCCGGCGACAAGGCCAAGTGGGATGCCGCAGAGCAGAACGCTAAGGACTATGCCGATAGCTTGGCTTCCGACTACGATGCTGCTGGTTCTGCCGCAGAAGCTCTTGCAGATGCCAAGGAGTACACCGATACTGCTTTGACCTGGGGTAGCTTCTAATCGCAGATAGACAATTTCAGATTTCCCATATTTGGGGGCGGGATAACACCCGCCCTCTTTTCATTTCTCTGATACAGAAAGAAGAATGTTATGGAGTATTTTCTAAATCGAACTGGAATCAGGATAAATTGGACACAAGAACAGATCAACTATATTGCTGCCAAATATGAGAAAGATTATCAACCGATATCTGCGCTTGCGAAAGAGTTTAATTGCGACCCAGATCCAATTAAACGTGTGTTACGAGATGCAAATGTTAAAGTACGAACTCGAAGAGAAAGATATCCACGAATCTCCAACTATTTCCACGATATTGATTCGCAGGATAAAGCATATTGGTTAGGAGTTTTATACGCTGATGGTAGTGTGGATTCTAAGGACAGAATCAGTCTTGGAATGATTGACCGTGAGCACATTGAAAAATTTCTTCTTGCGCTTGGTGCAACTCGTAACAAGATAACGGTAGTTCGCCCAACAGGATTTAAGAACGCTTCTGACGTGTATTATGCAACGATTTATGATAGCGAAATGCGTACAGATTTAATAAATCATGGTTGCACACCTCGCAAAACAAAAGCCATAACAGATATTCCAGAAATGCCAGAGGAATTTATTTTTGATTTTATACGTGGATATTTTGATGGAGATGGGTGCATCAGTTTTGATGGAAATTGCAACCGTTATCGTATCTCGTTTGTATGTGGCTCTGAGGTGTTCTTGAAATCCATCCGATGTGCGCTTGGAGTTGAACATCTAAGTATAAGTAGAACTGGATCAAAAGGAGGCAGCTATTGTGTAAGCATATCATCACAATCTGACTTGCGCCGCATTATTACTTTGATGTACGAGCATTCAACAGAAAATACACGGTTAAATAGGAAATATAACAAATGCCAGGATTGCTTGTCCTGGCTTTTATTGAAGAATTAGGAGGTGTCAAAGATTGAGCCTTTTCAAAATTCTTAAAGGCGACAGCTCCCGTATCTCAACAGATGTAACGCCTTTCCATGACGGGTGGGCGTATTTTACCCCAGACGATGGAGGCTTTTATATCGACTCTGAGGATAACGGGGAGCAGAAGAGACATCGCATTAACCCAAATACAGGAGGCGGTAGCTCAGATGTTTCCGCCACTCTGCTTGCGTCTGCATGGAACGCCGGCCAACAGACTGTGGCGATTGAGGGCATGACCGCAGATACAGACGGTGTGGTTGGCATTAGCCAACTGATTTCCGACGCAGAGCTGGAGGCTGTAAAGAGCGCTGAACTCTATGTATGCGGACAGGGCGATGGCACATTGACGATTGCGGCATTTGGTGATGTACCGACTTGTGATATTCCAATCGTAGTGATTTTGCTTCATTGAGAAAGGGGTGTTGACCAATGAGTGAGACCCCTAATTATGGGCTTTATTTGGAAGACGATGCTTCTGCACGATTCCAGGATTGGCGCGAAAAAATCAATGGAACCGACAATTCCAATATGGTCAAGATCGACACTGCTCTTGGGACGATGGCTCAGAAAAGCGGAAAGGTGACTGGGACTCTACTTGCATCTGCATGGAGCGGGATTGACTCTCCGTTCACGCAGACTTTGGCCGTAGAGGGGCTTGGCGCAGATCAAAACGGAAATATTTCGGTGGCGCAAAATGCAACGATTGAGCAACGGGACGCAGCTCGTATGGCAATGCTTTCTGTCATTGGACAGAGCGAAGGACAGCTTACTATTGCTGCTGATGGTGAAATGCCAGACGTGGACATCCCGGTTGTAGTGATTCTATTAGGATAAAAGGAGGGACATCTAAATGCCTATTATTTCTAACTTTCCATCTGGTGGCGGAAATGGCGGAGGCGGGCTTCAGTTGGCCGCTGTCTCTAATATCGTCACTAAGGTTTCACATGGGAAGGTGTATGTAAAGTGGACTGATCCTGAAGACCTGGTTGTTGCCGAATCCACTTTGGCAGAGTGGGCGGGCACACTGCTTGTTCGCAAGGCCGGCTCTATGCCTGTCAGTAGACGCGACGGCACTGTGGTCGTAGACAGTAAGGTGCGCAATCAGTATCAGAACCAATATTTTTGCGACAGCGGTTTGACCGATGGCACAGTCTATTACTACAAGTTCTTCCCATATACAACGACAAACACTTATACCGAGCATGAGGATTGCGAGTTCACTGCAACTCCAAATGCTCCTACTATGGGCAATGTATCCAGCATGAGTGCAACGCCGGCTGGTAATGGTAAGCTTGCAATTAAGTGGACTGATCCAGCAGCTACCATTGTAGACGATGGACTTACCCTGGCAACCTGGGAGAAGACCGTCGTGGTGGTTAAGGAGGGCGAATACGCTACTTCTCCAGACGATGAAGATGCGGCCTATACCTATACCAGCACTACACGAAACGCCCATGCAAGCGCACCGTTGACCGTGACAGGGCTTACAAACGGCACGACCTATTATGTGTCTTTCTTCCCGGTATCTACGGATGGTGCGGTAAATGTAAACGCAAGTAATAGAATCACTGGAGAAGCTAACCGCATGGTGATCGCTACGGTTCCCTCTCAAAGTGGATCTCTTACTTATAACGGGAGTGCCCAGACTCCTACATTTAGCAACTATGACACAAACAAGATGACTTTGAGCGTCACTGGGCAAACCAATGCCGGCACTTATAGCGCCTCCTTTACTCCAAAGGATGACTATATGTGGAGTGACGAGACTACGGCTGCAAAGACTGTCAACTGGACGATCAATAAGGCCGCAGGCAGCTTGAGTGTGAGTCCGCAAACGGTCACATTGGACATGGAACACCCAACTGCTCAGATTACCGTTACACGGCCTGGTAATGGCGCGATTACCGCAGTGTCAAATAACACTGGTATCGTTACGGTCAGCGTAAGCGGGAATGTTATCACCGTGAACAATGTCAATCAGACAAGTGGTGACACCACTATTACGGTTAAGGTGGCCGCTGGTACAAACTATACTGCCCCTGCAAATAAGACTGTTACGGTCAACGCAGAGTTCGTCAGTGATATTCTGAACGAGAACTCCTGGGCGGTTATCAAGGCTGTTTCTGATAGTGGGCAGGGAGATAATTACTGGGATGTTGGTGATACAAAAACCATCGTGATCAACGGTAAGGTTGGTGCCACAACATTTAGCAATTTGTCCATCGATGCTTTCATTATTGGTTTCCATCACAATGCGTCAAGAGAGGGTAACAATCGTATTCACTTCCAGCTCGGCAAGATTGGCGGAAAGATGGTTGGCCTGGTTGATAGCAGATATAACAACAGCTATTCAAACGGAAACTTCTGTATGAACACCAGTAGCACAAACTCTGGTGGTTGGAACAACAGCTATATGCGTAGAACCATTTTGGGCAATACCAATACTCCGACAAATCCGTTGGCAAATAGCCTCATGGCGGCTCTGCCAGCCGATTTGAGAGCGGTTATGAAGTCCGTAACCAAGTATACGGACAATACTGCTAACGGTGGCGGAAACCAGAGTTCTTATGTGACAGCGACTACGGATTATCTATGGCTACTTGCAGAGTTCGAGGTGCAAGGCGCTCGTACCTATGCCAACTCTTACGAACAGAACTATCAGGCGCAATACCAGTATTACAAGTCTGGTAACAGCAAGGTTGCGTATAGACACAACGCTACCGGCAGCACGGCTTACTGGTGGCTCCGCTCCGCCCTTTACGCCAGTGGCAACCGTTTCTGCGCTGTCGGCACGGGTGGCTCGGCCGGCCGTGACTCTGCTGACTGGTCGTATGCGTTGCTGCCCGGCTTTGCCGCCTAATCCACCGCAGTGTATCCAGGATCTATCCCGCCCACGACAGTGGGCGGGTTCTCCGATAGGAGAGCCAACGGAAGAGACAGGATATATACGGCGGCGCTTCGCGCCGCCGCGATTTTTTATAATTTTCCTCTATTCTCTAAAGTGCTATCACTTGACAGGTTTATGACTGCATACAAAAGCTAATAATAATCCTAAAATAATAGCAAGTCATAGAGATGGAGGTTCCAATATGCCAACAAACAAACGAGTATTTACGCTGCGTCTTTCAGATGAAGTTTTCGATAAAATAGGGGCGCTTGCGGCTCGTGAACACCGCTCCATGACAAATTACATCGAGTATGTCCTTCTCAAGCATTTGGAGGAAGTCGAGAAAGAAGGGGCGGATCATATCGAGGAAGAAAATCTGAATAAGCGTAAATCCAGCAATTAAAAGAGGTGAAATATTGTCTGTACTAAAAGCAAAGAGAACGGTTAGTAAAGCTGAATTTGTCAATACGGCAAATCAGATTTATGTTGAAACACTCAACTTTCTAACGAGAATGTCTGCCAGGTATGCCCGGCTTCTGGCTGAACCAGTTGCTAAATTGGCCGGCGAGGTAGTTGACCACTGTGAAAAGGCCAACAGCATCTTTCCGTCTGATGAGCAGCGTATCAATTTAAGAAAGGCACATTTGTTAGAGGCAAGAGCATCTCTGAAAGCGCTGGATGTGAGGCTTACCCACTGCTATACCGTGATGATGCAAAATCCAGAAGGGTGTTTTACAACAAGCAGTGGTAGGCAGGTAGGCTCGAAACAGGCCATTGAAAAGCTTGACCGCATGGCGGCAAATCTTGGTGAGATGATTGACCATGAGGACGAGCTGATCAAGGGCAATATCAAGTCTGTTGGACAATCAAAAGCAAAGCAATAACTAAATTATTGGGTGTATGTCTGTAAAGGAGACTGTCTCTTGTTGACGCTCGACTGTAGGCTTACTGGTGGCTCCGCTCCGCCAATTACAACAATAACAACAATTTCTGCAATGTCAACACGGATGGCTCGGCCAACAATAACAATGCTAACTGGTCGTATGCGTTGCTGCCCGGATTTTGCGATGCGAGGTCACATGTAGTAACCGTAAGGTGAACGAAGACCTTCGCAAAAGGAGATGTACTTCCCTGGGTGAAAGTCCTTAAAACTGCCTTACGACGATCACACACGGACGCTGCTTGCATGGCGAAGAATTGCGCTACCTTCGTTTCATGTGTGGGATCAAAGTAGTTTAGATGCGCACCTACAAAACAACTATGCGAAAGGCGAAAACTTATTATGACAAGCGAAGAGCGCCACGAGGCGCGTTACCGTCGCAGAAAACGAAAGCGACAAATGAAACGATGGATGCGAAGCCAAGCTGTTGGGACACTTGAAGAAGTATTTAATTACCGCGATATGTTCTATTGGGGTAAGAAATGCTGCAATGGTGTAAGGTGGAAGCAATCAACTCAAAATTTCGAGCTACACTTGCTTTCTGGAACAGCCAAGAGAAGACGGCTTATTCTGGAAGGTAAGTGGAAACCAAGAAAATGTGCTCATTTTACTCTGCATGAGCGTGGCAAGGTCAGACCAATCGATGCACCGCACATTGAAGATCGGCAAATCCATAAGATCGAAACTAATAAGGTTTTGTCCCCGCTGTACACGCCCAGTATGATTTATGACAATGGAGCGAGTCAGAAGGGGAAGGGTTTGCACTGGCATTTCAAACGGCTGAAGAAACAGCTCTCTTGGCATTACCGCAGGTATGGTAGGGAAGGAGCGGTATTCCTGCTTGACCTCAAAGGGTTCTTCCCAAACGCCAACCGAAACTTGATCTATCAAAGACACAAGAAGTTTATTATGGATGATAGGTTGAGAGCGCTTGCGGATCTGATCGTTACGGAATCGCCATGCACTGTGCCTGGTAGGGGAATGCCGCTTGGTGTTGAACCAAGCCAGCAGGAGATGGTGTCTCTGCCCAGCGATATTGATAATTTCATCAAATGTCAGCTGGGGATTCACTGTGCCGGTCACTATATGGATGACTATTATATCATCCTACCAGATGTTGAAGAACTCAAAAGAATTGCCAGAATCATCATTAAGCGCTTTGAGATGGCCGGCATTCTGGTCAACAAGAGAAAGTGCAAAATCATTCCTCTTACAAAGCCATTCAGATTTTGTAAGGCGAGATTTACTTTGACTGAGACTGGCAAAATCAAAGTCAACGGGTGCAGAGACGGTGTAAAACGGGCGCGTAGAAAATTGAAGTTGTTCCATCGTCAATTCCTTGAAGGAAAGAAAACACTTCAGGAAATCGATCAGTACATGGAGTCCCAGACATCATATTATCGTACCTTTAACGACCATGGGAGGCTCCTGAAATTGAGAAGAATGCACTACGCTATTTTCAACAAATACCGTGAGGCTGCTCCGCTGAAGATGGCGGGATAAGGCTTCTACATTATACCTGCCAACTGAGGTAGGCTATAATTAACCTAATTTCATATTTAATTTTGGAAACACTCAGAGTTTTGTTCTCTGGGTGTTTTCTTTATTTTTGGAGGGTTTTTAGTGGAATACAAAACTTATATCACAAACAGACGCGCTAAGATTCAGGGCATCGGTGGGTATGTCAATCTTCCATATGGTACAGAGGTATCCGTGGATGGAAGATTTCTCTATTATCAGGGAAGACCAATTTGCTCTGTTACCAGCAACAATGCACACACCTACTTTTCTCAGAATGACGATGGGAATGGAGTTCAGCGCGGAAATCTTGTGAGAGCAATCAAGAATACGCTTGAGCGTAGGGATTCTAACTATCAGAACCGTTGGGACAAGGTGTGGGAGGATACACTTTGTCAAAAGTATAAGAAAGCGGGGCACGAGGACTATTGGCTTTGGAACCACGATTTCTACAACGCTGATATCGAAGACTTGAAGTATATTGCAAATCTGATTGGCGCAAAGGAGGGTCGTTAATGTATCGAATTATTAAAGTATCAGACGGTACGGAGATTGGTGTAACTGATGCTATCGAATTTATCCGGTATGGAAAGAACGGGTGTTTTGTGCCTGCTGCCCAGGACGAAGCTATTGGTGTGGCCTATAACTGTATCCCATATAACCTAATCGGCCACGATGAGATTGAGGGGGCTGATACAGTTGTTGTTTCTGAGATTGATGGTGGCGCTGTTTTAGCAAAGCAAGGCAATCTTGTAGACGATCTCATTCTTTCTGCATTGGGGGTGCAAAACTAATGAAAGAAAAGCTAAGAAACATGTATGAGGAAGGTCTGCTTGATACTACCGGCCTCTTAAATGCAGTGGCAAAGGATTGGATTACAATTACAGATGTCATTGAAATTGTGGGCGAGGACAACGCACTGTCTGTTGTGATGTCTGCGAAGCTGTCTGAAATTTCTAACGCCTGTAATGCGGTTATTGTGAATGGTGTAGACATCAAGTTCGGTGAAGAGACAGTTCACTTTAACTTGAGTATTGAGGATCAGAGTAATATCAACAACCTATTCCGTGTCGTTGAGTTGGGCGGCACAGAGTACCCGTATCAGGCCGATGGAGGCGTTTGTCGTATTTATACCGCATCCGAAATTGCAGCTATCTATATTGCGGCACAGACGCTTATCACAACTCAGACTACCTACCATAATGAGCTGAAGCAGTATGTACAGACATTAACCAGTGCGGAGGAAGTGTCAGCTATTCAATATGGTATGACCTTGCCAGAGCCTTATCTGACAGAGATGAATGAGAAACTGACTGTGGCACAGCAACAGATGCAAGCGATTGTAGATAGAATGCAGCAGGCCGCAGCAACCAATCAAGCGTGATAGCTTATGAGTGCTCGGTTTGCCATTAAAGAAGCGATTCTCGCTATTATCGGAGGGATTACCTATGTAATTATTGAATTGATATGGAGAGGGCATAGCCATATTTCTATGTTTATTCTTGGCGGGATTTGCTTCGTGGTCATCGGGCTAATCAATGAAGTGTTTCCATGGGGTCTTGGTTTATTATGGCAATCTTTAATCGGATCTGTCATTATAACTGTCTGTGAATTTATCACTGGTGTCATTGTGAATATCTGGCTTGGTTTGGGAGTGTGGGATTATTCTACACTCCCTTTTAATATCCTTGGACAAATCTGTTTACCTTTTTCACTCCTATGGATAATCATTTCATGCTTAGCGATTATTCTCGATGATTATTTAAGATATTGGATTTTCAATGAAGAAAAGCCGCATTACAAATTTGTGTAACAGGAGGATTTCTTTATGGATAACAAAACAAAACCTGCGCTGAACATGCGTTATTACAACAAAGAAATTGATGATGATCTACCCTATGTTGGTCATCTTGATTACGATGAAGAGACCGGATTTATCTACGACGAAGAGGGAGACGTTGTAGATGAGGATACCATTGCAAAATTTTGCGAGGGTGATGGTAAGGGCGACGATGAGGATGAATTTGAATAACCTTTGTTTTTATCGGGAGGTGCAAAAATGGCAAACGATAAAACAATTTGGGAGTTCTTGAAATCGCAAGGTCTGAATGATTATGGGGCTGCTGGGCTTATGGGCAATTTATATGCTGAGTCTGGTCTTTCTCCAACAAATCTTCAGAACACATATAACAATAAGTTCGGCATGACGGACGATGAGTATACGGCTGATGTTGACGCTGGACGCTATGGAAATTTTGTTCACGATAGCGCGGGATATGGTCTTGCGCAATGGACTTTCTGGAGCAGAAAGCAAGGTCTTTACGACTATGCAAAATCCACTGGAAGATCTATTGGGGATCTCACAATGCAGCTGGAATTTTTATTTCAAGAGCTAAGTTCTGGATATAAGAGTGTTTTGTCTACATTGAAGTCTGCGACCTCTGTGTTGCAGGCTTCTAATTCTGTACTGCTGCAATTTGAGAGGCCAGCTGATCAAAGTGTATCTGTACAGAACAAACGAGCTTCTTACGGCCAGAACTATTACAACCAATTTGCGGGCGCAGCCCAGGAAGGAGGGAGTGTTGGAATGAGCAACAGTCCACTCGTAGAATACACAAGAATTTCACCAAACAGATCATCTCCAAGAAAGAATGCGATTGACAGAATCTCAATTCATTGCGTAGTTGGTCAGGTTAGTATTCAGTCCCTTGGAAGTATTTTCGCTCCATCTTCAAAGGAGGCTTCTTCAAACTATGGAATTGGGTACGACGGAAGAGTTGGCATGTATGTGGAAGAGAAAGATCGATCATGGTGTACTTCTTCAGCGGCCAACGATAACAGAGCCGTCACTATCGAAGTAGCAAGTGACACTACAGACCCATACGCAGTGACCGATGCCGCATATGCTGGCCTACTGAATTTGGTGACAGATATTTGCAAGCGTAACGGTAAAAACAAAGTTGTCTGGTTTGGTGATAAAGCAAAGACTTTGGCTTATACGCCTAAATCAAATGAGATGGTTTTGACCGTACATAGATGGTTTGCAAATAAAGCTTGCCCAGGTAATTACCTCTATAATTTGCATCCGCAAATTGTAGCAGAGGTAAACAGACGCTTGGCAGGCGGAAGCGTAGACACTGGTACAGCTGTAAGCTATCAGGTAAAAGTTACAGCCGATGCCGGACTAAATTGCAGAACCGCTCCTATTAACGGAACTGTCATTATGGCCTATGAAAAAGGAACCATCTTGAATATTTCTAAGGAGCAATCTGGGTGGGGCTTTACAGGAACCGGATGGGTTTCTCTTGAATGGACAGAGAAGATCGCATCCACGACACCAGTAACGGAGGATGATGAAGATATGACTTTGGATACATTTAAGAAATTGATGAATGAGTATCGTGCAGAACTGAGAGACAACGATTGCGGAGATTGGAGCAAAGCTGCTCGTGATTGGGCAACATCTACTGGGCTATTTGCTGGTAGTGGCAATCTGCCAGATGGAACACCAAATTATATGTGGGCTGATATGCTGACCCGTGAGCAGGCCGCGCAGTTGTTCTATAACTTTGCTCAGAAGAACGGATTGGCGTAATCTGAAAAGGTGGTGTTGGTATGGCGGTTTCGAGCACCAGGGGGAGAAGAGTTAGACGAAAAGAGAAAAAGGGGTTGTTTGCCCATCTAAAAAACCTTGGGTTCACAAATCGCCTTGCTCTCTACATCATGGTATTTCTTGCCGCTGGTTTGGCCGGCGGCTTTTATCTTGCGGTGAAAAGCATCGCAACAGGATACACAGGAGCGCTTACATGTTGGACTGTAGTTTTCACGCCGATAGGAACTGCGTGTAGCATTGTTTTAGCTCGGATCGTAGATAAGAGTCGTGCTGAAAATACGAGCGCAGATGGTGAAGGAATTAAATATGCGGCGGCAAAAGCAAATCGCTTTGTCGCAAATACATCTGATTTGGGAAGCGTAGATAGTCCTTCCATTTGATATAAGCAACAGTATTCTGCCGGATGCTGTTGCTCTTTATTTTATAAGGAGGAAAAGGTTATGGAGTTGAATTGGGTAGAGATTGTAATCTCCATTCTTACTGGACTTGCCGCAGCTGTTCCGCTGGTTGTAAAGCTTGTGGAATATGTGCAAAAGGCAGTGAAGGAGAAGAACTGGAATAAGATGCTCGATATGGTCATGGATTTGATGCAAACAGCTGAGGGTATGTTTGAAAAGGGCGCAGATCGAAAAGAATGGGTACTTGCCATGATTAAAGGATCTGCGGATAGTATTAACTACGATATTGACATCGAAGCAATCAGTCAGTTAATTGATAGTCTATGTGACATGAGTAAGGTTGTAAATAACTCAGAAGCCCCAACTGAAACACCTGCTGAATAAAGGTTGGGTGTTCAAGAATGCTTGATTACATTGAATATTTGAACATTCCAGTAAAGGTGGCAATCGTTTTGATTGGCGCTTTTCTTATTATGCAGTTGGTAGGGGAGATTTTAGAGTTCAAAGGGAAGGTTGTACCTGAGTTTGTCAAAGTACGCAAAATCTTTACTCGTCGTAAAAAAGAGCGAGAGATGATGCAGAAAATGGAAAAGACTCTTGATCGGGTGCAGGCCACCATGGACGAACTCAATCAGCATTACAGTACGGATAATATTCAGATGCGCGACGAGTGGATCAAGAGGGTAAATTCTAAGCTTGACCAATATGATGCAAGCATGGCCGAACTTGATAGAAAGCTGGACAAAAACAATAGCGACACGCTTTCCATCCTCGTTGACAATAAACGTAATGCGATTATTAGTTTTGCGTCTATGGTTATTGATGAAACAAAGCCAGTGACGAAAGAACAGTTCAATCGTATCTTTAAGCTGTACGAAGAGTATGAGGCGATTATCAGTGCAAATGGTATGACGAATGGAGAGGTTGACATTGCTATTAGAATTATCAGAGAGGCATATGAAAATCATTTAAGGAACCATTCATTTATTGAAGATATTCGTGGATACGGTGTATAATGAATAGGGGAGGGGCTTAAAACTCTCCCCACATTTTTACGCTGTGGATTTGACAGAGCAGGCCGTGTGATATATAATGGCAAAAGATGTGGCTATTATTATATGGTATAGGCTTTTGCGCTGTGGCATCCAGATTACCACAAATTCTACCACATTTGCTTAACACAAGACGCAACAAGACGAACTCAAAATACTGAGAAAAGTTCTTGATTTCGTGTCTGAAAGGCGGAAATCACACATGATGAACAATGATGAAGTATACGGTGTGAAGTTCCCCACGATGAAGCCACTGGGGGACTAATTCTCTAAAAACACACGATATAGAGTGATTTCAAGCGAATTTGACACTATATATTGTGGTTTCGAGAAGGCCGGATTTTATCTTACCACAGCGTTACCACATTTGCCGAAAATACCACATGAAAATGTGGTAGAACCGAAAAGCAAAATCCGACTGAATTTAGGGAGCTGGCCTTGTGCTGGCTCCCTATTTTTTTTGTCAGAGAAAGATTAAAGGGTACAGAAATCCAATTCGGAGATCTGTACCCTATTTTTTTTCGTGTTGTCGCCCAGGATAGCCCAGGAGCGACGATTAGGGTTTGGGAGTGTAGTTTCACCTGTAAAGAGATTGAACGCTCTGAGAGCCGTCTACGGGCTTTTATTGAGGCTTGTTAAATCTGGTGCATTTGCAGTGTCCGTATGGATCGCTGTGTCGCAGCCAATAGCTACCGACTTCCACTGTACGACCACAGTTTTGGCAGAGACATTTCCATCTGGTTTCATTGCCGGCGATCCGTTCATTCTGCACTGGCTCGATTACTTTGAGATAGCCAAATGTCTGCCCTGTAAGGTCGTGCTTGAGCTGGAATTGGGAGCAGCCGCAGGATTTGGTTTTACCTTTTCTGAGACTGTCTGATAGGACGGATACTGTGCTCCCGCACTCACACTTACAAATCCACCTTGCTTTCCCGTTTTCAGTGGTAGTATCTTTCTGGATTACAGTAAGTTTTCCATATACTTTGCCTGTCAAATCAATGAGGGTAGGAGATTGCTTATGCCTCAAACACCCACATGATTTTGTACCATTTTCTTTGAGCAAATTAGTAGATGACACAATAACGGTCTTCCCACACTCACATTGACAGAGCCACATGGGGCGACCAGGCTTGCGGTCTTCTACTCTTTTCAAAACGGTAAGCAAACCGAATGTTTGACCAGATAAGTCAACGAGTTTACCCACAAAAATCCCTCCCGTCAAGATATTTTGATTTTACCTTCGAGATTTGCAAAGGACTGTTTTTTCACTTCCTTGGTAGCCTCGGCGTAGATATTCATGGTGGTTTCGATATCAGCGTGTCCCATGATTTCCTGGATTGCTTTGATGTTCTTCTCGACTTCGCAATATCTGGTGCAGAATGTGTGACGGAGATTGTGGGCGGAGAAGTGACGGATCAAAATAGGATCGCGGCCATCCTTATCGGCCTGAATAGTTTCGTCTTCAATATAGGCAGCACAAATGCGGTCAATGGCGCGGTTGACGCTGTGAGGGGATAGTGGATCGCCATACCGATTTTGAAAGATAAATCCCGTATAGCCGTCTATAATAGACTCATTAAAGCCTATGATTTCTTGCTTTGCCCATTCTGTGCGCAGCGCCTCTTTGACTTCTTCCAGCATGGGGACGATACGGGTGCCGGCCTCTGTCTTTGGCGTTTCAATATGGAAACGGGCTTTGGATTCACCCTCATATTTCCGATATACCATGTTGTGGTTGATGCTGATAATCCCGTCCTCAAAGTCGCAGTCCTCCCAGCGCAGGCCAATGACTTCACCAATGCGGCAACCAGTTCCCAGAAGAACAGTAAAGAGCGGAAGCCAGTGGTTATAAATTTTACTGCTTATAATATAGTCGATGAAAGCTGCCTGCTCTGCTTTAGTCAGAGCGTGACGCTTTGGCTTTTCCCAATTGTTGCTTTTCTTGATTTCTGCCATAGCGCCGGTGGCAGGATTGATGCGGATATAACCATCGCGCACGGCCATTGTAAAAACGGGGTGGATGATGGTGTGAATGATCTCCATGGAGTTAGGCTTAAATCCTCTCTCTCGGATGAGGCGGTTATAATAAGCCTTAACATCTGAATACTTAATGCTTGAGATTTTCTTCTTGCCAATATCGTCCTGGACATACTTCTTGTACATATAGAGATAATTGGCACGAGTGGATTGTTTCAACTCTGGTTTATTGGAGATATAGAGGTTGAAGAGATCGTTCAATGTTGCCCTGTTTTCTACGGTGGCTTTGATACCATCTTCAAGGTCACGGATGATTTTCCGTTCCTTTTCTCTAAGGCTCAGATCATCCTTACAACCAGGAGGGAGGCGGTCAGTTGGCACAAGCCGTCTGCTGTATACATCGTGCCGGTTGCCATCTGCGTCGGTGTAGGTGAAACGATAGGTGCCATCTTTGCGCTGAGTTTCACCGTCTTTAAGGATACGGCCTTTATTGTCGGTTCGTTTTTGGCCGGCCATGACATTCTCTCCTTTCGTAAGATTTAAGAAAATAAATTCACTCTGTAATTACATGATAAAGCAAAGAGCGAAATTCGTCAAGGGATAAAATCACTGAAAAGTTACTTTTGAAATTTAGCGTTGATTTTATTCGTGCATTAGTTTACAATTAAGATAATAGGGGAGGGGAAAGCCCATGATGACAGAGAAGATCCGCATTGCCTTAATCAAGCAGAATAAGAGTGTAAAAGACCTTGCTGCTGCCATAGGCTGTACCTCTCAAAATCTGAGCGGGAAGTTCAAGCGGGATAACTTCAGCGAAAAGGAATTGGTGGAGATCGCTGAGGCACTGGGATACCGCTATGAAGGTAAATTCATCAACAAAGAGACTGGGGAAGAGATATAAAACATTTGTTCGAGTTCTAAAGCTTTATAAACGGGGTGCAGCGCACCCCGTTTTTTTACGCAATAATAACTGCCTGAATTGATCCTGCCTCATCTACAAAAGATGATTTGGCCGCAATGACAGGGCGATTAGCCGCCTTTGCCCAAGGGTTCACATAGAGACCAACATCGCCGTACTTTTCCTGGATCTCCTGCAAGTCTCTAATGATTTCAGAAATCTTTGCTGCTCTGTGTTCACCTTTTGTCTGACTCGGCGGTATAGTCGTAATTTCGCCTGTTCCATTACACATACTGCATTTTCTAATGCCACGAACCCCAGGAGCGATAGCAACATATCCCGTTCCGTTACACTCTTCGCATTTCAAAATCAACACCCCATTTATAGACTTATTTTTCTGTAAAATGTCTATCATCGCGTCCAGTTCGGTATCTGAAATGGCTGGCACCCTATCCCATACGGGTGTTGCTCTAACCATCTTCAGGTATTCAATAATTCCCATAAAAGAACCTTTCATTTATCTTTTCAGAACAGCATAACAATAGCAGTGACGGCTATTTGCGACATATGAATGAGCTGGTCATGCCATAGATTTATCTTTTTGCGGTTTGCTTTCAAATCGTCTACTAAAGCATGGACGAAAACATTGAGCAAGAAGTATACCAGGAAAAACCAGGAGATGTTGAACGACATAGTAACAGCGATAGGGAGCATAATCATAAATGCCCAACTGAAACTGTGCATTAGGAGCGCCCAGATGTAGTCGTATTTGTATAGAGGCTGCGGAGCATTGTCCTTCCACCATTTCTTTTGCTTTGCAGAGGCCAGCCACCCTTGTAGGTAGTAGTCATCAACGATATGGAAGAAAATCATCCAGAGAACGATAAAGGCTTTACTCATATCCCAAACCTCCTACAAGCACCATCGATATCAATGTGATCTCCAGGCTTTAGAGAAGGGAAGAGGGCGTTGTTGATGTCGGCAATCCAACCATTTTCACTATTGCCAATGCCTACAATATCGCTGTTCTTGATGTGTTCTACATATTCCGCAGTTGGGAATAGGTTCTTGATTGCTTTAATAGCTTCAATTTCCTTACCAGAAAGCGGAGTCGTTTTTACAATACGCTCTGGGTAGTTAATAATCTGGCTTAAAGCTTCTGCTGGGAGCCTACCTTCGTCGCTTACAATATCGCCATTTTCATCTATGCGGCAGGTTCGCGTTATCATCGTAGAATGGGATGTATATGTAATGCTGAATTTCTCTCCGACTTCAACACCAAGCACATTACAAATCCTTGGTTTCACCATATCGTTATCTGACCTTTCATTATCGGTGTTGTTTTGCGTCAATGTGGTCATAATTTCATACCCCATAAGATAAGCGGCTTTATACGAATGGGCAACAATCCATTTCATGCTACACACTCGCAACCCCTCGTTTACTCCGTTAAGATTACAGTCCGCACATTGGCAAGGACACTTGAACGCTTCCCATGCACTGATGATATCCGGGTATTCATTTCCGTTCTTATCTACAAAAGTAATTTCAACCATTGTTGTAGCCCTCGATAATTTCATCCAGTGTGACAACCTCGCCGTCTTTGAGTGACGGGAACCAGTCAGCGTCAATAACAGGGTTGACTACATCGAGTCGGACACCCAGTACCCCCTGTGATACCACCTTGCACTCTGGGAAAAGCACTCGAATAGCCTTTGCTCTCTCCGCCTCCTGCTCGGTAAATCGTGGCTTTCGGATAATGTGCTCAGGATAATCTAATGTCCGTAGCAAAGCAGATGTAGAACCAGAAACATTCAAAGGGCTTGTGGAAAATGTGCCGTCATCCATAATCCAAAACTCTACATCTCCGAACCCCTTGATGTAAAAACTTTCTCCTGGCTCAACCCCCAACACCTCGCAGATTTTAGGCTTGTCCATATTGTCGCATAGGATTCGCTCGTTGCCCTCTTCAAAATACTTTTCCCACTGCTCTGTAGTGGAGTCTATGTTGTTTATGTCGATATCATCGTCCCATTCTACTTTAGCGCCCACCTTTTCATCCGCAAAATGAGTAACACAGCTTATTGAGATCCCATCCAGAGCATCGTCTTTAATAAGACACTTGATTTCGTTTATGGAAAGGTTTTCTTCCAGATCGCATATATACAATGTCATTTTATAAAGTTGTGCCAAAGCCATCACTCCTTGTCCATCTTTGCACCGCAGTTAGGGCAATGTTTCGGCTCCCAATCACTCCATATATCCGCGTCTAACCCCTTGAATTTATCTTCACCACATATAGGACAAATTGGGTTCCCTGGTTCCCACCTCCCATGCCTCACCTCCACCACATCGGAGGTAGGGGTGTCCCACAGCGCACTGTAAAAATCCATCATGGACTTGCACTCGTGATCCAGGTTGCCAATTACATTTTTTATCGCAGAAATAGCGACATCCCGTTTGATGTACTCACTCACTTCGCAAGACATCATCTCTTTAGGACGAACAACATCGGGTTGCTCACCTATTAGATCGAGCACATCTTTTAGACAAACGAGCCTGTTTTCATTCCCGTATATATCTGTTAGGTTATCCTTTAAGGCACCAGCATCAATCGGTTTCATTCGTGTTCAAAGCCCCCTTAACCAACATTCCAATTTTATTTCTCAAGTCCTGCCACGCTTCTTTGGTAAGTGGCCTGGAGCAGTTTGGGCAGTATGGTATTTCTGGCTTTTCACCATACGCCCATCTGCTTAAAGATAGGCCGAAAGTAGAGTCCTTACTAATGGATAGCCCATTCAAAGCCTTTCCTTTGCATAATTCACAGCCAGGCCACATCTGCTCCAATTGTTTGTATTCTGGAACTGCATGGCATAATTCATCAATTTTGGATTTCAGATCTTTGTTTTCTTTAACCGACTTGGCATAGTCGCAGCTATGATCACAATTCTTGGTATAGTGCTTCCCAAACCTAAGCCAGCAATAATCAACACATGGATTTATGATATCACCATCTTTCACTTAAAACACAGAATTCATTGATCTGTATCGACCTCAAATGTGGTTGCGAATGGGCATTTATGCTCACAAAATCTTATCTGACCATCTTGTTTACATATTCCGCATCCTTCACCATATTTATTCATAATCCACTGACTATCATCCCAGTATTTACAATTTCCGCAAATTCCCATTTTATCTCCGTTTTACATTTCTGCTGGAGAATCATAGTTAGAAAGGTCTGCAAGCTTAAGCCTAATTCCAGTTATTGTGATAGTCGGATTATCTTGGTTATACCAATTAAGAACCGATATATCTAAGTCTGTCTCTGGATATACAACCAACAATTTTCCTTCCTCTAAAGCAATTCTTGAAGCCCAGGTAAACACACCCTCTATTGCCCCTTTACATAGTGGGGAAAAATTGATGGCGTTAGAAAAAGCTTGTTGTATATCAATAGATTCTTTGTCTTTTAGTACGTTGATTAAAAGGCTTGCAACTTCTTTATATTTCTTTACACTCATATAGCGACCAATTGTTTCAGCATCAGTCATTATTTATGTACCTCCAATTGATTTCTATAGGCATATCTTGTACAATACGCAATTCGTTTGTTGCTCCAATCTGGATGCTTGTGCCTTATACAAAAGAAGATGATGCTCCGCTTGTTACTGAGTTTCTTCATTGAGCTTGCTTTCAAAATATTCGATGGCAAGGCTATACGCCTTTTTCTGTTTGTCAAAATCTTCTTGGGTCACATCCTTGAGCTGGGATAGCTGCTCTTTGAAAAGGATATTTTGCCTATGGAGCTGAATTGTATTTTGAGTAATCCTGACCACCTGAGTAATTACCAGGATCGTCACCATGATTGTTAGGTAAATGTCCATATGTCCTCCAGTAATTTCTTTTTAGTTCCGATATTTCTTGATCTGTAAGCGTCTTGTTTGATGCGAACACAAAATAATCATTGCAGCGATTTTGGCAAGCCACACACTCACAGCGGTGCGGGTTGCTTGTTTCATTTACACGAAATGGGCAATTGCTGTAGCAATCCATGTCAATCATCCTCTCGCTGTTCCCAATCGATCCTTTGTCCGCATTGTCCGCAGAAGTTCATCTCATTCCCATCTTCATTATGAAGAAACTCACCGCTTCCGCAGCATGGGCAGGCAATGATGGAAGTATCGCCGTCTGGATATGGACTCATTGGCTCATCTCGGTTTGAGAGTGTTTTCATAGACGAGATATCACACAATACCTGGTCTAACAGCCAGGAGGCCGTTTTGCTGCCCCTGATAATGTCCGCATCGATCAGCTTTACGATTCCGAACAGCTCATTGCCGTCAATCGGTCTTACTTCCATTTAGCACCTCCGTTATTGCCACATCGTTTTCCGGTACAAATGGCTGGTAGGCGATCCGCTCTGGCTTACCCTCCCAAAACCAGCCGCATGACGGACAATCTTTGCGGGGGATTGGGGGATAAGTGCAAATAACACTGTCCATTAACGGCGCTCCGCACTTTGGGCATGTCTCAACCACGATCATGATTCCTTACCCCCTCTTGTAAACACCAGCCTGAGAAACAGGCTTCATGTTGCATTTATACATGTCCTCGAAGAAAACATCGGATGGATTTTGAATCAGGTAGGCAAGGCGCTCTCCAAAGAAAACGCTGTAGAACCCCTCATAAGTGTCCTCGACAACGGTGGTGTAGGCCGCTGTCATCGCCTGCCCTCCAATCCCGCCAAACCCAAGAGCTGTGCTGCCCCATACTTGAGGGAAAACCCGTAGCGAAAGGTCTGTATATTTGTAATCAACCCCAAGAGACTTTACGGCGTTGATATGCCGCTCTGCAATGAGCGGGAGACAAGGTAGTTCACGCATCAACATAATCTTCATCCTCCAAAACAGCTTTGTTCCAAGTTTCGATTGCACATTTCAGCGCACGGTCTGGGAGAGCCTTTCCCTCAACTACTTTCAGGTGCGACCTGCCGAAAATTGGCTTGCACTTTATGGTAGCCCAACAACCGTGTCCCGCAATACCTTTGAGAGACACGGCTGGTGCTCTTCCACAAACCGGGCAGGCGAGAATGGTATCTTCAACCTGAGATTGCATTTACATATGCCCTCACTTTCTCTACATTCCAGAATACCCGCTTGCCAAACTGGATACGGGCTTCTGCCAGCTCACCGATTTGCACGGCAGATCTTCGGCCACACCCAAGCATGGCCTGAAGATCATTCGTATTTACCGCTATTTTTTCGCTTGTCTTTATATTAGAAAATTGCTTTGTTGCGTTCATACATTCCCTCCTACCACTTCTTCCAGTCGAGTAGGCTTGAAATTAACCTGTTGAATAGGAAATCCCATCAAAAATCTGGATGGGGATTGGACTGCATAGCATAGGATAGAGAATGTCATCCCGAATTTCTATCCATGCGTCTCCCCAAGTCAATTCTTCTTGGACGGCTACAAAATCAGCTCGTCTGCCACGTGAGTTTTCACTCAACCCTCTAACACAGAGAACCTGGACTCCATCACCGAGGTACAACCGTTCGTTTTTTCTTGAGTACATTAAACTCTCTGGCGAAACGAAGCGAAAACGCTTAATATATTGCTCCAACGCATCGTCTGTTTTATAAAAGACTAAGATTTTGAATCCTATATGAATCACCTCCAAGTTGATTAACTAAGCCCTTAGAAATCATCTTCTTCGTTCTTGCTGACATACATACAGAGGCTGTTTCCATCGTCCTGGATCACGAGAGCGCAAAGCCGTCCGCCGTACACACAAGCTGCATCAATGCAGATGTCGCCAGTATCAACGGTATACGCCCTACCAGTCTTACTTGGAGTATGGCCGAATACAACTTGCTTTTCTCGTTCCTCTGTATCGGTTGCGATCCAATCTCTTCCCCAAAGTAGATCGTCTGGGGAATTATCTTTCAATAGGGGATAGGTAAAGCCGGCGTGACAGAAGATGATTTCTGGTGTGTCGTACACCAAAGGCAAGGTTTCAAACCAGGAGATCGCATTGCCGATGTCTTCACCATTCTGCTCAAAACTGAACTCTGTAAATCTTCCGCCATTTCTGTACCACAATGGGTATTCTCCATGGCGGTAAGCATCAATCGCCATCTGCTCATGGTTTCCTCGCAGACAGACCACTTTATCCTTGCCAAGCTGCTGCTGTAATTTCATCAACATATTTACTACTTCGCAACTGAATCTGCCGCGATCAATATAGTCGCCAACAAACACAAGAGTATCAGTTTGACTTGAGTAGGACACCATGCGGAGCAGGTCTTTCAGTGTATGTAAGCACCCATGAATATCTCCAATCGCCACCAGCCGATCCATTATCTCACCTCTTTGAAAATTTTACTTGGATGTTTTTGGGGAATGACTTTTACATCAATACCGAGATTCTTCAAAAGCTCAATATAATATTCTGAATGAAAGTTCCCCTCTAAAACGGAGACTTCTTTTACGGTTTTTGAAATCAAGGTTGTTGTATCGTCAATTTTGTCTCTCTTTACAAATAGGCTTGGCACAATATCAAATGGATGCCCCAAAATAGAGCAGAACCCATTGTCTGTGATGATCGTGCAGCCGTCGATATTCGGGATCAGAATCATGAATCCATCACCAGCCGATCTGTATAGAAGAACTCTGTATGACTCCCTACGTCGAAACAGGTCATTGGCGTTTCACCAACCTTTGTATTCCAATTCCGTACATAATAGATGTGAAAATTGCGCTCGTCGCAGAACTGTTTGATATGTCCCATAGCTTCTTTGCGAGCTTCTTTTACGGAAAGGTTATCGCTGATTTTTGCAACCTCACGCATCTTACCATTGCTACCCTGAAAAAATAATGTCATGCCGCAGCCTCACTCTCTTCTGTCTCTGGGAGCTTGTAGACTGTTACATCCATATCGTCAAAGTATGTGCAAATCATATTGTAGACGATTTTCCAGTTGCCTTTTGCAAGACCACATCCGAATTTATATGGAAACGCCAAAGATTTATCGTGGTACTGGGTTCTGATTTGGTTGAAAGCATTTGTAAGCGCCGTATAGTTGGTAAAGGTTTTACCAGCGGTTCGCCCATAATCAAGCTGACCAAACACATTCGCAATTATCTTATTAGGCACAACGGGAATGAACTGCACCTTACCAAGCAAGTCAAACGGAGTGGATTTGCGGCAGAATTCATGGTACTCTGTTTTCACCTCAGGCCACCGCGTATAGATCGCCTTTGCCAAACCGGAACCCATTGCACTTCTGCAATTTACCTGCTGAACAATAATGTCTTCTGCTGCGTTCAGAAGATCGCCAACAACAATTTTTACCATTTCACACCACCTTATCTATCGAAAAATAACTACCATGCTCGGAAACGGGGCTGAGTTCTTTCCGTCTCCAAACTTTAATCTCCCACGGAGAAAGCGGATCTCAACATTGGGCTTTTTGTAAATGTAATCATGAAAATATGCCGTGTCTGTACGCGCTGGAATTAACATGACAACTGTTGTATCTGGCCTTTTGGCCTCTTCTGAGCATTTCTTCACCCAATCCTTGATCGCTCTCCCATATGGAGGATTACAAAACACGGTCTGCCCCCCCCCAGCATTGTTCAAGTCCGTTGTCCCGCTCTGTATAATAGCGGTCACATTTGTGGTTGGACTCGTCTGCACAGGGGTCGAGGGTGAAGTGGAACTCTGAATTCAGCTTGTCATAGAAGTCCTGCGGCGTTGCCCAGTCCATTTTCTTGGAAGAAAACATGACCTCTGTATTCATAAACCACCTCTGGATTGATTAACTATTTGCTTTAATAAGCTCCTGTAGCGTTCTTGGCGTATATCCCATATACGGCATCATACAGCCGACATTGATGATATTCCCACAATTATGGCTATTCATCGTTCTGCTGCTCTTTAGCTCTTCCCTCCACTTATTGAGAAAGTCATTTTCCCGTGTGGTATGGACATGACCGCAGAGCATATAACAGTCTGGATTATAAGAGGATTTATAGAGAAGGATAGGGTAGTGGCACATAATCACATGCTTGCCATTGTCCGTGATTTCCTTATACTCCTTAATATCCTGGAACATCTTCTTCAGCCCAGAAGACATACTCTTCAAATCGTGATTCCCACGAATTAGAACCTTATCCCCATTTAACTGGGGGACAATCCGTTTCCACTCAGGCTCCGTACCCCAGCAGAAATCGCCAAGAATAAAGGTTGTGTCTTTTTCGGTGACAACGCCATTCCAATTGTCGATCAGCACTTCCTCCATCTGCTTTGTATCGGCAAATGGTCTGCCGTCAAATCGGATGACATTGGCATGTCCGAAATGTAAATCGCTGATGTATCGGTTCATTCTCGTCTCCTTGTACGATATCGTTTGATGCGGATATCAAGCCCTTTTTCTTTGGCGGTGTCTATCATATGTTTGGTTCCTCTTGAGCTGCCGTCCCAAAACGCAACCAAAGCGTCTGCGTATTCCGCCATTTTTACATTTCGCTTAAAGCCGGCTGATTTGCCATCTAAATCCCAATCGGCTGGAAAATAGATGACTTGATACCCATGTTCTTTTGCATATCGCTCGCCAAGCCGGTCTGCGCCGCGAGCCATACCGCACACTACCTGGATATCGTCGTTGATGTTTTTGAAGAGATAATCTAAGCTGTTGGAGAGACCCTCATAGTTATTAAAGTCTCTCCCGCCAGCAACAATTACTTTGAACATACCATCCTGCTCCAGTCACAAAGGGCTTACATATAGTTTTGGAAGTTGCTTTCTGCCATGGGGCATCCTCTGCATAGTTCTTCAGGATACGAGCCACCCTCGGTCTGCATCCCATACCCACGGTTGCAGCTCACATCCTGCATATCCCCATACCAGCGCTCAGTAATTGTCCCTCCACACGCACCGTCGTAGCAGTTTTCCGGCATTTTAATCATTCCCTTCTGTTCATTTCTCTTGTAAGCAAATCACTGGATTGCCACAATTTTTCTGGCTGAAACCTCCATGTTTTTTGACAATCATACTCAAGTCTGCTTTCACACGATTCACACAAACAATAGTGACGAGACCATGGCTTGTTTGTCAGAAGTCTCCCGCAGCATTCGCAGATATCACCAGAATCAAGTGAATAATTGAACCGCTGCGCCTGTCGCTCGCTCGCATTCCCACACAAAACAAGGCGAGATTTATAATCCGTTAGGTCATAGTCGGACTGAACTATTTTCATATGTTCGTAGTCCCAGAGGTAATGCTTTCCCAAATCTTTTACGATACTGGCAAGCAAAGATGGAGTTTGGGCAGTGCTGAAAATACGAGATTCAGTAAGGTCTACATTTCTTTTCATTTGCGCTTACCCGTAAAAATACTTCTCACCTTTTTGAAAAAGCTTTGCTTTTCATTGCTTACGACCATAAAATGACCAGAAGAATTCTCGACAATGCTATTGAGCTGCGCTTTCAGTTCCGCAATATCTTCAGGTGTTTTGATCGTATGCGTAATCTTGCGGCCATCATGACGCTTGAAATCTCCAACCAGTTTGTCAAGGGTAAGGTCGCAATATTCATCTTCCCAATCGCCAAGGAAGTAGAATCGATCTACTACAGTTCTGCTTGCCTCATTTTGAAATGTGCCAAATAGGATTGGATCTGTAGACCGTCTTTCTTTTTCAACCTGACGCTCTACTCGCCCAGTATAATCCGTAAAGAGGACGTACAGCTTATCAAATTTGTCCTTTACCGCCTCGACCACCGATACGATCTCGTCTGGGATTTCTCGTTCGTAGTTTTCAAGCTCAATAATTTTAACGACATCTTTTGCCACATGGTCGATGTATTCCTCGATATCGTCTCGATAAATAAAGGTGTCTACACCGGCAGCAATCAGCGCCCGCTCTTTTTCGATGCACTCCAAATGGAAAATAAGCTTTCGCATTCCTTTGGTTTGCCCAGTGATTCGATACTTATTGAGAAGTTCAAGACAGTTATCGTAGATCGCAGTTAGGTCATCGTCAGTTACACTGTGTTTCTTATCTTTGATGAACTGAAAATATTCATCAGGAGAATAGGCTCTGTTTGTGTCCATGTAGACACCTCCAAATCTTATTTAGTTTTTAGCGCCAAACTCAACGACATTCGGTACGCTGGTAGAACCGAAGCCTCCGTTTCGGATGCCATCGGCTGCGTCGTCATAAGAAATACCGTAGGGGAGAAGGATGCCCTGAATAAAGCTATCTCCTTTTGTGATGAGAACATTTTTATTCTGCCGGCTGTCGTTGATCACTTTTGCGAAAATGTGTCCCTCGTTATCGGAGTGGAAATAATCAGAGTCAATTACACCAACGGTGTTGTTTAACTGGAGCCGATACTTGAAACCAAGTCCGCTTTTCGGCATACAGGCCAACCACCAGCCAGGATCAATCTCGACACGGATACCAGTAGGGACTTTCATTTCTACGCCAGGGACAAGACTCATATCAATTGGAGCATAGAAGTCATACCCAGCAGATCCGACCGTTGCCCTTGTGGGGACTTTGATTTCATCATAAATCCCCTTAACACATTCCTTGGACGGCTTATCGCAGTTCTCAAAAAATGTGTCACAAAAATCGTTGTAGAATTGCTCAAAAGACACCTTGCTAAATTTTGCTACTCGATTCATTTGTTGTCGTCTGCCTCCTTGATTTTGGTGTATAGCCCGCAATGGCACTTGCCCTCTTCGATCTCCAGAAACTCTTTGCACATGCACTTTGTATCTGGTGTTTTGACAATCACACAGGGGCAATACCCATCGTTTTCTCTCAGCTTTTCTCTCATTTCTTTGACAAACTCTTTGTCTGGATTTATCTTAATAATCATGCGTAACTCCTTTATGAAATCTGTTCTGCGTACTGATTATCTGATGAAAGAGTGATACCAAGCACATCATCGTATCTATGCGGTTTATTTGGAATAAACCGGCCAAACTTAACAATGATATTTTCATATTTCTCCAGACGTTCAAGCGAGGATCGTACCTCGTTTGGATAATATCCCGTGTAAATAACGATGGGAGAAGTATCGCCATTTGAACGAAACAGCTTGATCAAATCCTCAACTTCATCAATCTGCAAGAAAGGTTCCATGCCGCCAATGACAACCGCTTTGGTGATTGGATTGTTTGCAAAATGCTGATAAATGACTGAGTTAGGAATGTCTTTTGATGGTGCCTGGGCAAGAGGTGCGTTTTGGCACACCTCAATACCCAGGTTCGACTCGGTACAGCACTTAAAGTCACAAAAAGAGGTGTTAATAAACATGGCGGGGAGTTTGAAGTTGGTGAAATCCTCTTCAATAATCCCTTTTACCCGCATCACATGACCTCACTTTTTGTAAGGACATCGTACCACTTGCGCTGGTTGAACTCCTGCTTACGGATCTTCTGATAGCTGCTCACAGGGGTATAGAATCCCACGACGCGAGCGTAGGTATCTGCAATCGGTTTTCCGCAAATGGGACAGGTCTTAGTCCCCATAAAAGCGTGTTTGTCAGCACACACGGAAATCTTTGTGGTGAACGCAAAGTAAATTACGCCCTGGCTTGCCACATAGTTGAGCATATCCCATGCAGCTTCCTCATTCGGGAACCGGCTCTCAATATCAATATGAGCAATGCAGCCACCACCGCATTTCTTGTCGAACAGACTTCCAAGCCGGCACTTCTCTTGAATCGTGCATTTCTCCATCAGTGGAATCCACTGGTTGCTGTAGATAAAATACTTGTTCTGCTCAAAGAGAAGATTGTCTGCTGCACAAATGACACCGGCACAGTTTTCAGCCGGAATCATCTCCAGATTGAATGTGAAATCACACTCAAAGTTGTCCTTTACCTCGTTGATCGTATCAAGAATCTCAGCGGCGAACTCAACGGCCTCATCGGAATACGATTTGTTTCCCATTTCGTCCTCGTCAATCAGACTAAACAAATCCATAACCTCATACATTCCGATACCGCCGATAGTACAGAACTGCTTATCCAGCTCCACAGCTCCGTCCTGGTAATTTGGCAAAAGTCCCTTTTCAATGTTGCGCTTAATCACATGGCGCATGGAGTACAGAGCCTTGCAGTCAAGCAGCACACGATCTCTAAGGATGTCAAGGTATTTCTTCTTGTTGAGCTTGCTTTCATAGGCGATGCGCACCAGGTTAATGGTGCTGACGCGGCAGGAACCTACGCTCAGAGCGGTGCCGCCGATAGAATTGATAAAGGCATCCAGCTTCTTGGTGTCGCTGAGTAGTCGGCAGCAGTTACTCAAAATACCGATGTTATCGCTGACGAAGAAATTGGAGTCAGACCACTTGATATTATGATTACTACACCAGCGGGCAAACTCTTCGTCCTGGAACTTCCCGTCTTTGTAATAGAGCGAATAGGTGAGAACCGGGTAGGTGAACATGTTCTCTTCCCGAATTTCACTCACGACCTCCATGAACACCTTTTGGAACTCAATAAAGTCCTCAATGTGGTCAATGGCGAGCTGTCCGTCCGGGAACTCTACTCCGCCGAACAGGGACTCAAGATATGGACGGTCAAAGATAGAGACATTGGTAAAGGCAGACTGATCAATCCGTAAGAACGGCTGGTTCAAACGGTAGATGAACTTCTGGAATTGCTGGCGGGCATAATAGCTTGGGTTCTTCATATAATAGCCGCCATCCACATCTTTCTTCCAAAAATACCACGCCCAAATCAACACATTCGGGAGGCCAACCGCACCGGACTGACGGTTAGACAGGAACGATACGAACTCGATCACATCGTCAAAATAGGTGGTGAGGTGCTTCGGTGCCTGGTGATTATAGTGGTCGAGGAAGAACAATCCCTCCGTTGCCAATCTGGTCAGGTCGTTTGCCCAGCAATAGGGGAAATAACTCGCGGTTGTGGAATCGTTCAAATAAAACCCCTTGCTGAATTCCTGCTCCAGCCACTGCTTAGCGGTGCGCAAGCCCCACTGCTTCTTGATAGTGAGGAAAATCTTGTTCAGGCCGAACAGCTTATCTTCGCTCTTTGCCTTTTCGGTCATAAAGCTACGGATGTCCTTGTGGTTTGCATTCGCATTCGGATCAATGGACGCATCGGCCAGGGTGTCCTTATCAACAAAATTGTCAATGAACTCGCTGAAGTCGAGCTGACTGGGGTGGACTCCATTGATATATTCAAAATCCTCACCGTACTTTTTCTTTAGGTCTTCTAAGCAGCGCTCAAAATCCTTAGAAAGCTTTAGCGTAATATCCATATGTCATCACTCCCCCTGTTCGTTTACCCACTGAACTGCCTTTGAAAAATCCATCATATCCCCGTCTACACTCAGAACTGGAACAGACATAATTCCAAGAGCAAGCATTTCATCTACATCAGTACACTTTGTAAATGAGATATTTTTCTCATTTAATTTTCTTTCCAAAATTCCACACTTGGGACAACCTGTTGAATAAAGTACAATCATACGCTTTCTACATCTACTCCTTTCAAAACTCTGTCGATTTCATCGTCTGCGGAAAGAAGCTCCGCAAAATCAGAAACGACTTCGTAAATTTCATCCCAGGTTTCTACGCGAACCATGCCAGCCGCTAAATCGTTGTAGCTGCGGTTGTGCGGACGGTCAAACAGAATAGGCAGATCGCATGAGGTTGTTTCAAGGTTGTGCGTCCCATCGTCGATCATGATATCCCCGTTGACAAGGCTTTTATCGCTTGCAACAATCACATCTTCCCATTTTATATACGGGTACATTTCCAGCAGTCGTTTGATCTTTGCCGGCACGGTTGCGTAATGCGATGCAGTTACAATACGAATGGTATGCCCGTCGTCAATCAGCCTTTTCAATACCTCCTGAGCGTTCTGCATGGGGGAGATTTTCTCCCAAAACTCGGTTGTATTCAGCGGAGAGAAGAGGTCATCCTTGGTGAGCTGCGGGAAGAATTTTGCGATTCTCCAATCGGTAATATCTTCTTCCCGCAGGGACGAGCCGCACTTTTTGTTTAACTCGTTTACCCAGCACTCTACAAGGTTTTCCAAAACATCGTCCATATCAACCAATATGGTCAGTTTCTTCATGCGCACACTCCGTATCTATTTGCGATCAGGCCGCAAACCTTATTGTAAAGATCATCTAATGTGCCGTCGTTCACGATTAGAAAATCTGGGATAACATTGTCAAGAGCAGTCTCAGATGGATGGTTCTGCTGCTCCGCAGTCAACGGACTTTCAAAATTTTCCCGTCTAATTCTGATGTGGATTACATCAAGCCCGGCCTGCTTCAGCGAGTCAATTTCGTTTGGAAATCTGCTGTCTGGAATCAGTACAAAATCCCATTCAGAATGGAACATGGTAAGCATATCCTTGATGAAATCAACCCAGTAATTCGGACGTTGGGTGCGAATGATATCTGTGCCTACTTTTTGGAGCAGGCTTCTTCCGTAATCGTCCTTTTCACCGTTCCAGTTGAAGAAGGTTTTGCATACATATTTTACAAGGTCTCCATAATGGGCAATCAAAACAGAGTACCCCATGTCCTCCAGAGCAGTCTTCATCATGCCGGCAGTCGTGTCTTTACCATGCCGTGCCTTACCAGAAATACAAACTACTTTCATTCAGGCTACCTCGCATTCAATGTCGTCAAAAATCACAGGAATTTTATTCTTGAACTCCTGGAGCAACATCATAGCAATCTCTCTCATCTGGGGGTGAGCCGCAACAGGCGTTCTAAGTTTGAAGAAATGCCGCCATTCACGCATATTCATGGTGATACAGATCTCAGTTTTGGTTGAGTTATTCAGAACCGATCTTGCAATCTGGGGAGACGCACCCAACTCAATCATACGGTTGTAATGGCGTTCCGCATCGGCGCAGCCCATAAGCCACTCATTATAAATAGCGGCAGTGGTCTCAGCGTCGAGATTTTTCATCTTGGGATCAAGCTCCATGCCGCCCTTGAGATCGATATAGGTCACTTCATTTCCAAACTTGTCCTTGGAATAGTTGCAGTATCTTGTGCTCTCCTGTGCGTAGCTTGCGATACGGTGACGAACTTCTTCATGAGAAACACCACGGTCATTGATCAGACGGACGGTGATGTTGTAATGCTCGATAACCGCCTCATGCCCTCTCTTGATAATGCCTCTGACAAAAGATTCACAGGATGTATCTGTAATCTTGTCTTCGCTCTTGTAGCAGGTTCTTCCCACCGCCTCAATCGTCTTCAGAATCTGTTCTGAATCAATCGGCGTGATAATCTCAAAACTCGGCTTAATTACTTTCATCGCATAACCTCCATAAAATAGATTAACTAATTGCTTAGATAGCAGAAATAAGTTGTGGTTCCAAGCACTTCATCGTAGTATTCGTAATACACTCCATCTCCTTGTGGGAAGTTTGCCTGGAACACAACATTTTCAGGGAGAACGCTGCCCTGCTCCAAGAGCTGACGTGCGTTTTCGATGGTTCTTTCGTCTGGCGTGTTATTGATTGCGCCAGTCCATGTTGGAGAATACTGGCCTTTTGCATAGATCACATCGTATAAAGTATCGGGGAAGAGTGGGTGCTGCATTCTATTGAGAACAACACTGCCAACATAGAGCTGCATTTCATCCGACACCCAGCTTGCTCCCATTTCTGCGGTAATCAGTCTTGCGAGCAAATCCAGGTCTTCCTCTGTATATGGAACGACAGGAGCGCTCACATCTACACTCTCTTCTTCAGGCTGGATCTCGGTTCCTTCTGTAACTGCCGGAGCACTCGCCAAATATGGAGGCGGAATAATCACCGTAGCAGGAGTTGTTTCCTTTGCTGATACTTCATTGGCAACTGGGTAAACAAAAGATGAGAGAAGAACAATCACCAAAGCCATGCAAAGAACCGATACGGCCTTAAAGATAAAATTATGTTTATGTGTCATTTCCGTTATATCCTTTCTTGCTTTATGCGATCAAATCATAATCGAGCAAATACCAATAACCACTCCTATTCTTTTCTAATTCCTTTGCGTAGATTATGTCGAATCGTTTGATCGGCGCTTTTGCGTACACGGAAGACCTGATGGTGAGTCTGGACACCTTGCCGCTCCCAATCGATCTGGTTTGTGCCGCATAACCCCAAACCGTGTTGTCTTTTTTGCTGGACAATGGGAATACATCTGTTATCAACAGCTTTCGTCGATCCTCTTTCTTGTTTGTCGTCAGATCGATATATCCCATAAGCTCGATTTGGTTCTGTATTTTGCATTTCAAATCCAGGTCTGGTAGATGAAGTGATTTAATCACATCCTCACATTCATCCAGTAGGCCGGCCATATCCGTGATGGTAAATGACTTTGCCTCTGTGCCGTTTTTATTTTTGTCTGTCGCATATTTCGATACAACATCAAGCATCTGCCCGCTGATCTTATCCTTTTGCACCTTTTTTGCAGTGCCATTTTTGAAGAATGCGAATACGGATGCGATTCTGGATAGTTCCGTTACATTACCGAAGTCAACAAAGAAATCAATTTTGATCAGGATATCCCTCTGCCTGGTATCAATAGATGTCTCATTGTTCATTAGGGTAAGAAGAGACATAAAGGTTTTCGGATAGCTGCGTTTTGCAAGGCCGTACAGCTCGTTCGCAACAGTGCTATTCATATACTTAATTGAGTTGATACCTTTTGCGATCACATGACGGTCTTTATCATACACATATCTATCTTTTGAAATGCCGTATCGAGGGGGAACAATTTGAATCCCGTATAGCTCAGCAAGTGCGCTGCCGTTTTTGATATCGTCCTCGTTATTGGCGTTGTTCAGATATGCGGTAATGAACTCTGCCGGATAGTAGTAGCGCAGGTACGCACACAAATATCCGATCATACAGTACCCAATGGAGTGGTTATACCCAAACTGGTAAGATGCGCTGTCTTCAATGATCTGCAAGAACTCTTTGGCCTCTTCCTCAGCAATGTTTCTTGGCTGGGAGGATTTGGAGCAGTACCCCTCCAGAATATCGGGCAGAGCGGCTTCCAGTCTGTCCTTTTGCTTACGGCCAATGGCGCGGCGCACATTATCAGCTTCGCTGCCGGAAAGTCCACAGATTTGCTGAAGGAACTTAATCGTGTCCTCCTGGTAGATCAGGTAGCCGAGGTTGTCTTTCAGAAGGTCGTCAATGATAGGAGACGGGTTGTGATGCGGCTTTCTCTGAAGCAGTTCGTCCCGATAAGAAGCGCCAGACGGTCTGATGCAGGCTGTGACCAGCGACATATCATAAATGCTGTGCGTCTTAAACTTTCTCAGACTGTCAAATGCAAATGCAGACTCGAACTGGAAAATACCGATGGGGGAGCGCAGCATGTCATTCCAAACAGCGTCATCATTCCAATTGATTTCGTGAGACTTGGGGTATGGCTTCCCGATGAGCGCATAGGTGTCTTTGATAATCTCGATATTTTTCAGGCCGAGGATATCATACTTCACCAAGCCGGCTTCATGAACGCACTCCATATCAATCTGTAGGATCTCTTTTCCCTCGGACAAAAATGTTCCGTAGTGATCCCGCAGCGTAATGGGGCTTGCCACGATACCTGCTGGGTGCATCGACTGGGAAATTGCGACATCCAGTAACCCATCGTAATAGTAAAATACTTCTGGATATTGGCTCCTTGCCTTTTCCTCATCAAGCTCAAACAAATCCTTGATTTCAGTGTTTACTTTACCAACCCATGGGTTTTTCTGAAAGATTTTTTCGTTTTCTTCTTTCAACTTTGAATACTCTTTGGTGAACTGTTTGACCAGTTCAATCCCTGGGATATGCTCAAATTGCTTTGAGATAATTAGTGTTCCGTTTTCATCAAAGTGATAAAGTTCACACCCGTCAGGATGGTCGCCAAAACGAACTGAAGCGCTATTATCCTTTAGAAGCTCCAGTGCCTTACGAAATCCTCTTTCATCTCTCTGGTGCTCCTTGTTCCACTTTACACCCAACGCACGGCAAATCTCATCGATACAGCCTTTCGATTTAATCGTGCCGATTGCCAGGATAAATGCGGTTTTCTCCTGACCAAACCGGTTGATAATGTACTCATACACTTTGTCGCGGTCAGATGGGGACACGTCGATATCAATATCTCCAATTTCTTTACGGTCTTCGTTGCAAAAACGGCTGAAAACCGTATGCCAAGTCTCTGGGTTTAAGTCCGTGGTATTTGTGACATATGCTACACGGGAGCCTCCACAGGAACCGCGATTGAAACCAATTGGGATACCGTTTGACTTGCACCAGGTAACAAGTTCAGACATGAATAACATAAATCCAGACATATCGATCTTATCAAAAACGCGGCACTCTTCTTTGATAGCGTCCTTGAAATTCTGGATTTGCTCTGGGGTGATTGCACCCTCATCAATTTTTGACTGGAAGTTTTTGCGAATGGTATCTTCAAATACGGCCTTATCTTCTGCGGCATTCCCGTATAGCTTCGGGTACTTGAAGCTAATATCCAGTTCAAATGGCTCAACAGAGTCGGCCATACGGTTTGTGTTTTCTATCGCTTCAAGAAATACTTGCTCTGGTAATGCGCCTTGAATTCGGAACATCTCAACCAGTTCGTCGTAGGTCTTGTAGGTTAAATCAAAACTGTCCTCGTCCGCAAACTCGATGTGCTTTGCAAGCTGCATAATACTTCTGCATTCCGCCTTATACGCATCGATGCTGTGGGTGTCTGTGCCGGCAATCAAAGGGATGCCATATTTCTTTGACATCTCCGCAAGATGACAGTTGTAAGAAATCTGCTCCCCAAAATTATGAGCCTGCACTTCCAAATAGTCGTAATGTTTCAGCAGTTTTTCATACATCGGGTGTCGGACGCTCATTTTATTGAGCGGGGAGGCGAGACAGGCGCTTATTTTGATTACATTGTCTGAGATGCCAAGGAACTCTTCAAATGTAATTCTTGGCTTGTAATAAAAATGGTCGTCTCGGTTTGACAAGCTCACCAGATTGTTGATCTCAAGAATGCCCTCGTAATTCTTTGCAATCAAAATCGTGTGGTAATTATCTCTCACTTTTTTCTTACCGGACTCCATCATCTCAGCAAGCACTTTTTTTGCGTCCTGTTCATTTCTGCCGGACTGCGCTTCTCTCCACAGCTCGTTTGCGTCGGGGTACTCATAAAGCTGCTCAGTCAAATAGCACTCAACGCCATGGAGATACTTGATTCCAGCCTTGTCGCAGGCCATCTTTTTTGCAACCCACTGATAGATATTGCCATGCTCTGTAAACGCAATTGCGGTTTGGCCGAGCTGGACGGCGCGATCAATATAGTCCTGGAATTTTGTTGCGCTGTCCAGCAAAGACAGCTCAGAGTGAACATGATAAGCAGTATAGTTTTTACTCAGAAGACTCGCCTCCCTACTAATGTCCGTCTACCGTGCCAAACACCTCATCCTCTTCATCATTCAATTGTTCTGGAGGATAGGGGAGACCGCCAACATAAGGGTGTTTATCCCAGGAGTAGCGGCGATCCAGGTCTTCTTCCGATGTAAAGAAGCGTCTGGACGGCTGATCGTAATAGACACCAACGCTGCGCCCCTCATAACCAAGCATTCTGTCTTTCAGAATGTCGATCAGAACATCTTCTTTGATTGGCTTTACACGCCAACCGGAACCATTTAGCTTTGGCTCTCCCTGCTTATCCTTATCAGAGACGCGGTACAGGCTGATGATGCGGTGCGCCAGGTCGATAATGGCGGAGATGCCCTGCACATCCATCTTGTTTAACCGGCGCATGGTATCAATTTTGTGTGGATGCACGACCAGCAGAACAATGACATTGAATTTGACTGCAAATGCAATCAGATTCATAATCAATTCAGACTGCTTATTATATTTGTTGTCGTCGCTGCACTCCAAATTGATAGCGGTTAAGTTGTCGAGGATCAGAAGCTTTGTCCCGTACTTTCTGACGGAATCCTCCATGGTTTTCAGCAGGTCTGTCATACGGTTGGATCGTCCATCCTCGTAGATATACAGACGACCGCGATAGAACTCATCTATTTCACGCTTTGCCTCTGGAGAAACCTTATAGTAAGTAGCATCCTGCCAATGCCGCTCTTCGATGTGGCGCTGGCCTGCAAGCACAGAGTTGAGCCAGTTTTTTGTTTGGAAGTTTGGCAGCTCGCCAGAAAAAAGGAATACATTTTTATCCTGCTCCAACGACTGGCAGATAATTTGATTGATAAAAGAGCTTTTGCCAGCTCCGTTGATGCCGGTGATGATATTGAGCGTCCCCTGGAATAGCTTCATCAGATATCGGTCAAGAGGACGGATACCGGTTGTAATACCGTCGATCTGGTCTAAGTCCACATCCTGGATGTCGGAGAAGTCAATCACACCAGGGACAGGACTATCCTTGGCGTTCAAGATGATCTCAAGAACCTTTTCCTTGCCAAGATAATAGAGAGCTTCGTTCAGATCGTTGACGCTGTACTTTTTACCGTTCTCCGCCTCATAAATCGGTGGCACTTCGGCAACCTTGGTGCGCCAACTGCCGAGGCGGTATACGACCTCTTTCTGCATTTTTTGTCCGGCTTCATCGTTGTCCGCACACACGATAATGCTGTCAAACTGTTCAAGCCAGTCCCAGCACTCTTCGATCCAGTGGAAGTTTCCGCTGCCGAGCGGGACGGAAACAGCGTTGGTGAAGCCCGACTCAATTGCGGATAGACAATCCGGTTCCCCCTCGCAGATTAAGAGGGGTGCTGTCACATTGATGCGGTTCATATTGAAAAGCAAGTTGCTGGTATCTGCGTTTTTCTGGCACCAGCACTTGTTCTCCCCTTTATGTACCTTTCTGGATGGGCGGTATTTCACCATGGTCAAGACATCATTGGTGTCGTAGTAGTTCCAGACGATGTTGCCATCTTCGTCCTGGCGGACATCCGCATAGTCGAGGGTTTGAGGGCTGATACAGCGCCGCTTGAAGTATTCATACACCTTGCTTTTATCGCCAAGCGGTACTTCTTTTGGATATCTATACTGGTGTTTTGTTTTTACTCCAAGCTCGCCAAAGCTGTACTTGATCCCAGCGAGATCGAACAGCTTTTGACAAGCCTGAAGGTAGGTCATCCCCTTGTAAATAAACACATCAAGGATGTCATAGTTTCTGGCGCAAGCGCCGAAACAATGGAAGGAAAATGTTTTTCTGTTATATATAAAAGAGGCGTGGTCTTCCTGATGGAAGGGGCAGCAGCACCTCAAATTCTGTTCGTCAAAATCCTGAATCCCTAACTCCTGAACGATAATTTTAGCGTTATCGTCTCCAAGCTTTTCTTTTGCTTCGAGGATTGTATCTCGATCAATTTGCAGCTCCCGTCACCCCTCTCTTCAGGACATCTGTTTGTATTCACAGTCTGCGCATACATCGCATAGATAATGGCACCGCCAATAATCTGGATTTGCTGACCAGTCATCATTCACTGTGATTTTTTCAATTTCTTCTTTTGACCACAATTCAATTTCACGCATTCTGTCCATACGAAATGGCTCTTGAATCATTGTTTGAGAACGAAAGCAATTAAATTCAAGTGCGTCTGGATATCTGCCGTACTGATCTTTGATGGATGCGGAGTAGACATATAACTGCCGTAAATAACTGTCCAGTTCCAGATCTGATTTCGTAGGAGAAGAGCGGTGTGAGCGGGGATTTAGCAGCCTTGACTTATGATCGGTGATAATCAGTTTCCCATTGTCCTCACTGACCAAATCTATAAACCCAGTCCATGGTTTCCCGGCAAAGGAGAAGTTCACGTTTTGCTCTACGCCAAGAACCGTTCTTTGGGGGAACGACAGATTATCAAGATAACGAAAACCCTGCTCAAAATAATTGTGGTATATTTTTTGGTTTGGAGCTTTTGATCTTACATTGGAAGAAAAGTGGGCTACATAGAAGGTCGAAAGCTCGTTCTTCTTCAATACACCATCTAAGTACATTTGCATAATCAGGTGTATGTAACTACCAAACTCTGCAAAAAACCCACTTTTCTTTTTCAGCGGCCTACCGTACTCGTCCCGATACAGATAGCTAAGGAACCATCTGTACGGGCATTCCTCGAATGAAGTAAGTCGAGAATAGCTCCATACCATATCTGATATCGTTAAATCATATCGAATAGAGCATCACCGCCGATTGATTCAATTAGAACGGCAAATTCTCGTCGTCATCGTCCGACTCTTCATCCGCCAGGGGAGAGGCCGGCTTGCCCTTCTGCTGCTTTTTCTTAGCAGGCTTTCCAGCTGACTTGCCGCTGTCCTTGGAGCCATCGGCCATCTCGAAGTCGAACATGGCGAAATTGGTATACTCGCGGCCAGCCTCCTTGTCATAGCGGTTTGACACATCACAGGAACCGATCTTGATGCGGCAGCGGCCACCACCCTCCAGCGCATCGGAGATCAGATTGATGTTTTTGTTTGCGTCGCCAACCATGGAGACAAAGCCGTTGAAATCGGTGACATACTCATCCGATTCCTTATCCTTGCGGCTGGTGGAGATACGGATTTTGGAGAACTTGCTGCCAGTCTCCGTAATCTCCCACACGGTCGCATAAGCACCTGTATGAAACCCCATTACTTACTACCTCCATCCTTAATTGGGCATTGCTGTTGCAACTCTTCGTAGAGACGCGCCGCAACCTGCGGGTCAGTCAGATAATTCATGTAGTCGGCAGTCGGCTTATTGCCATTGCGCACATGTTTCTTTACCAGCTCCGTAAGCGTCTTGCGGGCGGCTTCAGAGTTATCATTTGCGTCCAAATAACTATGGACATGGGCATCGATTTTGGTGACAATCTGCTTTGTCACTGCCATATTTGCCTCGACCTCTGCCTCTTCCTTTTGACTGCGGTAATAATCCGGGTCGTCCTCAGGAGTGGCAATCTGGAAATACTGAGTCAGGAATTGACGCTGAGCATAGGTAAAACCGCCGCCCTGCGCCTGGGACGGATCTGCCTGCTCCCCGCAGCAAGTCCACGGAACACGTCTCGACTCCCCGCTGTCCACATCGATCCAGGTAAAAATGATATCCTGGGAAACGACGAACTCATGGACGACCTCTTGGATCACATCGCCGTTTTTCGTCGCCTTTTGCTTTTCGTAGTGGTCAATCACAATCTTCTGCGATCCATGGACGCACTCTTCCTCAAGCAGCAGGCCATACTTATCCATGCCGGCTTTCAGTTTAGCAAGAATTTCTACGATAGACGCATAGGTATAACCGTAGCCTTTCTTGCTCTTTTTCACCACATCTACATACTTGCGAAGCTCAAAAAGCTTTCGGTTCAAGTTCATTGTCGCATTGTTTTCAGACACTTCGTTCCTCCATCAAATAGGTTGCTTCCATATCCGCAAGGTGAAGCAGGACGGCAAACGGGCAAGCATCGTAAGCCTTGCTGCAACCAAAATCCCCGCCTTTTACAGCGCTGTCAAACCCGGACATATGCCAACGGATTGCATAAATCTCTTCGTCCGTCAACTTCATGTGACGAAGAAGGATAATAACAGACTTCTCGCCATGTCCAACTGGGAACTGGTCTTCTGCCTTATAAAACGGCTCTTTATGCCATTGACCAGTTGCCTCATCCTTGACATTTTTGGTACCTACCGCATAATAATTTGCCTTGCACAAATCATGAAATAGGGCTGAAATTGCAATGGTTTCTTCTGATACCGCAATCTCAGGAAATTGCTTAACTAAATCCTTTAAGGCATCGTAAACATTCAGCGAATGTTCCAGAAGACCGCCCTCATGATTGCCATGGAATCTGGTGCTGGCCGGGGCATAGTAGAAGTCTGTGGTTTCGATCCAGGCCAGCAAATTTTCAATGCCATCTCGTGAAATATTCTCCCTACAGATAGAGAGATACCGCTGTTTTAGATCCTCATTTACCAGGGCTTATCACTCCCATAAATCTTCGATATTCTTTTGTTTGTAACAATTCTCGCAATACACTTCACCAGATTTTATCACCACATAGCCATCCAATATGGGGTTCCCGCAGTAGTCACACTGTTTATATGGAACATAGTTCCCACCGCACACGGGACATCCGGTGAAATGCTCATAGGGTGGAGTGTCAAGGCCGTGTGTCTCAACATAGTTTTTTGGATTTTGAAACACACAGCCACACTCTACACATACGAAATTACTCGTTCTCTTTTACCCGATAGCCCACGCGGACACCCATACTGTCGTCACCGGCGAGCTGCTTGATCATCTTGTCAAGCCCAATAACATTGTGAGCGGGAGAGGGGAGAGCGGCAGCAGGCTCTTGCTGATCAACCTCCTTGGCCTTCTTCTGCTTCTTCGGCTTCTGCTGAGGGCGGAATGCGTTCTTGAACTGCGCCTTGAAGTTCGCACGGGAACCATAAGCCTTTCTCATGCAGGCCATAGCGTAGCCAAATTCCTCGGAGAACACATCGTTGTCGCAGCGCACGACTGTCTTATCGCCGTCCTCCCAGTACACAATGGTGGCAGGAGGATTGAAGATAACCTGAGTCGGCATCGGAATCAGGGTGCAGGGAACCGTCTTCACCGCCTCTACAGGGGCAATGTGCAGCTCTCCAAAGTTAAAATCCTCGGCCAGATTTCGGATCAGATCCATTTTAGTCATAACTTTTACTCCTTTTTAGATTGATTAACTAATTCCTTTGGATGGACTTAAAATTCTGGCTATGTGTCAGAATTGCTTAACTAATTCCTATTACAGTATAACAGGTTTTCCTAAAATGTCAAGAGGTTTTTCTGGGTTTGGGGATTTTTCTATCACGCAAATCCCAGTTGTTTGAGCTGTAATTGTGGGGCAAATTCTTCCGCCGTCCTGGACTCTGCCTCGTCTGGTTTTACTGTTTGGATAGGACAGATCCACAGCCCCCCCCACAACACATTCAATAAAACCTTTTTTCGTTGCCTGCTTGATTCTTACAATGTTCTCCAACTTGTTCTCTCACCTCATATACTGCGCAAGGGGGATTCCCATGTATTTGTGCGCGGAGCGTTGGGCAAACCAATATAACTTTATTTATCTTTGCTTTTCGCCCCTGCGGATCAATTACCCCGATAAACCGCCAAGAACAAGTATCGGGGTGGATTGCTTCACTTGTCACTTTGTTCATCCTTTTATCTGATATCTTGGCATAAAGTAATCAGAAGTTGTTACAGCGGCGGCAACACCAGATGTATCATAAATTCTATTCGATAATGACGGCTGCTTGCCATTTACCTTTGAATTGATACATAATGTTTCGCATCTCACTTCTGTACTACTTTGTACCATCCTGTTTTTGCACCCCCCCACCAGCGTCAGCCTTGAGGGTACGAGAAATTCCGTCACCATTGTAAACTCTGTTGGCATCACCGTTATAGTCGTTGATATAGCCAATCTGCTGGAGATCAGGTTCCTCCCCGATGGGCGAGGGAGGCTCAGCGCTTTTGTGCGTGTCCAGTTTCGTAAGAGCTTTTTCAAATGCGCCGATACCTGAGAAGAAAGAACCGACAACCATATCATCGAAAAGATACGGCATCGCATCGTACAGGTTTTCCATAATGTGGAGCAGCACATCTACCACGATGCTGTTGCCGGCCTGTTTGTAGAGCTGGGAAGAAGAACGGTCTTTCCCGTTATAAAGATTTTCGTTCATTCTGGATTTGGCACTTTCAAAATCATGGTCTTCAAATCCCATAAGCCGCCAACACTCCTTTGGGGTCAGCTTTCGCACACGAAACCCAGGGCGGATTGCGATTGGTGTTTGCCCGCCGCCCATTCCAGCGGCGCTGTTTACGCATGGACAAATACCATCGGAACGCGGGGTTTGGTGCCTTTGTAACCCGCCAAGCATTGTAATATTATCGTATGTCTCAATTAGTTTCGTCCCATTACCTGGAGCGTCATTTTTGAAATTTGGCATAACAGTCCCTATACAAGTCTGATCTGACTTGATCCTCCTATTGTAATCATCGTAAATTATAATGTGTGGCTCCAAATTACCCCCCCCATACAGGTCAAGGCGGGAGATATACCGCTTGGGTCGTACACGCGGCCACGCTGCGGATTATCTATCTTTGAGCCTTTTGTCCAATTGCCAACTTGCAATATCTTATCAATCAACTTCTATAACCCCCGTCATTTGCTGGTTTCCGAACCCCTTATAATCACGCGCAAGCAAAGTCATGGCGACATCGCTATATCCTTCAAACGATGTCCCTTTTTGACCCAGCTTCGCACCAATCTGCTGGCAGCAGATCCCATGTGTGTCTGTCGGTTGAACTTCGTCCGCTTGTTCGGACGGTTCTGCTGATTTCACGCAGCGGGGGGGGGCGATCATACCGGCAACTTTCTCATCACTGAGATAATATTTCTCATCAACATTCTGCTCCAGCATATCGCTAAGGGAGTGTTTTAGAGGAATAGGGGATGGGAAGTTGAATTTTCCATTGTCAAGGTCTTTACGAATGATAACGCAGTAGACGCGCTCACGGTTTTGAGGGATGCCATAATTTTTTGCATTCAACACTTGCCAATATACATTGTAGCCGTAGTCTTCCAGCTCCTTTACAAAGAGGTCAAAAGTAGCCTTAAAACGAGCGCCTACAATATTTTTAACATTCTCGTAAATTGCAAATCTCGGTTTCTTTTCTCTCAAAAACCTGAGCCACTCTACCAAGAGAGAGGATCTCGTCTTTTCAATCTCTGTTGATCCACATTTGGGGCATTTGTCCCGCATAGTGTAATGGGCTTCTAAGGGATTGTATGTATGGCCGCAACTTTTACATGTCCATGCAGCCCCCCCCTGTTTGCCCGCGATTGAGAAGTCCTGGCAAGGGCTTCCGCCAAACATCGTATTAAAATCAGGGACAGATTTCTCATCTGCCTTTGTGATATCACCGATATTCAGTGACGGATCGATGCCATGGACTGCGCAATAGCTTTCTGCGGCGTACTTATCGAACTCGCAGAATAAGGCAGTTTTGTAGTTCGTAATGATTCCTCCTTAAATTAGATTAACTAATTTCTTTTGAAAATCTTTCTTCAAGCTCAAAGATACCTTTGGCCTGACCTTTGTAATACCCTTTGAATGGGCGTTCGATTTTGCTTTGCAGATCGCATAACCCGCGCCAATACTGCGGCAAATACCGATAGATATTTCTCAATTCTTTTAGGTTTTTGTTACAGCAGCACCAACACGAAATACGATCCAGGATATCATAGAGATCCATGTACTCTACGTCGGCGTTTGACACTTTTTCAACCCAGTAAAATCCATGGTCGTGACAATATTTTAGGCAGTCTGATTCTCTCATGCCCCACTGTACCAACGGCATAACTTTACCATCCTGACTCGCCTTTTCAAATCTGCCTTGCTCATCCGCTGCGATACCTACATAGTCGATTACCAAATCATTCAGGCTTCTTTTGAATTCTCTGATAGACTGTAATTTTTCGGATGTTCCCCAGCGGCACAAGCCTCCACACCAACCATATCCAAAATGAACGCCCTTTTGCTTACTAAACACTTTTTTCTCAAGCATAGAGTATAAAAATGGACGCTTCGGGTTTAACTCGACATAAGAAATCCCTCTTTCCTGCAAAATTGGCTTGACCTTATCTCTAATGTTGTAGATGCAGTCAAACTCCATTCCAGTGTTATAAAATATAACATAATCTAACGGCCAATTCTCTTCTATGAGACGGAGCAGCATGGCAAGAGAATCCTTGCCGAAGCTGACACTTGCAATGTGCTTCATACCGACCACAAACCAAACTGGATGCGGTCAACTGTTTAATCCTCCCATATTACTTGCCATAAGGCTTTCACGCAGTAACAAACAATTTTACCTCAGACTTATCAATCTTCTGAGAACCTGGTTTACCAGGATTGGTATTAGCTCCTTTCTTTTTTGCTCTTCATGTAAATGCCAAGAATGTTAAAATGATTTGCGCGATATGGATCGACTGGTCGCATATCAGATTTATCCTCCTTTCATTTGCTTTCATATTATCTACCAGCGCATGGACGATAAAATTCACCAAGAAAGCAAAAATAAATCCGATAGGACATTGAAATTCCATACTGATGGCGATTGGTAGCATAATCATAAATGCCCAACTAAATCCGTGCATAATTAGGGCTACGATATAATCGTACCGATACATTTTTTCTGGAGCGGTTTTGTGCCACCACTCCTTTTGCTTCATTGAGGCGAGAATCCCTTGTAAATAGTAATCGTCCACAATATGGAGAAAAATCATAAGCAGAAGTAAAAAGCAGTTATTCATATCAACACCTACTTCACATACACATCACGATATACGACACCGAGGCGGTACGCTTCTGAATGACTCCCAACACATACATCAATTCTGTTTCCCTTAATTGCGCCGCCCGTATCATGCGCCTTAAACTCTCCATACCCGTCTATGTAGACTGTACTGCCGAGAGGAATGACAGACGGATCAACGGCTATTGATACCCATGGGGTAAGGGGAGTGCCGGATGCGGTTCCAGAATATCCTCCATTACAGGTCGAGCACGGGCAATAATGGGAGATGCGGAATGTGCCGATATATTTCCCCTTGTTATTTTCATCTTGAACGGCCTGGTCATACTGTTGGTAGAGATTTGTGAGAATGCGCTGCTGTTCCCACCATTTCTCCTGGGCAAAAAGAATTGCCGGGTTGTCTTCACTTTCTCCGAAGCTCCTTACATACTCTGCAATCTGATGTGCCATGTTCTGCTTTTCAATAGCGCTGTCAATCTGCTGTTGGATCTCTTCAGAAGTTGCGGCCTGTGCTGGAAAAACCAGCAGGGCGGCTATTACACAAGATGATAAAAGTTTTCTGACTAACTTGATAAAAACACTCCTTTCAATCGTGTAAAAACATTCCCTCTCTATAACGGTCTCCCATTCTTTCGATATACTCCCAACAGGGGAACGGCTCTGTTTGAAAACACTTCTCACAACAACTCTCGCACACAAAGCCGTACTCCTTGTTGTATGGACATGGGTTTACCTTTAGGACTTCTTTGCCGCATATGGAGCACTTCATTTCGTTTCCTCCGCAGGTGCCATCTTTGCCTTGATGTCCGCCTCGTGAAGAGCCATGACATCCGCGTACATTTTGTCGCCAATCAGTCTCTTAAACTTTGCGACAGCTTTTTCGGCGTGGGGAACACGCTCCAATTCAAAGGGGCGCATATGCCACTGAATCACCCCAGCGACATAGAGGACATCGAGAGCTGGCTGGGTGTAAAAGAGGCTATCATATGCGGAGACATGATGGTGCTCATAGTAATGAGCAATGTCAGTGTCTTCACCCCGGCTGTTCTTAAACGCCTTGGTAAAGGCTTTGCCGATATCATGCAGCATTGCCGCCTCATACAGCTCAGGGGAACCGTTGTGAATGTTCGCATATGTAGCAATGCAGTGAGCGCCAACCGTCAGATCATGATGGGGATTATCCTGATCCAGCCAGGCCAAGCCGTTTTCACCCCAGAAAAGCTCTTTCACATCCAGCGTCTTAAAACCATCCGGGTAAATCACATGAATCTTGTCCCATCCCTCATAATACTGGGGAATCCAAATGGACTTATACATCCGCTCCAGGACTTCATAGGGGACAACGCGATCCCGATGCTTGCTGCGCTCCACGCAATCGGCAAAAGGAGTTGCCATGAATTCGCACACTTTTTCGCACGGGACTTTGCTCAGCCGCTGAATGGTGTCCATACGGCGCTTATAGTTGATATTCGTTGCGTCGTAAATGACATTTCTGCCGTTGCTCAAATCCTCGATCACACGGCGGTGAAGCACATCAAACACCTTACCATTATTATTCTGATCCTGGACATCCCCAAGGATCTCTTCGCGGATTGCGTCGCTGGAATGAACCACAGCATTAAACTCTTCTTTCAGCTTTTCCGCATAGCAGGACTTCCCGCTGTAAGGAAGCCCGACCATCATCATAAACATCGGTTTCATATTGTCCCTCCATATACTCAAGCAACACAGCCGATCTCGCTTTTGAAATTGTACTTAAACAGATCAATCAGCGTCTGGTTTAATACATAGTCAACGGCTCGATTAACGGTTGGCGTATGCTCTTCCATATATTTTGCCTTTGTCTCTTTCATCTTTGATGTGTAGACTTCCGCCATATTAACAGCGTCATCTTTACTCAGGCACCCAAATTTAATTTGTTTGAGATAATCTGCTTTCTTGGAGAGCAGGCAATCTTCATATGCCTCACCTGCAAGCCATCTTGTCATGAATTCGTCAAGCCTTAAAATATGGTGCAATTGCTTTGGGTCGTACCCGAACCGTTCAATCTTATCTATTGTGGCCGGATACGGGTGGCAGAGCGCCTTTTGCTTCTCCATTGCGGTGCCTACCATACAATTCAGAGATGCAAAGTCGTTGTATCTTCCGATCAGTTCGCGGGAGTCCAAGACCGGCTGAAAAAGAGACGCATACTTCGGATTAAGAATTCTGTACTTCGTGAAAAGGATCTCAACAAAGTTGATGTTCTGTTTTCTGAAGCAATCAAACATCAGTCGGATGTCTTTCACATCCACATGCTCATCATTTTCCATGATGTGCGTGTAACTATACGGCTTTCGGTTCAATACAAAATCCTCGAAAGAGGGGAGGACGATGAGCTTTGAATCTACATCGCTCCCCTCGTAGTCGAGCTTATAATTTTGCGACCCTTGCAAGAAAATGCCGACCCATTCCGGGTGCTTTTCCTTTACAGCGTCTAAATGTTCTGAAAGCCGGCGCATGATTTTTTCATCATGGCTTCGCTCTTCTATCTCAAACACTCCTTTCATTAAGTGAATGGATTTTTGTTCCCATATCCAAAGAAGATATCAAAAATATCAGACAAATCATCGTCGCCTGTTTTTGGGATATGGTTTGACCTCTGCTCGTTCTTTTTGTCCGGTTTGTAATCGATGTTGTAGGACATGTTCTTTGTCCAGCGCTCATTTCTGGTTCTGCTTCGCAGGACAATTGGATCTGAAATACTCCGTTTTACACGCTTGGCAAGCAGAGCGCCGGATAACTCATTTCCGTTATCATCGAAAAAATCCGACATCTTTGGGACAGAGATATAAAGGTGTGTTACCCCGTCTACGGTGTCTTCTTTCTCAAGACGGACACCATATTGCCGCCAGGGTTCGATCATTTCCTTGTTTGTCATGCGGCATCCGCTACTTCCTGGGACTCTTCCATATCAGGAGCAGAGGCCACCTCTTTGATAATGCCCTCCAGCACCTTGAACGCAAAGTTCTTGTGCTTGTAAGCGGTGAACTTTGGGCGGTTCACGATGCGGCAGACAACGCCCTCGCGCACATGGGACTTGCCGATGGGATCAGCACCATCGTAGTAACACTCGGCTACGGTTTTTACCCACTCACCGGGGCTATCAGACTCAGGCACAAACCCAGACCACAGGAGCGGGACGCAGTTCACACCCATCTGTTCACACCGATAGCGCATGAAGAACGGTGGATATTCCACAACATCGCCATCCTCATTGGTCATAGTCATACGGTATACATATAGAGCAGACTTCGGAGCGTCTACACCATCTGGGCTACAACCATAACTGAATACAGTTTGCTTGCCGTACTGCTTCACAAACTCCTTATCTCCGACCTTCTTGTTATCACAGGAGGCCATGATTGGCGTACCGTCGTCAGTAAATCCGACTACCTCATAGTAAACGGTTTCTCCCTTGTGGAGCTTGCCCTCGAACACCTTGGCGTGTTGCTCCCTAAATGCGTTGCTCCCATAAAATCCGCCGTCAAAGGTATCGAGAACAACGCGGCGGGTTCCAGTGACATATCCCCAGTCATAGATCGGTTTCCCAGGCCGGCGCAGCAGCTTGTCCATAAAGGACTTTTTATAACCAGACAGCACGGGGAGGTAGCCGGTTCGCTGGGATGTGCCGTGCATCTTCAGCGTGATCTCAACAAGATCCCCCTGGTGGAAAGCGCTGAGGTTATAAGGAAGCTGCTCCGTGTCCGCATGTTCCATGAACAGGGGAGAGATGGGATCTTTGCGCTTTCTGGTGCGATTGCCGGCACCAACAGAATTTCCTTTTTTACGAACTGGGATATACTTTTCACAGATCGTAACGCCGTTGAGCTGCGTAATAGTGTCGCCCTCTTTGAGCTGAGAGATATCCGTGAAATCCGCAAGGGAAGACAGAGGCATGAACAGGCCGTCGCTCTTCTCGCCGCGAAGCTTCAGTGCCTTGATATTCCTCTTCTCTGGATCGAGATAGCCACCAGCGGGGTTCCCGTTCTCATCTTTTCTGCGCAGAAGGTCGTTCTTCTGGGCGAACTCAACACCAAGTTGGCCGTCAACGGGGAAGTAGACCCCCAGCTCGTCAGGCTGTGTATCAAGCCCAACGATTACCGTATTACCGAAACACTCACCGCAGAGCAGGCGATCTGCATTGGAGTGCTTACGCAGGTTTTTAATCCTGGTCACAAAAGCGTTATACATTGCATCACCTCAAATAGATTAACTATTTCCTAATTTAATCGCTGTCAAGGATTTTGACACCGATACCTTTATCTCCAATCTCCTTTAACATGGAATGGAGCGCTTCATCGTCATAGCCTATATCCTTGAACAGAATCGTATATCCGTCTTCGATCAGATTTATGCACTCGTCATACAGCTCTTTTGAAAACCATCCCTCAGAGATAATCTTTTCAATGGTATCAATTTCGCCGCAGGATTCGTAATCCAAAATACAGGAGTCCAGTTCCTCTTTTGTAGTGCATCGCTCCCCGGTCGTCGTTTCATACCCAGCGTCAGAAAGCAGAAGTGTTTCAACGATATCGTAAAAATACTTAATCTCAGGATATTTCTCTGCGACATCAGATGGGATATCTGGATTTGTTTTATACGCAATTACGAAACTTGAGCTACTACTGTTTGTAACAAAGTCGCTTCTAATTTTCATCGATAAATCTCTCCAAAATCAAAGATTAGATTGTTAGGAGACACATCCATTTTGTAGACGGACTTAATCTCTTTGGACAGCATTTCACGCAATTCTGCAAGATTGTGCTCAGTCAAGTCATTTTCATCAAGCGTCCATCCAACATAGTCAAGTCCGCACTCCCCAAGCACAGCCTCAAGATATCTGTCTCTCAACTCGATATCGTCATAATCTCCATCGTCCATACGTTGCAGAATCTTTTCAGAAGAAAGATCGTTTTGCTCAAGGATCGCCTCTACAGCTCCAGTGGGCAATCGAAGACAGATAAATGAGCTACTGCTACTATTGGTCACAAAATCAGTTCTTACTTTCATGGTTCACCCCTTATGGATATAATCATAAAATCGGCTGTATGTGCCGAACCGATCTTTCAGACTGGCGACGATTTCAGCGGGGTTCAGATGGAATCTGGAACACACCTCGGTCACATACTCGCTGTCATAAAGTTTCTTGCGTCTCTTGTTGAGCTGTTTTACCTTATCGAAAACTTCATCACGAGAGACTTTATATTCTCTTTCCAGATACTTTGCCAGATCTTTGTTGGAATACTCGATAAACTGGCAGATGGGGCAGCACTCTTCCGGGATGCTATAATACCCATCATCGCGCTCCAGCATCATCTCTTCCAGTTCCTCATCGGTCTTCTCGTTCAGCTCCGTATAGGTCATACCATTAAAGCGAGACCAGGATTGCTGCATTTCCTCCTGGATCAAACGAAGCATTACTTCTCTGGGTGCGCTCAGCATCTCATCCTGGCAAATGGTATGGCCGTTTACGCACTCGACCATCTCTGCCTCTTGTAGCGACATATCCCATCCGCTCTCGACATTGCCGCAAATATCGCAAACAAAACTGGAGCTGCTGGAATTGGTCACAAAATCTTTTCTGAATTTCATATGACACCTCTTTTACTGCTTAATCGGGCATACTGCCATGCCCCGCTCTTTTAGAAATTGGATTGCCTTGTCAGCGGAAAGATGTTCCATAATCCATTCAAGGGTGACGTTCTTCTTTTCTTCATTGACCTCAATAATAGAAATAGAAGAGAAGTCTTTTTTGAATAGATTTATAGGCTCATATAACCACTCTACAAAGAAATGCAGATACGGACGGCGCAAGATAAATGTGCGGCAGGGCGCTATATTTTGATCTGGGTTTTTCTCAAAGTGTTCAAACGCCTGTTCAAAGTCCACGTTTTCCAGAATCGTTTTTGAGTCAACTACTTCAGTTTCCTCTTTGCAAAACCAACCCGTATATCCAAACCTGCTCCACTCTCCATGGTCGAGTTGATACATATAATAAGAGTTGTAAATCTTCAGCATAAGATTTTTCCTCAATGGTGATTAAATCTTCTCACTGTAAATTCTTGCTCAGGGAGAATGTGATGCTCAAGCTCAGAGCCGACATCTGTATGATCTTCATACTCCAGCTCTACCAGGTATTCCTTATCGCCAATATCCTCTTTGATTTTTGAGAGAAGTTCTTTTGTATGGCGCTCTACCTCCGCCGCTCGCTCTGGGGAGTCGAAGTAGTCAATATACTCGCTGTCCGGGTGCTCTTCTCTCCACTTCTTTTCAAATGTGGGCTTATCAGAAGACCACCAACCTCCCTCGCCGCAATCCGTAAGAAATTCTGCGTCACCACGAACTTCATCCATGACCGCACTTTCAAACATTTCTTTCTGGATCGGCGTTGCCTCCATGAAGTCATTTAGAAGCTGCGTTACATAGTCGTTGCCGTATCGCCTTGCCATGGCGGAAATCTGCTCTGCGCCGTCTTCTTTGCTCTCAAACGCAAGGATAAAACTGCTGGAAGAACTATTGGTTACAAAATCTTGTCTTACTTTCATGTACCCTCCTTAGCCGTCTCTGCCGGCTCCCCACTGGCAATCGATTTCCGCAAAACCATTTTCCTCAGTGATATCGTCAATTGCAGCGGTGTTAAAATAAGAGTAGTCAACATCGTAGTCCGGGTAGCCGTCCTCGTCCTCATCGATATCCTGCCGATCCTCCGACACGACGAACTGATCACCAGCGTGTTCCTTGATGTAATCCTCTTTCGGAGTAACATCGACACCTGCCCAGTCCGCCTCTAACCATCTGCCCCATCGGTCGTTCTTGATATTCTCCAGAACCTCTTCCGAGGTGTAGACCTCAATACGGTCTTTGTGCTTTTCAAGAATTGCCTGCGCCTTGATAGGATCTGCAATGCGGGCAAAGCAGCAAATAAAGCTACTGGAGCTACTGTTCGTCACAAAATCGCTACGAATTTTCATCTTCTCACCTCTTTAATGATGACTTTCCAGGAAATCAATAGAGACATCCCCATTTCCGTATCTATCTGATAATCCCCATCCGCTAAACCCGTTATGGATAAAGTTTTCAAAAGCACCGTCGTTATCCCCGTCGCCACATTCATATCGAATAGACTCTCCAGGCTCCAGAATAAATCGGTCTTCTGCGTCATCCAGAATCTTAGAGACCAAAGATAAAACGACATCCCTTGCAGTCATTGTCTTATCAGAATGGTTTGTAATCAAAAAACTGCTGGAACTGCTGTTAGTTACAAAGTCCTTTCTATACTTCAAAATACCACTCCTTAATCAAGCCATTTGTTTTCCAGGTACAAGAAAGCGCATACAGCTCCACATGTGAGTAGCACCCATATCACCCAGAAGACTACGGTATAAATAGTTTCGTTCTGTTCCATATGGGCAATCACCTGCTCTGGGGTCATATCACGAAACAGGGCAGAGGAATCGTTGATCGTACCGTTTTGCAGAGATGTGTAAATCGTACCTGTCATCGGCATCGGAACGACATTGTAATAGTAGCGATCATCGGAACCCACATAAATATAATTCATGCGGTTATCTACCCCGACAGAATCAAGATTAAGGCGCTCGGCAGGAAGTTCGATTGACTCATATGGAAATGTGCGCCCCTGGAATGCAATTTCCTCTACATGCCTGCGATCACTCCAAACATGATCCCATGTGTAATAAACCTCTGTCTCAGTGCGTTTCTTTCCGTTGCTATCTGTCTTAGTAACGGTTCTGGTGTGCCTGGTGTATTCTTCTTTGTTCTTTTCAATGTAGATAAATCCGCCGCCGATCTCATCGTAAGTTACAGACTCATTGGATGATACTTCACCGTATACAAGGGCATTCCCAAAATCGGTGTCCATTCCATAATAGAACTGGTCTGTATTCTCGATAATCGTGGCGGTTCGATATGACTCGCTTTTTGATACTGCACTTTCCAGGATTGCATCGCTGACAAAGATGCCAATAAAAATCATTATAAGGACAATGATAACACTGAAAAGAACCTCTCTCTTTTTAATTCTCATCGGCAAACAAGTCCTGCGGTGCGTCTACCGGCGCATCATAGTCCGTATAGGTCGTATCAATCGCCTCATATCCCAAGATGTTCAGAATGATATTGTTGGGAAAAGATCTCACCATTTTGTTATAGGAGCGAACCTGCTCATTGTAGTTGTTGCGATACTGCGCGATCTGGTTTTCCGTCAACGCAAGCTCATTCATCAACTGCTTGTAGTTTTCATTGGCTTTTAACTCAGGATAAGCTTCCGCAACAGCAGTAATTTCTATTTGAGCGCCCTCTACATCGCCATGCTCCATGCTATTTCTGGCGGAAACGATACTCTCCATCGTCTCACCTTCGTAATCCTGGTAGGACTGTACGGCATCAACCAGATTGAACACAAGGTCATAGCGGCGTTTCTCTGCGACATTGATATCGGCCTGGGCTGCGTTAATCTGTTCCTCCAAAAAGATCGCCTTGTTGTTGGAGCTGATGAACAGACCGCCGATCAGAAGGATAATGGCAAAGACAATCCCTACCACAATCCAAGTAGCTTTATTTTTCACTTGTAGTCACTCCGTTCATGTTATTTTTAATGATTTGAATTGCCTCTTCATCTTCTATATAAAATGGGTCTCGACCCCGAAATAGAGAAGAGCAAATAAGTAATTGGCAAAACCTCAAATCAGGATACATTTCCCATATATCCGCAAGCTGATTGCAGAATTTGCGAATCCTTTTTATATCTCTCATGGTCACACTGTCTTCTCTTCACTGCTGCAAATCACGATCTGAGGACGAATAGGACAGCCACCCATACAGGCTGCTCGCTTCTTACATCCTGGGCAGGAGGTTCGGAAGTGGTTTCTAAAGTCCTCAAATTGGCTGCTGTTCCAGGCGTTTTGAATGGTGTCATTGGAAATATCGTAAGCCCAGCGAAGATCCTGGTTGTCAAATGAGCAGGGGAGAGCTTTCATATCAGATGTAATATACATACTCCATCGCCCGCCCTCGCACGTGTCAATACTGTTTGGATCAATGTTGTGCGTATAGTTGAGAATGGCCGGGATGGAACAGGAGTCAAACCCAACTTTGAATGACGCATCCATATGGTCGATGATGTCAAAGAATTTCTGTACCTTTGGATCGCCGGCATGTAACACATTTTCCTCACTACCCAGGCCAACTGGCTTATGGAGCAGAAAAATCACTGCGTTAATCCCGTTCGGAAAATCATGATTGCTCAGCCGCTCAATGGCCTCATCAATAGAATTCTGACCAAGGACATAATGAATATTTGTTTTGATTCCTGCATCAAGCAGCATCTGGATGGCTCGGATTGTGTGCGACTGACGATACCAGGAAATTGCCACTGCGCCGCAATACTCTTTGCATAGGGAAACAATCTCGTTTGTAAAGCCAAGGCCAGAGCTGGTGAAGTTGGGGACGATGTTGTTCTCTCGACAATACTGAAGAATCTCCGCAAAGTTTTCATGCTGGTCAACGTCGCCGCGCCCACCAAGCGCAAGCTGGAACGTCTTGCCTTTGCACTCGTCTACAATGCGCTTGAAATTTTCAAGGGACATATTTGGATGATGTGTTTTAAGGCCATTCTGGTAGCACTGGACACCGGACTTGAGACAAAGGCCGCTGGCTCCATGCACACAATGTCCCATCACGCCGACATCAATCAGCTCCGGGTAAGATGTCATAAACGGGTCAACGCCGGTGTCCTTCCCGTTTTCATCGATCACTCCGCTTCTGGCATAGAACCCCGTCTTCGGATCAAACATGGAAACAAAGCGGTTTTTACGGTCTATCTTTTTGAGCATATAAACTGATACTCCCTTTCTCTTCTGCGGTTGTTATGCACCTATTTTTACTGAGATTATCTGTGCGTTTTCAGGTTGGTAGCGATTACATTTTGCCTCGTATTGCCAATGGAACGGTAGAAACCGTCCGGGTTAAATTTTCGGATCACTTCATAGATTTCTTTCTTTCCATTTTCGGTAAGAACCAGGTTCGATGTCTCATCCGCATGGGTAAATGCGAATGTGCGATTTGCGCTGGGGTACATCTTGGAAACCTTTTTCAGTTCATTACCCACAGCCTCATGAAATCGACGCTCTTCAAATCTGCCGTACCGGAAACTGCCCTGAAACTCATTCCACACATTGGTGTCGTCACTCCGCTCTTCTCCAAACAGCTCTTCAGAAGTGCATTCTGTAGGGAAAAGACCAGCGCCGTGCCGCGTAAAGTAAGTTCTTGTAACAAAACAAACCTCCAAATCAGCAGATTTTGAAAGCCCGCTGTTATAGAGAACTTTATTTACACCAGAGAATCCGGTGCGGGAAGTGGTCAAATGAGGCGCAAACTCTTCATAGAACTCATCCAGCAACAGACCTTGTGCGCCCTCAAATACGATGCCGTCATATTCGTGTACGATATTATCATCCGTCACTGTGCAATACCGCATCATCTCATTGACTTGCAGAATCCAGTTGTCAATTATATTTTCACTGAGGATCACATTCAAATCCGCCAGGGAAACAGACGACACGCCGAGATCCTTTAGTCTTTTCGGGAGGTAGTAGTCGCGCTGCATCTGAAGAGAGTGCTTTAGATCTACCGAACCAACACAGCCAGGGGTGATTGTGTACCCAACGCCATGGTTACGATACCGCAGAACCGTTTCGTTAATGCCGATTCCGCAGCTTCCATGCTTTTGATCGCCCCTTGCTCTCTCAACAATTTGGTTTACCAGCATGTCGTAGGGAGTTGTAATTTTACAGTTGTGGTTGATATATACCTTGGGCTGCAACCACCATTCTCTGCGAAGATTATCAAGCTCCTTGCAGAACAACATGGGGTTCAAAATAAAATCGCCAGAAAGGTAAGTATCGGTATTCCTCACGAAACTCCCAGCACCAAAGTGACTGAACACATGACGCTTTGGATTTCCATATGCAGGAACCACAACGGTATGTCCGGCCTGTGCGCCGCCATTGAACCGAATGTTTAACACACTCCCGTTCTTTGACAACTTGCTACAGAAGTAATCGGCCATCAATCCCTTGCCCTCGTCGCCAAAGTTTGCGCCAATCACAACCTTTACCTGCTTATTCATACCAATACCCCTTTCTGGCATTTCATCTTATTTTATTTTTAGAACTCAACCACATCGCTCTTGGCGGTTACACTCTTCAGACCGTCCAGGGCGCTCTTCACCACAATGGAGGTGGAGCCGTCCCAGCTTGCGGCAACCTCGTCAACATCCTTGCCGCCCATGGTTTCCAGAATGGACACAATGATCTCCGGCACCTTGGTGTAATCGCTGACCTTGATAACGCGCTCGCCCATCAAAGACCGCCACTTTGCAATTCGGCTGCTGTCCCCGTAACGATCCAGAACCAGATGGAACACCTCGTACTTGCGATTGACCAGGTTGAGAAGTTCATCTACAGGGATATCACGCTCAACGGTGTCGCCAAAGATTTGCTTGATTTCCCGCGCAGTCAGCTTAGTGGGATAACAGTCGTCGCCCATGGTGAAAAGGAAACCCTTTTGATTTCGCTTGTTCAGACAATCAATGTCCGTGTGCATGGCGGCAAAGTACCAGGCGAGGGGATAGCTCTCAAACCCGTTCCCGCCACCGCCGCGCTCAAAGTAGAGCTGCGTCAACTGCTCCGCAATGCGGATATCGGACTCGAACTGCGTAGCCTGAAACGGAGTGGTGTCGCACATGGCATCCCCAATGGCGTTGAACATAATCTGGGGGTCAGTGACAGGCTTGCGATCCAGAATCTCAGAGACCAGCACATTCAGCTTCTTTGCCACACCCTCCAGAATATCGCTCATGGAGCCTGTTACATCCAGGCCAATGATAATCGCATTGCTGTTCGGGTGGTCTGCGCTGTCCCGGCTTTCTCTTACAGGGATATCCTTCGGATCAAATTCTGCTTTCATCATTTTGCTGGTGTAAATACCAGCGGCGCTCTTTCCAGCGATAGAACTCTTGGAATAACTGTCCCAATCGTGGGGAGTCCAACTTCCACAACCCATACTTCATTCCTCCTACTTGTAAATGTCTGATTTTGTTACTTGCATATTGACAAACTTACGTTCACCGTAAGATTTATCCAGTGTT